>Ga0307406_10000008_pt1 | contig 120233 bp, 125 predicted proteins | sample 322Cmetagenome_3_FD_203706 | JGI IMG/M metagenome (GOLD analysis project Ga0307406, IMG submission 203706) | Maize rhizosphere microbial communities from greenhouse at UC Davis, California, United States - 322HYB-C-2 | ecosystem: Host-associated > Plants > Roots > Rhizosphere > Soil | place...
ACAGCAGCAAGAAGCTCGACCAGCCACCCAAATCTGCCACTGAAGACGTGCGCTGCGCGCCCAGCAAGAAGACGTTGAGCGCTGCCGCAGCAAGGATGACCACGATAGGAAGCAGGAGCGCCACGGCGTACCACTGGATTCCCACGCGCCAGCGCACCATCCGTCGCAGTAACCCCACTACGCCGCTCTTGCCTTCGGTAACTGCCAGCACGAGCAGCGCCGCCAGGAAAGGCCCGACGCCCACAATAGGGGTGGGCGAGAGGCCGACAGAATAAAGGATCCAAGGCCACCACGAGAGTGCGCAGGCCAACACGAAGAACGCGGTAAGCGGATACCTTCTCACCAGCGACATGAGGCCATTCCTCTACCTACTCCCAGTCGGGTCATCTCTTCCATGGCGAGCAGATGCCAGCAGCCCGTGGGAGATATGTGGCGCCTCCCCCATCCCCATGGACGCGTGGCGACCAACCCTCGTAGGCCGCCCGGCATGTATGAGAGGCTGCCGTCGTATGCCCACAGAGCCGCCGGGGTCCATCAAGCGAGGGTCCCCCATCTCGTCGGAGCGCCTTGTGGCACCACAGCGCCTGCAGGTCCACACCGTCTGATGCCGGTCCTCGTCCCAGCCGTTGTGCCACTGGTGCGTTCGAACAAGGCAAATGAGTCGAGCCTTCATGGTGACGCCCTCCCGACAGAATCGACACTACGCATACAGGCATCCGGTGTACACGATCGAGGCGCGATCACGAGCAGGACGGTCTGTTGGTCATAGCCACGCCTGCTTACCAAACTGCTTACCAATTGGTACGACCTGGACCGATCAAGCAGGTACTCAGGCGGACGCTCACTGCGCTCAGCGCAGCTGCCATGCGCGGCCGGATCTTGGCTGACACGGAAGGAGTCATCGGATCCTGACACGTAACCGATCAGACGCCCTCATCCCACACTTTCCCCCACACTTTCCGGCCCAGCGATCGCTAAATGATCGAAGACAGTGGGTGTCCTTGCGCACCCTCACTAGGCCAGACGCCAGACGATGCCACCCGGCCAAAGCCCTCCGATACCAGCCGCAGAGAAACAGCAGGTTAGGGGTTCAAGTCCCCTCGCCAGCTCTCTGACCAGGGCAGACCGCAGTACTCAGCCGCCCTGATCCGACGTTGGCCTACGTCTCCCCTGCCGAGCGCAGGATGTCGTCTTGGCGTGGAAGGTCGCGCGCTTCTGCCGGTGATGGCACGACGTCCGGCGCCACAAGTGTGAGGCCTGTCTCGATGAATTCGCTCCCATTTGCTGAGAAGCGCAGAGACTCACCTGCGTGGTCTTCGAGGAACTGAGGGTCGTAGACCTTGAAGAAGATCCCGTCTCTGTACTGCCAGTACTTCGGAATGCGGAAATCGTTGATGTACAGAGCCCAACCGCTCGATGTGGCCGGCGGTATCGTCTGCAGTCGAATCATGACAAGGTAGGCGGCGGGAGCCAGGCCGCGGCGGACAGCAGGGCTAAGGCGAGCGATCAAGGCGTCGTCGGCCTCCGTCGGCTGTGTGGTCACGACCTCAACTGCTATCGCCTGTGGCGGTGTCAGAGCCATCGTCGAGCCCTCTCGGTAGAACAGGTCAGTTTGATAATTGCACGTCACCTACGTAGACAACGCCGGTCGCTCGTCGGTCGAGGACGAACGCGATGGAGCGCAGGTCGTGTGGCTGGATCCCGAGACGAATAAGACGTTTCACCGGCAGTCGTAGCGATTGCATAACGGTCTTTCCCGCACCTCCGAGGGTGTCCGGAAACAACAACCGATGCAGGCTGCTCATCCGAACGACCGCAGTCCGGGACCCCGAGGAGATCTCCAAGGTGAGGTCCTGATCTTGTCCGGCCAGGTTGAGCATTTCGGTGGACTGCCCAACACGAAGAGCCAGTGTCCGGTAGCGATTGAGTGGGAGGGTGGCCGGGTTGAGGTCCAGGGTGAGGCGGGCACCCGCGGCGTTCCACTCCATACGCAATGTGATCGTCGCCGGGGCGGCAAGGGAGTTAACGAGATCGACGAGCCTGCGGTCGACTAAGACTCCTACGGCAGTGGCCGTACCCTGGACCGGCGCCGAGATCTGCGGCGCGCCCAAACCCTCCTGATTGTGCATGAAAAATAGCCGATCAGGATCTTGATACTGCGACACGAAATCGGTGCCGGGCGGAACCCAGGCATCCGCAACCGAATGGTCTCGCAGGACATCGCGGTACCGGCGTCGGCGCAGCAACAGTGCCTGGGCCAGTGCGCCGAGATGAACCTTCGCAACTTGTTCCTGATCTGGTCGCGGCATCGCAATCGCAGGTGCTGTCTCTGAAGCCCAGACACTGTTGAATTGGTTGTGGTTGGCAGCAATCACCCAGAGCAATGCCTTCAGCTTGCCGTCAGAGACCGTAGGATTCGCCAAATCCACAGGGTGAGCACGCTCGTAGGTGTTGTAGCCCTCAAACGTAAAGACATCTGCGTCCCTGCTGCCGTGAATCAGGTAGTACCGGTCCGGGACTGCCGTCGGGCCAGCGATGGGTTCGTACTGACGGTCCGTGGGAGCGATGGCTGCGACGCCGCTCAAGCGGAATCTGTACGGGCCCAACCCAGCTGACCCATCAATGGGCACCACTGGGCTGAAGATGTCCGGTTGGATCGAGTTCAGCGTGTTGAACAATGACGCATGGCCAACGCCCTCGCCGCCGCGCGAGTGCCCGATAAGCAGGATTCGCTTCATATCGACCTTGCGTTGCAGCGGATGATGAGGAGAGTTGGTCCAGGTCCGGAATTGCTTGACATGCTCAAGATGTACGATCGCGCGGGCGCCATTCTCCCCGAAATTGAAACCATTGAGAAAATTGACGTCAATCGTGGCGGCAATCACGCCGTGGGATGCAAATAATTCGCACAAGTAAAGGTATCCAGGCGTTGAATTTTCAAACTGGTTGTGGTTGCCGTGGGCGAACAGCGCGAGAGGAAACGGACCCCGCCCGCGCGGGACACACACGTGCCCGTTAAGGGGGACGTCCGTCGCCGTGAATGGCCAGGGGGTCACCCCATCCAATTGAAAGAAGGCCGATATGTCGATCCTGCCTGTCACATACTCGGGATGAGGAGTGTCATAGATCTGGTACTCAGACAGTGAGGGGACCGCCGAATAGTTCAGGCCTGACGCGGCGTACACGAATGTGCGGAATTTAAACGGGCCTGGCAGGCCGGGGTTCTCCAACGCCATCTTTGCTCCTCCACACCGATCCAGCTTGACTCGCCCAGTCACTAAGATGCCGCTCAACTCTTTGAGATACCTTCCCGACCCGATTGCATCCGCCCGGTAGCCGGCACGCGGAACCATGCGCAAAGATAGCCGTGGAAGTCGGCTACGGTCGCGCGGCTATTACGCGGTAGAACGATCTTGAGAGGAGCCCAAGAATGGCGGCACTCAGCGTCGTGACCTCGAGCAATATAGGTAGCGCGCAGGTTGGGAACAATGGGTTCGTTTACATACAGACCTGCATAACGAAGGCCGGCAAAGCCAGAACTGGCCTGACGAAGCAGGAAGTAACGTTCGATATCCTCCTCGTGGGACCCGGTGGATACACCCTCGTATGGAATCCGACACCGCACGGTTATTGGGAGAATCATCCAGGCTACTATCTGATCGAGCTGATCCCGGCGGCGAATGGCACCTGGGTGCAAGGTACGTGGATCATCGCGATTAAGTTCGCAGCCGGAAATGACTATGGCCAATCGCTAGCTTCTTTCACCATCCCTGCGTAGCTGAAGTCGTCGACTTGTCAGCATTGGTGGGGCCATAGGCCAACTAGATTCTGACAAGTCGATATTTTGGCCTAGCTCACGCGGGTGAAGATCAGATCGAAGTCGGTCTTCCAACCGTCTCCCTCGTCGTACTCCCAGCGGCCGTCGATCCTGCGGCCGTCCTCGCTGATGGTCGCGGTGAAGCGCTGATTGAAGGGCTCACCCTCGCGCCAGAGTTTCCACTCGCCGTTGCCAATGCTCATCTGGTAGACGCGGCAGACGTTCCGGTCGTCGGTGTAGAGCTGGTAGTACGTGCCGTTGGCGGCGTCGCAGCCGTATACGCAGACACCGTCCGGCGCCTCCGGCATCTCTACGGTCGAACGCTCGAGGAGTAGCTGGCCGCCCTCGAGCCATTCGAAGGTGGCTTTGGCCTCTCCCGGCCACGGCTCGCCGCCGGGTGGTGTAGCTGTCTGGCTCCACTCGCCGACCAGAACCTCGAGCTCCTTCAGCGCCCGCTCCGCAGTCGGCTGATCCATGGTTATCCCCTTTCCGGCCTATTGGATTGCATGTCGCATGGGCACCCTGACCCCAACCTCGCCCCAGGCGGCCCGGATCGCCTCAACGACATCGTGGTCCCCTGCTGCCGCGACGGTCAATCCGGCGAATGAGGCGAACGTCGCACGGCTAGTGAGTTTTGGCGACTGGAGCGCCTGATACCAGGCATGCCCGACGCGCTGCCAGGACGGCCCACCGAGTGCCGTCGCCGCCAGCGCGAACGCCCGCGCTGGGATACCGGCGTTGATATAGATATCGCCTTGGCGGTGCTGCGTGGAGCGGACGAATTGGTCCATGTGTCCGACCGTCGGATCTTTGCCCAGACCCGGATCGTCGTACGCGGTGCCTGGGTGCAGCAAGTCGCGCAACGCCTTGCCCTTTACACCCTTGGCCAGCAGCTCTGGAGCGAGCAGCCAATCTGCCTCGGTGGCAGTCTGCTGAGCCGCGTGCTGTTTGACCATCGACGCGATCACTATCGAAAGTCCGTGGAAGAGCGCGCCGCTTTGGCCCTCGTAGATCAGTGGCGTCATCCTGCTCATCACTGCATTGCCGAACTCTTTGGCAACCACATCCAGGCTGTAGAACCCAGTCATCAGCAGACCATCGCCATCACCAAGCACGACCACCTGCGGGCCGCCATCCCAGAACGCGTTGTTGAAGTCCCTGCCGTAGTGCACAATCGCCCGGTACGGAGCGCCGCGGTCGTCCCAGGAGTTGCGGCCGAACGCATCTTTCATGCATGCATGGAATGCCCCCAGCGCCTCGAACACCTGGTTCGCCACTGAGTCGGCGGATACCTCGTCACCATCCTGCCGCAGCACTGTCGCCGGATCGAGACTCGCGTACGAGGCACCCAGGAGCCGCCCGTCGTAGACGATCCGTACCAGGCCGTCCGGCGACGGCTTGGGCGGCTCTGAGGGACGAGCACGCCGGATCGGTGCAGCCTCTGAAGGACTCACGGCTGGCTCGGCATCCGTACGGCTCGGCCGAGGCGTGGGCGCCGGCTCTGATGCGGCTTCGCCCTGGGCCTCCACGCTGTAGGGCAGGCCAACCCGGGAGGCCGCTCGCACCTCGGTGAGCCCCCAGTCGAACGGACGTTGGTCGGCGCGCTCAACTTCGACAGACCACATTTGATTGAAGACCAACAGCGTTTGCGCGGCCTCGAAGCTCATCGTGCCGAAGCCGTGATCTCCCCAGGACGGACCCCAGGTGTGTGCGAACCGCAGAATGTTTTGTGCCTCATCGACGTCGACGATGGCGACGGCGACCGTGCCGAGTTCCTGCTCATCCGGCTTCGGCGGCTCGATCACGCCCATTTTCGACATTGATGTCGTCATCCACGTCGACTCGAACACCTTGAACGCCGAAAGAACTGGTCTGCCACGGTTCAGCTCGTCGATCAGCTCATGCCTCGACCTCACCGACTGCAATACGGCGCGATATGTGGCGGCCGCGGTGTCGAGGGTCGTCTGAGACGTACCCTTTGGCAGCTTCCAGTCCCCCGCCCGATACGGCCACACGCTGTCGGGTACGGTGCCGAATTCAGTCAGCACCCGCCGCATCACGTCCATACTGATCCCGCTCTGGTCGTCGGGCGCCAGCCGGGCGAGCTGCTTGGCCTTCTGGTAGATGTACCGAGCCGAAAGTGAGATCGGTACGCCGTGATAGGCCAAGTTAGTCTCCATTGCTGTCACCGCAGCGACCGCGGCATTTGCCGCATCCGTGCCGGTATCGTGCACGCGGACCCATGGGCGGAGGTCGAGTCGGCGATTCGGCGCGACGTCGAGCGGCACCGTCTGCAGGTTGGTCGCAGCCGGCCGCGGCTTAGCCCTGGAGAGGACGATCATTCCTTGCACGCCGATCGTCGTAATGGTTGGCGTCTGCCGGGACGAGTTGGTCACGATCCGACGACTGGCGAAATTGGCGAGGTCATCCGCTGAGATAAGGCCATCACCATCCAGATCGGCGTCTCCGGTGCTGATCCCATCCACCAGTGTGCGAGTGAAGACCGATTTGCGCTGACGGCCGTCGCCAACCTCCTCGAAGGCGCTCTCCCGAGCGTTGGACGCGGTGAGCACAACCAGGCCAGAGCCGATCTCGGCGAATGTCGCCTTGATGTTGACCGTGTCGGCATCGCCCTTGGCCAGCAGACCAGTGTTAAAGGCGCCGCCAAAGCAACAGTCCAGGATGAGGATTCGAGTACTCGCCCGGCAACGGCGCAAGACAGTTCGAAGGAAGCTGTCCGGAACGCCAGTGGAGAACAATTTGTCCTTGTTGGTGTTGCGAGCAACCAGGAAAAGGTCGCCGCTGTCGGAGGTATAGCCGTGGCAGGAGAAGTAGAGCAGCGCAATGTCGTCCGGCGTACGCTCGGCGCAGAAACCCTCGATCGTCTCCATGACGACATGCGCATCCTTGTTGGAGATGGTGCTGACCGCGAAGTCACCGAGGTTTGAATCTCCCAAGACAGAGCCGAGCGCCTTTACGTCATTGAGCGGCGCGATCAAGCGTTGGAAGCGCTGATCCTGGTAGCGGCTAGTCGCGATCAGGAGTGCATTGCGGCGGCCGGTCACCGGTCACGTCCTTTCGAGCGCGAATTAAAACGATCGGTACCGCTCAATCAGTTGCGGCCAGCGGGTGTCCTTGGCGAATGCGAGCCGGTCGTAAACCAGGTTGACATCACCAGCCGTCGGGAAATAGATCGCGGCGCCGGTGGCCGCGGCAACCGCGTTTCCCTTGGTACGGCTGGCAAGTACGGCGCCGTCCCGGCCGGTGAGTGTACTGATGACGGCGTTCGAGCGGTCGATCGTCTCTTGATCGCCGGACCGCTTCGCGAGCTGCCGGCACAGGTCACCAAGATCAACGAAGTCGCGGAGCTCGAACCTCTGCGCGGCCGTGAGGGCGCGACTGAAGGCGGCGTACTCGTCGATCGCCTGCAGGCTGGTGGTCAGCGTGGCGGCTAGTTGATCAACTGCCCGTGCCACCGATTCGACCTTGGACAGGTCGAGGGCTGACTGTGTCACCGTTTGCTCGGAGCTGTTCTTGTAGTACGCCAGGTAGCTCTTGACGATCGCGGCGGCGAAGCCGCCTGGGGTCTTGGCTGCCGCGGCGCCGGCAGCCTTAGCCACGTCGCGATAGGGCCAGCCGTCGGCAGGTTCGGTCTCCTCCGAGCCGACCATCGTGGCGGCGTACGGCCGCAGCTCGTACGCGACCTCGATCAAGTTCATCAGGCAGGCGTCGAACCCGACGATATCGATCGGTCGTCTGGTCGTCTTGGCGACAGTGTTGAGCACATGGGCCAGCTCGACATTGTCGAGGAAGTCGCGACTGGTGTCGTCGTACGCGATGCCCTTGTCGAACACGGCTTGATCCACGGTCGTGCTGAACAGCGCCCGACTGAGCCGGCTGCTGGCGATCGAGCGGGCTTGCTTGCGGGTGAGCTCGATCTGCCCATGGGATGCGGCCCGCTGCCGGCCACCCCGGACGTCCGTGGTGGCCCTACCGGTTAGATGGCGAGCGCGCGCGTAGATATCGGTCTCGTCGATGCCGGAGCCGTGGTTCCACAGCACGCACATGATCTTTTCAGCCGGAAAGCTGTCGATCCCCCAAGTAAAGAAGTCAATGGCCACCGCCGGGTCGCCCGTGTTGGAGTCACCAAGATCGGCCACCTCGTCCTGATCCAGAGTTGTGCCTTTGTGCAAGTGGTAGCGCTTAGCGCCGATGCGCCCGCCTCGGTCGTACTGGGCGACCAGGTCGACATTCGCCGTCGAGCCGACCTGCTTCAGTTCGGCGAGGTCGGCAACGCCGTAGTCGGTCAAATTGTTGTCACCGGCGATCCAGACCAGGATCGTCCACATCTTCTGTTGCGCCATGACCTTTCAGAGCGCAACCTCCTGCCTCCAGATACCAGTGGCGATGGGAAAATGGAGGCGGTTCCATGGTGTTGGCGCGGCTATTGGTGTCTCCTTTTTCCGTGCCAATTGCCACCTTGGGGTCTTGTCCGCGCAAGCATCGACGCAATTCCGATAGTCCTGAACAGCCAAACGCTTAGCCAATACCGGCTGACGGGAAAAGGAGGAGAGATGGCGCGCGTCATCATAAATGCAGGACACCTCAGCGAGGCCCTCGGGGTCGAATCCGCTGCGGAGGTCTTGGCGGTAAGCGGCCAACGGATTTCTGCAGAAGACGAGTTCGTTATCGGCGCTGCCCTCGAGGGCCTCTATGACGCTCAGGCTGAGGCTGCAGCCCAGGCAGACGGAGACTCGGCGAAGAGCGTGCTGCTCGCGCCGAACCGTCAGAGTTCGGCGCTGCTCCAGACATATCTGGCCCAACGGGCCACCGAGCAGCAAAGCGTACAGCCCGCCGAGGTACCGGGTGCCGAAGCACCCCTCGTCGGCGTAGAAGCAAAGTTCGACGAACACGACCTTCTTGGCTGGCTCGGGGCGTTCGTGCCGTTCGTGCGCAACAAGCTAGGGATTGGTCGCCGCGATCCGCGGCCCCCGCTGTCGCCCGAGATCACACCTATGCCTGACACTGCCAAGGTCGCCGTCATCGGGGATTGGGGAACCAACATGTACGGGGCGCCGCCGATCAGCTACGCGGTGCAAGCCGAGGGCGGTTACGACCTGCTGGTTCATCTTGGTGACGTCTACTATGCCGGCAGCCGCGAGGAAGTGCAGACAAGTCTGCTCGCCGGGTGGAGGCGGATGCAGCAGGGTTCCCCAGGCACCCTCAGCCGCACGTGCAATTCAAACCATGAGATGTACAGCGGCGGCGCGCCGCTATACGAGCTGACCTTGCCGGCCTTTGAGCAGTCTTCGACGACCTGGGCCACGGGTAACGAGTACTGGCTGTTTGTGGGTCTCGACGCCGCCTATGTCGACCACGACCTCGACGATGAGCAGCTGCCCTGGCTTCAGGACGTCATGGCTCAGCAAGGCGATCGGAAGGTTGTGCTCTTTTCCCATCACCAGCTGTTCTCCGCCTTGAGGGGCCAAGGTCCAAAGCTGACGGCCAAACTGCAGCAGTATCTTGCGGGACAGAGAATCTTCGCCTGGTACTGGGGCCACGAGCATCTGCTCGCGCTGTACGAGCCGCATCCCAGCTGGGGCTTGACGGCACGTTGCGTCGGACACGGCGGTTTCCCTTATTTCCGTCCTCATTTTGGCGGCGCGGCTCACACAGATCTGCCGAACGGCATGGCGTTCCGTACCTTTGCCGCCAGCGTTCGGGCTCCGCAGGCACGAGTGCTCGACGGCTCCAACGAGTACCTGGGTGACCACCGAGATCGTTACGGACCGAACGGTTTCATGCGGCTGCGCCTGGAGGGGCCGGAGCTTCAAGAGGAAGTTGTGACGCCCGCGGGTGCCACGTTGTGGACGGGTCAGCTGGCGTGAGTCCGCTGACGCCTGAGCTCGAGGTGCTCAGGGCTCGGGCTGCTCGCTCACTCGACCGCATCACGCCCGAGCAGGTGGTGAGCGCGTGGCGCCGGGTGGTCGGGCCGCGACCTGAGGAGATGTCGGCAGATGCCCTTGCAGCCAAGGAAGCGCTGCAGAACGGTGAGATTCCTCCACCTGCGCAGCTGCAGGCGCTGGAGAAGGTGATTCGGCTGCTCCGCCCAGCCCCGCTGGCCCAGCGCGGTCAGGTGGGTGCGATCGAGCACGAAGCTGAGGCTTCTTTTCCGGAATGGGAGGCATTCCGCGAGCTCGTCCAGCCGCGCTTGCGGGCAGTTGGCCGGATCGACGGTAAGGATTTCCGGGGTGGCAGCTACGTCCGCGCAAGCCTGGCCACCGGGTTCGCCGCGGGCCCGCAGGCGGTCCTCACGAATTGGCACGTTGTCGACCAGCTGACGGCAGGCTCGGGGGTGCTTGACCCCGACCAGGCCCAGATCCGCTTCGGCGAAGAGTTCGGCCCGACGCCGTCACTTGTCGCCAAGATCACCGGGGTACTGGCTAGCGACCCGCTGCGCGATCTGGCGCTGTTGACAACCAAGGAGCGACTTGATCAAGACCCGTACGGCCTCACGCCCATCGGATCGCCGACAGTCGCTCCCGACGCCGGTAAACCGGTGGCCGCCGTTGGCTATCCCATGGCGGACAGCCGGGCGCCGGATTACGTTGTCGGGCTATTTGACAACAAGTACGGCGTGGAGCGAGTATCCCCGGGGGTGATCATCCGCACATTTGGCGATGCGTTCATGAACGACTGCAGCATGCTGAACGGCAGCTCCGGGTCACCGCTGTTCGACATGGTCGACGGCGCATTCATTGGAGTGCATCGGGGCGGCCTGTATCTCGCGAGCAATACGGCCATCTCAGGTACGACCCTATCGAGCTTCTTCGCAGACCACCTCACATGACCGAGCCTTCCCAGTCAACCGGACCAGCACCGCTGGGCCTGGTCATCGCCCTGGCCGAGTACGACCCGGGCTCCGACCTGCCCGACCTGCCATCGGAGAACACCGTCGAGGAAGCGTGTCAGTTCGTCGACTGGTTGGTGAAGGCTCGCGGAACACCGCCGCAGAACATCAGGTACTGCGGCTCACCCCAACCCGCACCTGGCAAGCTGCCGCGTGACGTCGTCAAGCGGGGCGGCACCCGCAATGAGATCGTGCAGTCCGTTAGGGAGTTTGGCCAGACCGAATTGGGCCTCGACTCGATGCGGGAACTGTATGCGTATATCTCTGGACACGGGTTTTCAGTGCAAGGCGAGATCATTCTGCCCTCTCAAGACTATTTGGCCGACGACGGCGGCGGCTGTCTGAATCTCACTAACCTCGAGCGTTACTTCATGCTGACGATCGGCCCGGCCAACCTCTTCTGGTTCGTCAATACGTGCCGCACTGTGCTGGACGACCTGCCGGGAGTGTCGCCGCTGAAGGCCAAGCCCACCGCAAGCAAGGGATTTGGCGAGACCATCTACCTCTACGCTGCGATCGAGGGCGCGCGGGCACGGACATCGAGCGAGTTCAGCTCAGCATTGGTAGCTGGCCTATACGGGAAGGGAGCAGCCAAACGATGGGTGGACAAGGCGTACTGGGTCACCTTCGACGCCTTGGTCGGCGTTGTTCAGGCGGCCATGGGCTCTGCCGAGCTCGACCCTGATCGCGGCAGGAGTGACCGCAAAATCTTGCCGCTCACCGAGGTTGCGGACGTGCCGCTCACCGTAGCCGTGGCTGATTTCCGGCCCGACCAGCGGCTGCGGCTCCGCTGCTGGGACGCTCAGCGTCGCGCCTCGATCGACCTTCACCAGCCCGAGCAGCAAGTGACCGTACCCCCCGGGCGTTGGAACTTCGAGCTCACCGACCTCGATCTCGACGTGGCCCTGCCACTCATCTGGCCGCCGCTCGCCGAGCCCGCCGACATCCCGATTTACGAGGATTGCGCCCCCGACGAGCTGCGCCTGGAGTTCAGCGCCGCGCCCGGCCAGGCCTTACCGGCCTTCGATCGCAGCGAGGAACGGGTTGACGAGTATTGGGCGGAGCCTGGGCAGCTCGAGCAGAGTTCACCACCCGGCCTTAGAGGCGCTCCGCTGCCCGCGCACGCTCCGCGAGCACTGAGGTCGCCGAAGCGACCTCCTGCAGCTCGGTCGGCCAAAGAGCCGATCACGCCCGACCCCGACCCCGCGCTGGTTCTGAGCATGCAGGCCGTTGCCGGCATTGGCTGTACACAAGGCATGCCCGATGCAGGGGCTCTAAAGCGCTTCGGGGACCTCGGGCGTGACGATGCAGCTGTCTATGTCGTTGCTCCTGCTGCCGCGGGGATTGTTCGGCTTGGGACTAGCGATGAGGCGGCCCAAGTTCTGTCACCCGTCGAAGACTGTGACCCGGCAGCGAGCGATGCCAGGTTTTATGTCAGCCCCGGACCGCTGCGCATCTGGATGCGATTGCCGGGTAACGAGATCATGGTGCAGACGGCGGCTCTGCGCGGCCGGGTAACCGTGCTGGTGGTTCAGCCGGATACCTCACCTGAGGGGAAGCCGGAGGCCTGGGCCGTCCGACAGCACACAGTGTCGCCGCGGCAGTGGTCCGCAGCCGATGTCGATCTGCAGCGCATCCGGTTCGCGGCTTTGCTCCAGCGGCGCATGTCCCAGAACCGGCCGGCGATGGTCGAGCGGCTCGATCGAGAGAACCTCGACCTCTGGCGCATCTTGATCGCCGGACCTTGGGACGACCCGTTGCAAACGCTGCTGGCCGGGTACGAGCTGATTCGGCGTGGTGAACTCACAGCCGCCAGTGGCGCCCGCCTTACCCGGCTGCTCCAACGACTCGACCGGTACCTCGACGTGCTGACCGCAGATCTCTCGATCCTGCATGGGCTGGCCACCGGGACTGATGCGACAGTGACGACTACTCCGACTGTTTGCGACGGCGCACTCCGCGCCCAGGATGCGACCGACGACATCCCCGCTGGTGCGAGCCTTACGTACGGCTCGATCTGGACCACTTGGCGCCCTCGGCTCGAAAATCCCCTGCCGCCGACTTGGCAACGAGGCCGGACTCGCCCGCCAATCGGCGTCGGTATCGCGCCCGGCGGGCCCGACACCGGCTATTTGTTTCAGCGCGGCCAACTTCTACTCAAAGCAACCGAGCGCCCATCAGCCGAAATGGCGCTTCAGAGTCTGCGGCTCAGCCCATCCTGGTCGACGATTGCCGGGTTGGAAGGCGGCGGCCACCTGCTATGCACGCTGCCCGAGTCGGTCTCCATTCCGGCGCTCATCTCTTGGCTGCATGCTCGCCCGACTCATAGGGTGCCGAGCGCGCAGCCGGTCCACGTCTTCGCCAGCAGCCGTACGGCCGACGAAGGATTCCTCGACGAACTGAGCCTCGCGCGACTGTTGGCCACCGGCGATCTGGGCACAGGCAACCAGCTCGCCGGCTACAGCCATGCAGACCATAAGCCCGCAGTCCTGGCTTACGCTGCCCGCTCAGGAGGGTCGCACGGCGCCCGGCTGACGACCGCTATCGGAAGGGACCAGTCGCGCCGCAAGTTCTGGCACGTGAGCCGGCAGTAACGACTTGCAGGCGATCGAGCAGAGGTGACCCAATCAGTCCTCGACCTATCCAGGGTTGAAGCCGTGGCGCGCTCCTTGCCAGCTCTCACACCGCGCCGTTGGTCGGCGATCGGCCAACAAGAAATCCAGTGAATCGCTGAGGTTGCGTTGCGCCGGCTCGCTCAGCCCCATCTGCAATTCCCACTGGTAACCACGGATCGCGAGAAGATGCACGGTCGGAACGCGTCCGAAGCACAGTTTCGTCGTCGCCAGAATCGTACGCACAGACAGCGCGTGCGAGGTGAAGCTGAGGTCAAGCTTGGGCTCGGGGCAACTCAGCGCGAAGGACCAGACCATCGCATCTTTCGTAGCATCCACGAAGAGCAGCCGCGAGAATCCGCTGATGAGGTAGGCGTCCTCGAGATTGAGCTGAGAGGTACGCCGTAGCTCCGCGCGCGGCGGACAGACAAGCGCCTCGAGCCGGTCGGGTTGTTCTGGGTGGGGGCCACGATGAGGTTGGCAAATGTGATATTGCCTTCGCGATCAGCGCGGTAATGGTGCAGCAGGGTACCGCGCGGCGCCTCCACCACGCCGACCCCGTCGCCGGTCCAGGCATCGGCCGGCGGTGTGACGACCAAGTCGTCTTTCTGTCCGCAGACATCGGCCGATACTTAGACGTCTCGCAATCGGCTCGCCCCGAGCGGCGCGGGTCCGTGCTCGGCGAGGTCGGCGTAGAACTTGGCGGCCCGCCGGCGCGAGTCTTGACCACCTCATGGACGCCCTGTCCGCCTGCCCCTCGGATGTCGCCAATCCTGGTGGCTATGTGTTCAGTGGCTGGAGTTACCGGCACCGGGGCGCTCGAATCGCATCGGCCGGACTTCGTTAGCCACCCGCATTTGCAGTGAGCCGAGTGAGCGCTGCCACCAGTAAGCCCGCCAAAACGTATCCAACAAAGGAATGGAAGTAAAAATATCCACGCACCCAAGGTCTTATTTCCCGACCGGTGACATCGGCGTCTGCATAAGTCTTTCCAAAGTTGATGAGCGGTATTAGGTGCTGGGCACTCAAGATGAAGCGCGACGAAACTTTTCCCGTCACAGTCTTTGGGAGCCAGTTGGCGATGATACCTCCCAGGAAAACGAACGCAAGTGCCCATGGAATTATCCGTTCTGGGCTGTATCCATACCCGACGGTCCATTTGTGCAGTTCGCCAGCGACTTGAACGACTTCGTTGCGCTGGTCGTATTGGCGATCCTTACTCATCATCGCGATGGCGTCAGCCTGCCGATCTCTCCCCATCGATCGAAGTATAGTTTCCACTTGCCGATATGGTTGCCGAGAATAGCCCTCATCGCACTCCAGCCACTCCGCATACCAACTCACCTCTCGGTCTCCGAGGCTTTTTCCTGCTTGAGCTCGATAGCCAGAGGGTATCTCGAAGGTAAAGCCCGTCAGATGGAGGTGTTTCGGCCAGGCGTTTTTGTCATCATCGATGCCGAAGACCGAAGTTGCCCGTAGATCTAGCGTAGATGAATCCGTCCAATGTGTCGATTCATTGTCAAACGCCAGTTGAAGAATTCCCGTGATCTTAGCGTTGGAAAAGTTCACGTAGCCATCAAAAGATGAGCCGCTTAAATATGCACCGCCGCCTATGTTGGCAGCCAGGAGTCTAACATCATGGAACGAAGAATCGTAAATGTATACCGATCCAGCGACCGTGGCAGTGCTCAGATTGAGTTCCTTGTGGAACGTTGACTCCGTTGCCTCAACGTTGCCGCCTACGTCGGCTCCGATGAGATCAACTTCCTGAAACGAACCTTCCCTACGAAGAAAAACCGACTCAGCGACCCTGGCGCCGCTCAAGTCCAGTTTCTTGTGGAATGTAGATCCATCTGCCTCAACGTTCCCGCCAATGCTAGCGCCGATCAAGGCAACATCCTGAAACGAACCTTTGCCACGAAGAAAAACCGACCCTGCTACTTCGGTACCGTTCAGATCGAGTTCGCCATAAATGGCCGACCCACTGAATGCGATGTTTCCTCCCACATGCGAATTGCTGAGATCGAGTGATTCATCAAATCTTGAATCGAAAAAGTACAAAGAAGAAGGGAAATCGCGCTCGGCTAAATCCAATTTCTCGGGGAACCATGCTCCGGAGATATGAACTGGATGATTTGATATGTGGCGTAGGTACTTCTGCTCAACGAGGATTGTCTCAAGAAACTGCGAGCGAATAACGCGGCTACCTGACCATGTCTTATTGACATCGGAATCACTTGGGTCACCGAAGCGACCGGAAGATTCCAGATCAGCAGACTTACCGAGACACAGCTGCTGCCATACCCATGTTTCCTGAGGCGTCCACGTGCGTGTTCCGGTGCCACACGTAACCGACTCCTGTGCCTGCGCCACGGAAGTCGACCCCAATAACAACGCGGCACTCAATGCCACGAATACGACGCTCATGAAGACTCTATGGCCATGTGAACTCATCATGTTTTCCAATGGACGCACGCTCGGTAAGACTCCGGCTCTAACACGCCTTTACCAGTAAGGATCCCCGCGGTCACGGGCTCAGACATTGATAAATTCGGTGTCATGTATCGGTCCTTCGCATTTGCGTTGCCTAGTGGTCGGCAATCACTTAGAAAGAGGGGTCAAACCGACGAGTGATACCGGGCAGTGCCTGCCCGTTCGCGCGTTTGATCTGCGTACGGCCGGCGACGACTACTAGGTTCGTTTCAGCTGAATTTAAGAGGACTAGGGGTGGCCGTCATGCGGATTCGGGACGCCGTCGCTGGGGACTGGCCGGAGATCTGGCCGATTGTGCGTGCGGTGGTAGCCGCTGGCGACACCTACTGTTGGCCCGTTGACACGACTGAGGATGCGGCACGCCAGTGGTGGACGGGAAAGCCTGGTGGGCGGGTATTCCTGGCCGAGGATGGCGGCAACGTACTGGGCACGGCCGAGCTGCATCCCAATCAGCCGGCTGCCGGATCTCACGTTGCCAATGCAGGCTTCATGGTCGCGCCCCAGGCTGTCGGTCGAGGTGTCGGCCGCGCACTCGCGGAGCATGTCATTGCCCAAGCCGCGTATGACGGCTTTAGAGCCATGCAATTCAACGCCGTCGTTGAGACCAACGAGCCAGCTGTACGACTGTGGCGATCACTCGGCTTCCGCTTGATTGGAACGGTCCCCGAAGCGTTCGCCCATCCGGTACATGGCCTGGTCGGCATGCACATCATGCATAAGCCGCTCCACACCGGTGAGTGAGCTTGGTCTGCTCGCATGTAGGGGATTTAGATCAACCGATGATGAATCTGCCGATCAGTCCGAAACCCGCGAGCAATCCAATGCAGGTCAAGACAACAACAGCAGCGACCGCTGTGCCGATCCACCAGCGGCGGGCCGGTGAAGGGTGAAGGTCTATCCACCCGAGGATTCCCCACAACACGCCTTCTGCTAAGAACCAGGTCTCGTTGAAGATCAAATCCTGAAGATCAGCGACACGGCTGTTCACCGTCATGAAGAGTGGATAGTCCAGATGCAGCACGCCAGCCAAGCTCAGTATCCGCTGGATGTCGTCGACCAGCGCGTGCATGGTGAAGCCGACAGCAAGTAGCCAGCACAACCCCAACAAGATCGGTCGCACACGCGATCGCTTCCATAAGGGGAGGATGGCGACCGGCAGTGCCGCAACTAGCAGCAAGATCGCGGCACCGGCAAGATTGATGGCTCGCCACTGGCTTTCAGACTTTGGTACGCCGAACATGCCAGCGGTGCCGCCGAACCCGTAGTAGGCGCGGTACATCGCGTACCAGAAACCCCAGCCTGCGGTCATGAAGCTCAGCGTGATCAAGCGGGACTGGTGGCTCCGAGCTGGGGCTTGCGATCGTTCATCTAACTCGGCTGCAGACAAGGCCTTCATTGTAGTTCGACGCTAATGCCTGCGCCGTTCTACCAGCTCACGGGCTGATGGGCCGGGCCGCGGTCAGGGCGCAGCTCGGCAACCTGTACCCCATCTCGAGTCACCGTTACGATCTCGCCACGCGCCACGCGGTCAAGGACCTCACCGCCGTGATTCCGGAGATCACGAACGCTCACCGATGCCATGAAGTCGAGGTATCACCGGTGAGACAGGCTTAGTATCAGCCATTCGGTGTGACGCCGAACCTCGCAGCGGTTCGCCGGTAGTTGGACCCTGTCTCGTCGGCGACCATATTGCGGATGATCTTGCGTACCTGAAGGGCCGCCGCATCGGCACTGACATTGACCTCCCTGCGAGGTCCGTCAGTGTCCAAGACGTCCTGCATAGTCTCGAGAATCGCCTTTACCCGCTGGTAATAGTCCGTGAAGATCGGCAACAGCACTTTCCCCGCCTGCTCATCCAGTGCAAAATTGCGGCTCACTCGCCAGGCGTGCCAGGTCCTGCCAGGCGCAATCGGAGTAACGGCATGCGTAAAGCGGAAAGTGTGGATCTGAGTTTCACTAGGCACCGAATCGACGTACACATCCCACCGATCGATCCACAGCCCCGGAGTCACGAAAGCGCCTTGTTCACGCTGCACGTACTCCCCACCGACCGGCAGTTCAGCCAGTTCTGCTTGCCACTCCGGAATCGGCGCAGGTTGATAGGTACGAGAGAACGACACGGTTGTCTCGGTGACTTCCACCTCAAGTGGCGGCGGCGAAGTGTGCAGTACCGGTGGAGCAATATAGGGGTCAACTACCGCGACATGTGTGATATCGGCGAAGTTCTCATGGAGCAGTAGGGTGTCGGCCTCCGTCTCCCATTCAGCGCCAAAAGTCGCCCAGCCCGGATCGCTGAGCCACGGTGTTGCCGCCGGCGGACGCAGGTCGGCCAGCGCGTGCTCACCTGGCCAAACCCACACGAAGACACCGTCCTCATGAACAGGAAAGGCGCGTACCCGGGCACCGACCGGAATCTCGTTCTGGGTCGGGACATGGACGCAGAAGCCCCGAGCGTCGTACACAAAACCTGTGTAACCAGAGACAATGTGGTCGCCGTCCAGCCTGCCGAGGCTGAGGGGATAAGGCCGGTGTGCGCAACGATCCTCGAGCACTGCCGGAGTTCCGTCGGTGGTACGGAACAAAACGACGCCCGCGCCAAGGACACGCCGACCCAGCGGTTCGCGGCCGACCTCCTGGCTGGTGGCCACCGCGTACCAACAATTGCGCGGATGCGTCCTGATTCGATCACCGCGGCTTGCAGGTTGCCGGCTCATGGATATTTCTCCTCAGCTCACAGATCGAGAACTAGCCGAGCGGATCGGCAGCGCGAGACGCACACCATCATGTACTCGTTCGCGGCCCGCTCCTCCTCGTTCAGGATGGAATCCCGGTGATCAACATCTCCTTCGATGACCTCGGTCTCACAGGTTCCGCAGACACCCTCAAGACACGATGCGAGAACGCTCACCCCTGCGTCGCGAATGACATTGAGCACCGACTTGTCGGGCGGCACTTCCAGGGTCAAGCCCGAGCGTTGCAGCACTAACTCGAAGGACGAGTCGGCCTCGGCAGCCGGCTCCTGAGGCTTGGCGGTGAACCGTTCCAGATGAAGCGAGCCTGGTGGCCACTTCTCGCAGAATTTCTCGGCCGCACTGAGCAGACCTTCAGGCCCACAGCAGTAAACCAATGTATTGGGTCGTGGCGTCCCGAGGATCGACTCGAGATCCAACATTCCCTGCTCGTCCTGCGGAACGATGGTCACACGCTCGCCGTATCGGCCAAGCTCATCGAGGAACGCCATCGAGGCGCGCTCCCGGCCACCGTAGAAGAGCTGCCAATCGGCGCCGGCCGCATCGGCCTCGGCGATCATGGGCAGCATCGGCGTAATCCCGATGCCGCCTGCAATAAAGATGTATCGCGGACTAGCGACCAGCGGGAAGTGGTTGCGTGGTCCGCGAACCCGTACCACCGAGCCCGGCGTAAGAACATCATGCACGCGTTCAGAGCCGCCGCGACTGTCCGGCGCGCGCAGTACGCCGACTCGCCAGATGTCTGGTTTCGACGGACTGCTACACAACGAGTACTGGCGAACGAGCTCCTCGGTGAGAACCAAATCAACATGTGCGCCCGGCGTCCATGCAGGTAGTTCGCCGCCATTGGGCTCGGCAAGGGTGAGCGCGACGACGCCATCGGCGACGATCTCCGCCTCCTTGACCACCAGATCTGCCTCGTGCTCCCGGACGATGGTCTGAGTGATCGTCATTGCCTCATCCGTCCCGCGCTGCTGATTCGGGCATTTGTTTGGATACGAACGATAGCGTCCAGATGGTCCCGCGACAACCAGCCAGCTGTACCAAGCTTCCTGACGGTTGTACGGATTGCATGCCAGGTAGAGCGCGTAGATCCCACAGCGTGGGGGCGTTGACCGACCGAGCGGAGCGGCAATCGTTCGGATCCAAATTAGACTCAGGCGGATGCGCGCCTTGTTGATTCAGCATGATCACATTTGCACGCCCGGGTTTGTGGGAGAGCGACTGATAGATCGAGGGATCGACCTTCTCATACACCAAGTAGTGACCGAAGACCATTTCCTATCGCCCAACGTGGAGGTTGAATTTCCCGATCCGACAGAGTTCGACCTGATCATTCCGATGGGTGCGCCCTGGTCTGTCTATGATCATGCGGCGATCGGGTCGTGGGTGCCGGCCGAACTGAAGATGCTGCACGATGCTCATGATCACCATGTGCCGGTGCTGGGCATCTGTTTCGGCGGCCAAATGCTAGCTGCGGCCCATGGCGGATCCGTCTGGAGATCGCGAGCACCGGAGGTTGGCTGGAGCAAGGTCGATTCCGACGATGAATCGCTGGTGCCTTCCGGCATCTGGTTCCAATGGCATTACGACCAGTGGGCGCTACCGGACGAGGCGAAGGAGGTTGCTCGCAACGAGAACTCCTCACAAGCATTCGTACTCGGCCGAAACCTTGCCGTGCAGTTTCATCCCGAAATGACCTCAGAGATCCTTGCCACCTGGCTAGCGACTGGCGGCGCTGACGAAGTCGATCAACTCGGCATCGATCTGGAAGAGCTCGTACGCGAGACAGCTGAGCGCGATGCAGCCAACCGAGAGAGGGCACACCGACTCATCGATCAGTTCCTGGACCGTTTCCTCGAACCAGAAGTCGAGCTGTAAATGATCGAGGACTCAGGCCACCAATTCCGGCAGGCTGCCGGACGCTTCGCTTCCGGCGTGACCGTCGCTACGACCAGCGCTCCCGAAGGGGCGTACGGGATAACCGTGTCGTCCTTTGCCTCACTGTCGTTGAATCCGCTGTTGGTGACGGTCTCCATCAACCGATCGAGCCAACTGCTGGAACATGTGCACTCAGTCCAAGTCTTTGCTGTCAGCGTGTTGGCTAGTGATCAACAGCACGTCGCGAGTTACTTTGCCACGTCGGGTCGTAAGCCCGAGCCGGCCGGCTTTTCGGGTGTGCCAACGACGGTGCAACAGACCGGGGCACCGATTGTTATCGGCTGCCTCAGCTGGTTTGACTGCTCCCTGGAAGACATCCTTCCCGGCGGTGATCATGAGATTCTCGTTGGCCGCGTGGCGGCGGCTGGCGGCCGAACCGGTGAACCACTGGTCTATTGGGCAGGTGGTTATCGGGCACTGACGACCGAGACGACGCGGTTTGACCAGTTGGCAAACGCCTCCGATGGGCTGGCGGTCGCCTACCACGTCCTAGACGTCGGACCGGCGGAGATGCTCGATGCTCAGAGTTCCATCGAGCCGGCCATTGCGGCCCTCGCCGCGGCACGTACACCGGCCGAAGAATGGGATCGGTTTGAAGAGCTTATTGATCAATCGGAGCTAGTAATTGATCAACCCGACGAGTTCAACAGTCTCGCGCTTGCCTTCCACTCCGCGATCGCTGAAGCGTCCGGTAATCGCGTTCTGCAAGCCACTCTTGCCAGCCTGGGCCAGGTGCAATCGGCGCACTACCGCGACCGCGGCAGCCCCCAGTCAGCTCCGGCCGCGGTCGAAGGACATCGGCGGTTGCTGGCTGTGCTTCGCCGCGCCGATCCCGAGGCTGCTCGTGCCGAGATGCGCAGGCACTTAGATGCGGTCCGTCAACACCTTCAAATCGGCTAGCGTCCACTCAGATGATCACTCTGGCTGCACCCGCACGGGAAACTTTTTGATCCCGTTGATGAAGTTACTGCGTACCCGCGTCACCTCGCCGTTCAGCTCAATTGAGGCGAGTCGCGGGATCAATTCGGTGAACATGAGCCGGATCTCCATCCGAGCCAATGCATTGCCCAGGCACACATGCGGGCTGCCCTTGCCAAAGGTCAGATGATCAATATTTGTGCGGGTGACATCGAACCGATATGGATCCTCAAATACGTCTTGATCACGATTTCCCGAGGCAAACCATATGACCACCTTGTCACCGGCTTTGATCTGTTTGCCGCCCAACTCGACATCCCGGGTCGCCGTACGCCGGAAGTGATACACCGGCGAGGCCCAGCGGAGAAACTCTTCCACCGCACCAGGAATCAGCTCGGGCTGCTCCTGAAGGAGCTTCAGTTGATCTTGGTTCTCGATCAGCGCGAGCATTGACTGGCTGATCGCGTGCCGCGTCGTCTCGTTGCCCGCGATGACGAGCAACAAGAAGTAATTGTCGAAATCACTCGGCGACAGCGGCTCGCCATCCTCTGGAACCTTGTTCGTCAGGATGCTGATCAGATCAGTACCATCGCCGCCCTTCCGCTGTCGCGCAAGCTCTCGACCGTACTCGAATACCTCGAGCGCGGCCGGTGAGCGAAATGGCAGATGCCGGTACCGATCGCTATCCGGATCGGTGATCAAATGCTCGGTGTAGTCCGGATCGGTGTTGGCGACCATCTGGTTGCCCCAGTTGATCAGCATTCCGGCGTCACTGACCGGTACGTCGAGAAGTCGCACCAGCACATTGATCGGAAAGTCGGCGCTGATCTTCTCGACGAAGTCGAATTCCTTGTTCTGCAAGGCATTGTCGATGGTGACGTTGGTCAAATCGCGCAAGAAGTTCTCGTAGTTGCGCGCCAGCGGTCCCGGGCTGAACTCGCGCTGGATGAGCTTGCGCAGCGCTCGGTGGCGCGGCCCATCGGTCTCCAGCATGGACCTACGCAAGTCCATCAGATCATCATCGACCTCTTCAAGATTGACGTATTTCGTCGACGTGAATGTTTCCGAATCACGGTCCACCGTCCAGATGTCGGAATACCTCGTCACCGCCCAGAACCCGGAGTTCGGTGGAGCTTCCGGCGTCCAGTGCACCGGATCCTCGGCGCGTAGCGTGTCAAACATTGCCCAGCCCTCATTGCGGGCAAAAGCATCAAGATCGGTGAGATCGACTTGATCTTTTGGTATGGCAGTCGGCTGCGACACGATCTCTCCTTGTTAGAGGTGGTAGGCGTATTCGCGGAATTCCCAGTCGGTGACCCAGTGGCTGAAGCGCTCGAGCTCATTTCGCTTGTAGGTCAGAAAAGTCTTGACGAACGGCTCGCCGAGTATCTCGGCCATCTCGGTGTCCTTCTCCAGAGCATGCAGCGCAGTCTCAAGATCACCTGGCAGCTTCTCGGCCTTGCTCGGGTCGTATCCATAGCCCTCGAGCGGCTTGGGAGGTTCCAGTTCGTCGCGGATTCCCAGATAGGCGGCTGCGAGCAGCCCGGCAATTGCCAGGTAGGGATTAGCGCTGGCGTCTCCCAGCCGCAGTTCCATTCGCGAAGCCCTACCGCGCTCTGGAGGTATCCGCACCATCGCGCTCCGGTTGTCCAGGCCCCAGTCGATCAACCATGGAGCGAGCGTGTCCGGGCCAAACCGCTTGAAGGAATTGATCGTGGGATTGCTTATGGCCGACAGCGCTGGGGCGTGAGCAAGCACGCCGGCAATCGCAGCTCTAGCGGTCCTGGACAGTCCGTCCCCGGTTGTCGAGTCATTGAACAGCGGTTCACCAAGATCATCCCAAGTGGAGAAATGGATATGGAAGCCCGATCCGCCTTCGTCGTTGAACGGTTTTGCCATAAACGTGGCCAACTTGTCCTCTTGTCGAGCAAGCTCCTGAATGGCGCTCTTGAAGCGGAATGCACGATCGGCCGCATCCAGGGCTTCGGAGTGCCAGAGATTGATCTCGAACTGACCGCTGGAGAACTCATGATTGGCCGCTACAACTTCCAGCCCGAAGGCAGACAAATGACGCAGCGTACGCAGCAGCACATTTTCCGGATCGCCCTTCAAGCCGGCCACATACACATTGCCTGTCGCCTCGCCATACCGCCGCCATCCCGTCGGATTCTGGTCAGTGCGCTCTAGGACGTAAAACTCAAGTTCCGGGCCGACCATGGGTCGCATTCCCAGGTCCGCGAACCGACTGACCACCCGCTTGAGCACCATCCGCGGGCTTTCGGCAGACGGGGAGCCGTCTGGGTTGTAGACGTCGGCGATGACGTGCGCAACGCCCTTCTCCCAAGGCACTACTTGAACGGTGCTGATGTCTGGAAAAGCGAGCACGTCAGGCAGGCCGGCCTCCAGCCCGCCTTCGATATCGACAACATCGCCCATTGGTGTCGTGCCGTAGACCGATCTGCAGAAGGCCACCCCATCACCGACCGTGCGGGCGAACCGATTCACCAGAACGTCTCGCCCACGCTCGGTTCCGATCAGATCCGAATAGCCGACGCGTACGACATCAATATCTTGCGTCACCAGTTCGGCTGCGAAGTCCTCTAACCCCGTTGTGTCGAAATGAGCCATCCGAACCTCTCAGTCCCAGTCATTTGGGCCCGAACAGTATCGCGTGACCAAGCCTATGGCAAGGGTGAGCGAGGCGCGAGGCTTCCCTGATCAGCGTTGCTAATTGATCGCACAACCCGGTACCGTACGGATCCAAACGATCAGCCTTGTTCGGCCCCAGGAGTGCTGCATGACCGACGTCAAAGGATTCTTTTATCCGCGTACCGCAAGCGGCCGGTCATCGCTCATCCCGACACCTCCGTGGTACTACTCCGGTGATCTTCTGACGGTCGAATACCGTACGGATCCGGCGCGAGTAGCCGAATTGCTCCCTGCCCCGCTAGCGCTGGCGGACCAAGACCCCGGAGCGGTGGCGTTCATCTGGGCGGACTGGCAGTCGTGTTCATCCTCGCGTGAAGAGCTGCTAGATCCCGTGCGGTCTCAATACAAGGAGGCCTTCGTGGTCGTCCGTTGCAGCTTTGAGGGCCAGACGTTCTCGCGGTGTGTGTTTATCTGGGTCGATAAGGACTTCGCGATCGCCCGCGGCATTCACCAGGGCTATCCAAAGAAGCTCGGCTCCATGTGGCAGACCAGACCACACCCATTCCCCCAAGGCGCACCGCAGATCGCCGCCGGTGGGGTGTTTGGCGCCACCCTGGCGGCCGGCGACCGTCGGCTCGCCGAAGCGGTGCTCACGCTGCGCAACCAGTCGGAGACCAACGGCTTCGTCAATGCCCACAAGATGGCCCACCACCGGATCTTGCCCGGCATCGCTTCGGGTGCACCCGACGCTTTCGCGGAGTTGATCGAGTCAGGTTCGAGTCAGTTCGAGGGCGGTCCTTCATGGAGCGGCGATGCAGAACTGCGACTCTTCGATTCCCCCACCGAGGAGCTAGCCCGGCTCAGCGTGGAGGAGATCATCGGCGGCTACTACCGACAAGTGGGCGTGGTCTGGAACGGCGGCCGATCACTGGCAACCCTCTAGCATTGCCGTCATGCCTGATCGCCATACCCTCGCCGAAACGGAGCAGGCGATGAGCGCCCACGTAAGTGATCTAGCACTTGACTTTCCCGCCGCAGCCGCGGTGTCGAGCCTGTACCGCGCCGCCAATGCGGTACGCGTCTACCTCACCAATTCGGTGCTACGGGAGCACGGGCTGACCTGGACAGGCTTCGTGGTGCTCTGGGTGGTGTGGATCTGGGATGGACTTGAGACCCGCCGCGCCGCAGAGAATGCCGCCATCTCGAAAGCAACGCTGACTGGCGTCGTGAAGACGTTGGAAGCGCGGGGACTGATCACGCGGAGGATCAGCGATGCTGACCGGCGGTTGGTCAACCTCGAGCTCACGCCGGCAGGCGTCGCGTTAATGAACGAGCTATATCCCGTTTTTAATGCCGCGGAGGCCGAGATCGTAGCCGGGTTATCGCCGAGAAGCTTGAACCAGCTGACCAGCAGCCTGCGATTGATCGTTACCGAGCTTGAGGCCAAGCCAAGCGCTGTTGTCGCGGAAGCCGAGGCTGGTTGATCAGCTCGGTGCGGCTCACACGCTCGTTGTCGTAGCCGATGCCTGAGCTCGTACGGCAGCCGCCTCCACGAAGTGCCGAAAGATTTCAGCCTGTACCGGATCCCTGGCGGCCGTATCTTCTGGATGCCACTGGACGCCGAGATACCAGCCCCCGTGATTTTCTAACGTCACCGCTTCGATCACGCCATCGGCCGAGTAAGCCGCCGGACTCAGACCGGCTCCGAGCGTTGCAATGCATTGATGGTGATAGCAGGAGACGGCAGTACGGCGGCCCACTATTTCACCCAATGGAGACGTCTCGTCTACTTCAAGATCGTGAAGGCGGTTGCGGTGATTGCCGACCGTGTCATCCATGTCCTGAACAAGATCACCACCGAGCGCGACATTCACGATTTGAGTGCCCCGGCAAATCGCCAGCAGCGGAAGATGATCACTAAGTGCGACACGCGCCAGGGCGATGTCAAATGCGTCTTGTTCCTCATCGACTCCGTACTGGCTCGGGTGTGGCTGCTGGCCAGACCACTGGGCTGCGACATCCCCGCCGCCGGGCAGCAGCACGCCATCGGCAAACCAGATCCGGTCCTGCGTGGCGTCGATGTCAACCTCCAGGCTTGGCGCGTACGGATGAATGCTCAGCGGCTCACCACCGGCCGAGAACACCGCCTGAACGAGGGCCCGCGCATTCACCTCAGCTTCGTAGCGGAGCGCCGTCGCTTCCGGTGAGAACCGCGCCGGAATCGCGATCAGTGGTCTGCGGGCTACCAAGGCATTCTCAGTCATATCGGATCCATGTCGTCTTCAGATAGGTGTATTCCTCTAGCGCGTGCCGAGACTTGTCGCGACCGAAGCCGGACAACTTGACGCCCCCAAATGGGACAGCCATGTCGCCCTCTTCGTAACAGTTCACCCATACGGTCCCGGCCCCCAACGCTCGTGATACCCGATGTGCGGTTCCCAAATCGGAGGTCCAGAGTGCGGCCGCCAATCCGTACGGCGTATCCCCTGCGACCTGCACAGCTTCGGCCTCGTCCTGCACAACTTGTACGGCAAGAACAGGCCCGAAGATCTCTTCCCGAACGATGGGGTTGTCCGGTGCGGCTCCGGTTACCACAGTCGGCTCGAGATAGATCCCGCCGGTGTCGGCAAGCACCCGGTGCCCGCCAACCCGCAGGAATGCGCCTTCGGCAAGCCCGCGCTCCAGGTGTCTGAGTACGCGCTGCAAGCTGTGCTCATCGACCAGTGGCCCCATCTTGGTGTCGGGAAGCAGCGGATCGGCCGGAAACCACTGAGCGGAGGTTTCAACGATCCGGTCTACTACCCTGTCGGCAACATCAGCATGTACAACCAATCGGGAACCGGCAGTGCACATTTCGCCGGAGTTGAAGAAGATCGCCCAAGCAGCCGTATCCGCAGCCGCCTCCAGGTTCGGGGCGTCCGGCAAGATGATGTTGGGCGACTTTCCACCGAGTTCCAGATGGACCCGCTTCAAGTTGCTATCTGCCGAGTAGCGCATGAAGTGGCGCCCCACCTCGGTCGACCCAGTGAACGTGAGCACGTCAACATCGGAGTGCTGGCCCAGATGCCGGCCGACGACCGCCCCATCTCCACTGAGCACGTTGAACACACCCGGCGGCAGCCCCGCTTCGACGCCCAATTCGGCAACTCGCTGCATCGAGAGCGGTGACTGCTCCGCTGTCTTCAACACCACAGTGCAACCGGCAGCCAGAGCGGGCGCAAATTTCCAGCCGCCAAGGGTCAATGGGAAATTCCATGGCACGACCGCCGCGACCACGCCCGCCGGCTCCCGGGTGACCAGCGCCAGTTCTCCCTCATCGCTCGGTGAGATCTCACCGAATTCCTTGTCTGCCAGCTCACCGTAGAAGCGCAGGCATCGAATGATCGCTCGCAGTTCGATCTCGTACGCCGCACGAATCGGCTTGCCCATCTCGAGACTGATCAGCAAGGCGATCTCTTTGCGATGCTGCTCGACCAATTTGGCGAAATGCTGCAGGATCTCACCACGGCTGCGTGGATGCAGGCGAGGCCAAGCGCCATGATCAAAAGCAGCGCGGGCCACCGCGACGGCGGCGTCAGCGTCGGCCGGCTGCGCCCAGGCAAACTCCACTAGAGTCGAGCCGTCTCTGGGAGAAATCACTGCGCGTGTCGAGCCGTCGATCGCTGGGCGCCGTTCACCGCCGATGAAGATGCCTTCAGGAATGGGAGTATCGGCTGCAAGTTGCCGCCAATCAGTGGCTGTCACCGGGTCCAAAACCATACTCACATCATCATCTTTAAGGGCTTGACCAATTGATCGAACTTAAATACGTTTGGGCCCTAACGATAGCTGGTCGGACTTGCGGCACGCCAGCGCAACGACTCTTCCTAACAGCCGACAGGGGCGCGGATGACGACTGCGACGGTCGAGGGTGTGGAGGTCGACACTCGACATTGGATCGGCGGCGAGCGGATCCCGTCGCAGCGAACCTTCACCGACATCTCACCGATCGACGAGCAGCCGATTGCGGAGATCTCTGCCGGCTCCGCAGCCGAGGTAAATGAAGCAGTGCAGGCCGCTCAACAGGCTTTTCCTGCCTGGGCAGCGATGCCGAGGGGCGAGCGCGCCAATCTGCTTCGCAGAGTCGCCGACGGAATCGAGGCTAGGGCTGAAGAGCTGGCGAGGGTCGAGACTCGCGACAACGGCTCGCTGCTGCGGTCCCATCGGCGAAGCGTGATGCCTCGGGTAGGAATGAACTTCCGTTTCTTCGCCGACTACGCCGAAAAGTTGGAGCATCCAGATGGCGAAATCCGCGGCCATCGTGAGCGGGTGACCTATGAGCCGGCCGGCGTCACCGCGATCATTACGCCGTGGAATGCCCCGCTCATGCTGGCCACCTGGCGAATCGGGCCGGCACTCGCAGCGGGCAACACGGTCGTCGCCAAGCCACCCGAGTGGGCCCCTCTCACTGCATCCCTGCTCGCCGACATCACTCATGAGGCTGGGCTGCCATCCGGCGTCTTCAATGTCGTTCAGGGCTCCGGCACTGAGGCCGGAGCGCCGCTGACAGCACATCCGGCTGTCCGTCGTTTGGCATTCACCGGCTCGGTTCCAACCGCTGGCGTGATCGCCAAGGCGGCGGCGCCCAACATCGTCCCGCTGTCGTTCGAGCTCGGTGGCAAGTCTCCGCTGGTGATCTTCAGCGACGCAGACTTTGAGCTTGCGGTCAGCTTGGCAGTGGAGCAATTCGACAATTCCGGTCAGGTTTGCCTGGGCGCTTTCCGGATGTTGGTTGAAGAAGAGATCGCCGACCAATTCATCGAAGCCGTGCTAGCTAGGGCGAAGACGATCAAGCAGGGCGACCCGCGCGATGAGGCGACGGATATGTCGTGCTTGATCACCCGGCAGCACTTCCACAGGGTCGACGGCTTCGTACGCCGTGCGCTGGCCGCTGGTGCCCGCGCGATCCTCGGTGGTGGCCTCAACTCCGAGCTCGGTCACCTCTACTACCTGCCCACGATCTTGGTCGACGCCGAACCGGGCAGCGAGATCTTGACCGAGGAGGTCTTCGGGCCGGTGCTCACCATTCAAACGTTCTCCACTGAAGAGCAAGCGATTGAAATGGCGAACAGTACCCGCTTCGGGCTCGCCGCAACTCTAGTCACCGGCGATCTTGATCGCGCCGAGCGGGTCAGCGCAGCAATCAACGCTGGAACTGTCTGGGTCAATTGTTTCTTCGTACGCGACCTCGACGCGCCCTTCGGCGGCAATGGCAGGTCGGGGATCGGCCGCGAAGGCGGGATCTACTCCTTCGATTTCTACTCCGACATCAAGAATACGGTGATCGCGCCTACTGGCTGGACCACCGACGACTAACACCCGAAGCGCAATAACGAAGATCAACTTTGAGCGAAAGGAACATGATCATGGGCGAGGTGGTGGGGGCCGGTTTGATTGCGCACGTGCCGACGATCGTGCTGCCAGAGGCGACTCGCCGAGAGTTGAACAACGGTGAGGACACCACGTTGGTTGCGGGCCTCCAGCAGCTGCGTAAGGAAGTCTTCGAGACGCTCGACTACGACACCGTTGTCGTCTTGGACTCCCACTGGGCAACGACGGTCGAGTTCGTTGTCACCGCGCAGGAACGCCGGAAGGGCCTCTTTACGTCCGAGGAACTGCCGCGCGGAATGACCCAGCGGCCATACGACTTTGTCGGAGACCCGGAACTTGCCCAGCTGATCGCGTCCAAGGCCAAAGACCACGCGACCTGGATCACCGCGATCTCCGATGATCATCTGCCGATCTTCTACGCCACCACCAACTTGTGGGAGTTCCTAGGACAGGGTTTGCCCGATAAAAGGTGGATCTCCATTGGCGTCTGCCAGACCGCCGACACCGAGGACAATCTGCGACTGGGGCGTGCATTGGGGGATGCGATCGCAGACAGTGATCGCAAGGTGGTGCTACTGGCTTCCGGAGCGCTCAGCCACACTTTCTGGCCATTGCGGGAATTGCGCAAGCACGAGGCCGCGGCGATCGAACACATCTTTACGCCGGAGGCGGCCGCTGCCGACGCCCAGCGGATGCAGTGGTTCGAGGCTGGTGATCACGCCCGGGTCTTGGAGACGATGCCGGAGTTCTATAGATATAAGCCAGAGGCACGGTTCGGGCACTACCTGATGATGATCGGTGCCATCGGAGAAGGTGACTGCACCGCCACTGGGCGCCGCTACGGAGAGTACGAAAACTCTGTCGGCACCGGTCAAGTTCACTATTGGTTCGACAGGCCTGATCGCGGCTTTCCCAGGCCGAGGCGTACGCCCGAGGACCGCGAGTACCAGCGGCTGGTCTCCGGCCCCGACTTGCCTGCGGCTGGATAACCGGCCCGGCAAAGACCGAGGAGCACCAAAATGCCGCTGCGAGAAACGCGCCGCATCCTGCTGGACGGCAACATCATCGATGTGGAGCGCCATGACGACGAACTGGTGGCCGGCGATGGTCGTAGCGTAGGTGTCCACCAGGCCGTCCATCTGCCGCCGGTGGTGCCGTCCAAGATCATCTGCGTGCATTTCAACTACTCCTCCAGAGTGCAGGAGATGATGCAGACGCTGCCGCCAGCCCCGACCTATTTTCAAAAGCCGGTATCCGCCCTGAACGCACATGAGTCGGCAGTCGTGAGACCGCTGGGCTGCAAGTGGCTGAACTATGAAGGCGAGATCGCTATCGTGATTGGCCGCACGGCCCGGAACATCTCGCCTAGCGAGGCCGGCGACTTCATCCGTGGCTACTCGATTGCTAACGACTACGGATTGCACGATTTCCGCGATACTGACGCCGGGTCCATGCTTCGGGTAAAGGGCGCTGACACTTTGTGTCCGGTGGGCCCGGGCCTCGTAGAAGGTTGGGACTTTCACGGGAAGCAGATCGGCACTCTCGTCAATGGACATGTCCGCCAGAACGGCAATACCAATGAAATGGAGTGGGACATGCACTACCTGGTCGCGGACATTGCCCGGACGATCACGCTGCAGCCTGGCGACATCCTGCTGTCCGGAACCCCAGCGATGTCTCGCACTGTCTACCCGGGTGATGTGGTGGAGGTTGAGGTAGAAGGTCTCGGCACGCTACGGAACTACATCGTCGAGGGCCCAACTCCGATCCGTAGCGATGTGGGTGCACAACCAACCGAATCCGAAGAGGTCTTGTCCTCCGCCAAAGGTGGCGATTGGGAGTTTCGCGGGGTCCGCAAGCCGCAGCCCTCCGGAACGCACTAAAAGGGGCCAGGGAAATGGAGTACTCGTGAGTCACCCGCCATCGATTCCACCGGCGGATCCATCCGCGACAACGTCCGACATCGCTCGACGCGACTCTCAGCAGTTGCGGCATGGTCGCCTCGGCGTATTCGCAGTTGCTTTCTTTGTGATCTCTGCCGCTGCGCCGCTTACCGCTATGGCCGGCGGAGCGCCTGTCGCCATGCTCCTCGGAAACGGACCGGGGATTCCGCTCGCGTATGTCATCGTGAGCCTCATCTTGCTGATCTTCGCCGTTGGTTATACGGCGATGGCCCGGCACCACACCAGCACTGGAGCCTTCTACAGCTTCGTCGCCCGCGGTCTGAGGCAGCCTGCTGGTGGGGCCGCCGCCATGATCGCCCTGCTGGGCTATAACGCAATGCAGATCGGGCTGTATGGATTGTTTGCTGCAGCCGCGGCCGGATTCTTCAGCGAGAACCTCGGGATCGATCTGCCGTGGTGGGTCTACGCGTACGTCGGCATGGCAATCATCGCTGTGCTCGGGTATCGGCAAGTTGATCTTTCGGTCAAGGTGCTGGCGATCTTGGTGACCCTGGAGTTCTTGATCGTGCTGATCTTGGACGCGGCGATCTTGATCCAGGGTGGTCAGGGTGGCACGGCGCCACTGAACGCCATCCCGTTCACGTGGGCCAGTTTCGTCAGTGGCTCGGTTGCCATTGCCTTGCTGTTCAATTTCGCATCTTTTATCGGTTTCGAGGCCACCACGATCTATAGCGAGGAGGCCAGGGACCCCAAGCGCACGGTTCCGCGGGCAACATATGTCGCCGTCTTGAAATCGGGATCTTCTACACCGTTACCACGTACCTCATGGTGGAAGGCCAAGGTGCAACCGGCCTGCAGGAATATCTCGCTACCCTCCAACCCGACCCAACCGCGTTCTTGTTCGTGCTAGGGCAGACCTACATCGGCGCTGCCCTCACAACGGTGATGTCGCTGTTGTTCATTTCCAGCGTCTTCGCTGCCCTACTGGCGTTCCACAACGCTGTGGCGCGCTACCTCTACGCCCTCGGCCGGGAAGGGCTGGTACCGGCGCGGCTCGGCCGCACGCACGTCAAGCACCTCAGCCCTCACGCCGGCTCGCTCAGCCAATCGGTCCTGGCCTTCGTCGTTGTGCTGGTGTTCGTCATCACCGGTCAAGACCCGGTATTGGCGCTCTTCACCTGGCTCACCCAGCTCGGCACGTTGGCGATCATCGTGCTGATGGCAATGGCCTCATTCGCGGTCATAGCCTTCTTCGCGCGGCACCGCGACTTTGACTCCAGTGTGCTCCGGACCATCGTCGCGCCGATCGTTGGAGGGGTCGCGATGTCCGCCGTGGCAATTTATGCCGCCTCCCAGTTCGGACTGCTGATCGGCAATCCCGAAAGTCCACTGCGCTGGATCTTGCCTGCCTTGATCATCGTGGCAGCGGTCGCGGGAGTCATTGCGGCGATCAATTTGAAGAGACGCTCACCGGAGTTGTATGCCCAGATGGGTCGACATCGCGACATCGAGCTGTTGCCGGGAGCGTAGCTGCTGCCCCTACGGGGAGGGTACGTTTCGCCGCACAGCCGTCAAAACGACCGGCGTCAAGGGCCCACACGGGGTACGTATGGCCGCACAACCGTCAATACGTCCGGACGCACGACGATCATGTGTATGTCGTCGCTAACCCGTCGCTTACCGCGGATGGCGGCACGGGCTAACGACAGTCCGCTGCCTCAGACTTGCTACATGAGGAGTGTTGTTCTCTTGGTCTGTCTGTTCATGGTCGGCTGTGGGACCTCGTCGACAGCCGGTTCGGAGGAAGCAGAGTTGCCGGGCAATGCTTCCTCGGGACTATCACCATCGGCACGGGTGCCATCGGCGCCGTCCCCATCGCCTGCCGCACGCCCGGCACGTGAGCCAGCAGGCACCACGATCATCGCTGCCAAGAGTCAGTTCGGCACCATCCTTTACGATTCCTCTGGCCAGCCGATCTACCTCTTCGATGCCGAGGCCACAAGCCGCCCGAAGTGCTACGGCGAGTGCGCCGATGCCTGGCCGCCGGTGCTGACGAAAGGAAAGCCGCAGGCTAAGGGCGACGTGCGATCGGAGCTGCTTGGGACGACACGACGCAGCGACGGGTCCATTCAAATCAGCTACGCCGGCCACCCGCTGTACTTCTACGCGCACGAGGGGAAATACCAAGTGCTGTGCCACAACGTCACCGAGTTCGGCGGCACCTGGCTGGTCGTCCAGCCGAACGGAAAACCTGCGGCCAAGTAGCCACTCATATGAAGTTCGTCAGTTCAGGGCTCGGCGTGGCTTGGAATGGCGAACGGATCGAACAGCTCAGTTCCGCAACCGACGCATACCCTGTCGGTCGCCGGCGTGACGCCGTCGCACTGCTGGCAGAAGATGACGCGTTGACGTGGCGTGATCATTTCCCAGAGCGCCGCGAAATGACTGTACTGCCAGCGGTGGCGGAAGAGCTGCCGCATGGCGGCCTGGTGTTCATCGAGGGAGAAGAATGCTTCGGCATCGGCAGGCGTACGCCAGAGCGCGATCAATGTGAAGTGCGGCCCGTCGGCGAAGTTGAAACGGCGGATGAATCCCGGGGCCACCGCTAGCTGTTCGGTGAGCGCAGCTGCTGCCAGCCAGAACGCGTCGGCCCCTTGCTTATCGACGAAGGTCGCCTGCAAGATCAGCACCGCACCCGCCGCCTCGGGTCCCAGGTGCCGGTCGGGTCCTTGCTGTACACCGAGCATCGTTGGAAGAACGCGGAGGCCGACGGCCGCCATTCTGCCGAGCGCCGCCGCCGGCGGCGGCTGGGTGAGGAGTTCGAGCATTCCTGGGCCTCTCAAAGTTGATCCGACACTTTGTCGGATTAATACAACTACTGTAGGATGAAGTTATGGTCGAAGTCAAGGAGAAGCGCAAGTACGCCTCATCGGTCCGCGAGGAGCAGGCAGCCCGTACGCGGGCCCGCATCCTTGATGCCGCGGCCGAGCTCTTCTTGGATCGCGGCTACGCCCGCACCACCATGAAAGACATCGCCGAGCGGGCCGACGTCGCGCGTGACACAGTGCATGCGATCTTCGGCAGCAAGGCGCGAGTGCTGACCGCGCTCATCGACCTTCGCCTGGTACCGGACGCCGGTGTTGACAACATCACGCAACGAGCCGATGCACTAGCTATCAGAGACGAGCCCGACCAGCGCAAGCAGATCGAGCTGTTCGCCAACTTCATCGCCGGCATCTCAACCGGGATACGACCGGTGTTCGAGATCCTGCGCACCGCATCGGCGGTCGAGCCAGAGATGGCGAAAGTATTTGAGGAGATGGATCGATACCGCATGATCAACATGCAGACCTACGCGAAGTGGATCGCGGCGCGCGGACCGCTGCGTGTCAGCACCCGACGAGCAGGAGAGATGATTTGGGCCATTGCCAGTCCCGATGTCAGTCGGATGCTCTGCGAGGAGATTGGCTGGACCGAGTCGCAGCACGCCCGTTGGCTCGCCGACACGCTGATCCGGACCTTGCTGCCGGATGACTAACTTGCCGGCAATTTTCGGCAAGTTTGACCGCTCGATGTGGGCTCCGCGGAGCAAGATAGGCACGTGTTCACCTTGAAGTCGCCGGCCTTTGACGATGGCCAAGAAATGGCTCAGAAGTATGGAAAGAGGATCCAGAACGTCTCGCCGCCGTTGGAGTGGGACGAGGTACCGGAAGGGACCAGGTCGTTCGCACTCGAGTTCGTCGATATCCATCCGGTTGCTACAGACTTTGTGCACTGGCTGGTTGCAGACATTGGTCCGGAGGTGACCTCGATCTCAGAGGGGACGGCGGGCGGGAGCAGTCCCGGCTTCACCGAGATCAAGTCGTACGAAGGCCCGTTCCCGCCTGCGGGGACTCACGATTACCAATTCACTTTGTACGCATTGAGCACCGACCGCCTCGGCGTACGCCCGGGCGCCAAGCTGCAGGATTTCAGGAAGGCGGCCGAGGAGAATCTTTTGAGTAAGACGGCGCTGGTCGGAAAGTTCACCAAAATCAGATAATCGACGATCTGCTGTCGCTGCCAGGTCCTAGGCGCTCCACTTCTCGCCCGTGAGTTGCTCGAAGATCTCGACATAACGAGCTCGGGTTTCCGCGACCACATCTGCCGGCACCGGCGGTCCGGGATAGGTGCGATTCCAATTGCTCAACGATGATGACCAGTCCCTCAGGTACTGCTTGTCATACGACCACTGCGGCCGACCTGGCTGATAGTCGGCCACCTTCCAGAATCGTGACGCGTCAGGTGTCAACACCTCATCAGCCAAGATCAGGTTCCCGATGCCATCCTGTCCGAACTCCAGCTTCGTGTCGGCAATGATCACTCCGCGCCCCCGGGCGATCTCTGCAGCCCGCGAATAGATCGCGAGCGTCAGTTGTGCAAGATCATCCGCAGTATCCTGACCAACCAGATCGCGAACCTCGGTCATAGTCATGAATTCGTCGTGTCCGACCTCGGTCTTGGTTGTTGGAGTGAATACCGGTTCGGGCAGCCGGTCGGCCTCCATAAGACCCGGCGGGAACTGGACGCCGGAGATAGACCCGGTCGCCCGGTAGCTCTCCAGGCCCAGTCCGGCTAGATAGCCGCGGGCGATGCACTCCACCGGCACCATATTCAGCCGGCGGCAGCGAATCGCCCGACCCTTCCACTCCGGCGGGACGTCCTCGTTCACTACGTGATTCGACACGAGATCGGTCAGCTGAGCGAACCACCACAACGACAGCTGCGTCAAGATCGCGCCCTTATCCGGAATCGGCGTCGGCAACACCACGTCATACACCGAGACGCGATCAGAGGCGACCAAGATCAGGTCATCGCCGTCGGCGTACACGTCCCGCACCTTGCCTTGACGAATCAGTTCCACACCCAGCGTTCTAGCACACGTTCGCTACACCGGTCTGAAACGGCGATATCGACGGCATCTCGACAACGTGCTGCCGTCCAACCGGATCGCGCCTCCCGCTGTACTGAAGAGGAGCGAGAGGGCACGCGTTGCGTCCCTCGAGTGACGACGAAGTAGGCGGGCTGTAAGGGGCGATCCGCGCGGAGTGAGCGCAGCGAGTGGAGCAATCAAATACGTGCGAGCAAGCGCACAAAAGGGGTGACCCGAACGTACCCACTCTGATCGAGTCTGGGACGTTCGGGTCCCCTATGCGTCGGCTTGGGCTACCGGACGGTGTCGTCTCTGTCGACCTTCGTGGCACCGCTTGCGGAACGGAGTGCATCAGTAACGTCGTCGCCGGTGTCCTTCACATTCTCGCCGGCCTGCTTGACGTCGGCCTTCGCTTCCTGCATACGCCCTTCGGCCTCGAGATCCGGGTTGTCAGTTGCGTCGCCCATCGCTGCCTTGGCTTTGCCAGTGAGCTCCTCGGCCTTGTCTTTTGCCTTGTCACCGATACCCATAAGAACCTCCTTGTTCTTGTCGCGCCGTCTTGCCCCGCGGCAATTTGAGCGGAGCGGTTCATCAGTTATTTACCCAATCTCGGAGCAGGGCAACATCTCAGTGCGCCGGAATTGACATCTCCGCATTGGTCACCATGACGGGCACCCTTTGGATGGTGTTGTTGGCAAATCCACCACGACTCCACCGTTGCCCTAGCGGCTGAGTCCGGCCGCTCATGTCCGTTGCCCGCGCCGACAGGAGATAGCTTCCTGGCTCAGCCGGCCAGACCCACGTCCAATGGGCCCAGCCATGGGTGTCAAGCGCCGGCTCAAGGTCAGCGGGCTCCCAGTTGTCGCCTCCGTCGAGGCTGACCTCGACCATGCTGAGCGGTGCCCAACCAGACCAAGCACGACCTTCGATCTTCACCACACCTGATTCGACGAAGCGGCGCCGCGACATGAAATCCGGAAAGCCCGGAGGAATCAATAGGGCCCGCGGCTCAATACGGGTCAACGGAGTCCCTGGTTCATCAGGAGTGTCGCGCAATCGGTACGCACGCATCTGGAACCCATCGAAGCTTTGGGGAATGACGGTGATCCGTCGCAGCCACTTCACGTGTGCCATGCCGTACCAACCGGGGACGATCAGCCGGAGTGGAGCCCCATGCTGCGGCGGCAGCGGCACACCGTTCATCTCGTACGCCAACAAGACGTTGTCGTTCATCGCCTCGGATACCGGCAACGCTCTCCGGTAATCCTGCTCGAGTCCGCGTTCGATACCGTGATCAGCGCCAGTGAAGACGACGTCGACGGCCCCGCCTGTGATCCCAGCCTCTTGCAACAGACTTGCCAGCGGCGTACCAGTCCAGCGAGCGGTGCCAACGGCTTCGGTCAGCCACGGTTGGCTGACCGGACGCGGCAAAAGTTGGGCCCGGCCGTTTCCTGCGCATTCGAGCGTCACTACTGAGGAGACTTGGGGCCGACTCATGAGCGCCTCCAGGTCCACCGATAACGGCGTATCGACCAACCCGTCGATCACCAGCTCAAACGTGCTCGGATCGATTACGGGAATGTCGTAGTGGATGAGCAAGTAGTGCAATCCGGGCGGAGTGATGTCCCATCGCAATGATTCCAGCGGCATACCGTGATTCCGGGCGGCCAACTGCAGTTCTTCGGCGGAGATGCCCTCCTCGGGATTCGCGACTCGAGCCGGCGAACTGATGCTCTCCAGATCAAAGGTCACCATTGGGTCCTTCCGCCCCTACGATCCGCAATCTCAGGGTAGCTCCGCAGCCTGATCCTGACCTCACGCTAGCCTCGCTGCAAAAGCCCTCGGCCTTCACGCCAAAAGGCAACCAGATCATCAGTCGAAGAGAACTTCGCTACATCCCGAAGGGCACCGAACGGCGCATTCCAGAAGGGATTGTCGCCATGATCACGTTCGCTGATGTACGCGTACGGCGTCGAGTGGAAGTCATCACCCGGCGATGAGCCGTACGAGCGGTTGTCGAGCAAGATCGCCACGTCGAAGTGCTCCGGCCACAAGATCGGTTGCTGGTCCGGATCTAGCGCCCGCAGCGCGGCGTCGCTCAGCGCAAACCAGTCCAGAATGAGCCGCGTGGCTTCCGGATCAAGATCAACAACATCATCGGACTGCGCGCCGCTGCCTTCGCTGTACAAATCCGCTGGAGCGCCGAATTCAACACCAAGCCGATCGGCAAGGTCTCCGAAGGTCCCCTCCACCGGCACCGAACGATCGCCATGGACCAGCTCGAGCCCATCCAGCCGTATCTCAGGCCCGGCCGTCGTGCCGAATCCGCCTCTGACGATCCGCAGCGCTATCTCACCGGTTGCCCGGTACTCAGGTCCGGCGAGCAGGCATTCGGCAATCCCGTGCAATTGCTGGCGGGCGGCGATCAAAGTAGCGCTGGCCGATCCTGAATCGGTGTGACCCATACGACTCCCTCCGGTAACTGCTGGCAGATTGCGCAGTTTCGGCGCGGACGATTGCAACTTGCCAGCAGTTTTCCAGAACGCACGCCGTACGGCTCCCTGGCCTACCCCATTCACCGCTAAGCCGCGGCGGCGGCCTCCAGATCAGCGATCACAATCTTCTTCATCTGGAACAGTGCCTGGGTGACGCGCTCGGCGCCCGCCGAGTCCAAGGTCGAAAGCAGTTCCTCGAACCGTGTCGGCACGACCTGCCAGGAGACCCCAAACTTGTCCTTCAGCCAGCCGCACATAGATTCCTCACCGCCACCCTCGGTCAGAGCGGTCCAGTAACGATCCACCTCAGCCTGGTCCTTGCACGGGACCTGGAACGAGATCGACTCGTTGAAGCGAAACTCAGGGCCACCGTTGAGGGCCAGGAACTTGCTCCCATTCAGGACAAAGTCGACGGTCATCGTCTGACCGGCCCGCTCGGTGCCGCCCGGGTACGGGGTCACCTTGCCGAGAGTGGAGTTCGGAAAGATCGACGTATAGAACTTCGCCGCCTCTTCGCCCTGAGTGTCAAACCACAGACATGTGGTCAATGCGTCCATAACTCACTCCTAATATGTTGATTCTTGCGGCGATTTCCAGCCTCCGCCGTCGCCAAATCTATAGACTCGGCAGGCAGCCCAAACTCATCGCTCATCTTGGCATGCTCGCTCGCATTAGGTTGAGGGAATGAAGATCACCTTCGTGCAGGGCGACATCACAGAGCAGGAAGTCGACGCGATCGTCAACGCGGCCAACCGCTCGCTGCTCGGCGGTGGCGGGGTGGATGGCGCAATTCATCGCCGAGGAGGTCCCGAGATCCTTGCTGAGTGCCAGAAGCTGCGGGCAGAGAAGTATCCAGATGGACTACCGACCGGCGAGGCGGTTGCCACTACTGCTGGTCGACTGAAGGCACGCTGGGTGATTCACACCGTCGGGCCGACGTACGCGGAATCCAAAGATAAGTCGCCATTGCTTGCCGATTGCTTCCGCAATTCGCTTGCCGTCGCCGACGAACTCGGGGCGAGGACAGTCGCCTTCCCGGCGATCTCGACCGGCGTTTATCGCTGGCCGATCGACGACGCCGCCCGGATCGCGCTGGAGACGGTTCGGTCCACAGACACCGACGTAGCAGAAGTCAGATTTGTGCTCTTCGATCAGCGCGCCTACGACGCGTTCGCCTCTCTAACTGCCGGCGAGGGATAGTTCGGGGAACCGCCCTATTGCCGCAAGCAAGCCGCCAGTGCGAACCTTGTGGATGTGCGCACTCTGCTCAACATCATTTGGTTCGTCTTCAGTGGCTTCTGGCTCTGGCTCGCCTACATGCTGGCTGGGATCATCTGCTGCTTGCTGATCATCACGATCCCCTGGGGCATTGCGTCCTTCCGCATGGCAAGTTATGCCGCCTGGCCGTTCGGCCGGGAGCTGGTGGACAAGCCAAACGCAGGGATCTTCTCGTTCCTTGGCAATGTCATTTGGGTCATCGTCGCCGGATGGTGGTTGGCGCTTACGCACATCGCGACCGGAATCCTGCTCTGCGTGACCATCATCGGAATCCCACTAGGCATCGCGAACTTCAAGCTCATTCCGGTTTCTTTGATGCCGTTGGGCAAGCAAATTGTCAGCAAGCCGCGGCCAGTACAGGTTCCGGTGCAGCGCCCGGCTGCTACTACCGGCGACCCTTTTCAAACGCCGTAATCGCCTGATCAAGATCATCTCGGGAATGCGCGGCCGACATCTGAGTCCTGATCCGGGCCTTGTCCCGCGGTACGACGGGGAACGAGAACGCACGCACGTAGATGCCCTCGGCTAGCAGCCGATCCGCCATCGCAGCCGCCTCCACCGCATCCCCGATCATGATCGGCACGATCGGATGATCAGATTCAGGGATCTCGAAGCCCCGGGCCACCATCTCAGAGCGGAAGTACGCCGTGTTCTCGCGCAGCCGATGCAGCAGCTCGCCGGAGGTCTCGAGTAGATCAAGCATGGCGATGCCCGCCGCCGCTATCGAGGGTGCGAGGGAATTGGAGAACAGGTACGGCCGGGACCGTTGCCGAAGCATCTCGACGATTTCTTTGTGAGCTGCGGTATAGCCGCCACTCGCGCCGCCCAACGCCTTCCCGAGCGTGCCTGTCACGATGTCGACCTGATCTTGGACGCCGAAGAGCTCCGGCGTACCAGCACCGGTCGTACCCATGAAGCCGACGGCATGAGAGTCGTCCACCATGACCAGGGCGCGGTGCCGCTCAGCGAGCTCCACAATCTTGTCTAGCGGCGCGACGTAGCCATCCATAGAGAAGACGCCATCGGTAGCGATCAGCCGGTGCCGCGCACCTTCGGACTCACGAAGTTTCGCTTCCAGATCGGCCATGTCCCGGTTGGCGTAGCGCAATCGAGTGGCTTTGCACAGTCGTACCCCGTCGATGATGCTGGCATGGTTGAGCTCGTCGGAAATGACCGCATCCTCTGGACCCAGCAGGGTTTCGAACAGGCCGCCGTTCGCGTCGAAGCACGATGAGTACAAGATCGCGTCTTCGGTACCGAGAAAATGCGCGAGGCGACGCTCCAACTCTTTGTGAATCTCGGCAGTGCCGCAGATGAACCGTACCGACGCCATGCCGAAACCCCAGCGCTCCAGTGCCTGTTGAGCAGCGGCAATCATGGCCGGATGATCAGCTAGGCCGAGGTAGTTGTTGGCGCAGAAGTTGAGCAGTGTTTGGTCGCCGACCTTGATGCGCGCCGACTGCGGCGTACTGATTGCTGCCTCAGCTTTGTAGAGGCCCTCGGACTTCAGCACATCAAGATCGTCGGCGAGTTGATCTTTGAGAGTGGCGTACATGATCGTTCCTATCCTTCCCAGTTCATGATCACCTTTCCACCCAGACAGGAATGGGCGACCGCGAAGGCAACCTCATAGTCGGTGTAGTGGAAACGATCGGTGATCACTCCGGAGATGTCGAGGCCGCTTTCCAGCAGCACCGACATCTCGTACCAGGTCTCAAACATCTCACGGCCGTAGATGCCCTTGATAGTCAGCATTTTCAGCACAATGGACGCAACATCGACGCTGATCTCGGCCGGCGGCAGGCCGAGCACGGCAATCCTTCCGCCGTGGGTCATCTGCGTGATCATGTCGCGCAGCGCCGCTGGACTTCCGGACATTTCCAGTCCGACATCGAAGCCTTCGCGCATATTGAGCTCGCGCTCCGCGTCAGCCATATCATCATGATCGATGTTCACCGCTCGGCTGACACCGAGCTTGCTTGCCAGCGCTAGCCGCTCCTCACTGCGATCGGTGATCACCACGTGACGAGCACCTGCGTGTTTGCTGACCATCGCAGCCATGATGCCGATCGGCCCAGCCCCGGTGACCAAGACATCCTCGCCGAGCATAGGAAAAGCCAATGCGGTATGCACCGCATTGCCGAACGGATCGAAGATCGCAGCGACCTCCGGGTCGATGGGATCCCGGTGTACCCAGGCGTTGCTGGACGGCAGCGCGACGTACTCCGCGAAGGCGCCGTTCACGTGGACGCCGATCGATCTCGTGTGAATGCATAGATGGCGCCTGCCAGCGCGGCAGTTGCGACATCGACCACACACCAAGTGGCCTTCGCCACTGACTAAGTCGCCGACTGCGACGTCGGTGACACCGGAACCTATCTCGATAACCTCGCCGGAGAATTCATGGCCCACCGTTACCGGCGGTCGGACGGTCCTTTGCGCCCATTCGTCCCAAGACTCGATGTGCAGGTCGGTGCCACAGATGCCGGTGGCCTTGACCTTGACGAGCACATCGCCCGGGCCGACGGCTGGCATTGGAACCTCGATCAACTCCAGCCCTGGTTCCGGTCGCGTCTTCACAAGGGCTTTCACTAGCTGCCTCCCACATCGCCACACTGCCACACCGTGCTGCGCAACCAAGTGGGTCGGTCGTTTTGGCGGCTGTGCGGCGAAACGACCCCTCCTGGCGGACCTGAATGGGTCGTTTTGACGACTGTGCGGTGAAACGACCCGCTGCGGTGAGTTAAGCGAGCCTTCAAAGTCACCATGAACCGTACGCGAGCGGTTGCCCGCCGTTGCGTGAGCGTCGGAAGGGCAGAACCGACGGGTATGCAGCCGCTGCGCGAGCATCGGAAGGGCGCCGGTGAGGAGTGCAGGAGTGATGAGCGAAAGGCGCTGCTGCAACCGACGCCAGCTCCGTAAAGGGGTTCGTTTCGCAAAGCGCGACGAACGAATCGCCGCCTGATGTTCGTGCCGCCGATCTGCAGAGGAGATGGTGAAACCCCGGTTCATTAACTGAGCCAGCTTGAGTCGCCGACGGGTTTTCACCAGGTCCGACGAAGACGGCGGCAACAACGAACATCGCAGCCGAGCGCGGCGAGCAATCAAATACAGCGCCCTTGCGCGAGCGCAAACTAAATCTAAATGGGTGAAGCTCCGGTCAAGTATGAGTTGACCGGAGCTTCTGGCCACTCTGCGAACCGAAGCTCGCGATGTGGCGTAGATCAGTTATATGCCCCTGGCCCCCTCTTGTCTAGGGCCTGGGCTGTCTTTTTTCTGTCACCAGTGTGTCACGGGGAATTAACGGCGTGTCGAGATAATTAATACGACTAAGGGCCCGGGGGCGTGTCGTTGCCAGGTGCGAAAAGGCCGAGGCAGCAGACTGAGAGTGTCCTTCCAGGCCCTGCCGGGTATGAGCCGGCAGGGCTGCGTCATTTCCCCTAGTAAGAGACAAATCTGTAACAGTGCCCGTCAGTGTTTCGATTTTTCAGCATCCGCACCGGTCCATCCAGCACAGGCACCGTTGGACCGATGCGTGCAGCTTGCCGCTTCCTCGCAACGCTGGATCGCGAAGGTCTGCTGTACCGCACAACACGAGTCCGATCCGAGCTGTTCAGGTCGCTGGGCGCAACAGGACACGGCCACGGCAGTTGCTGTGCTCTGGGGCTTAGAGGGCGAGGACCCAGAAACCGTCTGTCAGCCTCGAGAAGGTGATCAAGACCATGATGCAGACCGATGCCGACATGAGGAGCAAGTACAAGGAGACCGCCCGCGGCGGACTGGCGGTCAATATTGTGGAGTGTTGCGAGCTTCGTCTCACTTGGCATGCACGCCATGTCCAGCGTCAAAATCCCACGCAGCGCGGGATGCTGCCACCCGAGCGGCCCTATGCAACGACGGTAAATCCGCAAGCCGTGCCTCTGCCCAGAAAGGCCTTGCTGCGCTAGGGTGCTGACAGCGCGGGTCCCTGTGCCCGGGCTATGAATTTCCACTACGGATCGTCGGGCACGTACCTGCCCGTGGAAAGGAAGTGTGGCGTGGCCACTGTTTCATTCAAGGAGGCGACCCGCGTCTACCCGGGTGCCGACCACCCCTCCGTCGACAAACTCAATCTGGACATCGACGACGGCGAATTCATGGTCCTGGTCGGACCATCCGGCTGCGGCAAGTCCACCTCGCTCCGCATGCTTGCAGGCTTGGAGGAGATCAATGCCGGATCCATCTGGATCGGTGAACGCGATGTCACCGACCTGCCGCCCAAGGACCGCGATATCGCGATGGTCTTCCAGAACTACGCCCTTTACCCCCACATGACCGTGGGCGACAACATGGGCTTCGCTCTGAAAATGGCCGGGGTTCCCAAGACCGAGCGCCAGCAGCGGGTTCAAGAGGCTGCCCACCTGCTGGGCTTGGAGGACTTCCTCAACCGCAAGCCGAAGGCTCTCTCCGGCGGCCAGCGGCAGCGCGTCGCTATGGGCCGTGCCATCGTCCGCTCACCGCAGGTGTTCTTGATGGACGAGCCGCTGTCCAACCTGGACGCCAAGCTCCGTGTCTCTACCCGTACCCAGATCGCTGCGCTGCAGACCCGCCTCGGTGTCACCACCGTCTACGTAACCCACGACCAGGTCGAGGCCATGACGATGGGTGACCGGGTAGCGGTGTTGAAGGACGGCCTGCTGCAACAGTGCGACACTCCGCTGAAGTTGTACGACGCCCCACGCAACCTGTTCGTCGCCGGCTTCATCGGCTCGCCTGCCATGAACCTGATCGAGGGCATAGTGGCGCCGGACGGCATCCACCTGGGCGACTACACCGTTCCTGTGCCCCGCGAGACCCTCGCTAAGGCATCGGACGAGAAGAGCCTCGTGCTGGGAATCCGCCCGGAGAACTTCGAGATGTCCGACGATCCAGAGAATCGCGAGGGCATCGGCATCGACGTCGGCGTCGTTGAGGAACTGGGCGCCGACGCGTTCATCTACGGCACCCTGACAGGTATCGCCGAGGATGAGTTGATCACTGCTCAGCAGATCGTCGCCCGGATCCACGGCCGGACGCCGCCGCACCGGGGCGAGACCGTGCGGCTGCAGGTTGACCCGGTGCACGTACACGTGTTCTCCAAGGCGAGCGGCGACCGCCTCTCTCCTGAACTGCACAGCATCAACGACACTTATCCGAGATAACCTGATCAGCACAATCGGCCTCCCGCAATCGTGCGGGAGGCCGATTGCTTTGAAGATCAGTGTTCACTCGCGCCCGACGCTCACGAACCTAATGCCAGGATTGACCCATGCCCAGATTCCTCGCGGCACGGCCCAACACCGAGCTGATCACTCTGCCCTGGGACATTCCCCTAGCCGGTTGGCCCGAGGAGAAGCTGGTAGCACTGCCCCGCGGCATCTCCAGGCACGTCGTACGTTTCGTCCGCGTCGGCTCCGAGGTATATGCGTTCAAGGAGGTGGTCGAACACCTCGCCATGCATGAGTACCGGCTGCTGCGGGACCTGATTCGGCTCGACACACCGTCAGTGGAAGCGGTGGGAGTGGTCACCGAACGTGTTGATCATGATGGGGAATCACTCGATCCGATCCTGATCACGAGGCATTTGCAGTTCTCCTTGCCCTACCGATCCTTGTTCAGCCGTGGCGTACGGCAAGACACTGTGAATCGGCTGCTCGACGCCATGGTGGTGCTGGTGGCGCGGCTCCATTTGATCGGTTTGTTCTGGGGTGACGTTTCGCTGTCCAATACCTTGTTCCGCCGCGACGCGGGCGCGTTTGCGGCGTACCTGGTAGACGCTGAGACCAGCGAGCTGCACGACCGGCTAAGCGATGGTCAGCGTGAACATGACCTGACCATCGCGCGAACCAACTTGTACGGCGAGTTCAGTGATCTTGAGGCCGGCAGTCTGCTGGATGAGGCGCTGGATCCGATGGTGCTTGTGGAGACGATCGAGAACCGCTATCGCGAATTGTGGGATGAGCTGACTGGAATTGAGGAGTTCAATGCCGGCGAGATGCATCGCATCGAGAGCCGGGTACGCCGGTTGAATGCGCTCGGCTTCGATGTTGCCGAGCTCGACATTACGACCGACTTCAGCGGCTCGACGATTCGTATCCAGCCGAAGGTGGTCGATGCCGGCCACCACTCGCGCAGGCTGATCCGGCTGACCGGGATGGACACCGAGGAGAACCAGGCGCGGCGGCTCCTTAATGATCTTGATTACTATCGTGTCCGCACCGACCAGCAAGGTGCCGATGAGGCGATTGTCGCGCATGAATGGTTGACCGAGCAGTTCGAGCCCATCCTGCAATTGGTTCCGATGGAGTTGCGGGCCAAGCTGGAGCCGGCGGAGCTATACCACGAAATGCTGGAGCATCGCTGGTTCATGAGCGAGAAGGCTGGAGCCGAGATCTCGCTGGAGGAGGCGGCGCAGTCCTATGTCAATACTGTGCTGCGTGGATTGCCCGATGAAGAGATCGCGCTTTCGGCGATGGAGTCTATGGGGCCGCTGGCTAACCCGTTCGACCCGTCGCAGGGCTTTGCCGACGACGAGGACGAAAAGCCCTTTGACCCTTGGGAAGCTGAAGCAGCCGAGTCCGCGGTCGAGGAAGAACGAGCTGGGGCGTATCTCGATATTGCTGCCTTGCGCTCGAAAGCCCAGAAGTAGTCACAGATCGCTGGAGACCGCAACCGGCTGATGGCGACGCAGCTGCTCATTCAACTGCACCGTCTGCGGTGAGGGACGTACTCTGAAGGCTTCCCACAGCAGGTCGGCGCAGCGCTGGTATTGAGCCAGCGCCAAATGCAGCTGACCGACATCGCGGAAAGCCAGCATCAGCTGCCGGTGGACAGCTTCGTGGTACGGGTCGATGGCCAGGGCACGGCGAGCCATCAGAACGGCCCCGGCATGGTCGCCTCTGGCGGCGTAGAGCTCAGTCAGCCGACGTTGTGCGTGCTGCACTTCCAGCCGCAACGATTCACGCTCCGAGGACACCCATCCCACGTAAAGATCGTCGGCAAGCAGGTCGCCCTCGTAGAGCTGATCCGCAGCGGCATAGGAACGAACCACCGTAGCCAGGTCACCGGCCTGATCGGCACGCCGGCCTTCGGCGCTATACCGCCGTAACTCTTCTACGTCCACCCAAGTCAGATCGGCGGCCAGACGGTAAGTGTCGTGGCGGCGCTGCAGCACGGGCGCGGGAGCTGCTGCGCGCAACGCCTGACGTACGCCACTCAGCGCGACGTGCAGGTTGTTACGGGCCGCCTCCGGTGCTGCGTCTGGCCAAAATGTGTCCATCAGTACGTCCCTGGGAATGGTTGCCCGACGGTGCAGCAGTAAGTAGGCCAGCACCTGCCGCGTACGTTTGCTGGAGGAGGTGTCGACCAGGGCGCCGTTCAACGTCACGACCAACGATCCGAGCAGCCGAGCGTGGAGCACGGTACGAAGCTCATTGCTCATAAGCGACCCTTGGTCGACCTTGCTCGGACGTCGGCGAATTGCACGCTGGCGCGACGTCCTCCTTACTTGATTGAGTCCGCCATACGCCGCTCGATACCTGAAATCGCCAGACTTATTTGAAGGGATTTCGGATTCGTTTACCGGGGCGGCAGCCGCAAGGCCCCATCCAGGCGGATGACCTCGCCATTGAGCAGCGGGTTTTCAACGATCGAGGAGACGAGCATCGCATACTCCCCAGGGCGACCAAGCCGCGCCGGATGCGGCACCTGAGCCTCCAAGATCGACTTCGTGTCGCCAGGCAAGCCGGCCATCAGGGGCGTTTCCATGACACCTGGTGCGATGGTCATCACCCGAATCGCTTTGTCGGCAAGATCCCTGGCCGCGCTGATCGTCAAGGCGGCCACCCCGCCTTTGCTTGCCGCGTACGCTGCTTGGCCGATCTGACCTTCGAAGGCGGCCACGCTTGAGGTCATGATCACCAATCCGCGATCACCGTCCAGCGGCTCATTGTTGATCATTGTCGCAGCAGCGAGTCGGAGCACATTGAAGGTGCCGACCAGATTGATGTCGATCACCGTCCGAAATGTCTCCAGTGGGAGCACCCCACGCTTGCCGATCAACCGCCCGGGCGTCGCCACACCAGCGCAGTTCACCACCACGCGAAGTGTGCCCAGCTCTGTAGCCGTCGCGATCGCTGCCTGCACTTGATCTTCGTCGCGCACGTCGGCTGCTGCGAACCGCACTCGCTTTCCTAGTTGGCTTGCAAGTTCGGAACCGGCTGAGCCGGGCAGATCAACGATCAACGCCGACGCACCTTCGGCGATCATCCTGCGTATGGTGGCCGCCCCGAGCCCCGAGGCGCCTCCGGTCACTAGTACAACCTCGTGTTCGCCCAACCTCATCCCCAACTCACCTCCCACTTGGTGGGAGGTTACTTCAACAGCTGGCGAGCGATCACGAGCCGCTGAATCTGGTTGGTGCCCTCGAAGATCTGAGTCACCTTGGCCTCCCGCATGTAGCGCTCGGCGGGATAGTCACGGGTGTAGCCGTAGCCGCCCAGCACCTGAACGGCATCGGTGGTCACCTTCATCGCAACGTCCGAGGCGATCATCTTCGCCACCGCAGCATCCCGGGTGAACGGCCGACCCGCGTCTCGCTTGCGCGCCGCCAGCAGGTACGTCGCACGTGCGGAATCAACCGCCGCAGCCATCTCGGCTAGCAGAAACCTCAGTCCCTCAAACTCCGCAATCGGACGCCCGAACTGCTCCCGCTGCTTCGCATAGTCTGTCGCAAGATCCAGCGCGGCCTGAGCCAGTCCGGTGGCACACGCGGCAATCCCCAGCCGTCCAGAATCCAACGCAGAAAGGGCAATCCGGGCACCCTGCCCTTCATCTCCGATGCGCCGGTCGTCATCGATCGGCACAGCGTCAAAGAACAGCGCCGTCGTCGGCGAGGAGTTCAGGCCCATCTTGTGTTCGGGACTACCAAAACTCAGGCCAGGCGCGCGCCCAGGCACATGGAAACAGCTCACGCCTCCCCGAGGATCATCGTCAGTTCGGGCGAAAGTCGTGTAGAAGTCGGCGTATGACCCGTGGGTAGTCCAAGCCTTAGCGCCATTGAGTTCGTAACCATGATCAGCATGCTTCGCGCGCGTCGTCATGGATGAGATGTCGGACCCGGATTGTGCCTCCGACAACGCATACGCGCCGAGCAGCTTTCCACCGATCATGTCCGGCAGGTAGGTCTCGCGTTGATGCGACGTCCCAAACGCCGACATCGGATGGCAGGCCATGACGTGCACCGAGACGCCGACGCCTACCGTCATCCATGCCGCGGCGACCTCTTCTAGAGCCTGCAGATAGACCTCGTACGGCTGGCCGGCGCCGCCGTATTCGGCTGGATACGGCAAGCCCAACAGCCCGAGGTTGCCCAACATGGCAAAGGCATCACGTGGGAACTCCGCCGCTGCCTCAGCTGCGGCGGCGCGTGGGGCGAGCTCGGCTTGCGCGATCTCCCTCACGAGGGAAACCAGCTCGGCCCCCTCCTCGGTTGGCGATAGCCGATCGACCGCCATTTTGATTGCTCCGCTCGCTGGCTCGCTGTGTCCATTGGCTCGCTCCGCTCGCCGCGATGTTCGCTGGGAAGCCGCCGTCTTCGTCGAATCCGACGAAACGACAGGTGGATCAGCTCTGTTCTCGTATCGCTTCGTCGGCTCCTCCTGCAGATCGGCGGCGCGAACATCGCGGCGCGGATCGCGCTTGGCACGCGCGATCCGTTTGATTACCGTGCACCTTGGTACTGTTGACAGTACGCTAGTACCGCTATGGTAGCTTTGCTGGAACGCAGACTGACACGTCGACAGTCGCATCTCCTCGATGAGCTGGTCGATCTCGTGCTCGCGCAGGGATTCAGCCACCTGACGATGGATCAGTTCGCGGCCCAGCTCAACTGCTCGAAACGCACGCTTTACGCACTTGCATCAAGCAAGGAACAGCTGGCCGTGCTAGCCGTGCGACACTTTTTCAAGCGAGCAACCGAACAAGTCGAGGCGACAATTTCCCGCACCCGCGCTCCGGCAAAGCGGGTCACCCGCTATCTGGGGGCGGTTGCCGAGGCGCTGCGGCCGGCAAGCCGTGCGTTCCGCGATGATCTTGCGCACTTTCGTCCAGCCTCGGAGATCTATGAACACAACACGCTGGCTGCGGCGCAACGAGTGCGAGAACTTATCGATGAAGGGACTCGAGCCGGCGCCTTCCGGCGTGTTCACGCTGCCTTCGTCGGCGAAGTCGTGACAGCGACAATGCGCCGCATCACCAGCGGTGAGATCGCGTCGTCAACGGGTCTGAGCGACGCAGAGGCCTATTCGGAACTCGCCGAGCTTGTGGTTGCCGCCATCCGTCGATGACGCGCGCACTAGCGAGCGGAGCAATCCAATACGGATCGCGCGCCGCCGTGCTGAGGAGAAGTGAGGCGACATGCTTTTCGTCGCCGAGCGACGACGAAGTAGGCGGCTTCTAAGCGCGATCCGCGCGGAGCGAGCGCTAGCGAGCGGAGCAATCCAATACCGAATATCCTGCCGTGATGGACGAGAATCTCCACGTGCTCGGCGAGGATTTGATTACAACCGCCGCACGGATGGTGCGTTGGGTGCCTAAAGAAAACGGCTTTGGCATCAGTCTGGCGGCGGCGCGCTTGCTGGCCCGCCTCCATGACAACGGGCCAACAAGAATCAGTGACCTCGCACTGGCGGAGAGATGTTCCCAGCCTACGATCACCAACCATGTCAAGCGCCTCGAGGCAGCGCGTCTAGTTGAGCGCGCCGCTGACCCGCGTGATGCCCGAGCCTGGATGATCAAGTTGACCAAGAAGGGCTTCCAGCAACTGGATTTGATGCGCGCTTCGATCGGTACCACGCTCGAGCCGTATCTTGCGACCATGTCGAAACGCGACATCAAGGCCCTGCGCGATGGCGTCGAGGCCATGCGGCGGCTGATGACCGTGGAGATGGAGAAGCAAGCCTCGTGACCAAGCATCCCGAGCCGGGCGCGAGCCTAGCCGCGTTCCGGCTCTACGACACCGCCACGCAATCGGTACGCCCCTTCGAGCCGGTCATGCCCGGCCGCGTTTCGATCTACCACTGCGGACTGACCGTGCAGGCCGCCCCGCATCTCGGACACATCCGCAAGGAAGTGGTCTTCGACGTACTCCGGCGCTGGCTGACATGTAGTGGCTATCAGGTCACGGTCATCGCCAACATCACCGACATCGACGACAAGATCTTGATCAAGTCTGCTGAGGCCGGTACGCCGTGGTTCGCGCACGCCTACCGGTTCGAGCGCGAACTGCACGAGGCGTACGCCGCCCTCGGCTGCCTGCCACCCACCTACGAGCCACGGGCCACCGGTCATATCCCGGAGATGATCGAAATGATCAAGGTGCTGATCGACCGTGGTCATGCATATCCGGCAACGGACGGCTCAGGCGATGTCTATTTCGATGTCAAGTCGTGGCCGGCGTACGGCTCCTTGTCTCACCAGAACATCGACGACATGGAACCAGCCGCCGACTCCGATCCTCGCGGCAAGAAGGATCCGCGCGACTTCGCGCTGTGGAAAGGTCATAAGGAAAGCGAGCCAGAAACAGCCAGTTGGCCAACTCCATGGGGTCGAGGACGTCCGGGATGGCATCTGGAATGCTCGGCGATGGCCGGCAAGTATCTCGGCGACGAGTTCGACATCCACGGCGGTGGCCTTGATCTTCGCTTTCCGCACCACGAGAACGAGCTGGCTCAGTCAATGGCGGCGGGTCAGCGCTTCGCACGATTTTGGATGCACAACGCGCTGGTGACGGCTGCGGGAGAGAAGATGAGCAAGTCGCTGGACAACAGCGCACTTGTCTCGGAGGTGATCAAGAGATTCCCCGCGCGTGCGGTACGGCTCTATCTGATTCAGCCGCACTATCGCTCGCCTATCGAGTATTCGGATGCTGCGATTGCGGAGACGGCGGCGGCGCTCGATCGGATTGACAATTTTGTTCGCCGGGCTGCCGACGTCGTCGGTGTCACGGCAGAACGGCTGCCTCCGGACTTCATCGCAGCTATGAACGATGATCTTGGTACGCCCGCCGCGGTGGCAGTGCTGCACAATGCGGTACGGGAAGGCAATCTGGCGCTCGATGCAGGCGAGGGTGATCTTGTTGCGGCCCGACTCGCCGAAGTGCTGGGCATGCTAGGGATCTTGGGCTTGGATGCCACCAGCGGTGTCTGGGAGCGTGGTGTTGATCAACAGCTGACCGCGGTCGTGGATGGCTTGGTCACCGAGTTGCTGAAGCATCGTGAGGCAGCGCGGGAGCGCAAGGACTTCGCCGCGGCCGATGCTATCCGTGATTCCCTTGCCGCGCTGGGAGTTGAAGTCTCCGATACCCCCCAGGGGCCCCGCTGGCGGGTCCGCTGATGCCCGGGAACAGCCAACGGAAGGGCGCGGTACGCCGTAAGGGCAAGGGCAATACCGCTGGTTCGGGAGGCCGGGTAAAGCGCGGACTCGAGGGAAAGGGGCCGACCCCCAAGGCCGAGGATCGGCCTTACCACGCTGCCTACCGGGCGAAAAGGCCCGTCGGTCGAGGCGGGTCCGCCCGCCCGTCCACACCGAGAACCGGGCGCCCCGGATCCGGGCCGGAATGGGTGGTGGGCCGCAATGCAGTGTTGGAGGCAATGGAGGCCGAGATCCCCATTCGTGCCGCATATGTGGCGGAAGGGGCCGAACGCGACGATCGGCTCCGCGACATCGGAAAGCTGGCTGCGAGTCGTGGCACAGCATTGCTGGAAGTGACTCGTGGCGAGCTTGATCGGCTGACCGGCGGTGCGCTCCACCAGGGAGTGGCGTTACAGTTGCCCGCTTTCGAGTACGCCCATCCAGACGATTTGCTCGCAACAGCTCTCGATTCCGATCATGAGCCGCTCATCGTCGCGCTCGATTCGATCACCGATCCACGCAATCTCGGGGCCATCGTCCGGTCGGCTGCCGCGTTCGGCGCCCACGGCGTACTGATCCCGGAACGTCGCTCTGCCGGCATGACGGCGGCAGCCTGGAAAACCTCTGCTGGCGCCGCGGCTCACATCCCAATCGCCCGGGCCACCAACCTCAACCGCACGCTGCGCGCGTACGCCGACGCCGGGCTGACGTTGATCGGCCTGGACGCCAGCGCGAAGATGCCGATCTCCGATGTCCCGGATGCGTCCGGTCCGACTGTGTTAGTGGTCGGTAGCGAGGGAGCCGGCTTGTCGCGACTGGTTCTCAAGGCATGCGACGCTCTGACGTCAATTCCGATCAGCAATACCGTCGAATCACTCAACGCCGGGGTGGCAGCCGGAATCGCACTCTATGAAATCTCGCGACAGCGTGTCGGGGGGCTGGACTAAGGTAGGCGGAGCCCAATGTAGGTGGGCCCGGTTTTCACCTCAGGAGCGCCCGTGACCGACATCCTCTCGTCCATCCCCGAAACTCAGCCCAACAAGGCCGAAGGCTCGGGCTTGGACTATTCCGGAACTGTTTCCCAGGCCTACCGTGCTGCGCTGTCGGTCATTGAAACTGTGGAGCCACGGATCGCTGGTGCCATCCGCTCCGAGCTGGCTGACCAGCGCAGCTCACTGAAGCTCATCGCATCGGAGAATTACGCCTCGCCGGCAGTGCTGCTCACGATGAGCAGTTGGCTGTCTGACAAGTACGCCGAGGGCACCATCGGACATCGCTTCTACGCGGGCTGCCAGAACATCGACACAGTGGAAGCGGTGGCGGCCGAGCATGCGCGCGAGCTCTTCGGCGCTGAGTATGCCTACACCCAGCCGCACTCGGGAATCGACGCCAATCTGGTTGCCTTCTGGGCCATCCTCGCCGAGCGAATCGAGCTGCCAGAACTGGCTGCGCTGGGGGCGAAGACCGTCTATGACCTGAGCGAGGAGCAGTGGGAGGAGCTGCGCCACAAATTCGGCAATCAGCGGGCGCTCGGCATGTCGCTGGACGCCGGCGGCCACCTGACCCACGGATTCCGGCCCAATATCTCCGGCAAGATGTTCCACCAGCGTTCTTACGGCACTGACCCTGAGACTCAGCTCCTTGATTACGACGCGGTGCGCTCAACGGCACGGGAGTTCAAGCCGTTGATCTTGATTGCCGGCTACTCGGCCTATCCTCGGCGGATCAACTTCGCGATCATGCGCGAGATCGCCGACGAAGTAGGCGCCACGCTGCTGGTCGACATGGCCCACTTTGCTGGTCTGGTGGCAGGCAAGGTGTTCACCGGCGACGAGGATCCGGTGCCGCATGCGCACCTGGTGACTACGACGACTCACAAGTCATTGCGCGGGCCTCGGGGTGGGTTGGTGCTGGCGACGAAGGAGTATTCGGACTCCGTTGACCGCGGCTGCCCGCTCGTGCTCGGCGGCCCGCTGGGCCATGTGATCGCGTCGAAGGCGGTAGCACTCGCCGAGGCGCGGACCGCGGAGTTCCGGACGTACGCGCAGGCCGTTGCCGATAATGCCAAAACTTTGGCGGAGGGCTTGCTACGGCGCGGAGCGAAGCTGGTCACGGGCGGCACCGACAACCATCTCGTCCTGATCGACGTATCAACATTCGGGCTGACCGGTCGCCAGGCCGAGGCCGCGTTGCTGGACGCTGGGATCGTCACCAACCGGAACTCGGTGCCGGCCGACCCCAACGGGGCCTGGTATACCTCGGGCGTACGGATCGGTACGCCAGCGCTGACTACTCGCGGATTCGGTGCGGACGAGTTCGACAAAGTCGCCGAGCTCATCGTCAACGTGCTGAAGAACACCAGCCCAGTCATTGCTTCCAGCGGTCAACCGGGCAAGGCTAAGTACGTGCTCGCCGACGGAGTAGCCGAGACCACCAAGGCAGCGTCGGCGGAGCTCCTCGATGCCAACCCGCTCTATCCGGAGCTTGCGTTATAGAAGACTGACGCTCGAAGGACCCAGCTGTGGAGCCGACGACCATAACGACGATCTGCTTGCTGCTGTTTGGTGTCGGTGTCACGAGCTGGGCCATCTATCTGTGGTTCAGCGATTGGCAACCGGAGGTTAAGCGGTATCTGACGCCGGCGGAGAGGCTAGAAGACGAGATCCAGGCCGCCGTTCGACAGATGCGACAGGCGATCGAAGACTACGAGCGAGGCGACCGGCATCTTTGACCGGGAAGTCCTGCGACCTCCGATGATCATGAGGTCTGGGTTCCCGAGGCACTCGTCTCTCCGCACAAGGCCACGGATCAGCGCTGATCTATAGCCAATCGGGCTTCACATGTTGCCCTGTGCGGAGAAATGCTGTGAGCCGGGGGGTCGGTTCCACATACTCTCGAGGTATGCGCCGTCTCATTGTTGCGACTGTCCTGGCTGCGACGTCCCTACTCGGACTTGCTTCCTGCGCTCAAGCGGATATTCAGCCAGCGGACGTGTACAAGATCGGTTGCCCGGCTGTAGACGCGGCAGTCGGCGGTGGCTCAGCGGTGAGCAAGGTGACAGTGGCCGGGCTGAAGAAGCTCAGTGAATCCGGCAAGCTCGACCCTGAGCCCCAAAAGTGGGTGGATGCGACCATCAGCCTTCTGGAGTCCGACGATCCGCAGAATTCGCCGTCAGACGTCAAGAGGTTGATCATCGACGGTTGCGCGAAGAACGGCTATCAGCTGCAGAATCTGAAGTGAAGCTGAAGCCATCACGGATCGCGCGCCGCCGTGATGAGGAGGAGGAAGCGGAGGCGTTCTTCCCTCCGCGAGCGACGACGAATTAGGCGGCTTCAAAAGCGCGATCCGCGCCCGCGATGTTCGCGCCGCCGATCTGCAGGCGAAGCCGACGAAACGCCTCCAGAACAGAGCTGATTCTGCGACCCGATCGTTTCGTCGGATTCGACGAAGACGGCGGCTCCCCGGCGAACATCGCCGCGAGCGCAGCGAGCAATTGCACACAGCGAGCGCAGCGAGCGGAGCAATCAAACTCAGCGAGAGAAAAGACTGCCGGAGACGGTGGTCACAAAGTTCCTCATCGAGTCCGGCAAATCGCTCAAGTGCCAATTCTCCGGCCCGTGATACCAGGGCAAGTCGTAGGAGTCCGGGTGCTCATCGACATCGCTGGCCACGGTTGCATCGAGCCAACGGTCAACTCCGCCGAGCACGATCGCGTACGGCAGGACCTCCGAGATCTCTCTAAGCTCGGCCCCGGCTGGCATCTGGTTGGTCGGGTGATTTAGCAACTCCGAACGCAAAGCTCCGAGGCCGCCCAGCAGTGCAGCACCCTTGGCAGTTCGCGACGGCATCTCCTGCGCAATGAAAACGAAGCCCAAGGTCACGACGATCAGCGCCAGGCCGACCAGCCCGAATGTGGTGAACGCCGCGAGCACACCGGTAACCACAACCGCAATGATCAAGGCAGCCAATGACCACTGGGTCCAGCGGTCGCGCGTGTCATCGGGTCGGCGCTCATACCAACCATTGCTCACCATTTCGTCGTAGAGGGCATTCTGAACGCCACCGATAGATTCCTGGACCTTGCTAGCGAGCTCTGATACGCGTACGCTCCCGCCGGTCGCAGCAATGCCTTCGAGCAACTGCTGCTCGAAGGGTCGCAGGCTGTCAGTGCTGCCGTCGACGCGCTTAATCTCCCAATCGGTTCGGGCAAATTCGCTATCCCGCGCCAGCTCGGTGATGACCAGATGCCCGCGTACCGCAAGATCAACTATCGTCGCAGTGACGTCGATAGGATCGACGCGCTCGTCGGCCACGGTGCCAACGTGGCCCGGCCGGATATCGTCGATCACCCGGAATTCTGATTGTCCGGCACCGGTCGGCACGAATTCCCCGACCTTGCTGAGCTGGCCCTCCGGGCTGACGTCGACCCCGGCACGTCGATGGAGCCCATACAACGCAATGCCGCCGAGGGCGAGGACGCCCAACGCGAGGACCAGCGGCAACGGCTTGGCCGAAAAGGCGCGTCCGATGGTCCATTGGTACTCGATCACCTCGTTCGACGTGATGCCGCCCGGAGGAAAGCCGATGTCGATCGCCACTACTTCACCCTCGCCCCGCGGGCCGTCGCGGAAGGTCGGAACCTGCGCCTCGCTAGTGCCAGCTGCGGCGAAGGTGCAGGGAACGGTCGAGTTGGGACTGCCCGCGGTGCACTTGATGTAGCTGAACTGCGTTGGAATCTGCACCGTTGCGCTGAACTCTGCTACCGATGCGCTGAGGCCTTGCAGCATGCCCCAACGCAACGCCGTACCGGTGTCGACGGTGACCACGGCACCGGTAACTGTGTAGCTCATGACGATCTCGGTCGCGGAGTTTGTGGGCACCGTGACGGTGGTAAAGCGATCATCGGAGTTGACCGTGGGCGTTACCGCAGCCCCGCCGACAGTTGCCGTGATCTCGGACAGCTCGAAGACATACTGGCGGTCCCCGACTTGATCTTCCCGAGTCTCGAACTTCTGTGAGACCTCCGGTGGTACGGCACCGGTGAAGGTAATGGTCTGTTTCACTCGCAAGGTGCCGTCCTTGGCGAGATTGCCTTCGGCGACAAACGTCGACACAGTGCCCTCGGCATGGGCCGGCAAGGCCAGCGGACCGGCGAGCAGACCACACGTCAGCAGACAGAACGCGATCAGCGTAGCGACCCGACGCAGCGGCGGTAGGGGGTTGGCGAGCACGAGGTACAGCCTCCCACTTTGTCTCTGAGGGCTATGGCCTCGAGCCCAAAACGTGACCGACGGCCAACCTGATGCTCCGGTATGCCCGGTTATCGTTGCGCCTGTGAGCCAGCAGCAGTGGAGCGGTCCCCAGTACGCACCACCCAGGGGCGCACCTCAAGGCTCACCCGGGTACGGCCCGTATAGCGCGGGTGTGCCCGCAGGCTGGCAAGCCGGTGGCTATTACCAGACGTACCCGTCGCCTCGGTTCGGGCATCAGCCCTTCGGAGGCGGAGTGCCACAGTACGGACCGCGGCCGCGCATGCCTGCACCGCGAAGGAGAAGTCCGCTTCGCATGTTGCTGGGCGTGATGATCATCGTCGGCTTGATCGCGTTGGCGGGCTTCATGATCACCGGGCTGAGCTTCGAACCATCTGACGTGGCTTACCAAAACGACGACTACCGAATTCCGGCGCCCGACAGAAACCCGCCGGCCCTGCCCGTGCCGCAGACGTACGGCGAGGCGGAACAGTGGATCACTGACAGTGCGTTCTACGACCAGGCCGTGCCGGTACCCGTGCGATGTGACTCCCAGCCAATCAACGTCGCAACCGCCAGCGATGCCAAGCTCGAATCCCATTTCGAGGGCCTGATGGAGTGCCTGGTACGCGTTTGGGAGCAGCCGGTTAGCAACGCTGGATTCATCATTGTGCGGCCGACGGTAACGATTTATGGCCAAGAACTCACCACGAAATGCGGCACCACCGAGATCAATGCGTTCTACTGCTCGGCCGATCAGCAGGTGTACTACAGCAGATACTTGCCGCAGGCTCTGCCGGTACGGAAAAGCGAGTGGACCGCCGACATCGTGATGGCGCATGAGTTCGGTCATGCGCTGCAAGGACGAACCGGCATTTTGATCTCGGCGAACGCCCTCGGCCAGGAGTCCGGTGACAAGAACACCGAGCTGCGGTACATGCGGCGGCTAGAAACCCAGGCTGACTGTTTCTCCGGCATGTTCATTCGGTCCGTATCGGAGTCCATGGGAGTCCAGCAGCAAGACGTTGATGGGATCTTGCAGATCTATGTCGCTATTGGCGATGACGAGCTTTCGGGCGAGCCCAGAATTATTGGAAACCACGGCCTTGGCCGATCCCGCCGATATTGGGGCAACATGGGCTTGGCGAACAGCGAGGTTGGCAAATGCAACACCTTTGTCGCTCCCCCAAACCTCGTGCGGTAGGCGAGCTTTAGCCCACTTCGCCTAGACGCGAGCAACCTTGGTACGGCCTTGGGTTGTTTACCGTTTCACAGCAGCAGTGCGGTTGCGATGGCAGCGATTCCCTCCCCACGACCCGTCAGGCCAAGTCCATCGGTCGTGGTAGCCGAGAGGCTCACCGGAGCACCGATGGTGCCGCTCATCAGGCGCTCTGCCTCGGCACGGCGCGATCCGAGCCGAGGCCGATCACCAATCAGCTGAACTGCGACGTTGGCGATGTCAAAGCCGGCCGCTCGTACGCGCGCTGCAGTTTCGGTAAGGAATGCCGCCCCCGGGGCGTCCGACCACTCGGGATTGCTCGTCCCATAGTTACTACCGAGGTCGCCGAGACCTGCTGCACTTAGCAAAGCGTCACAGACCGCATGCGCGACGACGTCACCGTCGGAGTGTCCGTACGGACCGACGTCGTCGTCAAAGACCAGACATGCAACGTTCATCGGCCGACCAGGTGCCAACCGATGAACGTCGATGCCGATGCCGGTGCGACGAGGGGCTGCCTGAGAAGTCAGGAAGCGAGGACCTCGTCGAGCAGGACCTCCGCCTTGTCCTCTTCGACGCGCTCGGCAAGAGCGAGCTCGGAGACCAAGATCTGCCGAGCCTTAGCAAGCATGCGCTTCTCGCCGGCGGACAATCCGCGCTCCCGCTCACGGCGCCAGAGATCGCGTACGACCTCGGCAACCTTCAACACATTGCCGGAGTGCAGCTTCTCGAGATTGGCCTTGTACCGGCGCGACCAGTTGGTCGGCTCCTCGGTATGGGGCGCCCGAAGCACACCAAAAACTCTTTCCAATCCGTCAGCGTCGACAACGTCGCGGACCCCGACCAGGTCCAGGTTGCACGCAGGTACGCGAACGACGAGATCGGTCTGACCAACAATCCTCAATACCAGATAGAGCTTCTTTTCACCCTTGATCTGCCGGGTTTCGATGTCCTCGATGACGGCGGCTCCATGATTGGGGTAGACCACCGTTTCGCCGACTGTAAAGGTCATATTGTTTTGAACCCCTTTCGCGCAGCCAATCCTACCACGGCGGCGAACCCGTATTGGCAGCGTTTGCGCTAGCCAGAGGCCAGTATTGGGGTTTGGATGGGCTTGACAAACAGGGCTTTGGTGTGCCATCACTACGCCTCACGTCACAACATCCTCACGTCGACCCGACGGTACCTGCACGAACGGCGATGACCTCGATAGGCTGCTGGCGCAGAGTGTCCCCTCAGCCAGGCAGGAGTCGGCCATCGTGTTGTGGAAACCGAGTCGAGCAGATCGTGCAGGCCGCACCATGGTGGAAGCCGGCGGAAGAGCACGGGCACTACGAAGCGGTGCGAGCCTACTGGTCGTCATTGGGCTGCTCTTCTTGGCCGGAGCCTGCGGTCAGAATGTGCAAACGAACCAGCCATATACGCCCGGTGAGGGAATCAACGTAGACGTGGGCGACCCTGCCGACCCTAACAAGGTCATACATGTTCGCAACCTGATGATTATCAGCTGGGGACCTGGAGAAGGAGTCGTCTCGGGCACCATGGTTACAGCCGACCGCGATTCGCTAACCGGCGTGAGTGGTACCCCAATCAAGGTTGGTGGAATTGAGGGCGCTCCGTTCGCGGTGACCATGCCTTCGACCGTGGCACTGGCAAGTGGCGTACCGGTGGTGCTCACCGATCAGCCGCCGATCCTTGTGAAGAGTCCCGACATCATGCCCGGTTTCGGCGCGAGACTGACGCTGCAGTTCGAGAATGCCGGCGAGGAGACCGTACTAGTGCCGATTGTGGACGGCAACGAGAGTCAGTACGTGACACTCAAGCCGTCGGCGACGCCCAGCGTCTGATTTGATTGCTCCGCTGCTTTCGCTCGCTCTGTTTGACGGCTCGCTCCGCTCGCTGCGATGTTCGCCGGGAAGCCGCCGTCTTCGTCGGATCCGACGAAACGCCTGTGTCGGCAATTAGCTCTGTTCTCGGAACTGTTTCGTCGGCTCCTCCTGCAGATCGGCGGCGCGAACATCGATGGCGCGGATCGCGCCTTCCGGCTCGCCTACTTCGGCCTCGCTCGCAGACGATAAAGCGTGTCTGCTCGCACGGGCTCAGCCATCGAACTTGTAGCCGAGTCCGCGAACCGTCGTGAGGTATCGCGGATTGGCCGGATCGGGCTCGATCTTGTTACGGAGCCGCTTGATATGGACGTCCAGGGTCTTGGTATCGCCGACGTAATCTGAACCCCAGATCCGATCGATCAGCTGGCCTCGAGTGATCACGCGCCCCGCGTTGCGGAGCAGCATTTCCAGCAGCTCAAACTCCTTCAGCGCGAGCTTGATCCGTTCACCATTGACCGAGACCTCATGTCGCTCTACGTCCATGCGAACTCCGGCAGCTTCGACAACATCTGGCAACAATTCGGCGTCCTGACCGCGACGGAGCACGGCACGCATTCGCGCAACCAGCTCGCGGTGGCTGAACGGCTTGGTGACGTAATCATCAGCGCCCAGCTCGAGTCCCACAACTTTGTCGACCTCCGAGTCTCGAGCGGTCAGCATGATGACTGGGACTGAACCACGGAGCCGCAGCTGACGACACACTTCTGTACCAGGCAAGCCAGGCATCATCAGGTCGAGCAGAACGATGTCAGCCCCGCGACGATCAAACTCGGCGATGCCAGTAGCGCCGTCGGGCGCCTCGATTACCTCGAAGCCCTCTTTCGAGAGCATGTAGGCCAACGCTTCGCGATAAGACTCCTCGTCTTCGACGACAAGCACCCTGATCACTGAGTGATCTCCTCAGGCTCGTACGTCGGCTGGACCGGCGGCCGCTCAGAATCTGTGGAGGCGATCGGCTCTGGCACAGCTGTCGACGCCTCATGTAGGTGCGCCGGAATTCTGATGGTGAAGGTCGACCCTTGACCTACTTGACTCCAGACCGAAACCTCGCCGCCGTGGATGGCAGCGATGTGCTTGACTATCGCGAGCCCGAGTCCGGTTCCGCCGTTGGCCCGGCTGCGCGCGTAGTCAACCCGGTAGAACCGTTCGAAGATCCGGTCGACTTCGGCTGGTGGGATACCCATCCCGTTGTCAGAGACGGTGATCTCGACGTAGTCGTCGTCGCTTCTAGCTTGGACATGTGCGGCTACCACGACGCGCGCCCCGGGATCGGAGTACGCAATAGCGTTCTCGACAAGGTTGCCAACCGCCACCCCAAGCTGACGGGGGCTCCCCAGTACCCGCGTGCCACTGACGCCCACCACGGTGAGGGTGATTCGATTCCGCTCGGCATCCATCCGCCGCCGGTCGACAGCCTCAGCCAAGACCTCATCGATGTCGACGACTTCTGGATCGACCAGCGGGTTGTCGGCTTGCAGCCTGGACAGTTCGATGATCTGGCTGACCAGATCAGTTAGGCGCGCGGACTCGATACCCATCCGTCCCGCAAACCTGCGAACCGCTGTGGAGTCGTCTGCGGCCTCCTCCACAGCCTCAGCCAGCAGGGCGATTGCGCCAATCGGAGTTTTCAGCTCATGACTGATGTTCGCGACGAAATCCCGCCGGGTCTCCTCGATGCGTCGAGCGGCAGTTTGGTCATCGGCGAGGACCAAAATGAGGCTCTCGTCCAGCGGGGCGACGCGAACCATGAGATAGCTGGAGGTGAGCCGAATGCCACGGTTGATCTGGAGATCGACTGTTTGGGGATTCCCGTCGCGACGTACGCTACGGACGAGTTCCAGTAGCTCAGGAACGTTGATTCGGCTGCCGCGGACCAATCCGAGGGTTCTCGCCATCGCGGTCACCTCAAGTACTTCATCGTGTGGACCGACGACAACACCGGCGGAAGGTAGCACCGAAAGGACTTCAGCAACACCGCCCGGCACAAATGGCTCGGCGACGTCGAATGTCGGACTCGGTTGAGTTCTTCGTGTTCGCAAGCTGGCCCAGGCGAGCAGCACGCCGATCGCAATGCCGACGACGAGCGCCACGATGGCGACCCCGATCGGGTTCACGACACGATAGTAGGGGTCAAAACAGCGCCAGCCCTCCGCCGATTGGCTCTCAGGCGCAAGGTCCATCGAGCGTTTGGAACTTGTTCATGGTCCGTTAACCATGTGACCGATTGCCTGTAGCAGCTCGGCATAGTGTTGAAGAGCCTGAAGCCTAAACTTCCTCTATGTTGCGAGCGTCGGCATCGCGCGAGCAGCTCAAGAAACAGATGGGACATTCTCATGCGCGACTCCTACCGGGAGCAGCTGGACGAGGTCCTCAGCGATCTAGTTCATATGGCCCAGGTCGTCTCATCGGCAGTGCGATCCGCGACGACGGCTTTACTGGAAGCTGACATTCACCTCGCTGAGCAGGTGATCAGCGACGATGAGCTGATTGACGCCAAGCAGTCTGAGATTGAGGCGCGTTCATTTTCGTTGCTGGCGCGTCAAGCTCCCGTTGCTGGCGAACTGCGAACCCTGGTTGGGACGCTTCGTATGGTGACCGAGCTGGAGCGAATGGGTGATCTTGCCGCCCACATCGCCAAGATCGCGAGGCTTCGCTATCCGGAGATCGCTGTACCGGAGACCCTGCAGCCCAACTTTGTACGGATGGGTGACGTCGCCGAAAAAATGGTGATCACCGCGGGACAGACGTTGAACGACCGCAACATTCAGAGTGCGCAGGAGCTGCGTGACAGTGACGAAGAAATGGACGAGCTGCGGCGTACCCAATTCCGGGTGATGCTGAGCGACGACTGGCCATACGGCATCGAGGCTGCGGTCGACGTAGCGCTGCTCGGGCGCTACTACGAGCGGATCGCAGATCATGCGGCATCGATGGGCCGGCGGATCATCTACGTCGTGACCGGCCAGTTTCCCGAGGATCGAATCTGGCCGCAGCCGTAGGCCACGTACGCGCGGGTGTTTGCGCGTACGTTTCCCACCAACATCGCGACAACGCTCACGTGCAGCTGAGTCAGCCGTGCGTTTCCCACCAAACTGACGAAAAGGTCCGCATGGCGCGCGCAAGAACGCTCGTTTCCCACCATTTGGCAGAAACGATCAGCCACGCGCAGCGAAGTAACGCATCCACTCGGTCTTGAACCGACGGCGGATACCCGCCGCACCGCGATCAATGAGGGCGTCTCGTACCCGATTCAGCACTGCCTCAGGTGTGTCATGAAGATCATCTGAGGTCACCACGATCAAGCGCCATCCAAGACGATCTAGTTCCTCGCGCCGCGACAGATCTCTGCGCCACTGCCCACTGTTCTCAGAATGTTGACGACCGTTGTACTCGATGATCAGTTTCAGCCCGGGGTAACTCAAGTCGAACCGCATGTGCCAACTTCCGTCCGGATTCCTAATGATCCAATTCACAGTGGGCTCCGGCAGCCCGGCGAGGACCAACAGCATTCGCAACCGTGTTTCCTTGGGAGAGTCGACACCTTTGCGCACGAACCTCGCCGCCTTACGCCCCCGTGTGGCACCATTTCCAGCCCAGTCGGCTGCTGCGGCAACCAGACCCTCGGGCGTCACGCGCTTGGCTTTGACCAGGCTGTCGCCGAGGACGACCAGATCAACGAGGTCGAGGCTGCAGGCGAGGTCGAGAAATGTCTGCGTTGGAGTCGTGATCGTCAACCCTTGAAAAGTCGAAGTCTTTGCCGAGGTTCTTGTTGAATGTGCCTTGATACCTTGTCGTCGGCTCCTTGGGGCTTCTCCTCGGACGGTGATATGTACATCCGAGCAGGCAGGCACTACGCCGCCCCACAACTCAGCGGCCGTGTGGTGGCTGACGAAAGACCCCGGTGCTGCAATGTCGAGCGCCGCTTCGGCTCGCAACCGAGTGGTTAGGGGGACACTCGCCGATACATACGAGTCGTACAGAATCTTGTGGAACTGTGGCCCAAGGATCTCGCGAAGCCGGAGGCCGGCTGCTCGTGCTTGGGCACGATTGAAGGGGCGACGGACATCAAGTGCCCGGAGTTCGCGTGCGTAAACGGCCATAGCAGGATCTTGGTGCAAAGTCGAGCCTGTGCCGCGAAAAATCTTGGCCAGCTGTGGATAACTGTGGATAACTCAAGCGATCGACTAGTTAAGTCGGTTCATCATTTGGTGGGAAACGTACGCCTCAAGGAGCCTCGAGCCAGCGTTTGCACACGATTGGTGGGAAACGTACGCAGCAGCCAACGCTGCGAAGCGACCCCTCCGAGAAGCGAAGAAGCCCGGCCAGCTACTTCCTACCCTGCATCTTGACGGCCTCAATTGATGCCGCAGCGGCCTCAGGATCCAAATAGCGGCCGCCAGCCTCCACCGGCTTCACGTCATCGTCGAATTCGTAGACCAACGGAATTCCCGTTGGGATATTGAGGCCCACGACCGCCTCATCGCTCATCTCATCCAGGTGCTTCACCAGCGCCCGTATCGAGTTTCCATGAGCGGCGATCAGCGTCACCTTGCCTGCCCGCAAATCGGGCACGATCTCGTCGTACCAGTAGGGAAGCACACGGATCAGCACGTCCTTGAGGCATTCGGTACGCGGCCGCGCCTCGCTCGGCAGTTCGGCGTAACGCGGATCGTTGAAGTTCGCGTACTGATCATTGTTGTCGATAGGTGGCGGCGGAATGTCGTACGAGCGCCGCCAGAGCATGAACTGTTCTTCACCGAACTCCGCCAGCGTCGCGGCCTTGTCCTTGCCTTGCAACGCGCCGTAGTGGCGTTCGTTCAACCGCCAGGAACGCTTGGTCTCGATCCACATTCGATCGGCGATATCGAGCGAGATCTGTGCGGTCTGGATCGCTCGTCGCAGTACTGAGGTGTGGACGACCTCAGGCAGCAAACTATTTTCGACAAGCAGCTCACCGCCGCGGGTGGCCTCGGCCTCGCCCTTGGGACTCAACCCGACATCGACCCAGCCGGTGAACAGGTTCTTGGCATTCCACTCACTTTCGCCGTGCCGTAAGAGGATCAAAGTTCCTGTCATCACTTACGCTCCCGCCTCGTTCCCATGGCTGCGAGCCTAGTGGTCAGGCCCCTCGCACGCCTCACCTAGATCAGCTTTTCGAACCCTCGCCCGGATCGAGATGGGTGAAGGCAGCCAGATTCGCTGTCGATTCCCCGCGCGAGCGCCGCCATCCCCACTCCTTCCGGATGCTCTCCGCAAACCCCAGTTCCAAGATCACATTGAAGCTGTCGTCGGCAGTCTCGGCCACCGCCCCGAGGAGTCGATCAACCTCCGTTCGAGTAACCAGCTCTAACGGCATCCGGCCGGTCAAATAAATGTCACCCAGAGCATCTACGGCAAAACACACGCCATGCAGTCGGAGATTGCGCTCCAGCAGCCATCGATAGACGCCAGCATGGTTTTCATCGGGATTGCGGGCAATGAAGGCACGCACCTGCATCGCATGCTGCCCCACCTCCAGTGCACATTCGGTGACCAGCTTGCGGGTGCCGGGCAAGCTCACCGAAAACAGACCGTGAGCGGTTTCACTCCAGTCCAGGTCCAGCTCTGACAACTCGGCGCGAACCTCGTCGATCGCCCTGTCGCGAATCTCAGTCACGTCTGTTGCACGAACCAGCGCACTTGATACTCCTCAAGGGTCAGCGGCCCGTCGGTCAATGGCGTCTCCTCGGTAAGCGCATCCCAAGCCCAGTTGCCCAGCGGGATAACCCAGCGCGGCAACTTCTGCGATTCGGTCGTCATGTTGTACACCCCCACCATGGTCTGGGTTTGGAACCGGCGGAGTAGCACCAGCACCGCGGGGTTCACCGGGTCGAGGATCTCACTTTCAACCGAGGCATCCAGACTCGGCAGCGACGAGCGCACGGCAATCACGTGCAGCAAGCCGTGCCAGATCCGATGCTCCACGGTGTCTTCCATTTGGCGACGGTCCACTAAGTCCCATGGCATCGGCGGCCTATGCACCCAGCGGTTGTCATCGGCACGCTCGGGGTCGTCCACAAAGTCGTAATAGTTCAGCAGACCAAGTTCGTCGCCCATGTAAAGCAGCGGCACCCCACCGAATCCCAGGACCAAGCTGTAGGCCAGCAGATAACGACGAATCGCAAGATCAAGATGGATCTCGTCCCCGCTGTTGAAGGCTGCCTCAATGCCGGCCAGCGATGCCGCCGTTCCGCTGATCCGGCGGTCTCCGGTCAACAGGTTTTCCTGGAACACCAGCCCGCGGGCGTCACTCATGGGATAGAGCCCCGCATAGTAGTCCGCAAGAAACCGCCGGTGTTCATTGCCGTTGAGGCCGACCGAGGCTGCATCGTCATCATCGATTGCCCACCCGATGTCGTCATGACAGCGCAGGTAGGTCCCCCACACTGTGCTCGGGGGCTTCGCCGGAAATCGGTTCATCGCCGCACAGAACAGCCTGGTGTCCTTCGCAGCCAGCGCCGACCAAATCTGGACCATCAAGGAGTTCTGGTACGCCATGTCGCTGACCTTGCCGGCGTGCTTGCCTACTCCGAGGTACGGCGCTAGGTCGGTCGGGCCAACGATCGCCTCGGCCTTGAAGATCAATGCTGGAGCTGCGATCCGAGCCACGGTACGCAGCGCCTGGGTAATCGCATGTACCTCGGGCTGGTTCTGGCAGTTGGTGCCCATCCGCTTGTAGATGAAGGCAATGGCATCTAGCCGCAGGCACTCCACGCCGAGATTGGCCAGCCACAAGATCAAATCGGCGAATTCGTAAAAGACATCCGGATTGTGCCAATTCAGGTCCCATTGCCAACTGTTGAACGTCGTCCAAACCCAGGACGCCGACTCCTCCTCATAGGTGAAGTTTCCGGGCGCGAAATCGGGGAAAACCTCGGGCAACGTCCGCTCGTACGCGTCCGGCAGCTCCCGGTCGGCGAACATGTGAAAGTAATTCCGGTAGAACGGATCCCCAGCTCGCGCATTCACCGCCCATTGATGTTCGGCCGCCACATGATTGAGAACAAGATCAAGAGTGAGCGAGATGCCATGCGAGCGCAGCGCCGTGGCCAGCTCTCGAAGATCATCAATGCTGCCGAGGTCGGGGCGTACGGCCCGATAATCCATGACCGCATAGCCGCCGTCGTTTTGACCCGGACGAGGCTTCAGCAGCGGCATCAAGTGCAGGTAAGTGACCCCCAGCTCGGAGAGATAATCCACCCGATCGGCGACGCCTTTCAGATGCTCCGCAAACAGATCGGCATAGGTGGCGTAACCGAGCATCCGAGGATGCTGGAACCATTGCGGATCTGCATGACGCCTAAGATCAAGCAGCCGCAAATCGGCAGGGCGCTGCTGGAAGTTCTGCGCGGCGATCTCCACCAGCCTGTTAGCCATCTCGGGCACATGGTCGGGATAGGCGCCGGTGAGGCCGGTCAGCAGGTCTGGCCAATAGCGCTGCAGTCGGGTCGTGAAGACAACTTGATCATGAGGCGGCTCGCCCTCGAGCAGCGGCGCCAAGTCCGGAATAGTCATTGACTCGCAAGGCTATTAGAGCAATTGACACCTTGTCAGAAGCTCTCAAATTACCGGCCGCTGGAGGCGTGCGGCCTGCAGCTTGCGACTAGCCGAGCTTTCTGGAGTTGATCAGGTTGGGATCAGACTCAGAGCTGGTGCGCAGCTCCTTACGCCCGGACTTGAGCTGCTTACGGAACTCCTCCATGAACGCATCATGCAGCTGCTTATTGTCGAGGACCGTGCCTGCCGTTCCGAGCTTGCCCTTGACTACACGCTGACACACTGTCAGCCACGCATGTCCCATGGCGTAGGTGAACGTCGAAGCGATTCCGGCCCCAATCACTCCACCGACGACCGTGCCGGCACCGGGCACCATCTTGAGAAGGCTGGTGAAGGTGGCACGTCCCAGCTGTGTGGCAGCGGTTGTGGAAGCGATCGCCATCAGCGCGGCGCGCTCGAACTTGATCTTGTAGATCTGTGCAATGCGAGCCATCATGCCGAGCTGAATGGGCACCAGCAGGGCGGCGCTGGAGAACGGGATTGGACTGGCGGCAGCAGCTGCAGCGCTTGCCACGGCACCGGCTATGTACTTCTGCGCTTCTTGCGTCTTACGGACTTGATCAATTTCTTGCGCCGCGACGAGAGCTCCGTGAACACCTTCGGGCGCAACGCGAAAGGTGGCATCAAGCAGTTCCTTCAGCCCGTACGCGGGCTGTCCAGCGAACTCGTCGGCTTTCGCGTACGTCATAAACGGCCGCCCCGAAACGATCGGCAGCCGTTTTGCCATGATCTGCTCGGCGAGCAACACCGCATCCGGATGAATGTAACCGCCCCGCATCGGCACCTGGGTAAGCACCAGGACTACCGGCAGTCCCATCCCGTCGAGTCGGCGAATGAAATCGGCCTCGGCCTCCTCGAAGCGTCGATCCATGCCGCGAATGCAATACCAGGCAACGTGGATCTGCTCCGACAACGGCAACTGCCGCATCTGGGTCATGGCTTTATCCAGCTCGGACAGAATTTGCTTATTGTCCTTGCCGACCTCCAGACCTTGAGTGTCGACGATGCCCAGATGACCGACCTTGTCGAGGTAGAGGTGACTGCCGCGGGTGACCGGCTCGCCGATTCCAGTCCGCGCGACCTCCTCGCCGAAGATCGCGTTGATCAGGGTCGACTTGCCGACACCGGTCTTGCCGAAGATCGCCAGATTGAACCGCCCGATTGCTGCGTTCTGCTTCTCATACTCGGTCCGGAACGAATCGCGAAACCAGTCTGTGCTTCCCGCCATAGGCCCCAGGGTACGGGTGGCCAAAGTCTCAAGGGCAATTCAGGTGGTCTAGCACAGAAGTAAAAAGCAGAGCAAGATTTGATCTGTGGGGGCTGATGTTGCCTGTGGTGGTGATCATCAGCGCGCCGCGCACCTTCTGACGCAAGGTATTGCCAGCTCGGACCTTGGTCATTACAGCCGAGCCATCACGATTTTCGGTGATGCAATGGCCGCCTTGCATTCTGCCGTTCCGCACAATGGCGCAGACGCCGCCTTCGGTAAATGTTCCATCGAGCACCACCGGCTTTCCGCCCGAATACTGCTGAGCCTCAGTTATCCGACGCACGAGTTGGGTCAGATTGCGGAAAGCATCCGGTTACTCGTGCAAGCCGAACGGCTCGCGCAGCACCGATCTCTCGGCCAGCTGACGGTCGTTATCCGCGCGCAGCATGGCCTTTTGTTGCTCCGCGAAGGCCGCGTTGTCGACGCGATCCAACAGTTGGACCGAGCGGTTGAGCTGCTCGATGACGCTGAGCCAGCGGATCAATGCAAAATATTGATCAATCGCGGTGAGGCACATGATCAGCAAGGGCATATTGGATCAGCAATTGAGGACTTCACCCGGGCTCTCGACTTAAGTCGGCGCTATGGGATTGTCGAGCTTGAGTTCGCTGCACGGCACAACCTTGGCTATATGCATTACCTGACCGGCAATTTGCCACGGTCGTTGGAATTGATGCCGACCGTTGAGCAGGCCAGTTCTGATCACTACAAAGGCGTCGTAGGTATTGATCGGTCGCGGGTACTGCTGAGCGCGGGCTTGGTCGCCGATGCCGATCAGACTCTTGTTGATGCCGCGGCGGCTCTGGAACGCACTGAAATGGTCAGCTTGTTGGCCGAAGCAGAGCTCACTCGTGCTGACGTTGCTCTGCTGGCAGGCGACTACCGGCTCGCCCAAACCATCAGCCATATGGCCGTTGCCAGATTGCGGCGGCGCAGCAACCGTCGTGCCACCGCGCTTGGCGAACTTATGATGCTGCGTGCCGACGCGGAGGCCGGGGCCCGAGCCGACAAACTGGTACGCACCGCCGATCGTCTCACCGCCACTTTCGCCGAGTTAGATCTCCCGGATGAGGCCACGTTGGCGCGTCTTATTGCCATCGAGTACACGGGGCCGTCGGTACGAGGCAGGTCACGGGCACTGCCGACCATGTCCGTCGGACAGCCACTCGACCTGCGGCTCTACGGCCGCCTCGTGAGAACGAAGTTGGCCTTCGCTCGGGGTGATCGCAAGACCGGACATCGACATGCCCGAGCTGGCATGGCTGAGCTGATGAAGCACCAGGCGCAATTCGGCAGCCTTGATCTACAGACTTCTAGCGCCGTGCACGGCGTCGGCCTGGCGGCCTTGGCGGTCGCGGAAGAAATAGCGGCTGGGCGGCCAGCGGCCGTATTGACGTGGCTGGAAAGGGCCCGCGCGATCTCTAGTCGCGTCACCCCCATACGCCCGCCTGAGGACACAGTCACCGCAGACCTGCTTACTCAACTTCGCTGGGTCATGACTCAACTTGATCATGAAACCGCCGACAGCGAGAGCCGAGAGAAGCTGACCAGGCGTCGCCAAAACCTGCAACGCCAGATTCGGGGTAGGTCATGGAGTGTTCGGGGATCCGGCTCCGTCGACCGAATACCGAGGATTGGCGACATACGCGCCGCGCTGGACGGCGCAGCATTGCTGACTCTGTTTGGCATCGACGACGAGATTCACGGCATTGTGCTCACTGCCCCCGGCTGTTGGATGCAGCGATTGACCACCATGGCTGAGGCGGAGCGACTCTGCCGGCGGATCACGGCTGATCTTGATGTATTAGCGCTCAGCCATATTCCTGATCCGCTGCGGGCATCGGCGCGCAACTCCTTAGCCAGAGATCTTCGAACCCTCGATCAGCTGCTGGTGACGCCACTGAACTTGCCTGATGCGCCTGTTGTCGTCGTGCCGCCTGGCCGCCTCGCGGCGCTGCCATGGGCAGATCTGCCTAGCCTGACTGGCCAGCCGGTGACCGTTGCCCCGTCTGCTGCGGCGTGGCTGCAGGCACACGTGGGGTTCCGCAACCGGTCCGGCGCGGTAGTAGCCGTTGCTGGTCCAGGGCTCGGGCGAGCCGATCAGGAGGTGACGGGCGTGGCGCAGCAATGGCCGGGGTGCGAGATGCTCACCGGTGGAGCAGCCACCGGCGAGACATTCCTCAGCGCCATCAATGGTGCACAGCTGGTACACGTGGCAGCTCACGGTCGGCACGAGCGTGAAAGCCCACTGTTCTCCTCCATCAGCCTTGTCGGCGGCCCGGTGGTGGGCTATGACCTGGATCGGATTGCTCGGCCACCGCAGCAGGTGGTGCTTTCCGCGTGTGAACTCGGACAAGCCACCGTACGCCCCGGGGATGAGGCGCTCGGGTTGACCCGCGCACTCCTGCACAGTGGGACGTCGACGATCATTTCTGGCGTCGCCAAGGTGTCCGACGAGGGCGCCGCGGAGCTGATGGTGGATTACCACCGGCGGCTTGCCGCAGGCGCCGCTCCGGCGTACGCGCTAGCCGATGCGCTGCAGAATGCCGAGGAGCCCATGCCGTTCGCCTGCTTTGGCGCTGGCTGGTAAAAGATCGCGTTTGATTGCTTCGCTCGCTGCGCTCGCTGTGTCTAATGGCTCGCTGCGCTCGCTGCGATGTCCGCTTGGGAGCCGCCGTCTTCGTCGAATCCGATAAAACGATCGTGTCGCAGAATCACATCTAGTCTCCGAGCGTTTCATCGGCTTCTCCTGCAGATCGGCGGCGCGAACATCGCGGGCGCGGATCGCGCTTCGTAGCCGCCTACTTCGTCGTCACTCGCGGAGGGAAACGCCTCCGCTCCCTCCTCCTCAGCACGGCGGCGCGCGATCCGGTTTCGGTTCAATTTGTCGAACACGGCGCGCGATTTCCGACGCTCACAGGTCGCCACCTAAACTCGCGGGGTTGTCTACCGACCATGCCCTAGCCCGAAAGAGTCTTGACGTGCCCGTCCGTTCTGATCTGCGGAATGTTGCAATCGTCGCGCACGTCGACCATGGCAAGACCACGCTCGTCGACGCCATGCTCTGGCAATCCGGGGCCTTCCGCGCAGGCCAGACCGTTCAGAAACGAGTGCTGGACTCGATGGATCTGGAACGGGAAAAAGGCATCACCATCCTGGCCAAGAACACCGCTGTGCGCCATCACGGGCCAGACGGCAGCGTGGTCACGATCAACATCATCGATACGCCGGGCCACGCCGACTTCGGCGGGGAAGTAGAACGCGGCCTCGAAATGGTCGACGGGGTACTGCTGCTGGTAGATGCTTCCGAGGGTCCGTTGCCCCAGACCCGCTTCGTGCTGCGCAAGGCGCTGGCAAAGCAGCTGCCGATCATCCTGGTGATCAACAAAGTCGACCGGCAGGATGCCCGGATCGCTGAAGTGGTCGAGGAGACCTACGACCTTTTCCTTGACCTGCTCGACGACGACAGCAGCCACGCTCTGGACTTTCCGGTGGTGTACGCCTCGGCCCGCGCCGGTCGTGCGTCGCTGATGGCGCCGGCCAACGGCGAGATGCCAGACAGCCAAGACCTCGGCCCACTGTTTACCACGATCCTGGAGCACATCCCGGCACCCAGCTACGTCGAGGGAGCGACGCTACAGGCCCACGTCACCAACCTCGACGCCTCGCCCTACCTCGGCCGACTGGCGCTGTGCCGGGTCGTTGCTGGCACGCTGCGGCGCAATCAGAACGTCGCCTGGTGCCGTGCCGACGGCACCATCCGTACCGTCAAACTTTCCGAGCTGTTGATCACCAACGCGCTTGACCGGGAACCCGCGGAGTCGGCCGGGCCTGGCGACATCGTCGCCATCGCTGGAATTCCAGAGATCACCATTGGTGAGACGCTCTCTGATCCGGCAGATCCGAGACCGCTGCCTTTGATCACTGTGGATGAGCCGTCCATCTCCATGACGATGGGCATCAACACCTCACCACTTGCCGGCCGAGCCGGCAAGAACCTCACAGCGCGCCTGCTGAAGGGCAGGCTGGATGCCGAACTCGTAGGTAATGTCTCGATTCGGGTTTTTCCAACTGAGCGCCCTGATATCTGGGAGGTTCAGGGCCGCGGCGAGCTGCAGCTGGCGATTCTGGTTGAGATGATGCGCCGCGAGTCCTTCGAGATGACCGTCGGGAAGCCGCAGGTGGTGACCCGGACCATCGACGGCAAGATCCATGAACCGGTCGAGCGGCTCACCATCGATGCCCCGGAAGACTTCGTCGGTGTCGTCACGCAGCTCCTCGGACTCCGCCGAGGCAGGTTGGAACAGCTGGTCAACCACGGCAGCGGCTGGGTTCGCATGGAATACCTCGTGCCAGCCCGCGGACTCATTGGTTTCCGCACCGAGTTCTTGACCGAAACCCGTGGCACCGGACTGATGCACCACGTTTTCGAGTCGTACGAGCCTTGGGCCGGTGACATCCGGAGCCGGCTCACTGGCTCCCTGGTGGCTGACCGATCTGGCCAAGTCACCGCGTACGCCTTGTTCAATCTGCAGGAGCGGGGCACCTTGTTCGTCACTCCAGGCATGGAGGTATATGAAGGCATGATCGTCGGCGAGAACGCGCGGGCCGAGGATATGGACGTCAATCCCACACGAGAAAAGAAACTCAGCAATGTCCGGTCCTCCACCGGTGAGGAGCTGGAACGCCTGGTCCCGCCACGACTGATGAGCTTGGAACAGGCGCTGGAGTTCTGCCGCACAGATGAGTGCTTGGAGGTCACGCCGGACGCCGTCCGGATACGGAAGGTTCTGTTATCGGCCGCTCAACGTGCCCGCGGCCGAGCTCGCGCGAACGTCAGCGAGGCGGGCCGGCCGTCATAGCGCGGGCTAGATCCGCGTTCCCATTTCGTGACCAACCACCGTTGCTTCGACACAAGTCCATCACGACCGTCTCGTCGGGGAGCGATCGGCGACGCCGTCGGTCAAGATATTCCAGTCGGCTTATCGCCATCGGTCCCTTCCCCACCGAAGGCGCGGCACAAAGTCGCTGATCGCTGTGAGATTCGGGGGGAGGATTTGATGAAGCAAAATCCTGATCATCAAACGCATCCGAACCCAGCGCATTTGCGGCCGACGCAAGAGGTCTAGGTCGCCCGGGGGAGGCGAACTCACGCCCCACCCCTCCTGCCCGCGGGGGGCGCGCGCAAGGGGGTGGGGCGTGGGGGGTCGTCGACCAAGTCAGCTGTTCTTGTTTGTCGCAGCCTTCTTCGCCGGAGCTTTCTGAGCCTCAGAGGCCTGTGCGGTGCACTGCCGCCGTCACCTTTTTGGTCGCCTTGCCGGAACGGTCATGTGCTGACTGTCGAGCTTCGTCCACTGCTCGCTGGCCGCGGACGGCGAAGTCGCCGTAGGTGCTCGTCGCCTGGGCGAGCAAATCATTCGCCTGCTCCTGCAGTTCGGCAATTGTTGCCTTCGTGCTTTCAGGCAGATTCTTGAACTGCTCAGGCAGCGTGATCACGAACGTGCGTAGCTCCGCGACGCTTGCCTTGGCTTGCTTGCTCAGCTCGGGGCGCTTGCTCTGCAATTGGGCGATGCGCTTGTTGGCCTTCTGCTGGGTGTCGGCAAGTGCGCCCTTCAAGGCCTCAGCGAGCGCATCGGTAAGTCCTGCAACCGCGTACAGCGGGGCATAGTCCGACTCGAGCGCCGACTGTCGCGCCTCGGCCGAGATTTCCTTTGTGGGCATGCTTCTACTCTTTCTCCTTCGGTTCTTGCATGCTGGTTGGTGGCTGTCGGTTGTTTCTTTCGTTTTCGTTCACAAACGAGGTGTAGACATCGATAAGGACACGCTTCTGCCGCTCAGTGATCGCCGTGTCAGCAAGCACGGTCGTCTCTACCGAGGTCGCGGGATGATCATCCGGATCAAGGATTCCGGCCCGGACGTACAGCGTCTCCGCGGAAACCCGCAGAGCTTTGGCGAGCTGCTGCAGCACCTCCGCCGAGGGCTTCCGCAGCCCGCGTTCGATCTGGCTCAGGTACGGATTGGAGATCCCGGTTTGCTCGGCGAGTTGACGTAGCGTCAACTGCGCCGCTCGGCGTTGGCCGGCAATGAACTCACCAAGCGAACCGAGCTGATCGGCGATCTTGTGGCTGCGGATTCTTACCATGCCAATCAGTTTGCTTGCAATTGCAAGCAAATGCAAGCTAGCAGCTTGCTAGATCGGGCGTCGCACTCGCTTCAGAGCTGACGGGTCACGCACATCGCTCCACGCTGGAGCGTTTTGACGACTGTGCGGCGAAACGACCCCTCGTACCGCCACCCGGCCGGCCCTTTTGACGACTGTGCGGCGAAACGGCCCGTCAAACGATGTGATTCACACCGCCCGGCCCAAGACAACGGCCTGCGGGACGGAAGCGGTGATCAACGTGCCGTCCGGGCGGCGATCGACGGTCTTGGACGGCAGTGGGTGCTCGATGCGCGGACCCTGGTCATCAAGCGGTACGCGTACCGGCCTGCCCGCCGATACCGTTACGGGCTCGCCTCGAACGGAAAGCTCGGCTCCGTCACCTTCCAAGATTGTGAATGCAATTTCATGACTCGTAAGGTCGACCCTTACTCGGGTGCCCCGCAGCGTGATCTGGAAGGTCAACCCCGACCATGACGCCGGCAGCCGAGGATCAAAGGTGATCTCGCCGTTGTAGTCACGCATGCCCGCGAACCCGTAGGTCAGGATGTTCCATACCCCACCTGTCGATGCCACGTGGACTCCGTCACTGACGTTGCCATGGAGATCGGCGAGATCGACAAACAATGCGTTATAGAAGTAGCGCAACGCGAGGTCTCGATAACCGACCTCCGCCGCGATGATCGATTGCACCACACCGGACAGCGTCGAATCGCCGGTGGTGATCGGGTCGTAGTACTCGAAATTGTTGCGCTTCTGTTCGTTGCTGAAATGATCACCTTGCAGGAACATGGCGAGCACCACATCGGCCTGCTTGAGGACCTGGAAGCGGTAGATCACCAGTGGGTGGTAGTGAAGCATCAACGGCCGCTTCTCTGGCGGCGTGTTCTTGAGGTCCCAAATTTCCCGATCAAGGAAATGTGCGTCTTGCGGATTGATCCCTGTGACATCGTCGTAGGGAATCGACATCGCTTCCGCGCAAGCAGCCCACTCCTCGATTTCCTCGTCGGCCAGCTCCAGCCGTTCGACGACCCGCTGGTAGGCGCGCGGCAACTCGCACTTCAGCTGACGCAGGAGTTCGGCTGCCTTAGCGAGATTGAACCTGGCCATGACGTTGGTGAAGAGATTGTCGTTGACGACAGTTGTGTATTCGTCCGGACCTGTTACGCCGTGGATGTGGAAGCTGCGGCGTCCGCTGCCGTTCTCCCGCCAAAAACCGAGGTCAGCCCACAGCCGAGCGGTCTCGACCAGGAGGTCTACGCCCTCCCGATTCATGAAGTCTTGATCGCCGCTGGCGGCGACGTACTTGCACAGCGCATAGGCGATGTCGGCATCGATGTGGTACTGCGCAGTCCCGGCAGCGTAGTAGGCCGATGCCTCCTCGCCGTTGACCGTACGCCAGGGAAAGAGCGCGCCGCTTTGAGCAAGTTCCTCTGCTCGGCGCCGGGCCGCCCCGAGCATGTTGTAGCGGAAACGCAGTTCACTGCGCGCCATTTGCGGTGAGGTGTAGGTCAGGAATGGCACAACATAGATCTCGGTGTCCCAGAAGTAGTGCCCGCTGTAGCCCGTACCGGTCACGCCCTTGGCCGGCACTCCGGACTGCTCGGCCCGCGCGGCGGCCTGAGCCACCTGGAACAGGTTCCAGCGGATGGCCTGCTGCAGAGCTGGCTGGCGGTGCACGACGACATCGGACCGCTCCCAGAACCTGTCCAGCCAGTCCCGCTGGGCGGCGAACTCCGGTTCCACACCGATTTCCCGCACCCGATCCAGGGTCCGGCGACAACGATCAACAAGCTCACGAGAAGGTACGCCGCGTGAGGTGTGATACGACACCACCTTGGTCACCTTGATCGGCTGACCGCGTTTTGCCTGCACTCGGTAGACCATCTTGCCGGTGTCTTCATCGGCGCTGGTGAACGTTCGATAGTCGTTGTCGGTAATGATGTCATGATCAACTCCGACGGCCAGCGTCATCTTGGAGTTGGCGCACCGGTAGCCGAGGATGATCCGATGGTCTTGCCACCAGTGGCTTTGCGGCTCGAGTACTCGAGACTCGAAGGGCGCCCCCTTCCGCGGATCTCCGCCGGTACCCATGGCCGCTGAGCGCACGTGGTACTCGTCCCGGCCATCCTGGCGGTTCAGAGTTTGGGAGGAGATCACTACCGGAGCCTCCGCATCCAGCATCGTGACTTCCATCGTCATGATCGCTAGGTGTCGCTGAGTGAACGACACCATGCGGGTGGAGGACACCTTGACGCGCTTGCCGCCCGGCGTCCGCCAGACGATGTCACGACGGAGCACCCCGTTCCGGAAATCGAGCGTTCGCTCGTACGCTTCAAGATCAGCAACTGAGAGCAACATAGGTTCGTCGTCGACGTACAACTTGATCGTTTTGTTGTCGGGCACATTCACGATGGTTTGGCCCACTCGCGCGAAGCCGAAGGCCTCTTCGGCATGCCTTATCGGCCAGGTTTCGTGGAATCCATTGATGAAGGTGCCGTGATAGAAGGTCTCGCGGCCCTCTTCGACATTGCCGCGCATGCCGAGATAACCATTGCCCACCGCAAACAGTGACTCGGTGACGCCAAGATCATCCGCAGTGTATTCAGCCTCGATGAATTTCCACTCATCGATCGGGAAGCGGTTTCGATCGAGCGGGTCCGCCGCGCTGATCGGATCGTCGGGACTATGGCGGGTCATGATGCGGCCAGCTCAGCAAGATCAGCAACGACGACATCCGCGCCGGAATCGGTCAGTCGTTGGGCGCCAACTCCTCGGTCCACGCCGACGACCAGTCCAAAACCACCGGCATGGCCGGCCTCCACACCGGAAACCGCATCCTCGAACACGACAGCACGCTCGACCGGTACGCCGAGTTGGTTCGCTGCCTCGACAAAGGTGTCGGGTGACGGCTTACCCCGCAGGCGTTTTTGGGAGGCAACATTGCCGTCGACGACGACGTCGAACCGTGGTCGCAGATCCGCAGCCTCCAGGACTGCTGACGCATTGCGTGATGAGGTAACGACAGCAACCTTGGTACCGCACTCGGCAAGATGATCAAGTAATTGTACGGACCCCGCGTAGGGCTCAAGTCCCTCTTCATGCAGCACCTCGGCGAAGAACTCGTTCTTGCGATTGCCCAGGCCACAGACCGTCTCGGCTTCTGGGCTGTCGCTTGGATCGCCCTCGGCCAGTTGCAGGCCCCGCGACTCAAGGAAGGAACGGACGCCGTCGTATCGGAGCTTCCCGTCGATGTAGGTGAAATAGTCGCTGTCCAGATAGGGCTGGTCGATACCGCGCTTGATCAAGAAGTCGCTGAAGAGCCGACGCCAGGCACGCATATGCACCCCGGCAGTCGGAGTCAGCACGCCGTCCAAGTCGAACAATGCCGCGTCGTAATCGCGCCAGTCCACACCGAGAAGATTAGGCCGCTGTAGCGCGTTACGCGGTCAATGAGACAGAAGTCCCGTTCGCCTATCGCAAACATGCGCCACTAGGTGCTCGGTCGGGCATATCGTCGGGTCGTGGTGAGCCCCTTTGAATCCGACCCAGTGCTGGTCGAGGTGGTCCGAAACGGCTTCGTGGAGAGTGTGCATCGTGGCCGGGTTGCGATCACCAATCCAGACGGAAGTCTGGCTTCATCCGTCGGAGCCGACTTTGCTCCCATGTACCCCCGTAGTGCCAACAAACCATTGCAAGCGGTCGGCATGCTGCGCGCTGGTCTTGATCTTGATGGCGAGCTGCTGGCGCTGGTTTGCGCGTCGCATTCCGGCGAGGCCTTCCAGCTTGATGGGGTACGGCAGATCTTGGCCATGTCGGGGCTGGATGAATCGGCGTTGCAAATGCCGGTCGAATGGCCGCTGGATCAGCAAGCCAGGGAAGAGGCCATCCGCGATGGTGTGGCGAAATCACCGCTTGCCATGAACTGCTCCGGAAAGCATGCCGGAATGATCAGGACGACCGTGCTCAACGACGGCGACATCACCACCTATCGCGATCCTGATCATCCAACCCAGCTGGCGGTCGTACAGGCGATTGATGATCTTGCCCATGAGCAGGCCACCAACCTCGCTGTCGACGGCTGCGGCGCCCCGCTGTATGCCATATCGCTCTATGCGCTGGCGCGCGCCTTTGGCCGCCTTGCAAGCGCATCTGATGGTGCCGAGCAGCGAGTTGCGGCGGCAATCCGGAACCATCCAGAGTGGGTGTCGGGCACTCGGCGTGACGAACTCGATCTGCATCGCGCAATTCCGACGCTAATCGCCAAGTCAGGCGCCGAATCGGTCTATGCCGCCGGTCTTGCCGATGGTCGTGGAATCGCGATCAAGATCACCGATGGCCATCCCCGGGCTCGCCCGGTCGCCATGGCCGGCGTACTCAAGCGACTCGGATTTGATCATGAGACGCTCGATGATCAAGGTAGCGCACCGGTGTTCGGTGCCGGTGAACCAGTCGGTGAGATCCGGCCCTGCAAAGAGACTCTGTCACAGCTGGGTGCCTAAACTTGGATGAGGATGGAGCGCTGTCGAAGCGCGCCTCCTTTGTCTCGCCCGAGTCAAAGGGTTGGGCGTACATGAAGGCCGATCTCAGGATCGACTAACGGTTCCTGGGCGGCCGCGATGCCATCAACGCTAAGTTCGGCCTCGGTGGGTGTGCCGCGCTTGATCAACCCAAGGGCAATGGGTCCGAGCTCGAAGTGTCGCGCCGAGCCCCCGACGAAGCCGACCGCCCGCCCATCAAGCTGCAGTTCCGCCCCGGGAGCTGGCAGCGCATCGACACTGCCGTCCAGGTGCAGGCGTACCAGGCGCCGCGGGGGGCGTCCAAGATTGTGTACGCGGGCAACCGTTTCCTGGCCCCGGTAGCAGCCCTTATCCAGATGGACGGCTACGCCGAGCAAGCCAATCTCGTTCGGGATGGTGCGGTGGTCGGTGTCCACACCGATGCGCGGCACACCGGCCGCAATGCGTCGCGCTTCCAGGGCCCAGGTCCCGGCCCGCGGACCACGATTCATGACCTCCTGGAGCCGATGACGAACCACAAAAGCCTCTTGGCCGTCCAATGAGTCGGGACCGACTCGCACCAAGTGATCACCGGTCAGCTCGCCGGCCGACCACACCACCGCGTAATCGCTGCTCCTGTCACTAACCTCGACCCGCATCAAAAACCGCATTCCGTCCAGCCAGCTCACCAGCTCCGAGGCGGCACCCGGTTCGGTGTGCGCCCAGAAGGTCTCGCCGTCATCGACGCCGTACAGCGCATGTTCGATATGGCCGTGCGGGGACAGCACCAGTGTGGTGACGCCGTGACCAGGTTTGAGTCGTTCGAGATCTTGGGTGGTCAATGAGTGCAGCCAGCTCAGTCGGTCGGGACCGCTCACCGTGATCACACCGCGGTGGGAGAGATCGACCACACCCTCTCCAGCCTCGAGCCGCCGCTGTTCGCGCATCGGGTCGCCGTAATGCCAGGGCACACCAGCATCCGGTCCGGTTTGAATCATCACCGCAGTCATGCTGGCTTCAGCACTCCCGTCCATACATTTCTTCCCGTACGTCTGCCATCGTAGGTACGTGCCAGACGATCTGCTGATCGCGCTCAATCCAGAACAAAATTCCTCGCTGCCCTATCTGGTCCGGATCCCGCTGGGTGCCGACGGCATTGTGCTGAAAACCAGAGACACCTGGCCCCGTACCTCGAAGCTGTACTGCCACCGCGCCTCAGGCTGGCCTGCTGAGGCCGAGATTGTGCTGCGGCTGCCGGTACGCCGCTGCACCCGCCGCGGTGCTGCCATTGATCTTGTCGTCGATCGCGCCCGCGAGAACCGTTCGCAATTCGTGATCACTCGGGCCCGCGGTCGGGAAATGATCTTCTGGCAGTCCCCAAAGACCACGAAGCAGGCTCGACCGGGTGTGCATATCCCCACGGCTCGATCGCATGGTCAGGTGCTGCAGATCTTGATCGATTCCGGAGAGAAATACCCTTACCGATTCAGTACTCAGCAGGCCAGCACCGTACGAGAGCGACTGCCCTGCGGCGACTATGCAGTGCAACAAGATGGTGCCGTCGTGGCGGTTGTCGAGCGCAAGTCCATCAACGACCTGATCTCGTCGATGATGGCCGGACGGATGAAGTTTCTGATGGCCGAGCTGGCCGCACTGCCCCGGGCGGCGGTTGTCGTCGAAGAGGGCTATAGCAAGATCTTCAAGCACCCCTACGCGACCGGCTCGGTGGCAGCCGAGCGGCTAGCCGAGCTGCAGGCGCAGTTTCCAGCGGTGCCGATCGTGTTCTGCGAGACTCGCTCGCTCGCCGAGGAGTGGACCTATCGATGGCTCGGCGCCTGCCAGTACGAACTTGAGATTGCGGCCGGCACATCGACGCTGGAAGACAGTTTCAGCCGGGCTGTCGACGCGTACGCCACAGCGCCACCCGTTGAGCCGAAGCCAGTGGCTATTCGAACCTGGGCACGGCAAGCTGGCCTCAAGGTGCCTGACCGCGGGCGGATACCGCCGGAGATCCGAGCAGCCTGGGAAGAAGCTCATTCCGGGTCCCAGCACCAACTACCGCTGACATGCAGCGGAGTTGGCCTTGCGGATCCTGGTGGCGTCCACTCGGAAGGCGACCGAGGTCGCGTTGTCAGTCTCGTCGGTCTCAGTGAGCCGGCCCAGCGGATCGGCCTCGAGGTCGAGGCAGAGTACGCCCGTACCGACGTTGGGCGGCAGGCGCAACCACTGCCCTGAAAGATCCGCCTTATAGAGGTCTACCCAGCCTGGTGAGATTCCTTGCTGGCTGTTCCGCGAGCATCTCCCAAAGTGCCGGCGAGGTACGACGACGCGCTGACCGGCCACCTTGTAGTTGTCTCGCAAGCAGAAGCTCACCTTGTCCCGAGAAACCAGCACTTGCGTTGAGCCCGCGCGCCGCAGCGAGTAGGCAGCCATCGCGTCAAAGTGCCAGTGTTTGTGATCAGGGTGGCGCAACATGCAGCCGGTCACTTGCCGGCTTCCCTCCGGATCACGGGAACGCTGGAACTTGCCGTCCCGGTTGCCATCTCGGTGCACTACCTGGACCGCCTCATGCTGCCCTTGCGGACATCCGCCCCGCCCCCGCGGCAGCAGGTAGAGCGGTCCGGGTCCGACATTGGCCAGCGAAGCGGCAAACCGCAGTCGTCGGGTGTTCCCTACCACCTCGATTTGAAGATCGCGCGCGCTCAAGCTCTTCATGTTGGGTAACAGGAGCGGAGGAGGCTGAGGGACAGTCCGGGTTGGTGATGCTGTCGGTGCGGCCCTTGACGCGACGTCGCTAGGCGGAGGGCTCGTGATGTTCGAGGCCGTACGTCGACGGTCGTCGACCGCCAGCACAACTCCGACTGCTGCGACGACCAGTGCCGCAGCGGTAGCAGTCGCCGCAACGGCAACGCGGGTCGCCCTGCCCACTTGTGCCACGGTACCGACGCGATCCAAGCAGCTTGATCCTAGGCGGCTAAGAACTTGATCACGCCGCCGAGCAGCGAACGAGTGATATTAGGCTCGACGGAGCCGGCCCCACATGTGGGTTTGCAGGCTGTATCCCTGAGCTGCCTTGTCGAAGGTCCACAGCAGCTCGCCAGCGACGTTGCCGTATAGCCGCTGGCCCGCTGCATAGTCCTCCGCGGCGGCCGTCCGGACGACCGCGTCCGTGGCCAGCTCGATCTTGGCTCCGTCGATCGATCCGTACCACACTTCGGCGAACCCGGCTGGATTGCACATGACGACCTCGAGACTGCCGTCTGGTTGCGGCCGCCAAAAGCCGGTCTCCATATCAAGCGGCCGGATCGCCATGCCTTGATCGTCGACCTCGAATATCTGTGACAGATAGTGCAGATAGTTGCCGCCATTGTGAGCGAAGTCGATCTGCTGTCCGAAGTCGAAGTCGTCGGTGCCGGGATACGTGGACTTACCGTTGCCTTCCCAGCGACCGATCAGCCACGCAATCGGCATCAGATCCGGATGTAGATCTTGAGGCAGCTCAAACGCCATGTTCAGCCACCAGAACGGCTCTTCGCGGTACGCACCATCAACATGATCAGCAAGATCAGGAACAGCACACCTAGGGCAGCGACACCACCGATCAGCAGCGCAGCGAAGACGGAGGAGATCGACACGGCTCGGAGTCTAGTCGGGCGGAGCCGCCTCCATTGCGCTCTGACAGGCAGCCCGCCGGATTCACCTCTTTCGTCGCCGCGAACCCGCAGACGGCAATCTCGGCAGTCCGGGCCGCGAGCTCCTGCAGTCGGCGAAGCGGGCTACCGTCATAGCGCCGCATCATCTGGTATCTCGATCAGTCTGCGCTCCATGATCGTGCAAGCCGTTACGTACGTGCGACCACCAGCTACTGCCCAGCTGTCCAGCGTCGCTCCCGCATCGCAGTAGCCCAAACGCTCATAGAGCGTCCGAGCACGCGGATTGTCGTGCTCAACCAGCATTCTGGCCAGCGGCCGACCATGATCGATGATCTTCTTCTCCAGAGCGGCAATCAGCTGAGCCCCGGCACCCAGAGACTGAAACCGCTCATGCACGGCAAGCATCCAGATATGCCCGGCGTCTTCGAATGGCCGAAAGTCCACGCCACCCATGGCGATCAGCCGGTGATTGGGTAGATAGCCCACCAGCAATGCGACCTCTCCGGCGTAGCAGGCCTCGAGTGCCGTCGCAACCGCACGAATGTGCTCCGGCCCTCCTGACCAGTCCAGGTCGCCTAGGTCGGCTGGCACAAGATCACGAAAGGTCAGCCCCAGCTCCATGGCTCACCACTGTGCCAGGTTTGCCAAGTTACGGTGAGAAACATGCCTCGCTACATCATTCTGGGTGCAGGAGCGGTCGGCGGAGCCCTGGGCGGTCGGCTGGGCTTGGTCGGTCGCGACGTCGTGCTGGTGGCCCGCGGTGATCATCTCGCAGCTCTGCGCCAGGGTGGCCTTCGGCTGCGTACCCCCGATGAGGACGTGACGCAACAGCTGCTCGCGATCGCTGCCCCTGACGAGATCGACCTCGACATCGACGACGTTCTGATCTTGGCAACGAAAAGCCAGCAGGCAAACGATGTGCTGCTTCGCTGGGCTGACGCGCTGGTTCATCAGAACGGCGCCGTGATTGGTACCGCAGGCGAGCAGCTACCGATCTTCATCGCGCTCAACGGGGTTGCTGGAGAGGCGTTCGCACATCGGTACTTCCGGCGAGTATTCGGAGTGTGCGTATGGATGCCGGTGGTTCATCTGGTGCCGGGCGAGGTGATCATTCGCAGCACACCGCAATCCGGAATGCTCCACATCGGGCAAGTACCCAAGTCGCTACCAGATGATGATCAGGTGCAGAAGCAGGTTGCCGATGATCTTATCGCCGCCAACTTCGACGTTCCCCTCCCCGACGATGTCATGGCATGGAAATACCGCAAGTTGATCAGCAACATCGGCAATGTCTTCCAGGCTCTGGTCAGTCGCAACGGGGACTGGCGGCCGCTGGCTGCGGAGGCTGAAACTGAGGCTCGCAGCGTGCTCGATGCCGCTCGGATCGGATACATCAGCGATGCCGAAGAGACCGCAGCGCGTGCTGCTGGCTTCACCATGAAGCCGGTGCCGGGCGTTGCTGAATCAACGGGCGGATCGACCTGGCAGTCGTTGCAGCGCAGCACCGGCAACATCGAAACCGACTACCTCAACGGCGAGATCGCGATGATCGCGCATCGAATCGGTATGGAAGCACCGATCAATTCCCGGCTTGCGATCTTGGCACGGCGCGCAGCTGTTACTGGAGCCAAGCCCGGCGACATGAGCGCCCAGCAGTTGGCCGACCTGCTACGGCAATGATCCCTGGCAACCGCGTTCTTCCGCACAAAGCCACGGAAAAGCCTGCTGTCAGCGCATCTCGGCGAGATTCGTGGCCTTGTGCGGAGAAACGCCGCAGAGGCGGGCGTCAATAGACCAAGGCCTGGACGTTATCGGCCAATGCCGCCTCGACAAAGCTTGCGGCGCCTTGGATGGTGGCCGACTCAATGAGGTCTTCCCCGACGAGCTCACGCCGTGCGGCGCACTGGGTACACACCGTGATGGTGCCGCCCAGCCGGACCGTTTCGACCAGTTCGGCGACCGGCGTCGCGTACGGCAGCTCTAGATCGGGTTGCCGCCCAGGGACCGCGAACCACACCGCCTCGCCCGTCAACCACACAGACACAGAGGCTCCGGCAGCGACACCCATCGCTGCTACGGTCCACGCCTGATTGGCTCGCTCGGCCGCCTCAGCGCCGCAGGTGATCTTGATCAATAGCGAGCGTGTCGTCATTTCAGTGGACATGGCCTTTCATTGTGGCAGAAGGTATCGCTGTGTTGATCACAAGGTTTGCGGGCTCGGCGCCCTGGGAAGCCACTTACGGATACTCGCGGTTGGTCATAGCCGGAGATTGGGCAATCACGGCTGGCAGCACCGCCACGGGACCTGATGGCGTGCTGCATCCCGGTGACGCGTACGGGCAGGCATTGGCAGCTTTCACAATCGCTCTGAACGCCCTTAAGAGCGCCGGCGTGGCGCCGGAACAGGTGGTTCGGACCCGGCTGTATGTCACCGATATTTCCCGTCAAGCAGATTTCGGTCGGGCGCACCAGGAACTGTTCGGCCACATTCGACCGGTGGCGACCATGGTCCAGGTTGGGGCGCTGGCCGATCCTGCGCACCTGATCGAGGTCGAAGTCGAGGCCTACCTCGGAAACTGAATTCTTGAGGCGCTCGCAACGTGCAACACTGGCAGCCGTGATCGAGCGACGGGCCCACTGACCATGCGCCTGGTAATCCAGCGCGTGACCTCCGCGAGTGTCCACGTGGATGGTGAGACCATCGGCGCAATCAATCGGCCAGGCTTATTGATCTTGGCCGGCGTTACTCATGATGATCAGCCAGCGACGGCGGATCGACTCGCCGAGAAGGTCTGGACGCTCCGCATCCTTGACGGGGAGCGATCTTGCCAGGACGAAAACGCGCCAATCTTGGTGGTCAGCCAGTTCACCCTTTATGCCGACACCCGGAAGGGACGCCGGCCGTCGTGGAGCGCCGCGGCGCCGAGAGGCGTCAGCGAACCACTGATCGAGGCGTTCGTTTTGGCCCTACGCCAGCGTGGCGCGGAGGTTGCGACCGGCGTATTCGGCGCTCACATGCACGTGACATTGACCAACGATGGACCGGTGACGCTGATTCTGGACTCGGCGGGTTGAAGGACCGCTGATTTTGCATCACGGCTGATGCCTGAAGGCGGCTTTGCACCGATTCAAGCGTCGTCAGTGATGCAAATTCAGCGCCAATCCGGCTCAGACGGCTTCGATGTCGACGTCGATCTCCGCGACGCGGCCGCGCGCGGCGACTACGCGACGATCCAGCTTGGCCCCCGGCACCAGTGTCCGCAGTGTCCAATCGCCGTCGACGGCGAAGAAGCGGAAATGCCCCGTCGCCGACGTCGGTACTTCGGCGGTGAACTCACCACCCGAGTCGAGCAGACGAACGTACGCCCCGGCGACTGGATTGCCGCCGCGCAGCACGCGCCCCTGAATCACAGCCTCTTTGGTGACGTCCACGTCGGCCAGACTGAGGCCACCCTTTGTTGCTGCGCACATGCTGTCCTCCTTAGAACTGACGCGGAATCGCGTCGAATGATCAGGGCCCTGAATTGATCAGACACTCAAGTGATCAGGCCCTGAACTGCTTAGGGATTACCCGGTTCGTCGCCGACGGCCACGGGTACGCCAACCAGCGAGCCGTATTCGGTCCAGGAACCGTCGTAGTTCTTCACGTTCTTCTGCCCGAGGATCTGATGCAGCACAAACCAGGTGTGCGCGCTACGTTCCCCGATGCGGCAGTAGGCGATGATGTCCTTGTCCCAGCTGAGGCCCGCGCCGCTGTAGAGCTCCTTGAGCTCCTCATCTGACTTGAAGGTGCCGTCATCGTTGGCAGCCTTGCTCCACGGCACGTTCACCGCGGTTGGGATATGACCACCACGCTGGGCCTGCTCCTGCGGGAGGTGGGCCGGCGCCAGCAGCCGACCGGCGTACTCGTCGGGGCTGCGAACATCGACCAGGCTCTTGGTGCCGATCGCAGCGACCACCTCGTCGCGAAAAGCGCGAATGTCGAGGTTGGGCTCCGTGGCGGTGTAGCTGGTGGCCGGTCGGGTGACCGTTTCGGTGTTCAGCGGGCGTGCGTCGAGCTCCCACTTCTTACGACCGCCGTCGAGTAGCAAGGCGTTTTCGTGCCCATAGAGCTTGAAGTACCAGTACGCGTACGCGGCGAACCAGTTGTTGTTGCCGCCGTACAGCACGATGGTGTCGTCATTGCTGATGCCGCGCTCGGACAGCAGCTTCTCGAACTGCTCCTTGTTGATGAAGTCGCGTCGGACCGGATCCTGCAGGTCTTTCTTCCAATCGAGCTTGATCGCGCCTGGGATGTGACCACCGTCGTACGCGGTGGTGTCTTCATCAACCTCGACAAGAACGACGTGCGGATCACCTGCATGCTCTTCGACCCAGTCGGCATCGACGAGTACTTCTTGCCTGCTCATGTTGTGTCTTTCTCCTGATTGGTGTGGTGGCTCAACAGCCGAGGGGTGAGTACAGATGGGCCGTACGGGGAGGCGGAGGGGGCGGTGGCGACTCCGAGCCTTATGCAAGTCAGGCTCGAGGCGACGAAAACGCACCTCTACATTCGCCGCAGCTGACACAACGACGAACGCATCCGGCCGTGATCTACAGCACGCCGGCGGGTGAGCATCAAGGCCCACGGGTTCGTCGAGGTCACGAGGAGAAGACTAGGGGTGGAAGTGAGCCGCACCCAACCAGGCGTCTCGGTTTCTGAGAATTCGTTTCAAATACTGGACACGGCGCGTCAGGCCAACCGGTTGCATCCGGCTCGTCACCGTTTCGTTATCGTGACTTTCGCCACAACCGGTGAACGCGATTGAACGGCCGAAGAGAGCGGCCGTTTTGCCGCCTTGTCGCCCAATTAGGCACCCCCTGCGAAAGGCGGAAGTACTTCAACTTGTACGGCATGAGTCAGCTGCCGCTCAAGATCTTCCAGGTGAGCCGCGCGTCCATCGATCAATACAGAGCTCAGCTGAAGGACTCTGTCAAAGCGTGGATCGGAGCGTTGGCGGCGGGCCACTTCCAGGGCTTCAGCGACGGATCGGGCATCGATTTTCTCCTCGCTGACGCCCGCTGCGGCCTTTGCCCCAGCCCAATAATGAAGGGAAACGGTCACCATTGCGTTAGTCTCAGGCATGCACTCAGGCCATATCGGGGTGGGCTGAAGGCTAGCACCCGACACGAGCTCCCTAGGTGAGGAGACCTCAATGGCCACCTTGCTGCTGCTAACCAACGATATGCACGCCTCCGCGGAAATCTTGCCCGCGTTGGAGCTGCTGCCCCATCAAGTCAAAGTGGCCCAGGCAGAAGCCACTGCCTTGCTCGATGCGCCGACCGCGGACGTGATCTTGCTCGACGCTCGTCGCGATCTTGTCGGCGCCCGGTCGCTGTGTCGACTCATTGAGACAACCGGGAAGGAGGCGCCACTGCTCGTCATCGCAAGTGAGGGCGGCTTGGCGGCGCTCTCAGCCGACTGGGGTTTTGACGACCTGCTAGTCACGACAGCCGGCCCGGCCGAGGTCGACGCCCGGATCCGGCTGGCTGTAAGCCCGGCCATGGCAAGCCACGTCGACCCGGTGATCCAGTCGGGCAACATCGTGATCGACGAAGCTGGTTACAGTGCGAAGCTCAACGGCGTACAGCTCGACCTCACCTACACCGAGTTCGAACTCCTGAAATACCTTGCCCAGCACCCCGGACGCGTGTTCAGCCGCCAACAGCTCCTCAGCGATGTCTGGGGATACGACTACTACGGCGGCACGCGTACGGTCGATGTGCACGTGCGAAGGCTTCGAGCGAAACTCGGACCGGAGTACGAGTCGGTGATTGGCACTGTTCGCAACGTGGGATACCGGTTTGTGACACCGGTCGAAGAGTCGGCGCGCGTCAGCGGCTAGTCGTTGCGCCAGCGCGACTGCTCTCGTAACCGTCGGATGTGGGCGGGAAGCGTTCCCGGTGGACCACCCGGGCGCAAGAATTGCACGCCGGCAAGCACCTGGGCGGCAACCACGAGAAACAACGTGAGTGTCAATAAAAGAGCCGACGCGGTCACCCACCCGGCTCCGGCACTGCCCTCCATGCACGTAAACAGCGCGGCGAGACCTACGGCGTAGGACAGCAGATGCACGATCCAGGAGAGCCGTGCAGCGACATGCAGATCGTGTACGCGTCGACCGCTCCAGGAGGCCATCGCGCGGCGCCAGACGATGACCTGAATAACGCAGATGATCAGCATGAGCGCGGCCGATACGAGAGCGCCGATGGCCCAACTCCGTCCGGGCCCGGCACCGGCAAACGATGGGAACAGGGCGACTGCGACGGCCGCGGCAACAACAGACAGCCCAGCGCACACGGCGCCGATCTCGGTCAACCGCAGATGAGGCGCCATTCGAGCGGCGATGGCCGGCTGCGCGGTCGCCCCGTACGCACCAATCGCCCTCGACGGATCCTCGGACTCGCTCATGGATGGCAGCATAGGACGGGTTTGATTGCTCCGCTCGCTACGCTCGCTGTGTCCGATGGCTCGCTCCGCTCGCTGCGATGTTCGCCGGGTAGCCGCCGTCTTCGTCGGATCCGACGAAACGATCGTGTTGCGGAATCAGCTTTTTCTCGAGATGTTTCGTTGGCCCCTCCTGCAGATCGGCGGCGCGAACATCGCGGATGCGGATCGCGCTTGGTCTCAAGAGCTGAAGCCTGGGTCCCATTACCGTTGGAACATGTCACGGCTGTCGACGGTGTCGGTGGAAACGGAGCTCAACAAGACAGAGATCAACGGCGTAATGCGGTTGGTGAACGAAGCCGAGGCTGTGGATCACATACGCGCACTTAATGAGGCGGCGGTGCTACGGCTCCGGCGTCCGCATCCGACCACTCAGCACATTCTTGTCAGCGAGAATGGGGATCTGATGGGCTACGCCCAGCTGGAGTCGGGCACCGAATGGAGTGCCGGTCAGCTCGTGGTGTCCCCTAATCACCGACGGCAGGGAGTCGGGACCCAGCTGCTCCGGCGATTGATCACAGAAGCGGGCAGTCCGCTACGTGTCTGGGCGATGGGTGATAGTCCCGCTGGGCGCGCCCTCGCCACAGGCGTCGGCATGATCCGCCAGCGGGAGCTCCTGATCATGGAGCGTGGGCTCGGTGATGACCTGCCGGACCCGATAATCCCGCCCGGCGTACAGATCCGAACCTTCCTACCCGGTCAGGACGAGCCGGAATGGCTGCGCGTCAACGCCGCGGCGTTCGCCAACCATCCCGAGCAGGCGCTGATCGACCTCGACGATCTGAAAGACCGCATGGCTGAGCCTTGGTTCAATCCAGCGGGCTTCTTCGTCGCGATGAAGGATGGCATCATGATCGGGTTCCACTGGACGAAGCAGCATCAAGATCAGCTCGGCGAGGTCTATGTGCTCGGGATCGCACCCACTGCGGCCCAGCACGGACTGGGCAAGGCTTTGCTGCTGACCGGCCTCCGCTGGTTGCAGCAGCGAGGTAACTCCCGCGTGAAGCTCTACGTGGAGTCAGACCACCAGGCCGCAATCGAGCTATATCTGACCTATGGATTCGCTACCGCGAGCCGTGATGTGATGTATGCGCAGGGTTAAACCTTCAAAAGGTCCGGCTGGGCGCGATAGAGATCACGCAGCAACTCAGGAGTAAGAAATGGAAGCAGTCGAGGTCTCGACCGTGATAGAGGATTTGCTCCCTCCTCCCACCCAAGTGGAGCTACCTGCTGATCGTTTCCTGGACCGCGAGCTGTCCTGGCTGGCGTTCAACAACCGCGTACTAGACCTGGCCAAAGACGCCAAGCGGGTACCGCTGTTGGAGCGGGCAAAGTTTCTCGCCATCTTCTCTTCCAACCTTGACGAGTTCTACATGGTGCGGGTCGCCGGGCTGAAGCGCCGCATCGCCGCCGGCGTCGCCGTCCCAACGGTCAGCGGGCTCATGCCCCGCGAGGTTCACTCGGCGATCCTCAACCGCACTCGCGCATTGGTCGCTGAGCAGGGGCAAGTTTTCCAGGAGGATGTGCGACCAGCGCTGGCCAAAGAGGGCATCGAGATCCTTCGCTGGGACGAGCTCACCGCAGACGAACAAGATCGAATGGATGAGCTGTTTGCCGAGCGCATCTTTCCGGTGCTTACTCCTCTTGCCGTCGATCCTTCCCATCCATTCCCTTATATCTCTGGCTTGTCGATCAACCTCGCCGTGCTGGTACGCAATCCCGAGACAGGCATCCGCCAGTTCGCCAGGGTCAAGGTACCGACGATGCTCTCGCGCTTCATCTCATTGGCCGAGGGCCGCTATGTCCCTCTCGAGGATGTGATCGCTCATCATCTCGATCAACTGTTCAGCGGCATGGAGATCGTTCAGCACCACACGTTCCGGGTGACCCGCAACGAAGATGTCGAGGTCGAGGAGGACGACGCCGAAAATCTGCTGCTCGCCCTGGAGAAGGAGCTACTCCGTCGCAAGGTCGGCCGCCCGCCGGTACGGCTTGAGGTCGAGGACGACATGGATCCGCGGATGCTCGAGCTGTTGATCAGCGAGCTCGACATCAGTGAGCGGGAGGTCTTCTATGTGCCCGGGCCCCTTGACCTGACCGGCCTGTTCTCCCTGGCCGGCATTGATCGCGCCGAGCTCAAGTATCCGGCCTTCCTGCCCTCGACCCATCCGCATCTGGCCGAGGTCGAAACGGCCAAGCCGGCAGACATGTTCGGTGCTCTGAAGCAACGCGATGTGCTACTGCATCATCCGTACGACTCATTCGCGACAAGCGTGCAGCGCTTCATCGAGCAGGCGGCCGACGACCCGCACGTGCTGGCGATCAAGCAGACCCTCTACCGCACTTCCGGCGACTCGCCGATCATCGACGCACTGATTGAGGCCTCCGAGGCGGGAAAGCAGGTGCTCGCCTTGGTCGAGATCAAGGCGCGCTTTGACGAGCAGGCCAACATCGCTTGGGCGCGGCGACTGGAGCAGCACGGCTGTCACGTGGTCTATGGATTGCTGGGGCTGAAGACCCACTGCAAGCTCTCCATGGTGGTCCGTGACGAACCAGATGGGCTGCGCCGCTACGCCCACATTGGTACCGGCAACTACAATCCGAAGACCGCTCGGCTCTATGAGGACGTCGGACTGCTCACAGCGAATCCCATCGTCACCGAGGACATCGGCAGGCTATTCAACCACCTTTCGGGAATGGCGCAGGAGACGCAATACAAGAGGCTGTTGGTCGCGCCGCACGGCATCCGCAACGGGCTCGTCGATCGGATCAATCACGAGATTGCCAACCACGAGGACGGCAAGCCGGCGGCCATCAAGATCAAAGTCAATTCGATAGTGGACGAGGCGACTTCGGACGCGCTCTACCGTGCCTCGCAGGCAGGAGTGCCGGTGGACTTGTGGGTACGCGGCATCTGCACGATTCGGCCTGGCGTGCCCGGGTTGAGCGAAAATATCCGCGTACGCAGCATCTTGGGCCGGTTTCTGGAGCACAGCCGTCTGTTTTGGTTTGCCAACGATGGATCGCCGTCTGTCGGCATCGGCTCCGCGGACCTCATGCACCGCAACCTCGACCGTCGCGTAGAAGTGCTGGTCTCTATCACCCACCCGGCACATATCGCCGAGATTGAGCAGCTGTTCGACATGGCCTTCGACGAGGGCACCGCATCGTGGCAACTGCAGCCCGATGGCACCTGGATTCCGCATACCACCGATGCCGACGGCAATCCTTTGCTGGACATGCAGGAATATCTGATCAACGCTACGAGCCGGCGACGCGCCGCGACGAAGTAGCCGCTCCGTGACATCGGTCGGCACCACCAGCACCCGGAAGAATGGGGTGCAGTCTCCGAGCCGACCCGTCCTTGCCGGCGGCGCGGTGGTGACGCGGGAACATCCGGAGCGTGGCACCGAAGTCGTGATCATCCATCGGAAGCGCTACGACGATTGGACCCTACCGAAAGGAAAGGCAGAGGCCGGTGAGCCGGTGCCGGCGTGCGCCGTACGAGAGGTGCATGAAGAAACCGGTGTCACGATCAGGCTCAGTGTGCCGCTGGACTCGATTACCTACGAGGCCGGAAACGCCGGACTCAAAAAGGTCGATTATTGGGGCGGCGTCGTCTTGGATGTGGTACCCCGCGCGCCCGACGCCGAGGTCGATGTCGTTTCGTGGCTGCCGCTCCGGGCTGCGCTCAGCCGGCTGACCTATTCCCATGATCATTTTCTGGTACAGCAGTATCTTGATCAACCACCAACAACACCGTTGATCATCTTGCGGCACGCCAAAGCCATGGATCGCAAGGATTGGTCCAGGAAAGATTCCGCTCGGCCGATCAATTCGCGGGGGCGGCGCCAGTCGAGGCTGCTGATTCCGCTGTTGGACGCCTATGGCGTGACCAAGATCGTCAGCTCGCCCTCGACTCGCTGTGTAGCGACCGTGCTGCCCTACGCCCATCACCAAGAGCTGACTCTTGAGACCTACGGGCTGCTGACCGAGGAGCAGGGCAAGGAAGATCCCGATGGTGTCGCGAATCTGATTCACAAAGTTCGGGCCGCCACCATCAAGAGCGGTGAGCCCACGGTTGTCTGCGTACATCGGCCTGTGCTACCGCACATCCTCGATGCGCTGGACATCCCGTCGACAACCCTCGGGACCGGGGAGTTTTTGGTCGCGCATCTAGCCGCTGACGAGGCGGTTCACGCTTTGGAACGGCATCGACCAGAGGTCTGAACTCGACGTCGTGTCGGCACTGACACTAAATGGCTACGGAGTGCTACGATCGTAGCATGACGAACGTAGCAGCGCGGGAGCTTCGCAACAACACAGCTGAAGTGCTCAATAGGGCGGCAGCTGGCGAAGAGATCACGATCACCGTTCACGGGCGACCAGTAGCAGCCTTGGTTGCGATCAACAGGCCGACACGCCGGCCCTTCAACAAGGCCGAGATTATTTCACTGCTGCAGACCAGCCAGGCCGATTCCGGCCTACGGGATCTTCGGCGACTCGCTGGGGATACTACCGACGATCTTGGGCCGATTGAGTGAACCTCGACGACGCTCCACCAGCCGTCTCCCAGCGCGCGATCCTAGATACCTCGGTCTTCATAGCCGCTGAGTCCGGCCGCCCACTGCGCTACCAGCTCCTCCCTGAAGAAGGCGTCAGCACTGTCATCACACTCGCCGAGCTCAACGCTGGTGTTCTCGCCGCAACCGAATCCTCAACAAGATCTGTAAGACTCAGGACGCTCACCAGACTCGCGGCGATGGAGCTGTTGGGCGTCGACCTCCGCGCTGCCGAAATGTGGGCACAGATGCGCGTTTTCCTCGCCGAACGACACCGGCGAATCAACGTCAATGACTTGTGGATCGCATCCATTGCGCTAGCTCACGGACTACCGATCGCCACACAAGGCAACGACTTCACATCCCTCGAAGACTTCCCAGGCGTCTCGATCATGAAGGTCTAGCCCGCCGAGAAACTGCTGGCAAATCGACGCATTCACACGATCGGCGATGTCACTTGCCAGCAGTTTTGCTTCGTTTGGCCCGGGTCGGGAGTGATCTGGAAGTTGCTCACGTGTGTGGGGGCGTTGATCATTCACCCGTTGTTCACCTTCGCTCGTCCTTTCGGACATATCGGCCGCGTACGTTCGGCGAACATCGGGAGGAGCGAGCATGCCGCGCCTTCCGAGCCAAGCCCGATGCGCAGGGTGGCGCAAGGGTCCGTCAAGGGGAAACGACCCTCCGTCTGTGAAGGACACGCATGATCATGAACCGCCTCATGAGCTCGCGAGCCGCGCTTCGCCGTACGCCGTCGTACGCGGCCGGGCTCGCCGCCCTGGCTGCGCTGGCCACCCTCGGTCTTTCTGCCTGCGGCTCGGACCCAACGGTCGCAAGCGAGCAGCCTGGCGGTGTCGAGCCGGGCCGCAGCGCGAACGCCTCCGGCCTTGCTTGCCCGGCTGGGAAATTGTCAGCGGAGGGCTCGAGCGCCCAGGCCAACGCCATTACCGAGGTCATCGTCGACTACAACGCCCAATGTGGCGACCAGGCGACGATCGAATACAACCCGACCGGCTCGGGCGCGGGCATCAAGTCGTTCTACAACGGGCTGGTTGACTTCGCTGGCTCTGACTCCGCACTCAAGACCGAGGAAAAGGACGGCGTCATCGAGGCCGACAAGGCCAAGGAGCGCTGCCAGAACAATCCGGCCTGGAACCTGCCCATGGTGGTCGGCCCGATCGCCTTCGCGTACCACATCGACGGCATTGACAAGCTGGTGCTCAATGCCGAGACGCTCGCCGAAATCTTCAACGGCACCATCAAGAGCTGGAACGATCCCAAGATTGCCAAGCTGAACTCTGGCGTCGATCTGCCCAGCGCGAACATCACGGTGTTCTTCCGCTCCGACGAGTCCGGGACTACCGAGAACACCACAAAGTTCCTCTCCAAGGCCGGCAACGGAGCTTGGACAGACGAGCCGGCCAAGGCGTGGACTGGCACCGGTGAAGGCAAGAACAAGTCCTCCGGTGTCGCCGAGGCCACTGCCAATACCAAGAACTCCATCACCTACATCGAGTGGAGCTACGCCAAGGACAACAACCTGAGCACCGCCCAGCTGGACAGCGGCAATGGGCCGGTGGAGCCGACCGGTGATTCGGTCGCGAAGGCTGTGTCGGAGGCCAAGATCAAGGGCAGCGGCAATGACCTGAACCTTGACCTGAAGTACTCCGGGACCAAGTCCGGCGCCTATCCCGCGTTGCTCGTCACATACGAGATTGTCTGCAGCACGGGATTGACACCCGAGAAGACAGCGATTGTCAAGGATTTCTTGACCTACTTCTCCTCGGCCGATGCGCAGCAGAAGCTTCCAGATCTGGGGTATGCGCCACTTCCGAGCGAGCTGCAGGCGAAGGTTCAGACGGCGGTCGCCGCAATCCAGTAAATCGCCCTCCCCCGAGAGGCGGGTCATCGCGGCAAGGCAACCGTGGTGACCCGCCGCCCAATTCAGTTACCGAACAGGAAGAGCCATGTCAGTGACGGATACGGATGCCACACAGCGGGTCGAGTCCGAATCTGACGCGGCAGAGAATCCCGGTTTGTCGCCAGTAGTGGACCATAGTCCGGTGAGCTTGCACTCCCCGGTGCCCAAGGTAGTGCCTCACCGCGCGGCCAGGCCCTCAGTCGATCATGCTGAGCGGCCGTCCCGCGGCATCAGACTGGCCAAGATCAGTAAGACGGGCGATCGAGTCTTCCGAGGCCTCGCGACGACCTCCGGGCTTGCAATCGTGTTGCTGGTGCTATTCGTTGGCATCTTCCTACTTGCTCTCGCGCTGCCCAGCCTGCGAGCTGACCAGGACAACTTCCTCACGTCACGCAACTGGACAGTGGCGGGAAACGAGCTTCGGTTCGGAATTGCTGGACTGCTGTGGACCACAGTCCTGTCCTCGATCCTTGCTATGGCGATCGCGGTCCCCATCGCTGTTGGTGTGGCGCTCTGTCTTACCCAGTACTTGCACAAGCGAGCTTCAGGCCCGGTCTCTTTCGCGGTCGATCTGCTAGCCGCAGTTCCGTCGATCATCTTCGGGCTTTGGGGATTGAGCGTGCTCGGACCGTTCCTGGCTCCGGCGGCTCAGTGGCTGATCAGCAAGATTGGCTGGATTCCCTTGTTCAGCAAGAGCGTCGATCCCAAAGGATCCGTCTTCGTCGCCTCAGCGGTGCTGGCGATCATGATCTTGCCCATTGTGACAGCCATCTCGCGTGATGTGTTCGCACAGACCCCACGCGATCACATCGAGGCCGCTCTGGCGCTCGGCGCGACTCGCTGGGAGGTGATACGAACAGCGGTCCTGCCCTACGGGCGGTCTGGTGTGATCAGCGCGTCCATGCTCGGACTTGGACGCGCACTCGGCGAAACGATCGCGGTCATGATCATCCTGACGACACCACCAGCTGGGAGTCCGTTCACTCCCTCGATCTTCGCCGGAGGCGAGACCTTCGCAAGCAAGATCGCCAACAATGCTGCTGAATTCGACAGCCCGTCCAAGACCGGGGCCTATATCGCGGCTGGGCTGGTCCTCTTTCTGGTCACCTTCGCGGTAAACGCAATGGCCCGGATCATCGCTGAGCGCGGTGGAGCGAAGTCATGAGTGCAACAACTACCGACGCCCAGCTCTCCTTCCGCCGCCCGAGCGGCATCCGGACAGTCAAGAACGCGCTTGCCACGGTCTACGTGACCATCGCGACGGTGCTTGCCGTGATCCCGCTGCTCTGGGTGCTCTATACGGTGATCACCAAGGGTCTTCGCCTCATCCTCAGCTCCACGTGGTGGCTGCAAAGCCAGCGTGGCATCACTCCGCGTCGCGAGGGCGGCGGCGCGTACCACGCCATTGTCGGCACTGTAGAGATGGCGTTGATCTGCGCAGCGATCGCCGTTCCGCTAGGCATCATGGGCGCGATCTTGTTAATCGAGTACGGCAAGGGAACCAAGGTGGCGCGGGGCGTCAGCTTCATGGTCGACATCCTCAGCGGCGTCCCTTCCATTGTCGCCGCGCTGTTCATCTACGCGCTCTTCATCACTGTCTTGGGGCTAGGCCGCTCAGCTATCGCGGTGTCCCTGGCTCTGGTGCTGCTGATGCTGCCTGTTGTCCTCCGATCGACCGAGGAGATGCTCAAACTGGTGCCCCAGGAACTGCGTGAGGCGTCGTACGCGCTCGGTGTGCCGAAATGGAAGACGATCCTCCGCGTAGTCATTCCAACAGCGTTCGGCGGGATCATGACCGGTGTCATGCTCGGCCTGGCCCGAGTGATGGGTGAGACCGCGCCACTGCTGATCTTGGTCTCGTACGCGGTGGGCATCAACTTCTCACCCACTAGCGACACCATGGGCGCCCTTCCGACCATGATCAACACCGGCCGCGACCAGGCGCCGCAGCTGCCCGGCTATGAGCGCGTGTGGGCTGCTGCCCTGACCTTGATCATCATCGTAATGCTGCTCAATTTGCTGGCCCGCGCGATCGCTCGCGCCACCAAGCTGAAGGAGAAATGAGTCATGGCCAAGCGAATAGATGTGCAGAACCTCGACATCTTCTATGGCAGCTTCCATGCGGTCGAAGGCGTGTCGATGACCGTAGAGCCGCGTACGGTGACAGCTTTCATTGGTCCATCTGGCTGCGGAAAATCCACCCTGCTACGGACGCTGAATCGCATGCATGAGGTGATCCCTGGCGCACATGTCAAGGGCAGCGTGCAGCTCGATGGCACCGAGTTGTACGGCCAAGGAGTCGACCCGGTCGCAGTACGGCGGGTGGTTGGCATGGTGTTTCAGCGGCCCAACCCCTTCCCGTCGATGTCGATCTTCGACAACGTAGCCTCCGGCCTGCGATTGAACGGCGTCAGAAACAAGCAGACCCTTGCTGACGCCGTGGAACGGTCGCTGATCGCGGCAAACCTCTGGAACGAGGTGAAGGACCGGCTCGGCAAGGCCGGCGTTGGCATTTCTGGAGGCCAACAGCAGCGACTCTGCATTGCTCGGGCCATCGCCGTCGAGCCTCAGGTGTTGTTGATGGACGAGCCGTGCTCTGCCCTGGATCCGATCTCCACGCTCGCCATTGAGGACTTGATCGGTGAGCTGAAGGAGCAGTACACCGTGGTGATCGTCACCCACAACATGCAGCAGGCCGCGCGGGTAAGCGACCAGACCGCCTTCTTCAATCTCGCCGCGCAGGGCAGGCCCGGAAGGCTAATCGAGATGGGTTCGACCGAAAAGATCTTCTCCAATCCCGACGAGCAAGCGACCGAGGACTACATCACTGGAAGGTTTGGCTAAAGCGGGCTCAGCTTATCGAAGCACCGCAGAATCGGATCGCGCTCCCGCCGTGCTGAGGACGACTGAGTTTGCTACATAGACTCGGCGCGTGAGCGCGAAAGCTGGGTGGTACCCCGATCCAGGTGGGGGCCAAGGACTGTTCCGTTACTGGGATGGCAAGGCTTGGTCAGCAGCAACCTCCCCCAATCCGAGCGCCCCTCCGCCCACCCAGGGACTTGTTGATGTAGGGACCACACCACAAGGGGGGCAACAGTACGGCCAGACCGGACAGTCGGCGTACGGCCCCTATGGCCAGGGTGGCCAGCCGGGACAGCCCATGTATGGCCAATCGCCGTACGATCCCAGCGTTGGCAGCGCGTACGCGAACTACCAAGAATTGCAGAAGAAGAAGTCGCCGGTCGGCTGGTGGATCGGTGCCGGGGTCCTGGTCATCGTCATTGTGGTCGTCGCTGTTCTGGCGATTCGGGCCGTTACCGGGGGCGAGTTCGGTACCACGGGCGCGCCCAGCGGGCAGCCGACACAGGACGTCTGCCCGCCGCAGGTGACCGCAAGCCCGGGACAGACGGCCGAGCCCCCCAACCATCCTGCGGACGGACGGATCCACGGAGGTCCGGTTTCGTACCCCATGCTCGGCCCGCCCTGGAGTGCGCCGCAGGGCGAGAGCCGGGTGCCGTTCGGGAGCGATGTGCAGAGCCAGCAGGTCCTGGACCAGGCCGACTATGACGGCAACGGCAACAACTGGATTGCCCAGATTCTCGTCGGTGAATTGCAGGCCGGCGATGGGTTCTTCACTCCTGAGCAGGGCTCCCAGATCGTCGTGAAATGCATCCTCGGGGCGTTCTACGGCAACAACCCGGTGGATAGCAACGTCAAGGTGAACGAGAAGACCACGATCGATGGCCACGAGGCCTGGCTGGTGGAGTCTCAGCTCACATTTGATATCCCGGGGCTGACGGCGAAGGGTGAATATCTGATTGTCGCGATCGTCTCCGCGGGCAATCGATCAGGTCTCTACTACGCCACGATTCCCGATACGCAGCGCGAACTCCTGGAGCCGGCCCGCGATGCCCTAGCTAACCTGCAGGTCGACGGCTAAGAGGGACTCTGCGTCTGATATCGACCAGTTTTGTAAGGCTGGCCGCCCATCTTCGACACATAGACTCGGGCGCGTGAGCGCGAAGGCTGGGTGGTATCCCGATCCGGGCGGCGGGCAAGGACTCTTCCGGTACTGGGATGGCAAGGTTTGGTCAGCAGCAACCTCTCCCAATCCGAGCGCCCCTCCGCCCACCCAGGGACTCGTCGGGGCGACAGCAACGCCACAGGGTGCTCAGCAGCAGAGCCCTGGACAACCGGCATACGGGCAAGGCGGCCAGCAATACGGCTCGGGTGCACAACCTATGTATGGCCAGTCGACCTACGATCCCAGTGTTGGCAGCGCGTACGCGAACTACCAAGAACTCCAGAAGAAGAAGTCGCCTGTCGGCTGGTGGATAGGCGGCGGGGTTCTGGTCATCGTGATTGTGGTCGTGGCGGTCCTTGCGATTCGTGCCGTCACCGGCGGAGAACTCGGCACCACCGGCGGGCCCAGCGGGCAGCCCTCACAAGCGGTATGCCCGCCGCAGAACACCGCAAGCCCCGAGGCCCTGGCGAGCCACCCGGCCGACGGACGAGTCCATGGAGGTCCGGTTTCCTATCCGATGCTTGGTGCGCCGTGGAGTCCACCGAAAGGTGATAACCGGGTGCCGTTCGGCAGCGACGTCGAGAACCAAGTCGTGATCGTCGAACAAGACTATGACGGGCAGGGTGGTCTCTGGGCCGCCTCGGTCTTGGTCGGTGAACTGCAGGCCGGCGACGGCTTCTTCACTCCTGAGCAGGGCTCCCAGATCGTCGTGAAATGCATCCTCGGGGCGTTCTACGGCAACAACCCGGTCAAAAGCAACGTCAAGGTGAACGAGAAGACCACGATCGACGGCCACGACGCCTGGCTCGTGGAGTCCCACTTGACCTTTGACATTCCGGGGCTGAAGACCAAGGGCGAACTCCTGATTGTCGCGATCGTCTCCGCCGGCAACCGGTCCGGTCTCTACTACGCATCGATACCCGATACCACGCCTGAACTTGTCGAGCCGGCCCGAGACGCGCTGAAGAATCTGAAGGTCGACGGCTAACTATCGCCTGCTGGATTGTCGAGGCCCCAGGGGCTGCAGAGCGGGACCTGAGCTGTATCGGTTTTAGTGACCACCCTTGGCGAGGTTGTCGAGACGGCCCTGCCGTGGTTGCATCCGTGATTTTCTCAGCGTCTCAGCGCGCCGGCGGAGCTGCTGCAGCTCGTTTGCGATCACAAGGCCCCAAAGAACCCGTTCTGACCACGTGAAATGGCTCGTTTGTGATCACAAGCGCTAAAACGACCTGCTCGACACGACGACGCTGGGGCGACTGCAAGCTGAGCCTCTCGAGGCTCGCGGCAGCCCTTGACCCCGATTAGTGGAACGCCCGACGGCGGTTGATGGATTTCTCGGAATCGCCCCCGAGCGAGTGGCTGCAGTAACGATTCCACGCTCAAGTCGCAACCGCTCCTGTCCGCTCGGGGGCGATTTTGAGAATTTCGCTGTCCTTAGCCCGTCCTCAACAGCTGGCAAGCCCCCGGCGTTCCTTCATCGCGACGACATGGGCCGCGCTCTTGGTGACCTGCTTTGCGAAGTCAGGATCATCGGAGGCCTCATCTTTCAGCGCGTTCGCCATGGCGGTCGCCAGGCTGGCATCGCCAATGATCAACACGTCGCCGCCAGCGCGAACAAAGCGGATCGCACGCTCGCCGGGCGGCAGGGTCCGCATGGCAGCTGCAGCAAGATCATCAGAGATGACGACCCCGGGATATCCGAGATCTTCACGGAGCATCTCGGCCATGATCACCGTCGAGAACGCGGCGCGATGCTCGTCGTCGATCTTGGTGTAGAAGGCGGAGGACACCATGACCATGTCGACCTTGGAATTGATCGCGGCCTGGAAGCCAGCGAGAGCAGCATCGTGGCGGGTTGTCGTCCTGTCGACAACTCGGGTCATGTAGTCGGTGTTACCGCGTACGCGGCCAAGCCCTGGAAAGTGCTTGACCGCCGTCGCTACGCCCGACTGATCCATGCCTTCGATAAATGCAGTCACTTTCGCGGCTACTGTCTTCGACGAACGGCCGTATCCACGACGCAGCTGACCGATCGGCTGATTCATCCAGACCATCGAGCTGGGCACCACGTCGGCAACCGGCGCCAGATTGGCGTCGATGCCAGCGGCCTTAAGTTCGCGACCCCATTCAGAGGCATTGTGGCGAAGTTTCGCATCAGACTGCTGGGCCTGAACGCTTGCCGAGGGCATCCTCGTGAAGCCCGGACCCCTGAGTCGCTGCACGAGCCCGCCCTCCTGATCCGCGGCCAGCATGACCTCGACACCTTCGGGATTGCGCGACGCATCGCGTACTCTCCGAACGAGACCTTGGATCGCCTGCATCCCGGCCGTTGAATTGCCAAGCAGGATGACGCTTCCGGCTCGGGTCCGGTTGATAATTTCCGCTTCTGATTCAGTGATGCCGCCAGAGCTCACAGCGACCATCAGCAACTGGCCAACCCGCTCCGACATGCTCATTTTGCGGACAACCTGAGCGCACGGCGGATCGACGGTGAACGATTCGGTGGGATCGGCGATGCTGGCGCCGGCCTCAGGCGACTCCGGGCTCGTGAGTCCCGGTTGACTCCTCGACCCTGAAGGAGTCACAGTATCCAGCGGTGCGGCGGTGGGCACTGCGCCGCATCCCGCCAGTGCGGCAGTGATCATCAGCGCACAACTGGCAGTCAACGCTCGTCGATCACTTCTCGCTCGACGCACAGCACCTCGATCCCCTGAGATTCACCGCACGAGCCTGTTGGCGGCCTGAGCAGTCCGGACACTAGGGTTGTCGCATCGCGGTGAGGACGCAGCGGCGCATCCACACCTATACGCCCACCCGGTCTGGAGGACAACCCCATGTCGAGCGTCACCAGCGTAAGCCCACGCACTCTGGGCGACGCAATTCCCGGCGGCCTGGTCCGCAGCATCGCCCTGGTAATCGGTGGTGCGATCTTCGTCGGACTCACGGCTCAGGTCTCGATCCCACTGCCGTTCACTCCGGTTCCACTGACGCTGCAGACCTTCTCGGTGTTGCTCGTCGGTGCTGCGCTGGGCAGTGTCCGAGGAGCGGCATCCATGGCGCTTTATCTGCTGGCGGGCGTGGCCGGCCTGCCCTGGTTCGCGAACCAGCAAAGCGGCTGGGCCTTTGCCTCTTTTGGCTACATCGTGGGTTTCGTGGCGGCTGCGTGGCTGGTTGGCCGGCTCGCCGAGCGGGGCGCCGATCGTCGCGTGCTACCGACCATCGGCATGATGGCGCTGGGAAATCTGGTCATCTACGTCTTCGGCGTGGCCGGCCTGATGCTGATCGCCGATATGTCGTTGAGCAAAGCGCTGACGCTGGGAGTAGTGCCCTTCTTGATCGGCGACGCGATCAAGATCTTGCTGGCTGCCGTGCTGTTGCCGGGCACTTGGAAGCTGATCAATTCGCGTAAGGGCTCCTAGAGGCGCAATGGCGTTCACAGCCGAGGTTCTGTCGGCAGGACAGGGCGGCGGCCACGCGGTCGTCGTACCCAAAGAGGTCGCTGCGACGTTTGCCGGCAAGCGTCCTCAGGTGTTGGCACATGTCAACGGCGTCGAATATCGCTCTCGGCTCATGGTGTACGGCGGGCAGAGCTATCTCGGCCTTCGCAAAGACCTGCTCCGGCAGCTCCAGGTGGGAGCGGGCGATCAGGTACAGATAGAACTCGTTGAGGACCATGAGGAGCGCGTCGTCGTTGAGCCTCCGGAGCTCACCCAAGCGCTGGCCGACAACGCAGCCGCCCAGGCCGCGTACCAGAAACTGCCCTTCACGCATCGCAACGAGTACGCGCGATGGATCGACGAGGGCAAGAAACCAGAGACTCGTGCCGATCGGGTAGCCAAAACGATCAAGCGACTGACCGAACCTCGCTGAAGGATGCGATTAGTCGCTGAGGCCAAGGAGAGCGTTTTCGATCACCTCGGTCATTGCCGGGTGAATCCAGTACTGGCCGCGGGCCACCTCTGGCGCTGGTTGTTCAAAGCTCATGGCGTGGATCAGCGGCTGAATCAGTGAGGAGGCCTGCGGGCCAACCACATGCGCGCCGAGGAGCAGCTTAGAGTGCGCGTCAGCGATCAGCTTGACGAAATGATCGCTGTCCTCCATGGCCCACCCGTACGCAGTCTCGCCGTAGTCCTGCTTGGAGACCACATAATCGATTCCCCGCTCGGCAGCTTCCAACTCTGTCATGCCAACCGACGCCACCTGCGGCATCGAGAACACCGCGCGCGGTACAAATCGTCGGTCATTGGTGATCATTGAGTCCGGGTACAGCAGGTTGTGTTGTACGACCCGGGCGTCGCTGTTGGCGATGTGCTTCAGCTGCTCCCGCGACGACACGTCTCCCATGGCGAAGACACCCTCGGCAGTGGTCCTCTGATAGGAGTCGACGACGATGAGGCCGTCGTCATCGACATCGATGCCGCCGCGCGCGGGATCCAGGGTGTCGGCGTTCGACGTCCGTCCCGTGGCGACCAGCAAGACGTCGGCATCCAAAGGCCCAGATGTCTCATCTTCACCTTTGACATGCACCCGTACGCGTCCATCGCCGGCGTCCTCAACCACAGTGACGCTGGTGTTCACCCGGACGTTGACTCGTCGGCTGAGGAGCTCAGTGAATCGCTTCGCCACGTCCTCGTCCTCCCTCCGCAGCAGAACTTCGGAGCGGTTCAGCACCGTGACCGAGGTGCCGAAAGCGGAAAAGACGTGAGCGAACTCGGCCGCGATGTATCCGCCGCCAATGATGATCATGGATCGCGGCAGCTCCAGGAGCCTCATCACGGTGTCTGAGGTGTGGAACTCCACCGAGCTCAAGCCCGGCAGATCTGGGACGATGGGGCGACTGCCGGCAGCGATCACCATCCGGTCGGCAGTGATCGGCTCGGCTACACCGACATCGAGCGTCCGCGCCCCAACGAAGCGGGCTCGCCCATCGAAGACGGTGACATTGTGGCTCCGCTGCCGATAGACCCGGCCACTGGCGGCCTTGGGATCAATCCGGCCGAAGATTCGTTCCTGAATTTCCCGCCATCTGACGCCGCGAAGTTCCAGATCAACCCCGAGCCTGGTCGCCTGGATTGTTGATGCGGCAAGATCAGCGGGATAGACATACATCTTGCTCGGAATGCACCCGACATTCAGGCAGGTTCCGCCGAAGGTTCCCATCTCGATAATCGCAACGTCGAGGTCGTCAAGCCTCTCGTCGATGATCGAGTTTCCCGTTCCGGTGCCGATGATGCAAAGGTCGAAATGAGGCACGCCGCTATCGTGCCAGCAGGTCCCTAGCGTTACTCCCCGGTAACGCTTGCCGCGTACCAGAAAACCGGGACACCATTAGGCAGTGGGTGGCACAAGCCTCGGCGGCAGGCTCAGCCGTCATCGTCGCAACCGGATTTCCTATCTGGTATTACTTCGGCGCTCCAGCAACTACACGATGCACGCCTGGTACATCCGCGTTGCTGGATTAGTGATCATCGCTGGTCTTTCCATCGGCAGTCGCAGCAGCGCACTCGCGATTGGATTGTGCCTGCTCGCCTCCATCGGCAGCTATCTGCTGTGGACCAACGAGCGGCATCTGCGAAACGGCACTCAGCCGCGCTTCTGGCTTTCGCAGGCTTACCTCCGAAACGTGATCAAGACTGATGGGCGGCACCGGCTGAGTCTTGGTTCGTACTTCGAGATTCCGGAGGCTCTGCTGCTCATCGCGATCCCGTCCTGGATAGCGATCGACGATCCGCTGTGGGCGCGGCTCGTCATGCTCGCCGCGGCCACGGTGTTCTTGATCACGACCTCGTTGTTGATCTTCAATGACCACACTTGGTTCAACCCGGAGGAGGCCGATCCGCCGGCCTGGCACGAGATCTTTCGATTGGTGGCTGGCCCGATCACTGCACTGCCTGTCTGTGTGATCGCGCTTCCCGCAGACTGGGGCGCGGACGGCTGGCTTGCAGCGCTCGCGATTTGCTTGATGCCTCTCGCAGTCGTGGGTTCTCGGATTTCCGACACCGACTTGATCATGCAAACACTGCCGGGCCTAGTTCAGGAGGAGTCACATGCCGGACGCGAGTTGGTGATCAGCGAGACGCACGGCGCCCTATCGACCAACCTGCGGCTGATTGAGCAGCACGCACGTAACGTTCGCGATCTTGCTCCTACGTTGTACGAGCTGGCGGTCTCGGCCAATAGTCGGCTACGGGAGACGCTGACTCTTGCCCAAGTGGGCCGCGATAGCTCGACGAGCCTGCAGAATCTCGAGGCTCCGGTGCTTACATTGGCGCGGGCCGTCGGGGCGAAGGCCGCCGTTGCTGTCAGCGTTGACGCGTTGTCGACCGATGATCGCGATCTTGCTCGGCTGATATTGAACGATTTGGTCGGCAACGCGTTGAACGCCGGCGCCGGTGATATCCAGGTCGCGGTGACACCCGATGACGGCAGGGTCGCTATCTCAGTGACTGACGATGCTCCGCCAATGGCCGATGGAGTATGGAAGACTCCGGGAACAAGCTCCGCCCGACTTGCGGCTCGGCTGGGCGATCTTTCCGGATCGCTGACCGCAAAACAAAACGGCATAACTAAAACTGTCACTGCTCGTTGGGTGCCAGAAAGTGAGTGATCAAGTCCACAGATGATCAAGCGTTTTGCAGTTGATCAAGTTCCGGGAGGACGGGCAGTGACCGCAAATGGTGTGTTGCTGGTCGACGACGTGCCCGGCGAGCGCGCGAACTTCGAGCAGGCATTTGGGCGTGATCTCACGGTCGCGCCGTCAATCGACCAGCTGAATGAACAGCTGCGCCGCGGCCTGAACTGGGACCTGGCATTTGTTGATTTCAACCTGAGCTCCCAGACCAGCACCGGCCTAACCGCTCTGCTGCGGCTGCACCACGAGCGCCCGATGACACAGATCGTCACGTATAGCCAGTTCACCGAAAGCGGACGTACCCTGTACGCTGCGGCGGCGCATCACTGGTTTGATGCGTCAGCATTGATGGACAAGACCAAGAACGATCCGGGCACGCTCGTCCACTATCGGGAGTCGATCTGCCACGGCATTAATCCGACACCGGTGCCTTGGCAGCGCCGGTTGCAGTGGGCACCCCTCATCGACAATTTGCTGGCCGACGCCTCCTGGGTACGAATCTGGCGCGCACTCCGGGATGCGGCCGGCGATATGGCGCTTGTGGCCGAGATGCTACGGGTGGATGCGAGCAGCCTGCGAGGATTCAAGGACCGGGCCACCGAGGCGGCGATCCAGTTCAATGAGAAGTTCCACGACATTCCGCACCCGGGACGTACCCGAAACAAGAAGGGCATTCTGGCAGCCTTCGCCGCCGAGCATCGCCATTTTCTAACTGCGCCAGACTTGTCGACGGTGATGTCGCCGGGAACCCGCCGGCGGTGTTAGCCGCCTGATCCCTGTTGTCGCGGGATGGCGAGGTAGCGCTGGCGTTCGGCCTGCTCAAAGTGCTCGATGGCGTAGCGCAACGCCGTACGCGGCATGATCGACGCATGTTGATCAAGAAATCGACGCAGCTCAGCGCGATCGACACGCTTGCCTGCTTCTCGCAGTGACCAGCCAACGGCCTTATGGATCAAGTCATGGCGATCGGGCAACAAGATCTCGGCTAGACGGTACAGGTCGGAGGTTTCGTGCCGTTTCAGGAAGTGCTGACTGCTGACCATGGCAATGCGGCGGTCCCACAACCAGTCGGACCGGACAAGCTTGTACAGCGGGGCTCGGTCGCGATCTTGTAGATATCCGCCAACGATCGGGCCGCAGCTAACATCCACGAGATCCCAATTATTCACATAGCGCGTGTTGTCTAGATAGGTGTCATAGATCACCTGCAATTCGCTTTCCCTGTTGGGTTTCTGGGCACTCTTATTCGCTCGCTCGCTCATAACGACAAGCGCGATCAGCCGGTGCTCGTGGATGGGACTGCGCAGCATCGGCAGCCATTGATCAGGTTCGAAGGCCGACGCGACGTACGGCTTGGCTAACTGCCGGAGATCACCAAGTTTGAGGCCAAGGAAGATGTCGCCTTCGCCATAGCTACCCGGTGCCACTTTGAAGTACCTTGCCAGCGCCCGCGCGTTCTCCGGCGTGGCTGCTGCCTCCATGGCCCGTACCAGGTCATCCACGAATGCCACCTTGCCAGGTGGTTCTGACGGCCGTACCAGCACTCCGCATCAGTAACTTGGACTCCGCATCAGGCACATCTGATGCGGAGTCGAAGCAAGTGATGCGGAGTTGCTCAGATACCGGCGTAAGAGTGCAGACCTGAAACCAGCAGGTTGATCCCAATGAAGTTGAACCAGAATGAAGCAACGCCGATGATCGCGATCACGGCGGCCCTGGTGCCGCGCCAGCCGGCTGTCGAACGGGCATGCAGGTAGCCGGCGTAGATGACCCATGTCACAAGGGCCCAAGTCTCCTTGGGATCCCAGCCCCAATAGCGTCCCCAGGCGTACTCGGCCCAGATCGCGCCCGCCACCACGGTGAAGGTCCACAGCGGGAACGCGAACGCCAGGAATCGATAAGCGATCAAGTCGATCTTGCGAGAGCTCGGCAGTTGTTCCAGGTAGCCGGGGACGCTGCCGCGGTCTTCGGCACGCTTCTTGATCAAGAAAAGGATGGACATTAGACCGCCCACATTGAACGCGGCCCCCGAAATGGCTGCGGCCACGATGTGGATCAAGAACCAGACCGAATGTAATGCCGGTACGAGCGGCGCGACGGCGACGTAGAAGACCGTCACCGCGAGGCCGTTTCCGACCGTGGCGAGCAGCGTTACCGGCAGTCCCAGCCAGCGGACTCCGGTACGCCAGAGCATGACCAAGTAGGCGCCGACGATAAAGACCATCGCCGTGATCGTGAACTCGAACATGTTGCCCCATGGCGCCCGGTGCGCGGCAAGCGCTCGGAGCAGGACCCCGGCCACGCTTAGCAGAAAGCCGATGATGGTCAAGCCAACGCCCATGCGGCCGAACTGCTCGACTCGGAGGCTGCGACTATTTGTCGGTTGATCCCGCGATTCGACAGACTCAGCACGCATAGTGGGAGATTCAGCGCGCACATCGACTGCAACATCAACCAGCTCAGACGTGGCCGGCGCGGTCTGCTGAATCCGGCGTGCCGCTGCCCATTCGGCGGCATGTGCGAACATCGCGAGCGCGTAGACGACTACCGAGCTCACCAGGGCGAGATTGGAGTAGTACTCATATCTCACGTTGCGCTCACATCCTCGGGCCGGCGGGACAACTCCGCGGCCAGCTCGGCCACATCGTCGGTGAGGCCGGCTCGGGCGTCAGCACGGTCGAGGCCCCCAACCTCCAACACCCTATGGCCTTCCTCGCCCTCCCTCACTCGAATCCATACCCGGCGGGGACGGACGAACAGCGACAGGCACAGGCCCACGACGGCAAATCCCAGCGCAGCAAGAGAAATCGGAACGCCAGGGGTATCGCCGATCTGCAGCTTGACCCAGCGCACCCAGCCATCCAGCTGAATCGAGCCCTTACCGTTGGGCAAGTTGACTCCGTCTCCCATCTTGAGGGCGATTCGAACCGGCTGACCGTCGCCTTGCTTGAGCTGGGTGAGACCCGTGGCGTCCAGGGAGTACACGTTCTCCGGCTTGCCCGTCTCCACCTTCGGAGGCCCGTACCACACGTTTGCGAACAGCGCTGGATTCAGGGCATCGGGGAAGATCGAGTGCGGTCCTTGATCATTCAGCACAGCCGTCGGCAAGAACAGCGCCTCAAAAGCCAGCCGCTCGGGCCGCGCATCGGGAGCCTTGATAGTGCCCAGCGAGGTGAAATTGTTGTCCTGAGGCAGCATCACAACCGGACCGGAGAAGGCGACGTTTCCTTCGGCGTCCTTGACCGTGATCTTGGGGGCGTAGCCGTGACCGATGAGATGCACGGTGGTGCCATGGATACGTAGCGGCTTGTTGACCTCCAGAACTTCCTTGCGTGATGCCGCTCCCGGCCGCTCGGTGACCTCGACGTTGGCCCGGAACAAGCGGGCGGCGCCCCGCTGCACCGGCCCAGTCTCGAACTTCACGTCGAAGTCCCGCACCCTCACACTGAACGGTGCTAGATCCGCCTCGGTGAACCGGCCGCCGGCGGAAAAGTCGTCGTACTGGGTGAGGTTGTTGGAGAACCCCTGACCGACGATCACCACGCTAGTGCCGCGGAAGCCAAACAGCGCACCGATCGCTACCCCGATGAGCACGAAAACCAGACCGATGTGAAACACCAGATTGCCGGCCTCGCGCAAGTAGCCGCGTTCGGCCGCAACACTGTCGGCGTGCACGTCGACTCGGTAGTGCCGACGGCGCAGCGCGAACGCAGCTCGTTCGAGAACATCACGATCGCCATCTGATAGGTCGGCGTGGGCGTACGCGGGCAGTCGTACCAGATTGCGCGGTGTCTTCGGTGGCCGGGCACGCAGCGCCTTGGTGTACACCCCGAGCCGCGGAATTATGCAGCCAATCAAGGAAACGAACAGCATCAGATAGATCGCCGAGAACCAGGGCGAGCTGTAGACGTTGAACATGCCGATCTTGTCGTAGATCGGACCCAGTGTGGGATGTTCATTGATGAAGTCGCTGACCCGGACCGGCGAAATCCGGCGCTGCGGTACCAGGGAGCCGGGGATCGCTGCCAGCGCCAGCGCGAACAACAAGATCAGCGCGGTACGCATCGAGGTGAGCTGAGCCCACAGATAGCGCAGGCCGCCGCGCCAGCCAAGCTGGGGCAAGTCCGCACGAGGGGGCGGACCGCTCGATTCTGCGGCCGACTGTGGAGTCTTGATCGCGGTCACCTAGATGCCCCTCATGTCAGATAACCGTCTCGAAGTTCGCAGCCCACTGGCGCAGCACGGCGGTCAGAGTGTTCCAGGTGCCGCTAATCAGCAGTACGCCGACAATGATCATGAACACCCCGCCGATCCGCATGATCAACTGCTGGCGGTCCCTGAGAAACGCCACGGTACGGGCCATTTTTGTGAACGCAAGTCCAGCGATCACGAACGGAATGCCGAGGCCCAGTGCGTACACGAAGCCGAGCAGTCCACCGCGTAGGGCCGTACCTTCGTTGAAGCCTAGGTTGACGACCACCCCGAGAGTCGGTGACAGACAGGGTGTCCAGCCGAGTGCGAACACCACCCCGATCAGCGGGGCCGCGGCAACGCCTACCGTCGGAATCCGATGTATCCGCAGATCGCGTTGCCCGAAGGGCAGCACGCCCGCGAAGATCAGCCCAAGCACGATGACGATCACTCCGAGCACCCGAGTGATCACATCGCGATATTCGGCGAGCAGCCGACCAGCCGACCCTGCGACGACACCAGTAATGACAAAGACGACAGCGAATCCCAGCACGAAAAGCGACGCACCGGCCAACATCCGGCCGCGGCGCTGCGATCCCTCCACAACCTCCGCGGCCCCGAGGCCTGTCGCGTAGGAGAGGTAACCGGGCAGTAGCGGCACTACGCACGGTGAAAAGAACGACACCAGCCCGGCCAGCAGGGCGACCGGAAGCGCCAACACCATTGAGCCGCCGACCGCGGTCTCGGCCCAGGTCGAAATCTCAAGCGTGATCATTAACGACCGTCCGCGACGTCATTGATCATGTCGACCAGTGTGATCTTGGAGACCTCGCTCAGCACCCGTACGGCCAGCCGGCCCTGCCGATCGATGATCATGGTGGACGGGATGGCACTTGGCGGCAGCTCACCAGCGAAGGCCAGCAGCACCTTCCCGCTCGGGTCGTAGATGCTGGGATAGGTGATCTTGAAGCTGCGTACGAACGCCTCAGCCGGCGCTGGGTCGTAGTCCTTGCTCGTAATGCCGACGAACTGGGCGACATTCTTGGTCTCGACACTGGCCGCCTGAAGATCGGGTGCCTCCTTGCGGCACGGCGGACACCAAGATCCCCAGACGTTGATCACCACGACCTTGCCGCGGTAGTCCTGGGTCGAGATTGTCTTGCTGCTGCCGAGAGCCGGGCCGGATACCACGGGCAATTCCCTGCGCTGATCGGGTGGGACTCGAGTCAGATTGCGCGGCACCGTTGGGTAACCCACCTCACCGGCGCTGCGGGTCCGCTCATCGGCACCGGTGCTCGCACAGGCCGCGAGCATCAGCACGCCGGCTAAACCGGCAGCAACTCGGATCGCGCGCCGCCGTGCTGAGGAGGAGCGAGGCGACACGCTTTTCGTCGGCGAGCGACGACGAAGTAGGCGGCTTCCCGGCGCGATCCGCAGCGAGCGAAGCGAGCAAAACAGGCAGAGCATCAGGCTCCCGCGACGAACTTCTTTGTCTGGTGCGGACGCAGCAGCTGAGCAGCCGGCTCGGAGTAGCTGACCGATGTGATGTGAGCGTCGATGAAGGTGAACGACGTCACGCTGCCCAGCGTGCACTGCCGCTTCCGCGGATCGTGCGCCATTCGGCGCCCCTCCGCGTACGTGCGGGCGACCCAGATTGGGAGTTGATGGGTGATGACCACCGCCTCGTGGCCCGCTGCGGCCTCGGCCGTGTCCTTCATGGCCGGTCGCATCCTCGCCAGAATGTCGGTATAGGCCTCGCCCCAGCTAGGCCGGAGGGGATTTCGGAAATAGAGCCAGTTCCTGGGATGACGCAGCGCGCCGTCAAAGGAAAGCTTGAGCCCTTCGAAATAGTTCGCCGCCTCGATGAGCCGAGCGTCGATGACTATCGGCAAACCGAGTGCGTCTGCGATCGGCGCCGCAGTCTCTTGTGCGCGCTCTAGCGGCGAGCTCCTGACGTGTACGACGTCGCGGTCGCGGAAGTATTCAGCGACCCGCTCGGCCATCTCCCGGCCGAGCTCGGAAAGGTGATAATCGGGCAGGCGTCCGTAGAGCAATCCCGCCGGGTTGTCCACCTCTCCGTGGCGTACGAGGTGCACCACCGTCCGGTTCTGAGCCATGCTCGTCCCTCGCTTTGCTATCTCGAGGCACTCGCGGCGGCCCCCGCCGCAGCTGGAAGCGCTTCGACGATCCGATTTAACGCTCTATCATCGTGCGCCGCCGAGAGAAACCAAGCTTCGTAGACACTAGGCGGCAAATAGACGCCGGCGTCGAGCATGGAATGGAAGAACGCAGCGTAGGCAGCGGTGGACTGCTGCGCCGCGGTGGCGTAATCCGGCACGGCGGTCACGCCAGCGTTCACGAAGAAAACGCTGAACAAGTTCCCCGCATGCTGAATGACATAAGGCACTCCAGCGGCATCTAATGCGGCCGCCACCTCGGCTCGCAGCCTCGCCGACGTGCTGTCAATTTTCTGATAGATCTGCGGCGTCGCAAGCCGCAGAGTCCTCAACCCAGCGGCCGTCGCGATGGGGTTCCCCGACAGAGTCCCTGCCTGGTAGACGCCCCCGACTGGCGCCAGGTGCTGCATGAGGTCGGCCCGTCCGCCAAAGGCCGCCGCCGGAAACCCGCCGCCCATGACCTTGCCGAAGGTCATCAGGTCCGGCCGCACACCATCCAGACCAAACTGCCCTGATCTGCTGACGCGGAAGCCGGTCATCACCTCATCGGAGATGAACAACGCACCATGCTGGTGCGCGGTGTCGGCCAGGAAAGCGTTGAAACCGACGCCATCTTCGGTGCCGGGAGGGACGACTCCCATATTGCCCGGGGCAGCTTCGGTAATCACCGCTGCTATCTCGTTGCCAAAGCTGGCGAAGGCTTCCCGAACCGCGATCCGGTCGTTGTAGCCGATCACCAAGGTGTCCGCTGTTGTCGCCTGGGTCACTCCAGGAGTGCCCGGTATGGAGAGAGTTGCGACTCCTGAGCCGGCGGCGGCAAGCAGCGCATCCACATGCCCGTGGTAGCAGCCGGCAAACTTGATGATCTTGTTGCGGCCGGTGACGCCGCGCGCCAGACGCAGTACCGACATAGTCGCCTCGGTGCCGGAGTTGACCAGCCGGACCTGCTCGACCGGCATCCGATCGATGATCTCGGCGGCAAGATCGACTTCGGCCAGCGTTGGTGCGCCGTATGAAGTTCCGCGCTGCGCTGCGGCTGCGACCGCGCCGATGACCTCGGGGTGCGCATGGCCCAGCAGCATGGGACCCCAGGAGCACACCAGATCGACGAGCTCGTTGCCGTCGATGTCGTACAGGTACGGTCCGCGAGCGCTGGCGATGAACCGCGGCGTACCGCCGACGGATCTGAAGGCCCGTACGGGGGAGTTCACTCCGCCGGGCGTTACGGTCTGCGCCCGCTCGAAGGCGGCCTCGCTGCGTACTGTGCTTGCAGCTGGTCGGACAGTCATCGCTTTCTTGCATCGGACGAAGTCCGACCGTCGAACCGCCCCGACGAAGGAGGGCTTGGTTCGACGGAACCAACAAGGCGCGAGCGCCTGCGCTCTCCACGCTCTTCGTCGCGCAGCGACTGTGCCCACTCAAGAGCCGAGTAGCTCAAGATCAGATCAGCGCCAGCCCGCCGGATTGACGTCAGCGCCTCGTCGATCGCAGATTCCTTATTGATCCAGCCGTTGGCTGCCGCGGCTTCGATCATGGCGTACTCACCTGAGACGTTGTATGCGGCGACAGGCACGTCAACAGCCTCCCGGACGGCGCGTACCACGTCGAGGTAGCCGAGGGCAGGCTTCACCATCACGATGTCGGCACCCTGTTCGACATCGAGTGCCACCTCGCGAAGCGCCTCCCGGATGTTGGCCGGGTCTTGTTGATACGTCCGTCGGTTACCACGCAGCGTCGATGCAACGGCCTCCCGGAAGGGCCCGTAGAACGCCGAGGCATACTTCGCCGAATAGGACAGGATTGCCACGTTCAGAGCACCTGCTGCGTCCAGTGCGTTTCGGATTGCGCCGACCTGGCCGTCCATCATGCCGCTGGGCCCAACCAGGTGGACGCCGGCGTCTGCATGCAGCACCGCCATCTCGGCGTAGATCGCAATCGTGGCGTCATTGTCGACTGCGCCCGACGGTGTCAGCACGCCGCAGTGTCCATGATCAGTGAACTCGTCGAGGCAGACGTCGGACATCACCAGGCACTCCTCGCCAACCTCCTGACGCACCGCGCGGATGGCAGCGGTCAAGATGCCATCGGGATTGAGTGCCTCAGAGCCGCGGGCATCTTTGTGTTCGGGTACGCCGAAGAGCATGACGCCTGCCAGCCCGGCATCGGCGGCCACTACGGCTGCCTTGCGCAGCGTGTCCAAGGTGTGCTGCACCACGCCAGGCATAGAGCTAATCGGACGCGGCTCCTGCAGCCCCTCGGCCACGAAGAGGGGCAAGATCAACTGGCGAGGCTCGAGGCTGGTTTCGGCCACCATCGACCGCATTGCTTCAGTAGTCCGTAGACGCCTTGGCCGGTGCTGGATCACACCTATACCTTAGGAAAGTGGGGCAGTTCAGACACGGATCGCGCCCTCGCCGTGCTGAGGCGGAGCGAGCAGACACGCTTTATCGTCTGCGAGCGACGACGAAGTAGGCGAGTTGAAAAGCGCGCTCCGCGCGGAGCGAGCGAAAGCGAGCGGAGCAATCAAATACGCCTCCATCAGGCCTTCCGCCGAGTGCTGGGACGACGCTGAGATGGCTTGATCACTGGCTCTCCGGCCTCCAGGAACGCGTCCCGCCGCTGCGCGGCGAAGCTGGCTAGAGCGTCAGCAAGATCAACTACCGATGGCTTGGCGGCAATGACGTCGACCCGGAGGCCATGCTCCTCGCAGGTCCGCGCGGTCGCTGGGCCAATCACGGCGATGATCGTCGAGGCGTGCGGCTTGCCGGCGATGCCTACCAGGTTGCGCACCGTCGATGAGGACGTGAACACCACCGCGTCGAACTTGCCGGTCTTGATCGCTTCCCGCACCGGCGCCGGCGGCGGCGTGGCGCGTACGGTCCGATATGCCGTGACGTCCTCCACCTCCCAGCCCAGCTTCCGCAGGCCCTCGGCGAGAGTCTCGGTGGCGATGTCGGCGCGCGGGAGGAACACCCGGTTAATCGGATCAAGCACGTCGTCGTACGGCGGGAACTCCGCCGCCAGACCGGCCGCAGACTGCTCGCCCGATGGCAACAGATCAGGCTCGATTCCCCAAGCCTGCAAGGAATTCGCTGTGACCTCGCCAACCGCAGCAACCTTCAGGCCTGAGAAGGCTCGAGCATCCAGGCCATACTCCTCGAACTTTTCCCGTACGGCGCGGACCGCATTGACCGAAGTGAACGCCACCCACTCGTAGCGACCCTCGACGAGGCCGCGAATCGCCTTGTCCATCTGCAGCGGACTCCGTGGCGGCTCCACCGAGATGGTCGGCACCTCTTCACTATGCGCTCCGTACGTGCGCAGCCGAGCAACCATCGGTGCTGCCTGGTCTTTGGTACGCGGTACCAACACCCGCCAGCCGAAGAGTGGCTTGGTTTCATACCAGCTCAACTCGTGACGCTGCTCGGCGGCTGCTCCGATGATCACATGCACCGGATCGGAAGCCGGCGGGCGGACCGACTTGACCGCGGCCTGTAGTCCATCCAGGTTCGTGGTCAGCGTGATCTGTTCGGTGCTGCCGCCGTGCAGTGTGACCACGACATGATCATCTCCGGGCCGACCGGCGCCCTTGGCTGCCTCCACCAGGCTGCCAATCATCGAGACCACTGTGCTCACAACGATCGTGGCGGCAGCACCCCACTGGGACGTTCCGTTCTTGGAGAACTTGCCGTCGGTCACCGAAGCGAATTGCACACCTCCAGCATGGATCAGGTCGATGCCGGCGTACTCCGGCACGGCAGTCAAGCTGGAGACTCCCGGGACGACTTCGAAGTCGATGCCACCGCGTACGCATGCCGCTGCTTCGTCGGCAACCGCGTTGTCCAAGAATGGATCACCGGCGACGAGCCTTACCACGCGGCAGCCCGTCGAGGCCTGCTTCAGCACGATCTTGGCTCGCGCGGAAGGGCTCAACGGTTTGCGTGCCTCAGTCAGTCCGAGAGTGATCACCTCGGCATCCTTGCCGAGTGTGATGGCGGGATGCGCCAGAATTTCTCGCTGCCGATCGTTGTCGAGGATCACCGAACTGGCATCGGCTAGGGCGGCGATGGCACCGAGGGTCAGTAGATCAGGGTCACCGGGTCCGGTGCCGACGAAGATAACCCGGCCTTTGGCAACGGGTGCGGTGGCAGTGGCTGAGGAGGAGGTCCGGGGCCTACGAGCCGAGGATGTACTCAACTGACTTCTCGCGTTCTGTTGTCACAGCTCGGTCACCTTGTTGGCGGCCCGAGCTCTAGGTTGTTCAGACGTCGTGCTCCCGCAACTGCGCCAGCACCTCACCGGCTTGAGCGACCCCAAATTGCCGCGGATCCGAGGATGATCCGTGCGCCTCCAGCCGTATCACTGGGCCCGCTTTGGTCGGTTCTGACAAGTTGCTCAGTAACGTTCTCCCAATTACGGCCGTCAGAGTCAAATCGAGACTTGTACCACGGACAGCTGTCACTGTTGCACGGGCCCCCACTGGCGCCGTGCATCCTGCCTCCAGGGCAGCCAGGAAACCCCGTTCTACAAGGGATTCTGCGTGCGCAACCGGGTTGTCAAGATCTGCCAAATGCTGCCGCAACTCGATGCTGAGAGAACGATGAATTTCTAGTGCGAGGGCGCCTTGTCCAGGTGCTGGAAGCATCACCTGATGATCAAGAATCTGTGCTGGGAGATCCATAACGACAACGTCTTGGGAGACCAGCTGCTCTTCCGGCAGCAAGCCAAGCCGGCGTAGGCCAGCGGCAGCCAAGATCACCGCATCGACTTTCCCCTCTCGTACCCGCTTGATTCGGGTCTCAACGTTGCCCCGAATCGGCGTGACCTGCAGCTTGAGATCGCGACCTGCGGCCCAGTCGAGTAGCTGCATCTCTCGTCGCGGAGCCCCGGTCCCGATGAGCTTGCCGTCGGAAAGATCATCAAGTCGCGTTCCCACCAGCACGTCACGGGTGTCTTCGCGAGCTGGAATCGCGATGATGTCCAGGTCCTCTGCCGGCGTTGTGGGAAGGTCCTTAAGCGAGTGCACCGCAACATCGATCTCGCCTCGGCGAAGGGCGTCGCGTACCGCGCTGACGAAGACCCCAGTACCGCCGATCTCAGTGAGCTGGCGCTGGTCCAGATCGCCCTCGGTAGTAATGCCGATAAACGTGGTGGTGACGCCGGCCCTCGCCAAGGCCGTGGCCACCTGGCTCGCCTGCGCGCGGGCGAGTGCGGACTTACGCGCGCCCAGCCTGATCGGTCGGGCCCAGGGAACTGTATGCATCACGGCCAGCCGAGCCTCAGAGTGCGGGGCCTGGCGATAAATTCCGGATCGCGCGCCGCCGTGCTGCGGAGGAGTGAGCCGACACGCTTTTCCGTCGGCGAGCGACGACAAAGTAGGCGGCCTTCCGGGCGCGATCCGCGCGGAGCGAGCGCAGCGAGCGGAGCAATCAAGCACGTCCGACCTCGGGTGACATGACGGCCGTTTCTCCGCACAAGGCCACAAATGTGCTTCAGATGACGCGATCCGGGCGCCATTTGTGGCCTTGTGCGGAGAAACGCACGCGTTGAGGTGGGCGTCATCACTAGGGCCCTACCTCGGGTGACATCACCGCAGCGACAGTCTGTGGATCAAGGGCGAACAGCTCCCGCAAAGCGGCGGCGTAATCGACAGCGTCCGGGTCGGTGGAGAGTTCCTGTACGCGTACCGTCGGGGCGTGTAGCAGCTTGTCGACGATGCGTCGCATGCTCCGCTGGATCTGCTCTCGTTCATGATCATCAAGATGGGGTAGCCGGGCCTCCAGCCGGCTCAGCTCCGTTGCCACCACATCAGAGGCCATGGAGCGCAGGGCAACCACGGTAGGCGCCACTTGGGCGGCACGGCGTAGGGCAAGGAAATTGGCGACCTCATCGCGTACCAGGGCTCGGGCGTCCTCGATTTCCTGGTCGCTGGCACCGTCTGGCTGGTCGGTGACGAGGCGATCGATGTTCACCAGGCAGATGTTGTGTTCTGCTATCTCTGGCGCAACGTCCGCCGGTAATGCGAGATCGACCACGCCCCGTACCGGCGTACTCGCCAGATCCCTGACGCCAAGAGTGAGCGTTCGTGCGCCCGTGCACGTCACAAGAACGTCGGTCTTTGCCAGTGCGTCACCAAGATCGGAGAGCGGGACAGCCTTACCACCGACGGCTTCCGCCAGCCGCTCGGCGCGGGCCAGAGTTCGGTTCGCACATGTCACGAAAGCGCCCTC
>Ga0307406_10000010_pt1 | contig 114357 bp, 90 predicted proteins | sample 322Cmetagenome_3_FD_203706 | JGI IMG/M metagenome (GOLD analysis project Ga0307406, IMG submission 203706) | Maize rhizosphere microbial communities from greenhouse at UC Davis, California, United States - 322HYB-C-2 | ecosystem: Host-associated > Plants > Roots > Rhizosphere > Soil | place...
TGTGTCGGCCAGAGGATCGATAGCCGCTTGTTCTCCGGGATCCTGCGCATCGACGTGGATAACAAGCCCGGCAACCAGCCTGTGGCCTCACGCCGCCAGCCAACGCAGCTCGCCATGCCCGCCGGCTGGCCGAACAGCGTCACCACCGGCTACTCCATCCCCGCCGACAATCCCTTCATCACGCCGGGCAAGCTCTACCTCGAGGAGTTCTACGCGATCGGCCTGCGGCAGCCCTACCGATTCTCCTACGATGCCACCACGAATACGACGTGGATCGGCGAGAGCGGCCAAGACACCAGCGAAGAACTGAGCATTCTCACCAAGGGGGCGAACTACGGCTGGCCCTTCCGCGAGGGTACCGTCGCCGGGCCACAGGCACAGCCGTCCACGATCCACGGCACGCTCAAGGAGCCGGTGTGGGACGTCCTCCACGCCGCCGGGCCGGATGGCTGCCAGGTCGGTGGCTTCGTCTATCGCGGCGCGGCTCATCCGGACCTCGTCGGGAAATTCCTCACGGTGGACAACGTCAGTGCACGCATCCGTTCCTTCACCCTCAATGGCGAAGGCACCGCCGCCACCGCGACCTACCTGACAGATATGCCGAGCGGCAGCGTCTACAGCGGCACCTCGACCATCGGCAAGGACCAGGCTGGCGAGCCGGTCTTCATCAAGATCAATGGCACGGGCACCCGCGGCCGATTCATGAAGCTCGCGCTGGTGCCACCCGCGACGACGAACCCCGTCTGGTATCGCTTCGAGGACCAGCACGCGTCAAACACCTCCGGCTACGTTTCCGACAATCCCATCAATGCCACCGTCGATGTGATCGACAACGGCATCAAGATGCTCGCTTGGGACGACACGATCACGTCCGCCAATACCCGCTATGCGGCGTCGAATGGCCTCAGCCCCGCAGGCACCACGTCCAATACTTCCGGCGTCCATATCGTCGGCGCGGCGGATGGAGACGGCTACCCTGGCAATGCGAATGGCGATCTCTACATGTCGGAGAAGCTCGGCCGGCTCGATGACTTCACCATCGAGCTCAGCTTCCATCCCGTCGTCAGCACCTTGGGCGGCGGCTACCAGTGCTTCCTCGGTCTCGACGGCGGCACTGGCGTCGTCCCCGAGGGCGGCGAATACGGTCCCCCGATCCAGCCCTTCCGCCTGATGCGCTGGGGCCGCAATGACGCCACGGCGAATCCCGGCGTGCCGCTCGACGATGGCGACCTTTTCCTCAACGTCCGCACGCTCAATCCTGCCACCCAGCAGTGGCGCTCGAACGCCATCGAGATCTTCGATGACTCGATCTTTGAAACCACCGACCGCTGGTATCACCTCGCCATCGTCGGCAATGTTTCCGCAGGCACGCTGACCGTCTATTCCTACGAAAACGGCAGCTACGTCCAGCGTGGGCAAGCCACCGGCTACGTCGGCAATCTCCAGTCCGGAGTGTGGACGGTCGGTCGCGGTATGTACAGCGGCAACTTCGCCGATTGGGTCGCGGATTCCACCTTCGACGAGGTCCGCATCGCCAATACCGCGCTTACCCCGAGCCAATTCCTCTACGCGTCCCAGTCGTGGCAACCAGTGGTGGTCGTGTCCAATCCGCCTTCGCTGCTTTCGGAGACCGGTGCGTTTTCCAATCTCGCCACGCTGGCTCCGGCTTCCGGCGTGATTCCCTACACGGTCAATGCGCCGCTGTGGTCGGACGCTGCGGCCAAGAAGCGCTGGATCGCGCTGCCGAACGACGGCACCCACAATACGCCGCAGGAAAGGATCGGCTTCAATCCGGAAGGCCCATGGTCGTTCCCATCCGGCACCGTTTTCATCAAGCACTTCGAGCTGCCGACCGATGAAGCCAATCCATCAGTGCACAAGCGGCTTGAGACGCGCTTCATCGTCATGCCCGCCACCGGCGAGCCCTATGGTGCGACCTACAAGTGGCGCGCCGATGGCAGCGATGCCGACCTCTTGCCCGGTGGCTTGAGCGAAGACATCACAATCACCGAGGCCGGTGGCGGCACGCATGTCCAGAAGTGGGACTACCCCAGCCGCACCGATTGCCGCGTCTGCCACAATGCCAATGCCGGCCACGTTCTCGGCCTCAAGACATGGCAGCTCAATGGCGATCTCACCTACGAGAAAACCGGCCGCACCGCCAACCAACTCGAGACGCTGGCGGGCCTCGGTTGGTTTGACTCGAACTACCGGCCGGAGCACCTGCCGTGGTTCCTGAAGAGCCGCAACATTACCGACACTACCGCATCGCTCGAAGTACGAGTTCGCTCGTACTTGGATGCGAACTGCTCGCATTGCCACCAGCCGGACGGCGTGCGCGCGCTCTTCGATGCGCGCCTGACCACTCCGCTCGCCGATCAGGGCCTGATCCACGGTCCGCTCGTTGAGCCCGCGGCTGAGGAGGTGATCAAGCCGGGTAGCCTTGAGCTCTCGATGCTAAAGATCCGCCACGGCAGTACCGGCGCGATCAAGATGCCGCCGCTGGCAAAAAACGTGGTGGATGAACAGGCGGCCCAAGTGATCGGCGATTGGATTCTCTCCCTGCCATCCGCGCCCGGCGTGGAGCTTGTCGCTCCCGCCAGCGCGGGAGGCTCCTTCGTCGTGGACGTTCATTTCTCCGAAGCCGTCACCGGTCTCACCGCCAATGATTTCTCGATCACCGGCGGCCACGCGACCGACCTGACCGGCAGCGGCGCGAGCTATGTCCTGACGATCACGCCGAACGGTTTGAACCCGGTTGTCGTGAGCTTGCCAGCCGATAAGGCACAGGGCAGTGCCCACGGCAACTACGCCTCTGCCACCCATACGGTGGTCATCAATGAACCCGGCTTGCTTGCGTGGCTGAAGCTCGATGAAACCAGCGGCACCTCCGCCATCGACAGCTCGCCGGAGGAGAATCACGGCACGCTGGTGGACATGGAAGCGGGCGATCGCATCGCCGGAAAATTCGGCGGCGCACTGCATTTCGATAACACCGACGAGCGCATCACCATGGCGAACGTCGCACCTGATGACTTCAGCATCAGCTTCTGGATGCGCACCACCCGCGCCTTCCCGCTCACGGCCAATCCGCCAACCGGCCTCGCCATCATCAACGCCGACAGCCCGGGAGCCGCCACGGACTTCTTGATCGCCGGCACCCAGGAAAATGGCCTCAGCCGCATTTCCTTTCAGACGGGCCTCGGTTCCGGCGGAGCAAACCAGATTCTCCACGCCACCAGCGCGGTGAACACCGGCAACTGGGTCCACGTGACCTGCACCCGCGCGAAGTCGACTGGCGAGATGAAGATTTACATCAACGGTTCACTCGAAGCGACGCGCACCGGCAGCCTCGCCACGCTCAGTGCCAACCCGGTCCTTTGCATCGGCGCCACGCCGGGCAATGCCGGTACCAGCTACGAGGGTGATCTCGATCAGATCCGGATCTACAACCGCGCGCTATCGGCCACCGAAGTCACGGTCCTCTCCCAGGAAAGCGACGCCCTGCCACCCTACGACCAATGGCTGGCTAATCACTTGCCGGGTCTGTCCTACCTCCACGGTGCGGACTTGGATCCGGAGCACGATGGCACCACCAACTTCGGCGAGTTTGCCTTCGGTGGCGATCCACTGAACCCGAATGTCTTCCCGATTCCGCTCACTCGCGCGGCGGACGGCAGCGTGACGATCAGCTACCACGCCCGCAAGGCTCCGGCCGGTGCAATCTATCAGGTGAAGGTCGGCAGCGACCTCACCGGCTGGGCCGATGCCAATCCGCATATCACCAACGTGACCCGCACGCCAATCCCGGACACAGAATACGAAACGGTCACCATCACCTATGTCCCCGAGACGGCGGAAGAGAAGCTATTCTTCCGCATCGAGGCCTTGCCGCAGTAGGCCCGCAGAACGTTCCGGCTTGTGAATGACGAGCCGGATGTGTTGCCTGCGGTGCCATGCGCCGTGTCATCACCCTCCTATCCGCCGTGCTTTTCGCCTCGTGTGCGCACACGGCGATCTCTCCGATCTCCACACCCTCGGGCGAGCCGGTGATCATCGGCATCCGCGATGTGCCGAAGGGTGGCGATCCGAAACGCTCACAGGTCATGGCCATCAATGAAACGTTGATGGAGGGCACCACGCAGCAGACCTTGATCTGGAAATACTTTCCCGAACTGGAAGGCAGGGGTGATGCCGCAGCGACCGTGGCCGGCGCGGTAGGTGAGGCCAAGACCAAGACCGGCAAGACGATCGATGTCTACGTCCCGCTCGTCATCATGCGTGCGACCGCACCGGCCGCGCGGGTCGAGGAAGCAGCCGCAAAGATGGGTGCTGACCTCTACCGCCGCGCGTTGAAGGCCGGCGATGTCTATCCGATGAGCCAGATCGCCGATCGTCCAAAGCAATGAAGCGCTACCTTCCGCATCTTCTTGCTTTCGCCGGGCTCGCCTCCTGCGCCCCGTCCACTTCGCATCTGCCCGAAGGCGAACTTGGCCGCCAATTCACCGCCACCGTGCCCGGCACGTGGAACGAAGAAATCCGCCGCGGTTCGGCGATCATGAATGGCGAAAAGACCTTTCACCGCGACGGCTCCGCACACGGTTCGCTGAGCCTGAAGGAACGTGGCCACGGCGTCAGCGTCGTCTTGCCCGCCATCACCTTCCGCAGCAAGTGGCGCGTGGAAGGCGACACCTACATCAGCTACGGCGTGAAGAGCCCGATGCCCGGTGCCTTCGCTCCCGGAACCATCTATCGCGACCGCATCCTCAGTGTGTCGCCGGACAAAATCGTCTGCCGCAGCGAAGAGCAAGGCAGGGTGTTCACGATGATCCGCAGGCGCTGAGCTCAACGCGATAGCGGATCTCATCCGGGAGGCTCTCTGGCCGTCCTTCGGTTTTGATCGCACCATCCGGGTGCATGCCGACTGCTTCATAAAAGCCGCGACCTCGTGAGTTCCCGGTCAGAACCGACAGGGTCACTCCATCGAAACCTTGCTCGGTTGCCGAGGCGAAGGCGGTCTCGATCAAGGGCTTTCCACAGCCTTTCCTCCCCTGCCCTCCTGCCACCAAACAAAACGGCCCGGTGGAAACCACCGGGCCGTGAGAAACTTCTCGAAGTCAGCGTTTCGCCAAGGCCACCAACAACCGAATGGCGAAAGTCCCGGTGGCGGCCATGGCGCGGGGCACTCCTATCCCGAAAGCGGCGAAGTAGCGCCAAAAGAGCGCCAACATGCCGGATATCGTGCAAATCGTCGGCAATACGGGCATCCTTGATTCTGGGTATTAGAATCATTTCCGAATTTCCCGGTTAGAAATCGGAGCCGCGGCGGTTTTTACTCCTCGCGGGATGCAGACCCTCACGCTCTTTGTCAGCTCACCCGGCGACGTTCGCGACGAACGCCAGGCCGTGGGGAGAATCGTGGAGCGATTGCAGGCGCGCTACTGGAACTTCATCCGGCTGGAGCCGGTGCTGTGGGAAAAGGAGCCGCTGCGGGCGACCGCCCATTTCAATGAGGAGCTGATCCGGCCTTCCGACTGCGATCTGTTCGTGTGTGTCCTGTGGTCGCGGCTCGGCTCGCCGCTGCCGTCGCAATTCAACCGCAAGGACGGCACCCGCTTCGACTCCGGCACCGAGTGGGAGCTGGAGGAAGCCACGGAGGCCTTCGAGGAGCGCTCAGCGAAGAAAGACGCGAAGGCCAAGCCGGATATTTTGGTCTATCGGCGGATGAGCCAGCCCGCACCCGGAGGCGATGCGGGGGCAAAGCGCGAGCAGAAGAAAAAGCTCGATGCCTTTTGCGAGCGCTTCTTCTTCAACAAGGACAAGACGATCCGTCGGGCCTTCTCGCCCTATGAATCGGTGGATGAGTTCATGGCGCTGTTCGAGCAGCACTTGGAAAAGCTGCTGTTGCGCTACATCCGGCTACAGAGCGGACTTTCCGAGGATGCGGTGCGGCCGTTGCCCTTGGAAGGTTCTCCGTTCAAGGGCCTCGGGACTTTCGACTTCGAGGACGCGCCGCTGTTCTTCGGTCGCAACCGGCCGATCGCCGAAGCATTGGGGAAGCTGAAGGAGAACCACGCCGCGGGCCACGCCTTCCTGCTAATCTACGGTGGCTCGGGCTACGGCAAGTCATCGCTGATGCGCGCGGGCTTGGCACCGCGCCTGACCGCCGATGGCTACCTTCCAGAGGTCGGCGAGTGGTGCGGCACCTGCCTGCTGCCGGTGGAAGGCGACGCGCCGCCGCTGGAGACGCTGGCCCGCGCGATCGTTGAGGCGGTGCCGGATCTCGGGAAGCTGCGCGACTCTTCGGGAAAGGGAGCTCCGCCACCTCCGCCCTCATCTTCGAAAAAGAAGCGGAAGGGCAAGCAGCCGCAGCAAGTGGCAAAGCCGACCGAGCCCGTCTGGGACACCGCGCGGCTGGCGCGCATGTTTGCCAAGCCGGAGGATCTCATCTTCGCCGTCGCAGCCATCGTCGCGGGCCTCGATCGCGTGAAGGCGGGCAAGCCCGCCCACCTGCTGGTGCTGATCGACCAGCTCGAGGAAATCTTCACCGCCAGCGACGTGACCGCGGAAATGCGCGACGCGTACTTCCATGTGCTCGCCGCGCTGGCGATGTCGCGCCGGGTCTGGGTGGTGGCCACGATGCGCAGCGAGTTCTTCCCCCGCGTGCCGGAGCATCGCGACCTTTTCCAGCTCGTTCGGCATGGCGGCGGGTATATTCTCAGCCCGCCGGACCTGCCGGAGCTCCATCAGATCATCCGCTACCCGGCGCTCGCCGCGGGCCTGCAATTCGAGCGGCATCCGGAAACGGGCCGTGATCTCTCTGAGCAGATCTATCAGGACGCCGCAGACGCGCATGATGCGCTGCCTCTGTTAGAGTTCACTCTGGAGGAACTCTATCAGCGTCGCCGCGAAAACGTGTTGGCGTGGGCCGCCTACGATGAACTCGGCGGACTCGCCGGAGCCATCGCCCGGCGGGCACAGGAAACTTACGATGCCCTGCCGTCCGAAACCCGCCGTGATGCCGCGAAGCAAATCTTCGGCGAACTGGTCACGCTGGATGCCGCCAACGAAGGCCCGGCAACCCGCCGTCGCGCCAAGCTGGCCGAGCTTCGCGAAGTTCATCCTGGAGCGCCCGCGTTTCTAACAGCATTCATCGAGGCCAAGCTGCTGGTCACCGGCAGTGAGCATGACACCGCCACGGTCACGCTCGCCCACGAGGCGCTGATCACCCACTGGCCGGTGCTCAAGCAGTGGATAGAAGATCACCGCGACCTGCTGCTGGCCCGCCGACGGCTGGAAGACGCGACGCGGCTGTGGACCGACGGCAATCGCTCACCGCGATTCTTTCTAACAGAAGGCCGGCTTGCCGAAGCCGAGCGTGTCGCTGCGAGTGGAGTCTTCCGCTTGAGCCCGGATGAAAACGAACTCGTCCGGGTCTCGCGCGTCCGCGCCCGGCGCAAGCTGCGGCTCTTTCAAGGAGCCACCGCCGTCTTCGCCGTGCTCGCCGTCGCCGCGGGCGCACTCGGCGTGATCGCTCGCAACAAGCAGCTCCAAGCCGAGACTGCCGAGGAAAAGGCGCACACCGCGACCGCCAAAACACTTAGTTCGCTCGCCGCCGCGGACTTCGACTCGGGAGCCGCCCGCGTCGCCGCGGGTTCGCCCGATGAAGCGCTGCCCTTTCTCCTCGCCTCGCTCGAAAGCGATCCGAAGAACCTCGATGCCCAGGCTCTCTTGTTAGAAACCCTGCGTCATACCGCGTGGAATTTCCCCGAGCTGGCGCTCAAGCACCCGCTGCCGGTGCGCATGCTGTCCTTTGGCAGAGATCGCGACACCCTCTTCGCCGCCACCGACTCCAGCTCCAGCGGTGAGGGATTCAATACCACGCTGCGCTGGGATCTAACAAAGCCTGCGATCTCTTCAATGCTGGCCCCGCATTGGGGCGAGATCACACTGACCCTTTCGGTCGCTCCCGGCGGCAAGCACCTGATCGTCCAGCGCGACTACAAGTTCCTGGGCGATGCCTTCCTCTGCGACGCGGAAACGATGCAGGTGATCGCCCGCTTGCCGGTCACGAGGGCTCATACGATCCCTGCCACATGCTTTGCGTGGTCGGTCAATGGAGCCCTGCTCGCGTATCCTGCCAACCCGGCTCCCGGCAGTCCCGCGGCCTCGAATTTCGTCTGGCGCATCATCGATGCCAGCAGCGGGCAAACCGTCCGGGAGTCCGAGCCACTACCACCCACGGATGCCGCTCCGGTTTCCGCCCAACTCGATGGCACTCGGCTGCGCGCCATCGCGGCAGATGGTGCGCTCCTTGAAATGCCCATCCTGCCGAACGCCCCGGTGCGCCGTGGAAAAGTCGAGATACCGTTCGACTTCGCAGTCTTCAGCCCCGACGGCGGTACGCTTCTCGCTGCCCTGCCGCAAGAGGATGACGTGATGCCGCGCCATGAAATCATCGAGATCCGCGATGAAAACGGAAAGTTCGAGAGCAGCCTGCGCAATATCACGGAGGGCGATGGCTGGGCTTCCCCCACTGCGCTGGCCGAGCGCTTCCCATGGACGAATTGGGAGTCGCCTTTCTGGCAAAAAATCTTCGGCCAAGTCGGTGAGCTCGCGAAACCGCTGCGGGTCAAGGGATCGCTGTTAGAGAGCGCCAGCACCAACGCAGCGCGCATGCCCATTCGGGCAGAGTCGCAGATCGAGTCCGTGGCGACTTCCGGCAGCCGCGTTGCCGTGGGCACCGCCTCCGGGATGCTGACGGTCCACGAGTTTCTGGAGCCGTTGGGCTATCGGCTGCCGCCTGCAAAGGAGATTCAGAAGGACGAAGGCGAGGCGGGATGGAAGACGGTTGGCGGGAATGCCCGCTCCGCGATCCAAGTGCGCGGCCGGGATTGGCGGCTGAAGGCCAAGGATGGCTACCGCATCACCCCGATCCAGCAGTATCCCGGTTGGATGTATGTGACCGATGCCGCGGTGCCTGCCGATGGCGCTTTCATCGTGCAAGCGGGCTACAGCGCGGGTTCCGGCGGCTATTCCTCCGCTGGCATGGTCGTGTCGGATGCCACCACCGGCGAGATTCTGACGGACTTGGAACCGGTCTCCGAGATTCGCTCGGTGAGCTTCCTCGGTGACCGCCATCGCGTGGCCGCGATCGGGGCGATGGAGGTGGTGATTGCAGACGTGGAAAAGGACGGCTTCCGCCACGTGGCCACGCTGCCTGTCGTGGACGCCCATGCGCTGCATTACATCGCGGGTCGGGAGTTGCTTGCGGTGGCCACGGCCGAGTCGGTGCGCGTCTTCGATGCGCGGGACTTTTCACCGGTGCTCACTTTGCCGGTCACGCAAGGACTGACGACCGAAGAAGCTGGTTGGGAAGATGGCACCAACGCCTCCACCTGGGCCGATGACACCGGGCACGATTGGCTCGCCTATCGCAGCGGCCCTCACATCGATGTCTGGTCGCTCCGTTCCGGCCGGCGGCTGGTAAGCGGCCTGACCTTGCCATCGGAAGACGTGATTCCGGGATTTGCAGAGAAAGACGGCATGGCCGGACTTTCGTTCACCGGCGAGATCGAGGCCTTCGTGCCGCTTGCTCGTTTGGAGGGACTGGACGCCCCGCAGCTCACTGTCTTGCGCCGACTCTCCGAGTGCCTCGCTGGCATGCACTTCGCGAATGGCTCGCGCGCCCTTGCCGCGATCAATCCCCAGGCACGGCACGAGATGGCCAAGTCGGTCGATTCCAACGCCGCAGAGTCGCTGTTGCCCGGCGCCAAGAATCTGCTCGCGAAACTCGCCACCCTCGCACCGCGCGCCAGCGCGCCCGCAGTATGGGAGCCGGTCTGGGATCGGCTCGCGCTCGGCGGCGGAGAAAGCCAACGTATCGCCCGCTGGGCCGCCGATCTGGGCAAGGATCACCCATGGTTCAGCGGCTACGTCCGTGGTCAGATCGGTCGCTCCGATGAGCAATTTTTCGGATGGCAGCGAGGCGAAACGCCGGCGGGCCACGAGCCAGATACCGGCAGTCCTCTGCCAACTGATGACGACATCGGGCACTTGCACCGGCTCGCCGGGGATCCGCTGGCCATTGCCGACTTGAAGCAAGCCGCGTGGCTCGTCCTCCGAACCGCCAATGCCGGCCAAGTGCTTGCCGAAAAGGACACTCGCGAGGATTTCCCCGAGCTCGATTTGGATGCGTTGGCGAAGCTCGAGCCCTCCGCGCTCGAAGCACTTCGCAAGGCGCTCGACGAGGGCCAGCAAAGCGACTGGCGGATCAAACTGCTCGATGAACTCGGCAAGCGCCCCGCGTCTGTGGCCCTGCTCGATGCGCGCGTCGCGACGACCTTCGCTGCGTGGGAAGCTGAACCCACGCCCACCCATGCGCTCACTCACGCCGAGGCACTCGCGTTCCGTGGCGAAGTGGCAAAGGCCGCGGAATTCCTCAGGGGCAAAATTCCCGACGATACTGCGCTGACCCTGCAGCAAGCGCACTTCCTCGTCGCCTCCCGCCTTGCCGCAACTTGCCCGGTAGCGCTGGAGAAATCGCTCGATGCACTCGGCTCGCCATGGCTCCGCGCGGCTTGGCTCAACTCGCCGTCCGAAGAGCCCTTGGCCAGTCGCGTGGAACGCACGATGACTGCCGTGAACGGCCAAGGCCGTGCCGCAATCGGCGCCCTGCACGCGGCCTTGCACGCGAACGACCCCGCCGCCATCGGGACCAGTCTCCGCTTGGCCAAGGACTTGCCGCCGCCGATCCGCGACTATGCGACCGCCCGGACGCTGTGGGCGCAGGGAAAGAAGGCAGAGGTTTTCGCGCTATGGCCCGGCGAGCTGCCCAATTTCCGCGAGCTTGAGGAGGCGAATGACTGGGGCGGCTGGGAAGCTGTCATGTATTGGGAAGAGACAGACGCGTTCCTCGAGCAGTTGAACCAGATGGCTGCCACACTCCAGGCAGCGCCGGACTCGAGCCTCGAGGATCAGCGCGCGCTTGGCGAAAAGCTCCTCGCGAAAGAAACCACCGCCACCTTTGGCGTGAAGCGCGTTCGCGAGGCGTTGGTCGCCTGCGCCCTTGGCTTGGCCGATGATGCCGCGTCATCGGCACTCGTCACCAGGATGGTCGATCACGCCCGCCTCACCGGTGCCTCGCACCCCGACTGCCTGCGCATCGAGGCCCGCTCCTTCATGGCTCAGGGTGAGTTCACGGCAGCCTACGCGCGCTGGCTGCAGCTCATCGACAATGACAAGGGGGAGATCGCATCGAACGACTACCTCAACGCCGCACGATGCGTGCTGGAGGACATGCAGGATGCTGCGGCAATCGAGTTGTTGAATCGCGGCAAGCTCCGCTTCCCTGCCGACGCCGGCTTTGCCCTGGACTCCGCTTGGCTGCTGCTGACCACCTCGCATCCGGAAGACGCCGGGGTGATGCTGGAGCACGGCTTCAAGATTCCTTTCCCCGAAGACCAGAAACAGACGGCCACGGCCATGCTGCTCTGTGCCGCCGAGCAAACCGGCCGCACCGATCGCGCCGATGAAGCGCTGCAGGAACTGCTTACTCTGAGCCCGGATTGGGGCGACCAGAAGAGCCTCAAGTCGCTCGATTGGCCGGAGGCGCTGAAGCAAAACCTGTTAGCCGTGGCAAAACGGAACCGCGAGCCGGACCAGCAGGAGGAGGAGCAGGGAAAGGAACCGCAGAAGGTGAAGCCGAAGCCAAAGCCGAAGAAAAAGTAATCAGCGCGGCCCGCCTTTTCGCATCAGCAGGAACAACACCGCCATCGCACCCGCCAATAGAAACAGCGGCGACGGCTCTGGCACCGCGGTCACCTTCACCTCCGGGACCGGATCACCCACAGCCGTGCCCGGTCCGGCATGAGCGACGGACAGCAAGAGCACGTTGGCCAAAGCCAAAGCTTTGCGGCAGGCGGGTGATTTCATGGCACCGGGGGGTGTTCAGGGAGGCGCGGGAAGGGATTCCCTCCAGAGCGCTGCGTGCCATACCAATCCGGGGCTTGCAGAACAAGCTGCAATTCTTTGCACCCCTCCGGCCTGTCGCGGTTCCCAAAGCGCCCCACTCCGGCGAAATCAGGTGATTTGAATGACTGGTGTCCGCCCGTATTTGTCGAAATGAAGACTTCGATCGATCTCCCGGACTCGCTCCACCTCAAGGCCAAGGCCCGTGCCGCCGAGCAGGGCGTCACGTTGGGAGAAGTCGTCGTGGTGGCCTTGGAAAAGGGCCTTGATCCTGCCCGGGTTCCCGCACGGCAGCCCCACGAACCCCACTTCGAAATTGATGAGCTCGGCCTGCCCCGGCTCCGCCGGATCCCGGGGGACACGACCGTAGTCACCGATGAATTGCTGAACCAGCTTCGGGAACGGGAAGGCATCTGAACCATGATCCGCCTCGCTGACATCCCCGTCCTGATCGCCCTCGCCGATCCGCGTCACGTCCATCACACCGCGGCGCGAATCTGGCTGGCCTCTCATCCCGATATGGGACTGGCCACCTGCCCGCTAACCGAGAGCGGCTTCCTCCGCATCTACGGCCATTCTTCCTATCCCCACGGCCCGGGTTCGCCGGAGAAAGCCCTGCTTGATCTGAGGGTCTATCGCGCCCGGCGAGGCCACCATTTCCTGCCCTGCGACTTGTCGTTCAACGACCCCATGTTCACGTCGCTGGCCGGCTTGGCTCCGCAGCGGGTCACGGGGGTCTACCTGATGGCCCTGGCCCTGAAGTATGGGATCCGCTTCGCCACCTTTGACGCGAATCTTCCTGCGAAGCTGATCGCCCGCGGCTCCCAGGCAGTGGACGTGATTCCCGTCTAGAGCGGGCCTCAGAACATCTCTTCGAGCCGCTTCCGGTCGATGTTCTTCTCGCCCATCATCAGGAAGACCCAATCCTCGTCGCTCCAGCGTGCCACGTTCCATTTGCCGTGCTGGCCGAAGGACGGCTGACCTTTCGGCAGCTTGCACTTCACGTCGCAGCGCTTGAAGACCACCAGACGAACGGTGTCGTCCTGTTGCTTGAAGCAAACCAAGGCGCCTTTCTTTCCTTCGATGTCCAATTCGCGGCAACCATCGCCATTGAAATCCTTGAGGCCCTTCGGCAGGCAACGGCTGGGGCAAGGGAGCTTGGAGCTCTTGATGTGTTCGAACAGCGCGTGATGATCCGGATTCCGGAGATCCAAGGTGAAGCCGGGATCTTCAAAAATACGGATGGATGCCTCCTCCAGCGTGTTGATCGGCAAGGACACCGGAACGACATTCGCCACCGGTGCCCCGGCATCGAGAGTCAGTTCCTCCGGCGGAGTCGGATCGGAGACAACAACGGGCGTCTCATCCACTCGGGCCGGCCGGCTGGCGAGGAAGGCGAACGCAATGCCAGCCGCCGCAGCAGCCGGAAGACCGAAGTGCCACCAGCGGCGACCCTTGGCCGGCTCGGCCGCGGTCCGTTCCATGGCGGATAGGATTTCCCCGCGGAGATTCGAAGGCGGATGGATTCCGGCCATCGCCCCGATGACCGAGGCATCAAAGGAGTCCGGATACATCCCCGCATCGCCACGCTCCATCGCAAGGCTGACGAGGATCTCCTCACGCAGCAACGGCGGGATGCTCACCGAACTCAGCGCGATGGCAAAATCCGCATCACGGGCGCGCTCACGAGCCAGCCATTCGCCAAGCTCACGGTCCTTCGCCGCCCAAGCCAGTGCTTCAGCAAAATCGGGGTTCTCCGCGTCCGCGCCGTCCGGGCGGAAGCAACGGAGGACGAAGCGTGCTTCCTCCTTATCCATGGCTTGATTTCAAGGCCTCCGGTTGCAGTTGAAGAATGTTCTTGGGCGCACTGGAAGGCTCAGCGGTCATGCGACGGCGCAGCATTTCCTTCGCCCGGGAAATGCGCGACATCACGGTGCCGATCGGCACGTCGAGGATCTCGGCGATTTCCTTGTAGCTATGTTGTTGCAAGTAAAAGAGCGCGAGTGGCGCGCGGAAGGTTTCATCGAGGTCGCCCAGAAGCTCAAGCGCGCGCTGGCCATCCATCGTGCGCTCCGTGTCGTCCTCCTCGGCGCAGACCCTGCCCGCCACGGCTTCGGTCAGTTCCTCGTCGGTGTAGCGTTTTGCCTTTCGCGCCAAGGCCAGGAACTCGCGGTGGAGAGTGGTGAAAAGCCACGTCTTCGCCTTGTCGCGTTCCTTGAGCTGGTGGCCTTTCTGGGCCCAAATGCAGAAAGTCTGCTGGACCAGATCAGCCGCCGTATCGGCGTTCTTCGATAGCGACATCGCGAAGCGGTAAAGCGCTTCGTAATGGGCGTCGACGAGCTGTTCGAATTCCGACATCAAGTTCTCTTGGGAGACCTACTCAATAGAGTTATTCCGCAATTTTCCATGGCCCAGAGACCGGTTCTTGTCCAGCGTGCCGGGATGAAGCTTCTGCTTTTGCCTCTTCTTTTGACCGCCGCCGCATTCGCCGGGGAAGGATTCTCCATCAAGGGATCGACCGAGCCGATGGCGGTGAATGTCGAACTCGACGGCAAGCCATTCACCACCTTCCAGACCGACTCGCGGGTCCCCTACGTGGCACCGCTGCGCTCGGCCTCCGGGGCGGTGCTGACCCGCCACTGGCCGATGGAGGATAACTTCAAGGAAGAGGAGCGCGATCACCCGCACCATCGCGGCTTCTGGATGAGCCACGGCAATGTGAACGGCCACGACTTCTGGGCGTGGCAATTCGGCCAGGACCCGAAGATCGTGCTCAAGGGCGCTCCGAAAATCGCCAAGGACTCCTTCTCCGTGGACCTCGACTGGACCGCCGGCGGTAAGACCCAGCTCACCGAGGTGCGCACCTACGCGTTCAAGAAGATCGATGACAAGACGACGATGATCGACTTCACCTCGAAACTCACCGCTGCCGATGGCGATGCGACTTTCGGCGACACCAAGGAAGGCTTTTTCGCCATCCGCGTGGACCGCACCCTGCGACTGAAAGGCAAGCAGGCCAAGGGACACATCGCCGATTCCGAAGGCCGCGCGGACAACGATTCCTGGGGCAAGCGCTCGAAATGGGTGGCCTTCACCGGCCCGGACGAAAAGGATGAGCCTGCCGTGATGGCGGTCTTTGACCACCCGTCCAACCTCCGCTTCCCGACCTGGTGGCATGCCCGCGACTACGGCCTGCTCGCGGCGAACCCCTTCGGTATCCACGATTTCGAGGGCAAGAAGGACAAGCACCTCGGCGATCACGTTCTGAAGAAAGGCGAGTCGATGACGTTTCGTTATGGAGTTGTCATACATCACGGCAGCTTGGAATCTGCCAAGCTGGCCGACCGGTGGTCCGACTTCTCGAAAAACCCATGAAACGCCGCCTCTTTCTTCATACCTCGGCCTTCGCCGGCACGTGGTCGTTGCTTTCCCCGCTGGCCCGCGCCCAAGGGGCCAACGACGACCTGCGTGTCGCCGTGATCGGCTTCAATGGCCGGGGCCAGAGCCACATCGACTCCGCGACCAAAACGAAGGGTGTCCGTCTCGTGGCGCTCTGCGATGTCGACTCGAAGGTGCTCGGTGCCGCCAAGGACAAGCTGGAGAAGAAAGGCATCAAGGTCGCGACCTACGATGACTATCGTAAGGTGTGTGAGGCGAAGGACATCGATGCCGTGGTCATCGCCACGCCGAACCACACCCACGCGCTGATCGCGGTCACCGCCGCGGCCAACAGCAAGCACGTCTATGTCGAGAAGCCGGTGTCCCACAACGTGTGGGAAGGCCGCGTGCTCGCTGACGCGCAGGCCAAGTATGGCAAGGTCATCCAGCACGGCTTCCAGCGCCGCTCGGAAACCTCATGGGCGGAAGCCTTCGCGTGGCTCAACGAGGGCAACCTCGGCAAGCTCAAGCTCGCCCGCGGCTTCTGCTACAAGCCGCGCCCGTCCATCGGCAAGGTGAGCGGCCCCAAGCAGCCGCCGGCAGAAGTGAACTACGACCTGTGGTGCGGCCCTCGCGAAACCGCCCCGCCGCATCGCGAGAAGTTCCACTACGACTGGCATTGGCAATCCACCTATGGCAATGGCGACCTCGGCAACCAGGGCCCGCATCAGCTCGATCTCTGTCGCTGGGCGCTCGGCGATCCGAAGGAGCTTCCGCCGACCGTCCTTTCCTGCGGCGGCCGCTTCGCTCACGACGACGATGGCGACGTGGCAAATACCCAGGTGGTTTTCCTCGGCTACGATCCGGTCCCAATCCTCTTCGAAGTACGCGGGCTCCCGAAGAAGGGCGTCGATTACAAGTCCGGCATGGACAACTACAAGGGCCAGTCGGTCGGCAACCTGATCGAATACGAAGGTGGCTGGCTCGCCGGCGGCCACGACGGGAAGTGCCAGATCTTTGACGCCGAGGGTAAGAAGCTAAAGGACTTCCAAGGCGGTCGCCCGCACTTCCAGACCTGGGTCGATGCGATCCGCTCGGGAAAACAGGATTACATGCGCAGCGCCGACAGCGGCCATCTTTCCTCCGCGCTCGCCCACATCGGGAACATCTCATGGGACCTCGGCACGCCGGGATCGACTGCCGATGTGAAAGCCGCTTTCTCGAATGCCGCCGCCGCGGATGCCATCGAGCGCATGTCCGCTCACCTGGCGGCAAATGGCGTGGACCTCGACAAACAGAAGATCCGCCTCGGCGCGTCGCTGGCCTTGGCCGGTGAGAAGTTCACCGGCGATCAGGCTGACAAGGCCAATGCGTTGTTGAAGGGCAGCTACCGGAAAGGCTTCGAGCTTCCGGCCTAACAGCCCCTCAGTGGCTCACAGCTTGGGAAAGGGCTTCCCGAATCATCGCCGCAGCCCTAGGCAGAGGTCGGCATGGACAAGCAGGTGACAGCCACCGACGCGGAGGGCGCCCAGGTTCCCGATCAAGTCGTGATCGAGGAGCCGCTTCAGATCGTGATCGATGGTCATCCGATCGCCGTCACGATGCGCACTCCCGGTCACGACGCGGAACTCGCGCTGGGCTTCCTGCTCACGGAAGGCGTCATCCGCTCACGAGATGATGTCCGCAGGATCGACACGGACTCGCGCGACAATCACGCGCTGGTCTTCCTCTCGGACAGCGCGGAGGTGGACCTCAAGAAGCTCACCCGCCACGTCTTCAGCGCTTCTTCCTGCGGCGTCTGTGGAAAGGCGACCATCGAAGCCGTGACCTCACGGTGCCCGCCCTTGGAAGAGCGGTTCGAAATCTCCAGCGCGGTGCTGCTTGCGGCTCCGGCGAAGCTGGAGGCGGCGCAGTCGGTCTTCGCTCGCACCGGCGGGCTGCATGCCGCCGGGATCTTCACAGCGGACGGCACCGCGCTCGTGATCCGCGAAGATATCGGCCGCCACAATGCGGTCGACAAGGTGCTGGGCCACGCCTTGGAGGCTGGGTGGAATTTATCTCAAAGTTTCCTATTGGTCTCCGGACGCGTGTCTTTCGAGATCATGCAAAAGGCGCTCGCCGGCGGCCTTCCGCTAGTGGCCGCGCTCTCCGCACCCTCTTCACTGGCAGTGGATTTCGCGGCGCAGGCGAACCAAACACTGGTCGCTTTCCTACGGCCACCGAGGTTCCGCGTCTTCGCCGGCACGGTGTCCGGGTGAACGCCCCTAGCCCGTAGGAAAACGCCTTGCTTCGGGGGTTTGGGGGGATCATACATCCTGCGAGATATGAATTCCTCCTTCAATCCCTACGCCGTCGGAGCGGTAGCGGAGGCGCCGCTGGAAACGCGCACCGAGTTCGTGCGCAAGACTTACACTCACGTCGCGGGAGCCATCGGGGCATTCGCCCTTTTCGAGTTCCTGCTGATCCAAGCAGGTCTCGGGACCGCCGCCTTGTCGCTGCTCGCTACCAGCAAGTATTCGTGGCTGATCGTGCTCGGCTCCTTCATGGGCGTCTCCTGGCTCGCCAACAAGTGGGCCTACGGCGGGGCCTCCAAGGGCATGCAGTACGCCGGCCTCGTGCTCTACACCTTGGCGGAAGCCGTGATTTTCCTGCCGCTGATCGCCTTGGCGCTGATCCGCCCGGACGGTGTCGCCATCATCGGCCAAGCCGCAGTGGTCACCGGGTTCCTGGTGCTCGGCCTGACAGCGATCGCCTTCACCACTCGCAAGGATTTCACCTTCCTCGGAGGGATGATCAAGATCGGCTGCTTCATCGCGCTCGGCCTGATCGTGGCGTCTATCTTCATGGGCTTCTCGCTCGGAGTCTGGTTCAGCGGGGCCATGGTGCTACTGATGGCCGGTAGCATTCTCTACAACACCAGCGCGATCATGTATCACTACGCACCCGGCCAGCACGTCGCCGCCGCGCTCTCGCTCTTCGCCAGCGTGGCCACCATGTTCTGGTATGTGCTCCGCCTGTTCATGAGCCGCGATTGATCGCTGCTTCTGTCTCTCTCCAAGGCCGGATGTCCACATGGCATCCGGCCTTTTTTGCGGAAGTGGCGGCGGTCTATGACCGTTGCACTTCAGCGGCACGTGCCGGATCGTGAGGCTCTTACGGCCGACGCCGCCAGTTTCCGACGCTCATCGACCGCCGCTACAGGGGAAAGAAGAAGGCAGGCCCCGCAAACGAGGCCTGCCTGATAGAAAGCAACCTGAGACTTCAAGATCTCACTTCACCTTCACGGTGATCTCGTCCTTCGTCTCGATCTTGAGGCCGGGGATGTCCTTGAAAGCCGCGGCCGCGTCGGCGGGGCTGGCGTCCTTCAGCGCTTCCAGCTTCTTCATGTTCGCCGGATCGGCGATAAGCTTGCCGAAGGGCAGGTCGATCAGGGTCACCACATTGCCATCCACGTAGGTGGCATTGGTTTCGGCGATGCCATCGGCGACCTCAAGCTTGAGGGACATGCGCATGTCCTTGAACATCTGCTGCATCATCGCCATGGCCTGTGCGTCGGGCTCTTCCTTTTCATCAGGAGCGTCGCCCTTTTCCGCGTCTGGCTTCTTGCTGTCCGGCTTGGCTTCGGGATTCACCAGCTTGAGGACGCCGTCCTTGTAGGTGAAGGTGATGGGCTTGTTCTCGTGCTTGGCTGCGGCGTCGGGAGCGTCACCCGGAGGGCCCATGTCCTTGCCAGCGTCAGACATCGCACTGCCGAAGTTGAACTTCACCTGGTTGATGTCCTTGAACTTGTAAACGACGAGTCCGCCGATGCGGCCGTCCTTCTTGATGGCCTCGGCCTTCTCGACCGTGACGCCCTCGCCCATCTTGGCGGCGGTCTCGGCGGCCTTCTTGGCGTCGGAGAACTTGCCCGCGGGGTTTTCGCCGCCGGCCGGCATGTCAGCCATCATCGCGCTGGCCTCAGCGCTGAAGAGGGTCTCTTCGGTGATGGTCCCGCTGCCGTCCTTGTTCAGCTTGATGGTGGAAGTTTGTTCCAGACAGGAGGGGAACAGCAGCGCGACCAACGCCGCACCGAGGTATGGAAGTGCTCGTTTCATGGGAGCTACCAGCCTGCACCAGAGGAGCCCTTTGACAAGAACTCGCTTGGCACAACTTGGCCTGATAGGCGGACACCAGCCGGTATCTCACTGAAGCTCCTTCGCCAGATTCTCACGTTCGCTGGATGAAAGGTTCGCCGTCTCGAACGCCGCGCGCGCCGCCTGTAGATCGGAGCCGCGCCAAGATTTCAGGGTCTGGCGCAGCTCATTGAGACGGGCGTTTTGGTCCGTGATGGAAGCGGCCCAGGAAAAGGCGGTGGAAGGATCGCTGCCGCGGATCTGGCCCACCAGTGGCTGGATGGCGGCATCCCGTGAACTGCCAGCTTCCAAGGTGCCGAGCCACTGCGAAGTGGCTACGGCATCGTATTGGCTCCAGGAGGCGGCGACCGCCTTGAGTCCGGCATCGCGCGCCGGACCTTCCGGAAGTCCCGCAGCCCATGCAGATGCGGAGGCGGGATCATCAGACGCCCATTGGCGGGCCAAGTTCCCGGCGGAAGAGGCGAGGTTCTGGGCCATGCCGTCCGGTGGCGAAGCGATCAGACCGGCGAGTTGGGCGCTAGCCGTGGCCGGATGATCTCGGGCCAAGGAAGGCAGGACGGCGGCAAGCGCTCGCGCCTTCTCAGGGCCGGTCAAGCTGTCCGCCCACGCCTTGGCAGCTTCCGGGTCGCTCTGGCTCCATGAGCCGGCGACGTTGTCGAGCGCTTCGAGACGGCCTTGACCTGCGGGCAGCTTTTTCCAGCCCTCCGCGGCAGCCTCCGGATCCTCGCGGCTCCAATTGTCGAAAAGCCCCTTCACCGCTGCGGTTTGCTCCTGCGGGTTTTGAAAAGAAACGGCAAAATCGAGGGCTTTCTCCGGATCGCGGTTCGCGTAATTCGCCATCATCTGGGAAAGGCTCATGGTGCTGCGCTGCGCCTCCGGCAGGGCGAGGTAGTATTTCTCCGCTGCGGCAGGATCCGAGGAAACCAAGCCCCGGAGCACGGCAGCGGAGGTATCGATCTTTTCCCGGTCCGTGAGCTTGCCGATCTGTTCCTTGAGCAGATCCCCCGAGGTCCACGCGGCGTAATACATCTGGTTGCCCAGATTCTCCCGCCGTGTGGCCGGATCCTTCACCTGCTCAATGAGATCGAAGGCGAGCCGCGTGTCGTTCCAGTTCAAGTTGCGCAGAAAGTTGTTGGTGGCGATGCGCAGGTCCGACTTGTTCTCCATCTTCATCAGCATCGCCATGGCCTTGCCGGGCTCCTCATCGGCGACGATTTCGAGAATCCCGCCGATGACCTTTCCCCGCAGATAACCCGGCTCCGTCATGAGCCTCGCCCAAGCCTTGTCCGGATCTTCGCGGGCCATGACCTTGAAGACCTCCGCTGCCGAGGCGGCCTTGCGGTCGCCGCTCAAGGTTTTGGCCCACGCGAGGGCCGCATCCGGATCCTTCTGCGCCCAAGTCGCGGCCAGCTGTCCCGCGGTGTATTCGCCCACGCGGTCCGGCGGTAGCGCCGCCATGCGGGCCGCCGCGGCAGCAGGGTCGGTCTTCGCCCACTTCGCGAAAACCTCTGCCGTGTAGTAGTCGCTGAATCCTGACGGGTTGGCCTCCTTTTCCAGCAAGTCGCAGGCCGCGGCCGGATCGGTGTCAGACAAGGACGAAACCATCGCCATGCTCGCCATCTCGCGAACCTCTCCCTTCGGCAGTTTTTCGAACTCCAGAATCGCTCGGGCTGGGTCCGCTTTCGCCAATGCTCCGAAACAACTTCCTGCCGCTCCCTTCTGAAACGAGCGCGACTTGGAAGACATCACGAACGCAACGGAGGCCGCGGGATCGACGAGCGCCCAGCGTTCGAACAATGCGCCCATCATGGTGTAGCTGACCGGGTCGTAGCGGTTCGGATGGTCACGGGCCTCCTTCTGCAGCATCTCCATCAGCGCGGGAATCTCGTCGGCCTTGAGCTCGTTCACCGCCAGCGTCACCCGGGCGGAAGCCACCGAGTTGCCTTGCCGCTGGAAGACCTTCCGCAGGTCCTCCAGCGACGAAAGCGAGACCATGTCGCCGCCGAAAGGATCCGTACGCTGGCCGCGCGTGGCCACCCGTGTTTCCCGCGCAGGCCCGGCCGCGGAATCTGCTCCGGTCTCGCCCGAGCTTTGTCCATGTCTCCCTGCGAAATAACCAATTCCTAGGGCAACCGGCAGCATTAGCAAGAGAAGGGAGGGTTTCATTGAGTTATGAATTAGTGATGTCTGCTGCGGGCGCCAGACCTTTCTCTCCGGTGATTGACAATGCCGGACGGACTTCGTCACGCGACAATGAATGAAAGCCGGGCGCGAAACACGTTGCCGGTGGCGCTTTCCCTCTAGCATCCTCCGCGCGCCGATGGAAACCGCCGTAGAGATCCGAGATCTGGTGAAGGACTTCCGCCCGGCGGGCCGCAAGGAACCGCTGCGCGCCGTCGACCGCGTGTCTCTAACCATCGCCCCCGGCGAGGTCTATGGCCTGATCGGGCCGAACGGCTCCGGCAAGTCCACCACCATGAAAGCGCTGCTCGGGCTGGTGCAGCCGGACGCCGGGGTCTGCAAGATCTTCGGCAACGACTCGATGGCGGTCGATTCTCGCCAGGAAGTGGGCTTCCTCCCGGAAAATCCTTATTTCTACAAGCACCTCAGCGGCGCGGAAACGCTGCGCTTCTATGGCAAGCTCTGCGGCCTGCGGGGTGCGAAACTGGAGGTACGGGTGAAGGAGCTGCTCCATCTGGTGGACCTCGATGGTGCCGCGGACCGGCGGCTTGGTGGCTATTCGAAGGGCATGCTCCAGCGCATTGGCTTGGCCCAGGCGCTGGTTCAGGAACCGCGGCTGGTCATCCTCGACGAGCCGACCGCCGGCGTGGATCCGGTCGGATCGCGCGAGATCCGCGACCTGATCCTCGATTTGAAAGCGCGCGGCATCACGGTGTTCCTCTGCTCGCACTTGTTAGAGCAGGTGCAGGAAGTCTGCGACCGGGTCGGCATCATCTTCCGCGGGAAGATGGTCAAGGAGGGCCGCATCGATGAACTGCTGGCGATCGGCGACCAGACCGAGATCGTGCTGCGCGATGCCTCGCCGGAGCTGTTGGAAAAACTAACCGCCCAGATCCAAGCCGACAGCCAGGCCGAACTGGTGCGCACCGGCCGGCCGAAAACCACGCTGGAGCGCCTCTTCCTGGAAGAAACCGTCAACCGCCGCGACCGCTGACCGATGTCCCGCCCCGCGCCCAATCGCCCGCTCAATCCCCGTCGCATCAGCGTGATCGCGATGCACACCTTCACGCAGCTGGTGCGGATGAAGGTTTTCTACTTCCTCGGCGTGTTCGCGCTGATCCTGCTGGCGAGCAATCTCTTCAACATCCAAGGCCTCGATCGCCCGGACTTGGAAGGCGTGGACGTGCTGCGCTCGATCCGCTCGTGGTCGCTGGGGACCATGACCTTGTTTTCGGTGGTGCTGGGAATCGTGGCCACGGCCCTCCTGCTGCCGAAGGACGTGGAGGACCGCACGCTCTACACCATCCTCGCCAAGCCGGTGCCACGACTGGACTACCTCGTCGGAAAACTCGGTGGCGTGTTGCTGCTGCTGTTCGCTTCGCTGCTGGTGATGGACCTGCTGATGACCGGCGTGCTCGCTATCCGCAGCCATCTGGTGGTCCAAGCACAAGAAGCCTCCGCACTGAACGCGGGCTGGCCGAAGGATCAGATCGATGCGCTCCGGACGGAAACGCTCCGGCAAGGTGCCACGTGGGACATCCAAGGCGCGGTGCTGTTGGTTTTCCTACGCGCCGTGGTGGTGTCCTCGACAGCGCTGATGCTGTCCATCATCTCGACCAGCACGCTTTTCACGACGATCACCGGCTTCATCGTCTATTTCATCGGCAACTTCCAAGACATCGCCCGCGACGCCTATTTCAAGGGCGATGGCACGGGGCCGCTGGAGCGCATGGCCGGCTTGGTGGTCGCGACGTTTTTCCCGAACTTCCAGCTCTACAACGTGGTCGACGAGGTGATCGCCGGGCAAGTGCTGACCGGTGCCGACCTCACCGGTCCGCTCGGCATGACCGCCTTCTACCTGGTGCTGCACCTGTTCGTGTCCTGGCTGATGTTCTCGAAAAAGGAGTTCTGAGATGAAGGCGCTCCACCGAAACCTGCTCGCGCTGGCGGTCCTCGCCGCCGGCGGACTGCTGCGGCTGCCGGCGGAGCAGTCCATCACCGTTCGATTCCGGGAAAAGGGTCTGCTTTCCGCGCCCCTCGATATCGGCCTCAAGGAGCAGATCGGCCAGAACAGCTCGGCAATCGCCTTGGCCGGCCTGCGAACGCTGGTGGCGACCTTCACCCATCTGGAGGCGACCGAAGCTTTCTCCGACTGCAAGTGGCTCGACGTGGAAAAGCTGATGGGAACCACCGTCCAGCTCTCACCGCGGGGATCCTACTACTGGGACATGGGGGCATGGCACCTGGCCTACAACGCGGCCTCCTGGTATCGCATCGACTCCGGGCTGCCGCCGATCCGCGCCAAGGCGGAAGCACGCCGCTGGATTGAAAAGGGCAGGCACTTTTACGAGCGTGGCATCGCCAACAATCCCGGCAACTGGGAACTCCCCGCGCTGCTTGGGCAGCTTCTTTCCGACGCCCGCCGCGAGCCGGACGACAAGGCGGCCGTGGAGGCCTTCCGGAAGGCCGTAGCCACCGGCAAGGCTCCGCCGCACATTCACCGCCAGCGGTTCTTCGCCGAGGCAAGGGCCGGAGCCGATCCGGCCGAGATGCTGGCCGCCGTCCGCGCCCTGCTGACGAGCCAAGGAAACCGGGTCCCCACCCTGCTGTGCCTCCGCTATACCCTAGAATACCAACTCCATGAGCCTGAGGACCCTATCGTGCTGGCCGCCGATATCTTCGGCAGCGAGGAAAAGGCCCTGCGGAATCTGGGAGACTACTACGTGAACAACCTGCTGGATCGCATGCCGGAGCGCGGCGTGGAGGCGGCCGTCCGTCTCTTGGAGGGGCGGCGGGGGATTTCCCCGGAAGACGACCGGAGTTTCATCCGTCAGAAGGAGATAGCCCGCGATCGGCTCGCACTTGACCATTGAACAGGGTTTGACTCGACAGCCGCGGGAACCCTCCCCTAAAGCCTCTGCCGCCGCCATTCTCCCATGCGAATCGCTCTTTTCGGTGACATTCACGCCAACCTCGAAGCCCTCGAGGCCGCGCTGGCCGATGCCGCCGAGCAGGGTTGCACCGATTACGTCTGCCTCGGCGACGTCGTCGGCTACAATGCAGACCCCGCAGCCTGCTTGGAAAAGGTCCGGGCCATGGATTGCCCGGTGGTGAAAGGAAATCACGACGAGGACGCCTCCGGCACCCATTCGCTGGATTCCATGAACCCGGTGGCCGCCGCCGCGCTGGAATGGACCCGCGAGCAGCTCAGCGATGAGCAGCGCACTTGGCTGCGCCGCTTGCGGATGGTCCGCCAAGTCGAGGACTTCACGGTGGTCCACAGCACCCTCGACCAGCCAGCCCACTGGAACTACGTGACGAACCGCTTCGACGCGATGTCGAACTTCTCATACCAGTTCACCCAGGTCTGCTTCCACGGCCATACCCACGTCCCGCGCGTGTATGTGAAGACCGACAAGGTTACCGAGGTGCCCGCCGATTCGGTGGTGATTGAGGAAGGCTCGAAGTATTTCATCAACGCAGGTTCCGTCGGCCAGCCACGCGATGGCGACTGGCGTGCCTGCTACGCGATCTACGATCTCGACCACAAGCTGGTCGTCTTCCGCCGTGTCGAATACGACATCGCCACCACCCAGCGTAAGATTCTCGATGCCGGCCTGCCATCCATGCTGGCTGAGCGCCTCGCCGACGGCCGATGATCGACGTCGTCGCCGGCCTGATCCTCGATGACGCGGGCCGGCTGCTGGCCTGCAAGCGACCGGAGGGCAAGCACCTCGGCGGCAAATGGGAATTCCCCGGCGGCAAGGTAGAGCCCGGCGAAGACCCGGTCGAGGCGCTCATCCGCGAGCTGGAGGAGGAACTTGGCATCCGCGTGGAAACCGGTGCTGCACTTACCCCGGTCGTCTGGGACTACGGCCGCAGACCGATCCGCCTGCATCCCTTCCTGTGCCGTATCCTCTCCGGCATTCCGCATCCGCACGAGCACTCGGAGATCCGCTGGTGCGGAGCCGAAGACCTCGGCGAACTGGACTGGGCCGAGGCCGATGTGCCGATTCTGGCCGAGTGGAAAGGGACTCTCGGCCGCTTACTTTCAAGCACGACGCCGCCTGACGAGAATTCCGGCGGCTAGCCCGGCCAGCAAGGTAACCGATGGCTCTGGCACCGGCAGCGCGGTGAGTTGGAGCGACAAGGTGCTGGTCGGCGGGGCCGCCGTGGAGATCCAGATCGGCATCCATCCATCACTGGAGTCGTCGCGATAATACATCCGGCTGGGATCGGTGGAGGCGCCGGTGGGAGCCAAGCTGGCGGCATCTTCCAGCTTCGGGCCGAAAGCGCCGCCGTCGCTGTAGTTGCTGATGTTCTCGAATTTCACCGACCAGAAGATGTCGTCCGGAACCAGCGTGTGGATGTCCGCGAAGATGAGCTGGTTAAGATTCAGGTTGCTCGGGCCATCGCCCTCGAGTTGGAAGACGATCGCGCCGGAGCTCCACAGAGCCGTATCGGCGGGGCGATATCCGGCAAGCGGCCCCGGCGTTACTCCCGGTTGGCCGACGGGGCCGTCGTATTCGTTGTCGTCCACGACCGCCTGGTAGAACGACAGCGTCACCGTCGCCTGCCGGGCGATGTTCGAGTAAATCGTGACCGTGGCTTGGTCGAGGTAGCGCTCAGTCCCCGCCAAGCTGGCGGAGTCGGCATACTCGGCCGTCTGCGAAATCGTCAGGTAGGTGAACGCACCGCCGGTCTCACCGGGCAGCGAATATACCGGCGTCTGGGCCGCCAAGGGGGATGCGAGGGCAAGCGCCGCCGCAGCGAAAAGCACGGGGAATCTCATCGGGGGGATGGGGGTGAACGATCAGCGTCTAGCACAAGCCGCTGGGCCAAGTCGATACCGGACTGCAATTGGCGCGAGAAATGGCGCGAGAAAACCTGCCACTTTCACATATCCCAGACGCCGCGCTTGGCGCGTTTGGCCTCCTTCTCCAGCTCTCGCAACTGCCTCAGCCGCTCCTTCACGGACGTGCCATCGGGCAGGTCGGCGGGCTTCGTGTGAATACGGACCAGCCCTTCGCGGACCAGCGTTTCCTCAAGGAACGGCCCGCCATCCGGGGTGACGAAGGCGTGGTAGCGCTTGTCGCCGAAGGGATCATCCCAGCGGGTGTGTAGAGTGAAAGGCTTGCCGGCCAGCAAGTCATGGACGCGGGACTTGGCGCGTTGCCCGATCTCGACGGTCTGCTCATCGCTCAGGCCAAGTTCCTGTGCCTGCTCGTGGATGCGCTCGCGATTGGTGGCCCCGCCTCGGTAGGTGCGGAACTGGCTTTCCGGCGCGTCCACGTAGTAGAGGCGGAATTGCTCGGTCCGCCCATCCGGCAGGCGGACATAGAAGCTGTCGCCGTCGTTGCTCTTGTTGTCCTGCCAGCGGCAGCCGGAGATGAGTTCGTAGCCCCTTGATACCTTCGGACGTTCAGCCGATCCCGGCCGGGGTTTTTGCAATTCGCGATTCTGGGAAATCGCCCAAAGGACCACGCTGGAAAGCAGAATCAGGATCCACTGCCATTTCTTTGGCACAGGATGGGCCATGGCTCAGAGACCCTTGAGGCCCTGATACTCCTGATAGGTACCCAGCGGCATCACTGCCTTGCCCCAGTCGCGGTTCAGGCGGCGGTACTTTTTGATGAACTCGGTGGGATCGGCCCAGTTCGTCATGTCCCTCGCCACGCTCTCGCGCTGCATGCCGATGCTGAGATTGTGGCGGATCTCGAAGTGGAGGTGGGCGGCATACATCCCGCGGTTGTTGCCGATGGTGCCGACCTGCTGGCCGCGCCTCACGATCTGGCCGACCTTCACCAACATCTCGCGCATGTGGCCGTAAAGGGCATCGATAAACCGGACCTGACCCGAGGCCGGGTCGCGGTAGGCGTAGCGGATGATGACGACGTTCCCCCAACCTTGGTGGACGTCATAGGCCCAAGTCACCACACCGTCGCCGATGCTGTAAACCGGGGCACCCATGTCGCTGTCGCCACCGCCTTGACCATTCCAGTCCTCGCCGAAGTGGACCGGCGGGCGCAGCCGCATGCCGCGGGCCTTGTAGTAGCCGGTGCCATCGGGCTTGCCGACGGGGAAATCGAAACCGTCCGCGAGAGGCACCCGTGCCTGCCGCTGCTGGGCGTGGGCAGGCGCCAACAAAGCCAAGAGGAGGGCCAGCAGAATCAGGATCTTGGGTTTCTGCGGCGCTCCGCTCACCCCGCCAGTGCACGCCCGGAGGCGGTCACGGGCAAGAGAAAATCAATCTTCGCCCGGCAGCCCGGGCCCCGGACCAATCAGCCCGCTCCCAGCCCGAGGGTATTCGTAGCGATCAGCACGGCAGCGATGATGGCGATCGCGATGCGATACCAACCGAAGACTCCCAACCCTTTGCGGTTCAGATAGGAAACCATCCATTTCACCGCCACCGCGGCGGAAATCGTGGCCGCGATCACCCCGATCAGCAGGGGAATCGGACCGTAGCTGTCCCACATCAGCAGCGCTCCACCGAGCTTGTGGTCGTATTTTTCCGCGATGTCATGGACCGGCCAGACGGCTTTTTTGGCCGTGGCGGCTCCGAGCGTGATCAATCCGAGCAGGAAGGAAAACTCGACCGCGGCGCTCAGCCGCAGGCCAACGAGGATGCCGCCGAGGATGGTCATCAGGCTGCGTGAGGTGCCAGGCCACATGGCGAGGCATTGGGCGAACCCGACGACGAGCGCCATTTTGATTGTGATCTCGGCGAGTTCTACGCCCTTGCTGCCGCCACCCTTTTTCATCCACCGGTCAACCGCGAGAATGGCGAGACCGCCGGTGAACCAAGCGAGGGCGACCCACTTGAAATGAAAGAGTTTCTCCTCGATCCAGTCATTGGCGAGGTACCCGATGATGGCGGCAGGCAGGAAGCCAGCGAGCACGGCAAAGATCAGCTTCAGGCCCTCCTTGTCACGGCCGAGCAGGCCCATGAACATCTGGCGGACCCGCGGGAAATAGAGGCCCAGCACCGCGGCGATCGCGCCGCCCTGGATGCAGATCGCGAAGCAATCCGCCGCGGCCTTTTCCTGGCCGGTGAGATTTCCCATCATCATCCGCTGGGCGACGATGAGGTGGCCGGTGGAGCTGACGGGGAGGTATTCGGTGAGACCCTCGATGATGCCGAGGATGAGCGCTTGCCACCAGTTCATGAGGGAGTGGCGCGACCTTGCCGCCCTAGATCGGCCGGGGCAAGGGATTTGCGGTTGCCTGATGGTCTAGCAGGAGAGAAGTTCGGGGCGTCCGACGTAACCGGCGGACCTCCCATCACCACCGAATGAAGCGGAAGTACCTTTGGATGGTCAGGCGCGCCTATCGGGCCTTGCGCCATCCGAAGCTGCGCCACCGGGGATGGTGGAAAAAGCTGACCCAGCCGCTCTTCGAGCGCCGCTTGTGGAAGCCGTGCCGGGACACGGTGGCGGTCGGCTTGGCCATCGGGCTGTTTTTCGGGGTGATCCCGTTGATCCCCCAATCGCTCTTCGCAGCGATCGCGGCGATGCGGGTGAAGGCAAACATTCCCTTCGCCGTAGCGATCACCTGGATCTCGAATCCGGTCACCAATGTGCCGCTCTGGGCGGCTCAGCTCTGGCTAGGGAATCAGGTGCAAGACCTACTGCATCTGGACGCACCGGAATTCGCCGGCACTTTCCAGATTCCCCACGTGGGTGTGGTGAATGCCGCCACCTTCATGCTCGGCGTGCTTTTGTCCGGTCTGATCCTGGCGCTGCTCGCCTTCCCGATCACCCACTTGTTCTCGGCGATCATGCCGCACCATCTGCCGAGGCTGCCGCGCCGACACCGCGACGCCGTGGTCATCGTCCCTCCTCGGGGCTCCCGAAGCTCCGAGAACTGACTTTCCCCCCGCCAAACGGTGCACCAAGACGGGTGCCGACGGTGGCTTTGGGAAAGACGAAACGCTCCAGCGCCTTCGCCTCCGCTCGCTTCAGACCGGCCACTACCAGCAGCGAGATCAAGCCGGCCGCCGCTCCGAACCCCACGGCCAGCAGCACCAAGCGGCCCCGGGTATTCCCCTCGGGAGCAGCCGCGCGTTCATCGAGCACCTTGGAAATGCCACTCGCCAGGCCGATGGCCAGCCGTTCGGCATATTCCTCCGTGGACGAGGCCTGTCGCAGGCTTTCGTCCATGACGCGACCAATGGCCCCCAGGTCGGAGGGCGAAAATTCCTTCGGCCCCGTCACGGGCAAGTTCGCACCCTCCGGAACTTGGGCCGCCTTCGAAGGAGCTTGGCTTTGGCGGAAGGTCCGGCTGTCCGTCTCCAGCACCAGCACCATGCCCGGCGAATTGCCTAGCCACGCATGCTGCAGGGCATGGGCGCGGTCGTCCAAGTTGCGGCCGTAGAGCGAGCTATAGAGGACGAAGTAGAAGGGGAAGCCGTGCTTTTCCTCCAAGTCCGCCAGTGCTTCGGCGACCGCCTTATGCCGCTCCGGGCTGCGCGCGAACATCCGGGCCTCATCGAGGATGCCATCAGCCGGCGGCGGTGGCGGGGTGAAATCGTCGGCGTCCTGAGCATGCAGCCAACCGGCCAGCATCCACAGCAGCGCAACGCACAGTACCCTCACGCGGTGCATCATTTCCAAGCCGGCGAACCTGACAAGCCCGTCGTCTTTCCCCTCGACAGGATGAGGCTCCCGCGCCAGCGTCGGGGCCGTGACGATGAATCTCCGCGGGCTTCTTGAGCTGCGGCCGCTCCTTCTAGGGCTGGCCACCCGCTGAGCATTTTCCTTTCCTACCGCCGTCACTTGGCTGCTGCAATTTTCCTGCGGCGCCCCTTTTCCTTTCAGACTCATTCTCTCTTTTTTTCCGTGAAAACCGCCTCGATCTCGAAATACCGGCCCTTCCCGCCGGTCCAACTGCCGGACCGCACGTGGCCGGACCAGACCATCACGACCGCCCCGATCTGGTGCTCGGTCGACCTCCGCGATGGCAACCAAGCCCTCCCGCAGCCGATGTCGGTGGAGGAAAAGCTCGAGTTCTTCGACGTGCTCTGCCGCGTGGGCTTCAAGCAGATCGAGATCGGCTTCCCCTCGGCCGCGGACACGGAGTTCAATTTCTGCCGCCGCCTGATCGAGGAGAACCGCATCCCAGAGGACGTGACCATCCAGATCCTGGTGCAGACCCGTGAGCACCTGATCCGACGCTCTTTCGAAGCCATCGCAGGCGCGAAACGGGCGATCGTCCACATCTACAACTCCACCTCGCCGCTGCAGCGCCGCGTGACCTTCAGTGATGCCTCGCGCGAGGACATCAAGCAGCTCGCCATCGATGGCGCCAAGCTGGTCAAGGAACTGGCCCCGACGATCCCGCAGACCGAGGTGATCCTGCAGTACTCGCCGGAGTCCTTCTCCGACACCGAATTGGATTTCGCCGCGGAGATCTGCAACGCGGTCATCGACGTCTGGCAGCCAACGCCGGAGAAGAAAATGATCATCAACCTCCCGGACACCGTCCAGTGGACCACGCCGAACATCCACGCCGACATGATCGAGTGGATGATCCGGCACCTGGATCGCCGCGAGTCGCTGATCGTCTCGCTGCACACCCACAATGACCGCGGCACCGGCACGGCCGCCACCGAGCTGGGCCTGATGGCCGGAGCGGACCGCGTGGAAGGCACGCTGTTCGGCAACGGCGAGCGCACCGGAAACCTGGATATCGTCAACGTAGCGCTGAACATGAACGGCCACGGCATCGATACGGGCCTCGATTTCTCCGACCTGACCTCACTGCGTCAGGTCTATGAAAAGGTCACCCGCATGACCGTCGGCGAGCGCCATCCGTATGCCGGTGAGCTGGTCTTCACCGCCTTCTCCGGCTCTCACCAGGACGCGATCAAGAAGGGTCTCGATCGCCGCGAGAAGGAGGTCGCAGCGGACGCCGATCTCGCTTGGGGTGTGCCGTACCTGACCATCGATCCACAGGACATCGGCCGCTCGTATGAGGCGATTATTCGCATCAACTCGCAGTCCGGAAAGGGCGGCATCGCCTACATCCTCGACCGCGAACACGGCTTGGACCTGCCGAAGACCATGCACCCACAGGTCGGCAAGCGCATCTATGATCTGGCCGATGAGCTGGGCCGCGAGCTGACGGCCGATGAAATCCGCGACGCCTTCTACCGGCTCTTCGCCAACGTCGAGCTGCCGCTTTCCGTGAAGGACTACGAGCTGGTCCACCACACCACCGAGCGCGGCCAAGTCGCCTGCAATGCGACGATCGAGCTGCATGGCGAGGAGCGGAAGATCCACGGCCTCGGCAACGGCCCGATCAATGCCTTCGTCCACGCGATGCAGGGTGCCGGCATGAAGGACTTCAAGGTTACCGACTACCGCTCCCACGCCGTCCGCGGCGGATCGGACGCGAGCGCCGCCGCCTACGTCCAGGTCCAGCACGATGACGGCCGCATCCTGTGGGGCTGTGGCATCGACCCCTCCATCGAAATGGCCGGCCTCAAGGCGCTGGTGACCGGTTGGAATCTGCTCCGGGCCTAACCGCCCGGTCCGCTGTCGTGGCGGGCGATTGGGTTCATCCCCACTTGCCATGGGTGCAGGGCTTCCCTTGACTCTGCACCATGTCTTCCGCCCGCCACGACGGCCGCCAGCCGGATCAACTCCGCCCGATTTCCTTCATTCCCCACGTGGCTCCGCACGCCGCGGGCTCGGTGCTGGTGTCCTTTGGCAATACGCGCGTTATCTGCGCCGCGACCATTGATGAGGACGTGCCGCGCTGGATGAAAATGCAGCGGGTCGAGGGCGGCTGGCTGACCGCGGAATACAGCATGCTCCCCTACTCCACGCTGGAGCGGAAGGACCGCGATATCTCGCGCGGCAAGCTCGATGGCCGCTCTTCGGAAATCCAGCGGCTGATCGGCCGGGCCCTGCGCGCGGTGACGGATCTATCAAAACTCGGCCAGCGCACGGTGTGGATCGATTGCGACGTGCTCCAGGCCGACGGCGGCACCCGCACCGCGTCCATCACGGGCGGCTGCGTGGCGCTGGCGATCGCGCTGAACAAGCTGATGTCGGCGGGGAAACTGAAGACTTTCCCGCTCACCAGGCTGGTCTCGGCTATTTCCGCCGGGGTGGTGAATGGCCAGCCGGTGCTCGATCTGGACTATATCGAGGACAAGGACGCCTCGGTGGATTTCAACGTGGTCATGACCGAAAGCGGCGAGTTCGTGGAGGTTCAGGGCAGCGGCGAGGAAGCGGTTTTCTCCGGCGCCGAGATGACGGCGATGTTGGAGCTGGCCACCAAGGGCTCGGCCGAACTGGTGGCGCTCCAGAAGAAGGCGATCCTCGAGGCCGACAAGCCGAGCGGCGACGCGCTGGCCTCCCTCGCGGCAGCCTTCGGACGTTGATTGGTTAAGGGTTTTCTTTGTCCTTGCAGGGACCCCGGGCGGAATTAGCTTGGTCCGATCCTCCCGCGGTTTTCCGCGAGGGGATACATATAAAAAATCGGGACCACTTAGTGGGTCCCACCATAGGCAAAACCAAAGTAAAACCATGAAAACCAATATCCGTCAGCACGGCGGCTTCACCTTGGTGGAGCTGCTCGTGGTGATCGTTATCATCGCGGCCCTCGCGGGCCTCTCGGCTCCCGTCATCCTGAAGCAGCGCAAGGCTGCCGACCGCACGGAAGCGATCAACAACGTCAAGCAGATCAACCTCGCGCTGATCGACTTCGACAACGACTACGGCAGCTTCCCGGATAACAACACCCAGGAAGACGTGAAAGATGCGACCGGCACGGCCCTGAGCTTTGGCGGTACGTTCGCGAACGACTACTTCCGCCAGCTCGTTGCCGCAGGCAACAAGTCGGAGAAGATCTTCTGGTGCAAGACCAGCTACAGCCCGAAGAAGGGTGATGACATCATCACTCCGGGTAAGGCGCTGGATGCCGGTGAAGTCGGCTTCGGCTACATCATGGCCAGCCAAACCGATGGCCAGAGCACCTCGGGTGACCCGGGCCGTCCGGTCTGTGTGACCCCGCTCTTCAAGGCTCAGCCCAACTGGGAATTCGACGCCGAGCCTTACGGCGAAAAGGCAGTCGTGCTCCGCATCGATGGCAGTGCCAAGCCGGAAACCATCCGTACTGACAACAAGTACATCAGCATCCAAGGCGGCCGTTTCCTCCAGACCACGGGTGACAACACCCCCTGGGGCAACGACATCAACCCCGTCCTGCGTGCTCCTCAGCCACGCGGCAACTAAGCCGGGCTGACAACCACTGATTCCCAAGCCGGGAAGCCTTTCGGGGCTTCCCGGTTTTTCGTTTCCGGGATCAGGTGCCGCAATGATCCCGCAGGAAACTTCGATGTGCGCTGCCGGAGCTTTCCACTAATCTACCGCAGCAATGAAGGAAGATGAACAGGCGCGGCTGCCGGACGGCCGGATGCTGGGCTACGCGGACTATGGCGACCCTTCCGGCGACCCCGTGTTCTTTTTCCACGGCTGGCCGAGCAGCCGGTATCAGGGAAAACTCCTCCACGAGCTGGCGGCAGAGCGGGGACTTCGATTGCTCGCGCTGGACCGTCCCGGAGTCGGCCTCTCCGATCCCCTGCCCGGCCGCGGTTTCGCAAGCTGGCCGGACGATGTGGCTGGCATCGCGGATGCGCTGGGAATCGGCCGCTTCAAGATCTACGGCATTTCGGGTGGCGGGCCCTACACGCTGGCCACGGCAGCGGCATTGCCTGAGCGCGTGACAGCCGCAGCCGTCATTTGCGGAGCGCCGCCCTTGGGCGATGCCGCCGACCGGGCCAACATGCACTGGGCCTACCGGACCCTGACTAATCTCAAGCAGCTTCGCCGTGCCGTCACGCCCGGTATCATCGCGGCCAGCCGCTGGATGATCGCCCGCGGGGCGGAGCGCGCCCCGATGACCTGGATGCTGCGCAGCATCCCCCTCTCCGACCGCCAGGCGATCGCCGACGCGGGCTGCTGGGAAAGCGTGACCCGCAGCTATCTGGAGGCCGTGCGCAAGGGGACCGACACGGTTCTCACGGAGGGCGAGCTCTACCTGGAACCGTGGGATTTCTCGCCGGAGGAAATCCGCGTGCCGGTGGCCTTCTGGCACGGACTGGCGGATAAGAACCTGCCATGTGAGGTCGCGAAACGGCTCGCCGCGCGGGTGCCCGCTGCCGAGGGCCACTGGGAGGAAGGCGAGGGCCACTACTCGCTGCCGCTGCGTTATCGCGCGCCTGTTCTGGATTGGTTGCGAGATCGGGCTTGAGCCAACGCCATCGGGAATGGAGGCTGCCCGCCCGCATGGACTGGATTCACTACATACTCGGCTCCGATCCCGCCGCCGGCATCACGGTGATCCTGTCTCTGGTACTAATCGAGGGCATCCTCTCCGTCGATAATGCCGCCGTACTCGCAACCATGGTCATGCGGCTGCCGGAAGAGCAGCGCGGCAAGGCCCTGAAGTACGGCATCATCGGTGCCTACGTTTTCCGAGGGATCAGCCTCGCCCTTGTTTCCTGGCTCATGAGCATCTGGTGGCTGGAGCCGATCGGCGGCCTCTACCTGCTCTATCTGGCGTGGAACCACCTCGCGGGCGGCGAAACCGTGGATCACGAAGCCACCGAACACGTGGGCCATGAAGGCAATTGGCTCTACCGGCACACCATGGGACGCCTCGGCCCCTTCTGGGCCACCGTCGTGGCCGTGGAGATCATGGATCTCGCCTTCTCCCTGGACAACGTTTTCGCCGCTGTCGCCTTCACGAAGAACAAGCAGCTCTTCCCGCCGCCGTCCGACATCATCCTGGTCTGCATCGGCGTTTTCATCGGCATCCTGGCCATGCGTTTCGCCGCGCAAGGCTTCGTGAAGCTGATGCACAAGTATCCCTTCCTGGAGAAGTGCGCCTACGCCGTCATCGGCATCCTCGGCATCAAGCTACTGCTCAGCGTGCCGCGTCACTTCCTGCCGGAGGGGAATCCGGTGCACGATTTCCTCGCCAGCAAGTACTTCGACCTGGGTACCTCGGTGATCACGATGCTGATTTTCATCGTGCCCGTGGTGGCTCACAAGTTGAAGAACCCGGCTCCGGCGGAGTAGCCCGCGGCGGCCGAAGCTTCATCGTACCGGCGGCAACTCATTGACCGGGAACCCGGGTTCGGCCGGAGTCTCATCATTCATGGCAAGCACCCGGATCTTCCGCAGCGCGAACAACAGGGGCGGCAAGCACAGCAGTCCGAACGAGCTATCGATCATCTGCCATCCGAACGGAATCCCCCGGATCGGCCCGCAGATCAGCGCGAGCGGAATGACCGCCAGCGAGGCGAGGACTCCCACGCGCAGGACATCCTGATAGCGCACTGGATCCCGCCACGGCAGGAAGAAGAACATCGCGATGACCAGGTGGCCGAAGGCGAGCCAGTCCGTCCCGTAGGCAAGGAACGGATAGCGGTCATGGGTCACCTCCAAGCCTTCGCGCACATGGAGAAGCCACGGCACGAATCCGCCGCGAAACTCCGGATCTCCCTGCGATTCCTCCGCCAGCAGGGAACACAGCAGCCGCACCTCGTGGAGCAAGGGGAAGGCGGTGATGCCGCTAAACACCAGCCCTCCGACCACGATCCCGATCGCCAGGCGGATTTGCTTCAAGGGAGGCATGCCCGCACTGTGGCGGCCCGTTAGACCGGCGTCGAATCCGCAACGGTGAAAAGGCGGTGAAGGAAAGAAGTCAGCCGTGCGAGACGGATTTTTCCTTCTTCTGCTGCAGATCCGCCTTCAGGCCGGTGAAGAAGAGCAGCCCCGCGGCGATGCAGATGCAGGAGTCCGCGACGTTGAAGGATGGCCAGCGGTAGTTGAACAGCGGGATGGTGAAGTCGAGGAAATCGACCACGTAGCCAGCCTTCAGACGCTCCCACAATGGAGCGCCCTCCATGTAGGAAAGCTTGGAGCCTTGGATCAGGCGGTCGGTGAGATTGCCGAAGATCCCGCACAGCAAGAGGCCCACGGCGACCTTACCCCAATTCCCGACGAAGAAGTTCTTCTTCACTCCCAGCGTGATCAGCACCAGCGCGACGATGGGCACGGCGAGGAAGACGACCGGGGCCCAGTCGCTGCCATTGCCGAAGCCGAAGGCCACGCCCTGGTTGTGAACGCGGACGATGTTGAAGAAGCCCTCGATCACCGGCTTTTCCACGCCCGAGGAGAATCTCTCCGGAAGAGGCTCAGGGAAGGTCGCGACAATCTTGAACTTCGACCACTGGTCGAGAACGTAGAGCGGCAGGGTGACGCCCAGCAGGATCCGCCAAAGCGGCCACCCCTTCTCTGGACCAGCGAGAGGCCTCGTCGCCTCGGATGCCTGGATCGGTGCCATGAACTTCACGCGTGGGAAACAGTCTGCACCACGGACTCGCAGCGCACACAAAGGCCGGACTTGCCGAGCGGCTCGTAGCGGCGGCAGCGCGGACACATGCCGTAGCCGGTCTTCGCTGCCTTCGCGGAAAGCACCTTGCCGGCGGACACGTCGAGATCGGCGATGATGAAGAACTCGGTCGCGAACTGGCGGTCGCGCAAGAGATCGTAAACCAGCTCTCCTTCCGGAACCACCAGCGTCACCGCGGCTTCGTTGTTCTTGTTGAAGGCCTTGGCCTGGATCTGCTCTTCGATCGCGGTCTGAACCGTGCGGCGGATTTCCAACAGGCGGTTCACCTTCGCCGTGGCCTCGCTGGACGCGAATGCGGCATCGGGCTCAGGGAAGTCCTGCTCGTGGACACTGCCGTCGGTGAAGGTGGCGTGTTCCCAAGCTTCGTCGGCGGTGTAGACGAGGATCGGCGCAAGCAGCTTGGACAGCGCCTGGAAAACATCATACATCGCCGTCTGGCTTGCACGGCGGCGAACCGAGTTCTTCGCGTCGCAGTACATCCGGTCCTTCGTCGCGTCGATGTAGATCGCCGACAGGTCGGTGGCGCAGAACTGGTTGAGCGAATTGAAGACCTTGCGGAATTCGTACTGCTCATAAGCCTTGCGGCACTCGCTGACGACGGCGTGGAGCTTTTCGAGGATCCACTGGTCGAGCAGCGGCAGATGGCTCGGCGCGACTCGATCCATCTCCGGATCGAAGCCATCGAGATTGCCCAGCAGGATGCGCAGCGTGTTGCGCAGGCGGCGATACGGCTCGGCGACCTGCTTGAAGAGGTCCTCGCCGAAAGGCACTTCGCTCTGCCAGTCCACGGAGGACACCCACAAGCGCACGATGTCCGCACCGTACTTGTCGTAGAAGAATGCGGCGTCCGTCGGCTTGCCGGACTTGGCGGCATCGGACTTCGAGATCTTCTTCTTGTCCTTGTCGACCACGAAGCCGTGGGTAAGCACAGCCTTGTAGGGAGCCTTCTCGCGCCAGGCCACGCTCATCATGAGCGAGCTCTGGAACCAGCCGCGGTGCTGATCGGTGGCTTCGAGATAAAGATCAGCGGGCGCGTGGAGTTCCGGATGCTTTTCGAGCACGGCGACGTGCGAGCAACCGGAGTCGATCCACACGTCGAGCGTGTCGCGGCACTTCTTCACGCCGGCGGGCAAGCCGAGCTTCTGCGCGAGTTCTTCATCGGAGAGCTCGAACCAGATGTTGGTGCCCTGCTTTTCGACGAGATCGGCGACCTTGCGCGCGACATCGGCAGAAAGGATCGCCTTGTTATCGGCATCAAAAAATACCGGCAGCGGCACACCCCAGGTGCGCTGGCGCGAGATGCACCAGTCCGGGCGTGCTTCCACGGTGCCGTAGATGCGATTGCGTCCCCAAGCGGGCAGCCACTCGACCTTGTCGATCTCCGACAGCGCCTTGCCGCGCAGGGTTTCCAGCGAGATAAAGAATTGCTCCACCGCACGGAAGATAATCGGCGTCTTCGAGCGCCAGCAGTGCGGATAGCTGTGGCGATAGACTTCCTTCGCCAGCAACACGCCCTTGCTTTCCAGCAGTTCGACGATTGGCTCGTTCGACTTGAAAACGTGCTTGCCGACCAAATGTGGCAGGCCGACTTCCGCAGTGAAGTTGCCCTCGTCATCGACCGGCGAAAGGATGCCGAGGCCATACTGCTGGCCGGCCACATAGTCGTCCGCACCGTGGCCCGGGGCGATGTGAACCGCGCCGGTGCCGGTTTCGGTGGTGACGAACTGGCCGAGGATGATCTTCGACGTGCGCTCCAGGAAAGGATGGCGCGCTTCGAGGCACTCGAGGTCGCGGCCCTTCACGCTCTTCAGCACCGAAGTACGACGCATACCGGACTTCGCTTCGAGTTCGGCCACGAGTTCCTTCACCACGATCAGGATCTCCTGGCGGCCATTGCCTTCGAATTGGCTGACCTCGTAGGTGAACTCCGGATGCACCGCCACGCCAAGGTTGGCAGGCAGCGTCCACGGGGTGGTCGTCCAGATTGCCATCGCGGCATTGCCGATGCCGAGCTTCGAAGACGACTCCGGCGTCAGCGGGAACTTCACGAAGATCGCCGTGCTTTCCTTGTCCTGGTATTCCACCTCGGCTTCGGCCAACGCGGTTTGCGCACCGTAGGACCACTGGACCGGCTTCTTGCTCTGATAGACGGAGCCGCTTTCGACCAGCTTGGCGAAGACGCGCAGGATCTCCGCCTCGTAGCCGGGGGCCATGGTGAGATACGGATTGTCCCAATCGCCAAAGACGCCGAGTCGACGGAATGAACCCCGCTGGATATCGATGAACTTCTCTGCGAACTCGGTGCAGCGGCGGCGGATCTCGGCGGGCTCCAAGCCAGCGGCCTGTTTCACCACCTTGAACTCGATCGGCAGGCCGTGGCAGTCCCAGCCGGGAACAAACGGCGCGGTGAAACCGGCCATCGTCTTCGACTTCACGACGAGATCCTTCAGCACCTTGTTCAGCGCGGTGCCCATGTGCACGTCGCCATTTGCGAACGGCGGGCCATCATGGAGGATGAAGGTGGGAGCCTTCTGCGCACGGCGACGGCCGAGAATCTTCTGGTAAAGACCTTGTTTCTCCCAAATCGCCAACCGCTTCGGCTCGTTGTCCACGAGGTCCCCACGCATCGGGAACGTCGTTTGCGGCAGCAGCAGCGTGTCTTTGTATTGCGATTCGGAACTCATTTTGCGGGCGCGGAAGCTAGCAACGCCCCCCCGAGGGGTCAACTACCGGCGCATGATATTGAAAATCAGGGGAAAACAGCGGAAACCCCATAAAAACGGGCCATCTCTGTGGCGATTTTCCAGACAGCCCAGCCCTCTGACAAACCCAGCAGCCAGTGATCGTATCGCCGATTGTATCCAACATCCATGAAAGCCCGGGGTAAATTCGGATGGGTCAGTGTCGCCTTGCTCACCGTTCTGGGAGGCCTTGCGAATGCCACGCCGGACCAGCGCGTAACGGTGACGGAACGGATGCTGGGCGCAAATGATACGGCCTATGGCGTACTGCGCACTGAAAGGGACAATTGCGCCAGCTACTATCAGACAAAGACCAAGGTCCACTTCATCGAGCGCTTTACCGATGGCTCCACCCCGGAGAAATCGACGCTGCTTTCTGAGACGGCAACGAGCGTGGATGCCACCCACGATGATCCAAAAACTCCTCCACCGGTAACCACGCGGGTGGTCACTCGCAACGACAGCTTGAGCCTCGCCGAGGCGCTGCTGCGCTACCCGATATCCGAAGCGAAGGCGTGGGATGCCAAGCAGCTTGCTCTCCTTAGGGTCAATCCGTCATCCGGCATTTCACTCGATGGCAGAGTCGACCTGGCATTTGGAGCCAAGATTGACGCGCTTTTCGGAAGCTCGGCGAAGGAAGGCGAGTGGAAGGTAAGCGGGGCGTTTGAACATGGGCCCTGCCTTTTCCTGTCGCTGGAGATGGAAATGCCGGAGGGCAGCCCGGAAACCCGGGTACTGGGCTTGGACAAGCATCTATCGGATCAGGTCAACGCGCATCTGAAGCGGGAGGATATCTACCTGAGCGCGGGTGCTTTCGGCAGCCGGGAAGAGGCGCTCAGCCGCATAGAAGCGTGGAAAGCCGATAAAAAAACTCATGTCACCTCCACGACATGGGAAATCTGGTCCCGTCTCTTGCCGACCCTCAAGACCGACTACGTTCTCGTTCTCACTCAAACCCGTGACATGTTGGGAAGTGGGTGGGCCAAGAGCGTTGAAGAAGAGACCGGCATCCGATTTGAGGCAATCTCCAGCGATCGATTCGTGGAGCGGACGCGGGTGCCGTAATGCACCCGCATCATTCAGCGGCGCTTCATCCACTCGATTCCCGCAGGAATTCCTTCGTCGATCATCGCGTCGTAGTGACCGCCTTCCGGCACTTCGCGGAAAGTAACATCTGCGCCACTTTCCTTGAGACTGGCGGCAAAGTCGCGCGAGTCGGCAGCGGGCACGTTCTTGTCATCGGCCGCGTGAAACACGAAAGCTGGAATCTTTAGCTGGTCGGCATGGGTCTTCGGCGAGCTGCGCTTGAGGAAGGCCTTGCACTCGGGGAAGGTCAGATTGCTAAAGGGATTGTCGGTCACTTCCTTCAAGCGGGTCTCGACGTCAGTCGCCGGCGCATAGGCCACGCAACCGGCGAGGCGGGGTTCATGCTCACCGAAGAGCAGCGACAACGTGGCCGCGGAGCTGTGGCCCGCAGCGAAGATCTTCCCGCGATCCACCTGCGGCATGCGGGCCAAGACGAACTCAAGGGCATTGCGCGCATTCACGAGCCCTGCCTGGGCGTTGCGGAAGCGCTCGTAGGCCGCCTTGGTCTTCTTCCGATCCTCCGAATCCTCATCCTCCAAATTGCCATCCAACGAATACATCACCACTGCCATCCCCGCCTCGGCGTAGGGCAGGCATTCATCGTGGTAGGCATCCGGATCCAGCGGGCCGATATCCGTGCCGGAAAGCAAGGTAGTGCCCGCCGGCGCCACGAGAACACAACGCAAAGACCCTGCCGCGTGATTTCCGGCAGGCAGGTAGACTCGCAGCTCCATCGACTCACCGGGACCGGTGCCACCTTGCAGGCGAAGCTGGCCGACCTTTACGCCACTATTGTCGAGCGGTGCCAACGCCGGTAGCGGAGGGAAGGTCGGAACCGTAGTCGAAGACAGCTCATACGGCGAACCAGCGAGTGCTGCATCCTTGGCCGCCTTCTTCGCCCCCATACCGACAGACACAGCGACCAACGCAAGGCCTGCGAGCCCGAGATAACCCAGCACCAGCCCGGCAATCGCCATGCCCCGCCCCGTCAACTCTCCGCTGGAGCGGCGGATCGCACGCAGCGAGAGATGACTGCAGATCACCGCAGGCAGGGAGGTAATGCCGCCGCAGAACCCTAATAGCCCGAGCACCATACCCGCTATCCCAAGTCCCGAGGTCTTCGACATCCGGTTGATGGACATATTCGGCCGTGGTGGTGGCGCTTGGTACATGAGCGCGAAACTGCGCGGCAAATACGCCAATGTCGAATTGATAGATCAAACGATCAGCCTCGGGGAAGCTTGCCCCCAAATCATCACATTTCCCCCGTACCGCCGGGTTGCGTTCCCGCCGGAACCGGCTCGACAACGATGAATTCGCGTGGCTCGGTTTCTGCGAAAGGCTCACCGAAGTGGAGCCCCAGAAGCAGAAGTAAGTCCCTCGAACCAAACCATGAAGCTTCACCCTTTCCTTGCTATTGCTCTTCTTAGCTCGTGCTCGACGGACATCCCGCGCATGCCCGCGGCTCCTTCATCCGCTCTTTCGGTAGCGACGATCCGCACCGACTCCGACCAACGCTTCGCTGCTCTGTTAGAAGGAGCGACCGACAACACCATCATCACAAACTACGCCACCGACCGACCATCGACGTGGGGCCACAACTTCACGCAACGCTTCGACTTCACCGGCGTTGCCTGGGACGACACCCGGACCGCCACCGCGGTCTCTCCGCTCCACGTGGTGATGGCCGCGCATTACAGGCGGCCGGTGGGTTCCACGATCGTCTTCAATGACCGGAGCGGGCGACCACAACGCCGGACGTTGGTCGCGGTCGAGCCACTCTCGGGGATTACCGACGTGGCGGTGGGAAAGCTCGATTCGCCGCTGCCTTCCGGGGTGAAGCCGTATCGCGTGTTGCCGCCTTCGATTGGCTACGAATCGCTCGCCGGTTGCCTCGCTGTCGTTACCGATCAGCAGCGCCGGGCCTTCGTCCATGAGATTGCAGGCGTTCAGGGGACCGGCTTGTCGTTTCGCCACAGCGCACGCGTTTCTCCGGTCCTGCGAAAGCATCTGGTCACGGGCGATTCGGGGCACCCTTCGTTCCTGCTGGTCGGTGGAGAGATGGTGCTGATCGGCACGCACACCTCGGGTGGCCCGGGGAGCGGACCCTTCTATTCATCGCCCCAAGTGTTCTCCGCAGTCGATGCTGCGATGGCCAAGCTCGGTGGTGGATATCGCCTTTCAACCGTCCCGCTGGCCGGTCGTTAGACCAGGCTAACGAGCCTTCGGCTTGTCCGACTTCTTCCAGAACTCGATGCCCACCGGCGTCTCGTGGTCCACGAGCAGCCACAGCTCGCGAGCGAGCGAAGCCTGCGTGATCAGATCCTGATCCGGTGACTTCTTCCACGTGTCGTAGTGGTGCTCGGCATTCTTCACCGCGCGCTCGAGGTAAGCCTTGTCGCCGGTGGCGCGGTAGAGTTCCAAATCCGCCTCGACCATGAGGTGCGCCCACTTGATCGGATCGCGATAGGCTCCGGTGCTTTGATCCATCAGGGAGTTCGCAGCCTTACCCATACGGAGCGCTTCATCGAAGTAGAACTGCTCGCCCGTGCGGGCATGGAGCGAGAGGAAGACGCGCAGCATCAGGCCCGCGTTGTAAGTGAGCTGGGCGTGGTTGATCTCCTTCGTCTTGACGTTGATCGCGTCAGCGAACAGTCCGTTCGAAGCTTGGAGGTTCTTCACCGTCCACACGGTGATCTTCTCACCGAATGCATTCCACTTGGCGGCCTCGGCATCCTTTTCAAAGCGGGCCACGCGGAAACAGCCGAGCGCGCCCGGCGCATTCACACAGGTGTTCTTGCCTCCGCCCTTGTGCTGCTCATGCCACCAGATGCCGCCACCCAGTTCCTCGTCCCAACCGCTGGTCACGAACTTGAGCGTCTCTTCCGCGCGCTTGAGGTAACGTGACTCGCCAGTGATTTCGTAGGCCTCCAGGAAGGTGAGCACCATCCAGGCGTTGTCGTCGTAGTACTTGTCGTTGCCGCCTTGGGTGCGAGCAGGTTCGTAGCCGGGGATCTTCACCTTGACGTCCCAGTAGCCTTCCATGCCCTCGAAGAATTTCCGCATCACCGCGCGGTACTGCTTGTCGTGCCGCGCGGCACCCACGACCGCGGAAAACATCACGCCGCTGCCCCAGATCAGCTCGGGGTCCTTGCCGCCGGGCTTGGAGGAGTAGAGGCCGGACTTCCGGTCCCAGAAATTCTTCTGGATCGACTCCATGACCTCGGTCGCCCGTTCCAGATGAGCCGAAGGCGCGGCCACCGCGGAAAGCAGCAGTGCAGGGAAAAGGAGCAGGGCAACAAGTCTCATGGGCGGAAATCCGATGACATTTCAAACGCCAGACGACAAGGAACGGTCTCGCGCGGACCGCGCGATGTCACAAACTCCCAAGTTGATCCGGCGACAAGTCAGTCGGCGTGGAAGTCCGTATCTTCGCCATCGATGGCAGCCCCGCTTCGCCGGAAAGGGCGAGCCTGGTAATCGCCGCAGAAGTCTTCCGCGACCGGAAGTGGAGCAAGGAAGCGGAATACACGCTGAAGTAGTCGGCGATTTCCGACTTGCCAAAGTTACTTTGCTACACAAAGTCACGGCAACCTCAACCAATGAGGGGTCACCCCGCCCAAAAACTTTGCATCACAAAGTTCATGCTCGCAAGCATCCAATCCCCTTCCGTCATGCGTCTCCAACTCCGCCGCGCCATGGTCGCCGGCCACGGTTCGGAAACCCGCGAAGCGCTCGCCCGACTGGAAACCCGCCTCAAACGCGGCCCGGTGACGGTGCTGGGGCCGCTCGCACCGGATGCAGCGCTCTGCGAACTTTTTCGCCGTCGCGGTGCCCTGGAAGGAGATCCCTTGGAGTTCCGGGCACCGACCCACACGGTGATAATTCCCTTGGGCGGCTTGCCGCGGGAAACGCGCAGGCGTTGGAAGGAAAGCGGGCATGAGTTGTTCGACCTCACCTTGCCATCGGTACGGCGCGCGCAGACCTCGCTGAATCTTCTCACGCTGGAGCATTGCAAGCCGCTGGTGGCGGGTTTTCGCGATGATGCGGAGAGTCTCTCGATCGCCGGCGAGGCCACGGGATCCGCAGTGATTGAGGACGCCGAGGAGGCAGTACTGCTACCGTTTGCACCGAAGTTCGGCATTGTCTGCCAGACTCGCATCACGCGCCGTCACGCGACCGTGATGGCGGAGGCGCTGCGGCTGCGCCACCCCGACAGCCGCATGGTTTTCCTCGATACGACCTCCCTCGCGATGTTGGAGCGCGAGCGGTCCGTGGAAGCGCTCAGCCGCTGGGCGGAATCGATCATTGTCGCGGGCGATGCGAAAGAGGCATCGGTCCGGGCCTTGATTGAGACGGCCCGGCGGCTGGGTCTCCCAGCCAAATCGGTGGCGGATGCTGGAGCGCTCGAGCCGCGTGATTTTGCAGGAGTGGGGCGGATTGGCCTAACAGCAGGCGAGTTCTCGCCGGATGCAGTGATCGAGGCGATCGCGGCCCGGCTGGAGACGGAAGGCGTGGGGAAATCCACGACTTGAACAGTTCACTTGGGTGTTCGAAAGGGCGAAGTGCTGGAGCGCGGGATCACTCCCAGCCTCCATCGTTTCCCGCCGCCTAAATGCACTTCACAAGACCGCTTCGAGGAAGGCCCACTCGTCAGCGGTCTTGTCGATCATCTTGGAAAGCGCCGTGCCAGCCCCGTGGCCGGCGCTGGTGTCGATGCGGATCAGCACCGGCGGGCCGTCCTTTGCCTGGCACTCTTGCAAGCGCGCGGCGAACTTGAAGCTGTGGGCCGGCACCACGCGGTCATCGTGATCAGCAGTAGTCACCATCGTCGCCGGGTAGCGCATGCCGCTCTTGAGCACGTGGTACGGCGAGTACCGTAGCAAGGCCTTGAACTCTTCTGCATTCTCGGCGCTGCCGTAGTCCTTTTCCCAAGCCCAGCCGATGGTGAACTTGTGGAAACGCAGCATGTCCATCACGCCGACAGCCGGCAGCGCCGCGCCGAAAAGCTCCGGACGCTGGGTCATGCAGGCGCCGACCAGCAGGCCGCCATTGCTGCCGCCCTGAATGGCCAGCTTCTTCGATGAGGTGTACTTCTCGTTCACCAGCCATTCGGCAGCGGCGATAAAGTCGTCGAAAACATTCTGCTTCTGCAAGCGCGTGCCGGCGAGGTGCCAATCACTGCCATATTCGCCACCGCCACGCAGATTCGCCACTGCGAGGACGCCACCGCGCTCCAGCCACACCGCGCGGCCTATGGAGAACCCCGGAGTGATACTGATGTTGAAGCCGCCGTAACCGGTAAGCAGCGTGCGATGCGAGCCATCAAGAGTGAGGCCCTTTTTGTGAACGATGAAGAGCGGTACCTTGGTCCCGTCCTTGCTCGTGGCGAAGACTTGCTTGGTTTCATAGGCTGAGCCATCGAAGCCAACCTTCGGGCGCTTCCACAGCGTGCTGATGCCACTATCGAGATCGTAGCGATAAATCGCCCCCGGATCGGTGAAGCCGGTGAAGGTGTAAAAGGTCTGCTTGTCCTTCTCGCGGCCTTGGAAACCCGCGGCGCTCCCGATGCCGGGCAGATCGACGTCGCGAACCTTCGTGCCCGCGGGGTCATAGACCGCCACCGCGCTCTTCGCGTCCTTCAGATACTCCACCACCAGCTTGCCACCCACCATGCTGGCTTCCTGGAGCAGGTCTTTCGACTGCGGGATGATCTCCTTCCATGCGGAACGCTCCGGCTTCGCGACATCGATCGCGATGATCCGGTGACGCGGCGCGTTCAGATCGGTGCGGAAATAGAATACGCCGTCATTGTTCCCGATGAAGTCGTAGCTTGCATCGGCATCGGCCAGCAGTTCAATCACCTTGTCGCCATCCACGGGGCGATAGAAAAAGCGGTTCTTCGGATCGGTGCCTTCAGTCACATGAATCACGAGGAACTTGCCGTCCTCCGTCAGTCCGCCGCCGAAGCCCCAGCGCGGTTGATCCTTCCGCTCATAGATCACGGAGTCCTCCGACTGCGGCGTGCCGATCTTGTGGAAGCACAGTTTCTGGAACTCGTTCTTCTGCGTGAGCGCGGCACCTTCCGGCGGCGCATCATAGCGGCTGTAGTAGAAGCCGCTGCCATCCTTGGCCCAGGAGATTCCGCTGAACTTCACCCAGTTCAGGTGATCGCCGGTATTCTTGCCGGTGGCCACGTCGCGAACGAGGATCTCATTCCAATCACTTCCGCCGCGGGAGATGGAGTAGCCGAGCAGCTTGCCATCTTCGCTCGGCGTGAAGTTCGCCAGCGCCACGGTGCCGTCCTCGGAGAGCGTGTTGGGATCGAGCAGCAAACGGCCCTCGCCATCGAGCGAATCGGACACCTTGAGTACCGATTGGTTTTGCAGGCCGGTATTGTGCGTGAAGAACCACTTTCCGCCGTACTCCTGCGGCTCGCCGGTGCGCTCGAAGTTCCACAGGTCAGCCAGCCGCTTCCGGATCTCCGCACGCTGCGGGACGGTCTTCAAAAAGGACTCGGTGACCTCGTTCTGCGCGGTCACCCACGACTTCGTCTCGGCGGCATTGTCATCCTCCAGCCAGCGGTAGGGGTCCGGCACCTGGGTGCCGTGCAACTCTTCGGTCACCTCCGCCTTGCGCGTCGCGGGATAGTCGATCGCGGCGGCAAGTCCGAGCGACGGAATCATCATGGTTAGGAGCGAGGGAATATTGGCGGTCATTCAGTTCACATCGGGTTGCCTGAGAAGCGTCACAGAAGCGATCCTTTTTGCCCAAATTCCTATGATTAAACGTCAAAATTTCGCCGGTGAGATTTCCAGCCGAGGACGAAATTGACCGCTTATAGGCCTCGTGATTGAAGTGAAATGCCCAAAAGCCAAGAATTATGAAACTCAAGCTCCCCCTCCTCCCCCTGCTTGCAGCAGCCATGCTCCCGGCATCGCCGGTCCACGCCACCCCGGAAAAAATGAATCTGACCTGCACCGTGACGGGTCAATACCAGCGGCCCGGCAACATTGGTGTCGCCTCCTCCTCTGAAACCATCGTCGGCAAACTCTCTACCGTGGCAATCACCGCCAAGGATCTGATCCGGTTCGCCGGAGACGAAAACGAAACCGAATACCCGTCACGATCCGAGCTGCATGTCGACCTCGGCTTTTTCAAGCCGACCCTCCTCGGCACCAACGGCTCCTCAAGCACCAAGGCCAGAGTGTGGATCGTCGACAAGGATGGCTTCCCTTTGGCAGACGTCACCGAATTCATCTGCGTCAGCTTCGACTTCGACAGCCTGATCTATTCAGGCCAGATCGATTTGGTGACCGACGAGGAGAACACCCGGAACCGCTTTGCCGCGAAGATGCATCTACGCTTCCCCTCCAAGCGCATCCAGATGACCTTCCGTGGCAACTGCACCGAAGTCTACCAACTGACCGCCCCGAACAACAGCGGCGACCAGCGCGAACGCGGCAACCTCATCTTCACGGGTGATGGCAACGGCTATTTCGATGAGATGCAATGGGTGGGCAAAATCGTCGCCCATCTCGTGGGGAACAGCGTCCTCAACTTCGACTGAGCCGCGCCTATGACCCGCCGCATCACCCTTCTTGCCGCCTGCGGGCTGGCGGTCCTGGCCGCCATGCTCGCATGGATAGGCGCATGGAAGGGCCCCGTGGAATCCACCGTCCCCCCCGAGGATTCCCGCGGGGCCAATCTGGTCGCGTCTCCGCGCGCCCTTCGTAGCATACCGTCACCTGCCGCCGGGCAGCCGCGCCCCCAACTTTCCCCATATGCCACCGGATCGAAGGAGCATGGAGCGTGGGTCGACGACAAGGCGAACGAGTTGGTGAAGCTCTCTTGGAAGAACGACAGTGACTCCTTGAAACAGATCCTCGCGGAATTGGAGAACCCGGAGCCGGATATCCGGAAGGCAGCGCTTCTGGCGGCCGCGAACTTTGGCAGCCGCGACGCCATTCCCTACCTTGAGTCGCTGGTCGCGACCTCCACCGACGCGGAAGAAAAAATCGACCTGATCCAAACGGCGGAACAACTGAAGATGCCGACGGCGTCCGAATACTTCGCCCAGAAGAAAGCCGGTGCCACGAAGTGACCGGCTTTCCTTTGCGGAGTGATCTCCTGCCGCTAGGGTGATGAAGTGAGCGACGAGCACTTCTCCAGGCCGAAAGAATACGCCGCAGGCCTCCCTGCCGTGACGTCGTCGCTGCGCCATGTCTTCGGCAAGGCCGGCGTGGTGCGCGGCACCAAGGCCTTGCTCGATCTCAACCAAGCCGGTGGCTTCGATTGCCCGAGTTGCGCGTGGCCGGACCCGGACCGCGATCGCTCGCATGCCGAGTTTTGCGAGAATGGAGCGAAGGCGATTGCATCCGAGGCGATGGCCAAGACCATCGGCCGTGAGTTCTTCGCGACGCATTCGGTGGCGGACTTGATGGCGCAGAGCGACGCATGGCACGATTTGCAAGGACGGCTCGCCGAGCCCATGCTTCTGCGCGAAGACGCTACCCACTACGAGCCGGTGTCGTGGGATGAGGCTTTCAAGCTGATCGCGGAAGAACTGCGCGGACTCGATTCACCGGACGAGGCGATCTTTTATACTTCCGGCCGTGCCAGCAACGAAGCGGCGTTCCTCTATCAGCTCTTCGTGCGGGCCTACGGGACGAACAATCTGCCCGACTGTTCGAACATGTGCCACGAGTCGAGCGGGCTGGCGCTGCGTGATGCGATCGGCGTGGGCAAGGGCACGGTGACGATGGAGGATTTCCTGCAGGCGGACGTGATCCTTTGCGTCGGCCAGAATCCGGGAACGAACCATCCGCGGATGCTTTCGACGCTGGAGGAGGCGGTGGAGAAGGGAGCCCGCCTGGTAGCAGTGAACCCCTTGAAAGAAGCCGGCCTCCTCGGTTTCGCCCATCCGCAGCATTTGCGTGGGATCTTGGGAAAGTCCTCTCCGCTCGCTTCAACCTACCTTCAAGTAAAGGTGAACGGCGACATGGCCCTGTTCCGGGGCGTGGCGAAAGCCCTGGTAGCCGCCGGAACGGTCGATCACGAATTCATCCGTGAGCATGGATCCGGCTACGACGTTTATCGTAGTTTACTTGAGGCCACCGCGTGGGAGGACATCTTGGAACTGTCCGGCATCACCCGCAATAAGATCGAAGAACTTGCGGAGCTGCTCGCCGCAGGCGAACGGCGGGTAATCACCTGCTGGGCGATGGGCCTCACGCAGCATCGCAATGCGGTGGCGACGATCAGCGAGGTTGCCAATGTCCACCTTCTGTTAGGTGCAATCGGCCGTCCTGGTGCGGGCCTGTGTCCGGTGCGCGGCCATAGCAATGTGCAGGGCGACCGCACCGTCGGGATCTTCGAGAGGATGCCGGAGTGGTTCCTCGCTGCCTTGGAGAAGCAGGCCGGCGTTCCTATGCCCCGCAAGCATGGCTTCGATACGGTCGCCTCCATCCTCGCCATGCATGAGGGCCGGGGAAAGGTCTTCTTCGCCCTGGGTGGGAACTTCGCCCAAGCAACTCCGGATAGCGCGTTTACCGCCGCGGCCCTCGGCAAATGCCGGCTGACCTGCCATGTCTCGACCAAGCTCAATCGCAGCCATCTCATTCACGGCCGACGCGCGCTCATTCTGCCCTGCCTGGGCCGCAGTGACGAAGATGGCGGGCAATTCGTTTCCACGGAGAACTCCATGGGCATCGTGCAGTCGTCTCAAGGACGATTGAAGCCGTCCTCGAAACATTTGCTGAGTGAGCCAGAGATCGTCGCGCGTTTGGCCGAAGCGACACTTGGCGATGTCGGCAACATCCGGTGGCGCTGGCTTGCGACAGACTACGACAGGCTTCGTACTTGGATCGAGGCGGTGATTCCCGGCTTCGGTCGTTACAACGAACGCGTCCGCGAGCCCGGCGGATTCTATCTCCCGAATGCGGCCAAGCAGCGCGTCTGGAACACGACGAACCAGAGGGCAAACTTCAGCGCCGCGCCGCTCGATGCCTTCCAAACCGCGCCCGGCCGCTTCCTGCTCCAAACCTTGCGCAGCCATGATCAATTCAACACCACGGTCTATGGTTTGGATGATCGTTACCGCGGCATCTCCGGTATGCGCGATCTCGTCTTTCTCAACCCCCGGGATCTAACAGACCTCGGTGTGAAGCCCGGCCAGCGCATCGACGTAACCAGCCACTGGAGCGATGGCGAGCGCTACCTAAAGAGCTTCCGCGCAATTCCTTACGACATGCCTCGAGGCTTGGCGGCGGCCTATTTCCCCGAGGCAAACGTGCTGGTGCCCGTCGGCCACGTGGCGGAAGGCAGCGGCACTCCAGCGAGCAAAAGCATTGAGGTGAGCATCACGCCGTCGCCAGCATGATATCCTCGTTCTTGAGTTTGCCGACGAGTGCGCGCCGGTAAACGTGGGCATTCGGGACGATGAGTTGAGCCGTTTTCCCAGGCTTGGAGAAAGTAAGAGCCAATCGCTCGCTTTCTTGCCACCGGGCCATCTGGGGCAAGCCGGTCCGGGGCACTTGGCAGTAAAGCTCGTGATCGAAGTCTTCCTCGGGATGCACTTTCCCGTCGTGGATGTGGACAGTCGGAAAGAACAACGTCTCCACATACCGCGAGGGAAACGTGAAGGCCATGGGATGCGCCTCGTGCCCGTCGCCAGCTCGGAGCTTAAAGACTGCGAAGCCATGGTCGGCGTAGACCGGTAATGCTGTCCACGTTTCCGCAGGAAGGCGAAAGCGCGGATCGAGCCGTTCGAAGTCCTTCGCCGTCGGAACAAACGACGCTTCATAAGCCCCGACCTGCTTTACCTTCAGGACTCCTCCCGCCGCTGCGGCAAAGGGCTCGTCCCCTCCCCCATCGGCTGCCCGATCTACTGGAAAACCCGAGCGCAGATCCTTGAAGAGATCCTTGTATTCGGAGAGGTCGATGAACTTCACCGCTTTCTCATCCGAGCCCTTGGCAACCGGCAGCGGCAGGATCATCGCGAGCTCCTGCTTCGCGCCAAATTCCATCTGATAAACGATCGCTTGCCGGCCGACCTCAGTGATCCGCGCAAAGATCCGCGTGCTGCGGACGAAGGTAACATTCCCGCTGAAACAACACATAAGGCAGACTTTCGGCAGTCGGCGTCATTTGACCAGAGAGAAGTAAAATCCACATTGAAGTCCTGACCACTCGCTCTCATCATGAGAGGTCCAATGAAGGCGCGGGGTCATTCAGGTCCTGGGCCGGAGCGCACGGGGCGTTCCCGGTTTTGGCGGCGGGTGAAATGGACATTCGGGGGCGTGTTCGCCCTCGTGCTCGCGAGCATGGTCTTGATCGGCGGCAGCGTCTGGATGGAGGACCGCCATCCATGTGAAGATCCGGCGCGTGCGTGGTTCCCGCGAACCCAGCGGCTGGTCACCAAGCCCATCGTAGAAGCCCTCAGCCGGAGAATTGGCGACTACTTCCGGAGCCAAGCGGAGGCGCGGTACATGAAAACCGGACTGAGTCTGGAAGAAACCATCGTCCGCTTCCTGGACGAGCGCATTGATCTTTCCGCTCGCCGCGGCTTTGCCTTTCGTCTCGCTCGCGAGCGGACGCCGGAAGCGGTTGCGGCGTTGCTGAAGGTGCTGCGCAGCGCGCCTGCCGAAGACCGGGCATACATGGCCGAACTCATCGGAAGAACCGGCGACGACGAAACCAAGGAATGGCTCTGGCCGCTGCTTGGCGATTCCGACGAACGCGTCATCCGGGCAGCGATTCGCGGGCTAGCTCTCATCGGCGGCAAAGACGTCACCGGGAGCATGGCCTCATTACTCACCGATCCAACACAACGCGAAAGCGTGCGGGTGGAGGCGGCGATCGCGCTGGGGACCATCGGCACCACCGGCTCGCAGTTGGCCTTGATCGAGGCCTTCGGAAACATGCCGTCGCCCGCGGTGGCGAGTGAGATCCTGAATGCGCTCGGCCGCTGCGACTTCGAGGCCGTGGCACCGACCTTTAGGGCCTATCTTTCGTCGTCGGACGCTTCCGGTCCGCTGCGGGTGGCCGCAGTGGAGGCCTTGTCGAATTCCACCATCGAGGCGACTCCCTTCCTGCTGGAAATCGCCGGTGGCGACCAGGATCCCGATGTGCGCGCTTCGGCGGCTTGGGCGATCAGCGCGCATCAATCGGCCAGTCATCTTGGCGGACCACTGGCCGACCTCGCCGCACGCGAACCGGAGCCCGACGTCCGGCGGCGCTTGTATGAAGCGATGCTGACGCAAGCGGACCTCCCAGCCTCGCAGGTCCTGCCAGTGGTGCTGGCGGAAAAAGAGGTCGCCGCCCGAATCGCGGGCCTCAACACGCTGGGCAAGCTGACCCGCATGGATCCAACGTCGCCCGTTGCGAGTACCTTCGATGCGGAGTTGGTCCCCGTGCTCCAGCGCCTCGCGACGGATCCCAACAGCCTCAACCTTCAAATGCGCGCCGTCTTCGCCCTGCGACGCGCCGACAGCCCGGCGGCGCGGGAAGCGCTCGCCAACATTTCCAGCAACGCCGCGGCTCCCCAAGTCGCCACCGCGGCGCGCAATGGACTACGCGTGACCAACCGTTGACCTCAATGACCCATGAAATCCTCCCTCATCCTGTCGGCCGCCCTCGTGTGCGCGCCGTTCCTTTCCCCCTGCGCCTTCGCCGACGGCTCGGACAATTTCACCGGCACCTCGAAGGACACCTCCACATGGGGGCCGGACAGCACCGATGGCAACGGTGTGCTCAGCCAGAACGGCGAACTTCGCTACTCTTGCCCGGCGGGAACGATTGAGGACTACGAGGAATGGCCGTATCTGCGCCGCTTTCCCTACAACGCCCACTGGGACATCCGAATCGATGCCGCCAACACCACTTCACCCGTCAGTCCCTCGCAGGTGAACAGCATGGGCATGACCCTCGCAAGCCCGCTCGACGGCGATACCAATCTTTATATCGAATTCTACAATTCCGCGCTTGGCGCTCCTCCCGCACGAACCGGCTTCAACGTGGACATGGTCGTCGGCGGAACCTCGATCGGCGGCAACGACTCCGGCGGCCCACAGGGAAATTCGGGGGCCCTCAGGCTCCAGTGGAACGCTACGACGAAAATCCTGACCGCCTACTATGACCTCGACCCGTCCGACGGTGATCAGTGGATCTCATTCGGCACCTTCGGACTTGGCCCGTCCGGCGGTGGCACGCTTGCCAATTCCGACTGGAGCCTGGCAGCAACCGACCAGTTCTTCTTTTCCATCTACGGCTACTCCTCCCTCATGACCGTGACGGCCGGATCCATGTCGCTGGATAATTTCAGCGAAACCGGCAGCGTGGCGGGCAGCGGTGGCACCCGGCCGGCACCGACAGGAAACTTCCCGTTCGTCTACCCGACAGGCAACAGCTTGATCACCCGAATCATCAGCCTGATCGGAAATTACAAGGGCACAGCTCCTGGTCCGGCCAAGCGCCAGTACGACATCGACGTGGCGCAGGACGAGTCCGGGAAGCTCGTGGCGATGGGAACGATGGACGGAGTCGAGGATCAAAGTGGAAGCCCCCAGATCACCGGCAGCATCGGGACGGTGAAAACAGTGAACGGCGAGCCAACAGCCGAGCTCAAGGGCAAGTTCAATGGGACGCGCGATGGCAATGCCGCCACGGCCAGCGCCACCGCGAGCGGCCCGGTGGAAGTGGTGGACATCGGCGGCGGCGTTGACGGAGCGACAGCAACCGCCACCTACAAGGGCAAGGTCGCCGGCGTGCCCTTCTCCGCAAAGAACGTTCCGTTCGAACTCGAGGCCCCGCCAGCGTCTGTGGACAATCTCGAAGTGGACTGGTCCGTCGAACTCGAACTCGAGGCGAGGATGGTGAACGGCAAGGAGCGCATCTTTGCCTCCGCAGTGCTCACACGACCGGACGGCGACATGATTTCCTTCCCCGAAAAGGCAGTCAAATTCTCCCAGACGAAGGGCTACAACCTCAAGTTCAAGAAAGGCACCAACATCACCGTGATTCCCAACGCGATCGACACCAAGTCATCGGTGACCTTCACCAATCTGGACTTCACGGACACCGGTGGCGGCTTGGCGGCAAGCGCGGGCAGAATCCTCTACAAATTCCTCGGTCAGAGCGGCGAGGCGAACGTGACGGATTTCATTCCGCCCTGACCCGACGAAGCTACATCGCGTAGGCATCCCGATGCCGTAGCACCGGGTCGCCCGGCGCGCCGGGATGGCAGAGCCGCGTGATCAGGTCGCTCCATGCATCGTGGCCCTTGAGGATCTCCACCTCGATGCGGAGGAAATAGACCGGGACGGTGATCTCCTTCGGCCGCGGGAATCGCACGGCGTCTTTCTCAGTGGTGACCACCACCTCCATGTCGCGCTCGATGCAGCGCTCCATGAACTTGTCGATTTCCTTGCGCGAGAAGCGATGGTGATCGGAGAAGCGGCGGCGGATCTCCACGCGCGCGCCGAGTTTCTCCAAGCTCCGCTCGAAGCCTTCCGGCACTGCGATCCCGCTGATCGCTGCGGTCCACTTGTCCTTGAGGAAATCGAGCTCCTGTCGCTCGCCGGTGAAGACCTCTTCAAGGTAGCGCGGACCGTGGGTGCACTCGATGATCGGCGCAACGCGATTGTAGCGACGGAGGCGTTCGATGAGCGCGTCGTTTGAAGTGCCATCGCACTTCGTGATGAGAATGTAGCTCGCGCGGCAGAGATTGCGCGGCGGCTCGCGCAGGGTGCCGCGTGGCAAGATCGCACCGGTGCCAAAGGGCGCGCTGCGATCCACCAGCACGATATCGATACCATGCGCGAGGTGGAGGTACTGGAGGCCATCATCCAGCACCAGGGTATCGGCGCCGAGCTGGCCGACGGCGAAGCGACCACCTTTCACGCGGTCCTTGTCCACGACCACGGCCACGCCATTGAGATTGCGGGCGAGCATGAAGGGCTCATCGCCGGCGAACTTCGAGTCGAGCAAGAGCGCGCGGCCGGTGGAAACCACCTTCGGCATCTTCTCGGCGGGCATCTTGTTGCCCTCCTTGTCCTTCCAATTCTGGGGAGTCTTCAGGCGGCGGCTCTTGTAGCCGCGGCTGAGGATGGCAACGCGGCGTCCCTCATCGCGCAAGGTACGGGCAAGCAGCTCGACCACCGGTGTTTTCCCCGTGCCACCCACCGTGAGATTGCCGATGCTGACGACCAGCGTGCCGAGGTGGTGCTGCTGTCGCCAGCGTCGCCGGTAGATGAGCAGGCGAGTCTGGACGAGGCCGCGATAGACGCCGGAGAGCAGGCTCATCGCGAGCCTCATCATGCTGGCGCGAAAGCCCTTGGCGCGGCCGAAGATCACGTCGGCGCCCCAACGCTCCAGTTCGGCCAGCGTTTCCTTCATTGTCGCGGCCAGCGGAACCCGGAACCACGGTAAGAGGCAAGACCGGATGACGCCCACGCCTCCCGCGAAAAAATCTCCGGTGAGATCACAAAAAACCGTTGCGCGATTCCCGATCGATGCGACCGATTTTCCCAGAGCCGGACGAACCAAGTCGGAATCAGATCGCAAAACCTGAAGAGGATGAGCGAGGACTTGGAAAATCGCCCGGCTCACTTCTTTTCCCACGCCCGCCTCGGTCACCGGTGCGGGTGTTGTTTTGTCGGCCTGTCATTTGACCCATGCATGGGCTGGGCTTACGAGTGACTAGGTTCAATAGCGGCCGGCCAACGTTTCACGGTCCCCGCGCAACGCCGGTCTGCCGCGTAACTTTCAACCCGCCGCGACGACGCCATCGACGCGCGTCCGGCTCACGGAAAGCGAGGGTTCAGCCATGCTATCGAAGAAACTCAAAGACTTCCTCGACCTGAGGAACGTCAAATACGTCACCATCACCCACTCACAGGCATTTACTGCCGCCGAGATCGCCCAAAGCGCCCACATTCCTGGCGGGATTCTGGCGAAAACGGTAATGGTCGTCATCGACGGAGCCTTGGCCATGGCCGTGGTGCCGTCAAACCGCCGGCTACGGCTCGAAGATCTGCAGGATCTGGCCGCCACCGACGACGTAAAGCTAGCGCACGAGTATGACTTCAAGCGCCGCTTCCCCGACTGCGAAGCCGGGGCTATGCCGCCCTTCGGCAATCTCTACGATATGTCCACCTACGTCTCCCCGGACCTGGCGGCAGAAGGAGAGATCGCCTTCAACGCCGGCTCGCACACCGAGCTGATCAAGATGTCGTGGTACGACTACGAAAGGCTGGTGAAGCCACGTGTGGCGAGGTTCACGGCGTAAGATTACGAAAAAAGGAGAGCCGTCGCGGAAACGCGACGGCTTTTCCGTGCTTGCGCCCTGATCGCGAGTAGCTTGCCCCATGAATCGCTGGCAATGCTTGGCGATCGTGGGGCTGATGATCTGGCCTCCGATACCGGCCCGGGGAGGAACGGCCGGACTGATCGAAATCGAGGGTGCCATTGGACCGGCCACGGCGGAGTATGTGGCGCGGGCCGTCACCGAAGCCGACCGGCGCGGTGACGAGTGCTTGATCGTACGACTCGATACGCCCGGTGGCCTGTTGGACTCGACCAAAGAGATCGTTCAGACCTTTTACGCCTCGAAGCGTCCGATCGTGGTCTTTGTGGGACCGGCGGGTGCGACGGCCACCAGTGCGGGCTGCTTCATCACGCTGGCGGCCGACGTGGCGGTAATGGCACCGGGCACCAGCATCGGTGCCGCGCATCCCGTCTCACTCGGCGGTGGCGGTGGCGGAGAGAAGTCAGACGAAACGATGAAGACCAAGATCGAGAACTTCGCCGCGAGCTACATCGAGGCGATCGCCCAGAAGCGCCAGCGCAACGTGGGGTGGGCGGTCGAGGCGGTGCGGAGCAGCGCCAGCATCACTGCGGAGAAAGCGCTGGAATTGAAGGCGATTGACCTCCTCGCGGCCGATTTGCCCGACCTGCTTCAACAGCTCGACGGGCGGAGAACCCATGACCGCACGCTGGCTACCGCCGCCGCGGAACTCACCGCGATCCCGATGAACTCCCGCGAGCGGGTCTTCCAAGCGATCTGGCGACCGGAGGTAATGTTCATCCTGATGCTCGCCGCCATCTACGGGATCATCGGCGAACTCAGCAACCCGGGCGCCATCTTCCCCGGAGTGGTCGGCGTGGTCGCTCTCATCCTCGCCCTCTACATGGGCGCGGTGTTGCCGATCAATGTCGCCGGCCTTGCCCTGATCTTGCTCGCGCTCGGGCTCTTCGTGGCAGACGTCTTTGCCCCGACCCATGGCGTGCTCACCGGTGGCGGCATCGTCGCCTTCTTGCTGGGTGGCTTCATGCTCTTCGACCAAGCGGAAAGCGGATTGAGACTGTCGTGGACCGTGCTCCTTCCCTCGGCCCTGGCTACGGCGGCCTTCTTTGCATTCGTGGTCGGCGCGGGCTTGAAAGCGCAGTTCCTGCCGGTGAAGGCGGGGGTGCAGACGATGCTCGGGCAGACTGCCGCCGCATTGACGCGCGTTGATGCCTCGGGCGGCGTGGTTTTCGTGGAAGGCGAGTACTGGCAAGCGACCAGTGACTCGCCGGTGGAAGTCGGTGGCGTGGTGGAAATCACCGGTCGCGACGGCTTGAACCTGCAAGTGAAACCCCAACTCCGGGAGACATAATATGGACCCTTTGGAAGCCCTTGTTTCGAGCATCGCGTGGCTGATTCCATTCCTGTTGCTCGCTGTCCTCGTAATACCCGCGGCGATGCGCATCCTGCGTGAGTACGAGCGCGGCGTGATCTTCCGCCTCGGCAAGCTGCTCGGCGCGAAAGGCCCGGGCTTGATCCTGCTGATCCCTTTCGTGGATCGCATGGTGAAGATGGACCTGCGCGTGGTGACCATTGACGTGCCTGATCAGGAAGTCATGACCCGCGACAACGTGCCGGTCACCGTCACTGCGGTCGTCTATTTCCGCGTGGTCGATCCGGAGGCCGCGGTCGTGAAAGTGGAAAACTTCCTCAAGGCCACGTCGTTGATCGCTCAAACCACGCTGCGCAGCGTGCTCGGCCAAGAGGAACTCGATGAACTGCTGGCGAACCGCGAAAAGATCAACACCGAGCTCCAGGCCATCATCGACCGGCAAACCGGCCCTTGGGGTGTGAAAGTCACCGCCGTGGAAGTGAAGGACGTGGTGCTTCCCGACAGCATGAAGCGCGCGATGGCCAAGCAGGCGGAGAGCGAACGCGAGCGGCGCGCCAAGGTCATCAATTCGGAAGGCGAATACCAAGCCGCCGAGAAGCTGGCGCAGGCCGCAGCGATCATCGCCACCCAGCCGATCGCGCTGCAACTGCGCTTCCTCCAGACGATGCGGGAGATCTCCAGCGAGCATAACACGACGACCTTCCTGCCCGTGCCGCTGGACCTGTTCACGCCGTTCCGGAAGCCGACGGAATGACAAACCATGCCTCGCGGCTTGATCGGAGCTGCCTGTTTACCGCGCCGCGCGGACGTCCTGAATGATGATCTGCAAGGTCGTCCGGCCGCGGAAGCAATTGCGGTCAATCGTGAACGCGATGTCCCACGGCGGATCGGGCAGGGCGACTTCGCCGCCGCCGAAGAAGACGGCATCCTGCTCGTGGTAGCCTTGGCGCAGGTTCAGCCGCAGGTGCTGGTTCTTCATATGCACCGGCGGGCGGCTGAGGTGGACACTCCGGGCCATGAAGATCGGCTGTGGGTTGCCATTGCCGAAGGGCTGGAGAAGCTCGTAGTCCGCGAGGAACTCCAGCGAAAGCTGGTCGAAGGAGATTTCCGCATCCACGCACAGCTTCGGCTGGCGCTGTTCCGGCTGAGTATTGCTCAGCACGAAGTCGGCGAAGTCCGAGCGGAAGGCATCCATCCGGTCCTCGGAGATGGAAAGTCCGGCCGCCATGTCGTGGCCTCCACCTGCAAGTAGATGGCCGCGGCAGGCATTGATCGCCTGGACCAGCGAGACGCCTTCGATGCTGCGTCCGCTGCCCTTGCCAACGCCTTCGGCATCAATGGCCACCACAAACGTCGGTTTGTGAAATTGTCGCATCAACCGCGACGCGACGATGCCCACCACGCCGGGGTGCCACGTGCGTGAGCCGAGCACGATGACCGGATCGCGCACCGGGTCGAAGGTCGCCATCAGCATCTCCATCGCCTCGCGGCGAATCTGGTTCTCGTGGGTCTGGCGGCGCTTGTTGTACTCGTCGAGCTTCTCCGCGAGCGTCCGGGCCAGCCGTTTGCAATCGGTCAGCAAGGTGGCAAGCGCGTCTTCCGGCACGTCCATGCGACCGGCAGCATTCAGGCGCGGCCCGATCCGGAAGCCGACGTCCATCGACGTCGCCTTGCCGTTCATGCCGGAGACTTCCTGAAGAGCCTGCAGGCCCGGATTAAGGGTCAGCGGCAGCCGCTTCAGCCCGTGGCGCACCAGCAAGCGGTTTTCCCCAATCATCGGAACGATGTCGGCAATGGTCGCAACCGCCACCAATTCAAGCAATTCCTTGAGATCGAAATTCGGCGCAGGTCGCTCCTTGATCATCGCGTGTGCCAGCTTGAAGCAGACGCCGGCGGCGCAGAGATACGTTGGGCCGCTGCCGCATTTCGGATTCACCAGCGCTACCACATCAGGTCGGCCGCGCGGGCTCGGCTCGTGGTGATCGACCACGATGACATCGACCCCGTCGGAGCGCAGGGCGGCGATTTCATCGATAGAAACGGTGCCGCAATCGACGGCGATCAAAAGATCCGGCTTGGGGCCCTCGACCATGCAGCGGGCCAAAGCAGCGCAGCTCAGGCCATAGCCCTCACTGCTGCGACGAGGGATGAAATGCCGCGGCTCCAGTCCGTAGGCGTGCAACATCCGGCGCATCACCGCGATCGAGGTGACGCCGTCCACGTCGTAGTCGCCGTAAATGCAGACCTTTTCCTTCCGGTCGACGGCCCGGAGGATGCGCTCCACCGCCGGCCGCATTTCGGTGACCTCGAAAGGGTCAGCGAGATCGCGCAGTTTCGGGCGCAGAAAACCTTCGAGATCCTCCCCTCCGGGCAGCCCCCGTTGGCGGATCAAATGCTCCAGGATGGCTGGAAAGGCGTGGCCCCGACCGTTTCCATTGGCATGGAAAGGGTCGCCGCGGAGAATCCAGTCGGCGGGAGGAGCGCGCATTCGGGTTACGGACCTTAGTCAGCGACCGGCGTGCCACTCAAGCCCGCATGTCCGTCAGCCCGATACCGGCATTTTGCATCGACCCTGCCGCGGACCGGTCACAGCCTTCGCCATGGGCGAGGCGAAACGGAAAAAACTGCGGGATTGTCCCGCCAAGGGCAGTGTCATCACGTCGGAAGAGTGCGGTCGTGGCCGTAATAGCAGCATCGCCTGCCCGGTGACTTGCGAGCACAATCCGTTCGCCGCCGCCAACCACCATGAGCATTTCGAGGAGCTGGAAAGCAAGGTCTTCGGGCTTCTCGGCCGGAAGCTGATTGCCGAGCTCACGCCTTCGCAGGTTCGCGAAATGGCCGATGCGATGACCAAAGGCGACGACTTCACCACCCAGGCGCTGCTTGCCTGGCACCTGATCGGCGAAGGAAGGCTGGCGAGGTGGCAGGCGGAGGATTTCGCCAAGGATTGGAAAAACGACGAGGCCGTGCTGCTCCGCCATTTCCAAACACTCCGGCCCGCCCTGCTCGAATTCCGCGGGGTCATCGACGAGCTGACCTGTACCTCCGTCGATCTGCTCCGGCCCGAATTGCCGGCTTTTCCGGTCATCGACCCGGGCGTCGCCAGCCGCGTCGATCGTTTCGAAATCTTGCTCACTTGGATCTATGAGGTGCCCGCCGGGCATCGCCTGAGCGGCGGAGCGGTGACGATGCCCGCGATGGGAATGCAAGACCCGGCGGATGCATTCGCGGCGCTGGTCGATCACCTTGGCGGACCGGCGGAAGACCGCGATGGCTGGCTGCTGGAGCACATGATCCTGCTGGGTGAGTCGTTCCGCGCCATCGGATCCGCCCGCCGGGATCCCTCCACCCGATACGATCTGGATTTGGTCCCGGATGCCTTCCGGGCCGAGATCGAGACCTTGGACGACGAGGGCGACGTGCTCGCCGACCAGCCCCAGCCCGCACTCGACGGCAAAACCCCTCGCGAAGCCGCGGAGGACCCGGTCCTACGACCGCGACTGGCACGCCTGTTGAAAGAGTTGATTCGCGCGGGTGACTCGCTGCGCCGCACGGTCGGAATGGATATTGATCACACCCTGCTCCTCCGCGAACTGCGCCTCGAGGAATTGATCCTGCCGCCTCCGCCGCTTGGCTTTCTGGACGAGGATGAGGCGGATTTCGACGACCAAATCCCCCTCGATCCCCCGCCCTCGCAGGAAATGCTGGCCGGTGATGACCTCAACGACCGGCTCCAAGCAGCCACCGGCGACGAGGCCTTATGGAACCGCCTTGAGATCCGCCTAGCCGACGTGCTGGATGCTTTCAACGATCTCCCCGACAAGCTGAACGCAAACGAGATGGAGGTGCTGCAGAGCACCGTCCTCGCCGCACTCGGAGCCCTGCATCCCGACCAGCCGCCGGGGTATGAACCGGACACCGCGCGAATGCTCGCTCGCTACGAAGCTTGGATGAGAAGCGGCGATGATCAGGAAGACCTGGCTGACTACGCGCAGCGCACCTTTGAGGAGACCCGCCAACCCGCCCTCTGCGAAGCCGCAGCGGACATGATGTTCTTCCTCGAAAAGCAGAATGGTAAGAAACTCCGGCCGAAGAAGCTGGACGTGCTCATGACCGCCCTCGCCGCCGCCATCTGGGAGGCCGCGCACTGGCCACCGGTGCTCAGGTCATAGAGGTGGGTATCCACCCATAAGATCCGTCAGCTCGTCAGAGCGCCCCGCGTTCGGCATCGCGCAGCAGGCGCTGGTAGCGTTTCTCCAGCTTCACCGCCTTCGCCTCGTCGCCGGCGGTGCGGTAGTAGGAGCAGATCATCTTGTAGATGCTGGTCTCCGTGTTCGCACGGAACCAATCCTTCGAACCGGTTTCCACAACGCGCAAGAACGCGAGCTCGATGTCGCGTGCAGCCTTGCGGGCGGTTTCGGGGTCATCCTTGCAGAAGGAGAAGTAGTCTTCCGCCATCCGCTTGAAGCCGGTGATGCTGCCGCCGTATTGGCGTAGCGCCTTGTCGTAAAGTTCCCCGATCTCCTTCGCGGCACTCGGTGAGTTGTTCTTGTGGATCAAGTCAGCCTCGCGCTTGAGCGAATCGGCCACGAGGTCCTTCTGCTCGCCAGCCTCGCGCTCGATGCGGCGACGCTCGCGCAGCAGCATCCGGCGGGCATCGTTCTCCTTGGCATACGGGAAGAGGTATTCGCTCTCCGCCTTGGCGGCGAGCTGGGCCATGCGTGGATTCTCACGGAACTCGCGGCGCATCCCATCCACGAAAGCGTCCCATGCCTCGATGATGTCCGGAGCACCGGGATCCTTGGCTTCCTTGGTCTTGGTCTCCAGCACCGCGTAAAGGCCCAGCCACGTCTCTGAGAATGCCTTGCCGAGCTGGTTGGCGATCCGCACCGCAGTCTCGGATGATTCCGGCTCGTAGAGATGCTTCATCAGTTCTCCGAGCCACAGATAGCGGAACACATTGACCGTCTGCAGACGGCTTTGCTGGGCCTTGTCATTCCACAGCCAGATTTCCTGCTCGCTGATCGAGCCGCCGATCTGCGGGTTGCCCCCGGCGCCATTGGCGGCCCCACCAATGCGTCCGATGTGGGTGTCCCATTCGTCGTCCTTCGTTTTGATCGCCGCCCACGCGTGGCCGCCAAGATCGGTCTCACCGGCGAGCCCGATGGCCGGAATGCCGAGCGCACGGGCGGTGTTCACCGAGAAATACGTCTGGTCGCCGCAGATGCCGCCTTCCTTGAGGATCTCGGCGAAGGAGTACTCCTCATAGGGATTCAGACCTTTCACGGCACGCTCCATCAGGTACTCGATCATGCCATAGGCACTGCCCCAGCTTTTGCGGCTCAGGTGCATCTTGTCCACGGCCCACTCCAGTTCACGTTCCGGAACCGGCGCGCACACGACCCAGACTAGATCGCGAGCGCTGAGCTTGTTGATGGAAGTGACCAGCTTGCCCTTTTCGCTCTTCTCCACATACCACGTGTATCGCGGGATGGGCCTGACCACGCCGGACGAGTCTTCCTCGTCCGTCAGCTGCGTTTGGATTTCGGCCTTGTCGAAAACGACGCCGCAGGCGAGCGCGAGGTTGAAGTACTTCTTCGCCTTCTCGCGGTCGGCAGCCCAGGCATCGGCCATGATCGAGGCGATCTTGGCAGTATCGTCCTGCGGCTTCAGGGTGAGAAGGACCTCCTCCATCGCCGCGTCATCCGTCATCATCCACGTAAACAGCTCGTGGCCGTAAATCGGGGTGTGGATGTCCGAGGCGGAAAAATGCTGCAGTACCTGCCAGCGCAGGAAGGTCTGATAGAAGACCGGTTCTTTCCACAGCCCGTCAAAGCGATCACGCAGCTTCGCCGGCTCCACCTTGCCAAGCTTCATGAGCGACTCCGAAAGCGAACGCTGCAGGAACTCGCGATAGTCACCCCAAGTGCCGAGCCGCGCCGTTTCGGCCAACAGGGTCTTCGCCCGGGCGACCTCGTCGGTCTTGGTGGCATCGATGCCGATGAGCGCCATGATCGGCTCGCCCACCAGACGAGTGGCGAAAAGCGATGCTTCCGTGGGCGGCGTGATCGGATCATCCACCGGCGTTCCGGCTTCAGGAGCGGTCTTTGGCGCGCCCGAAGCTGCTGCCACTGCGGAAGCGGAAGAGCCCGATGCCGCCGGAGTTTCCCCGGACGCGGTTGGTTGCTCATCGGCGGGTGCGGACGAAGCTTCCTGCACGGCACCTGCCACCGGCTTTTTCGCCGTTTTCGGCGGGGCATTCTGGCCGCGTTGATCAAAGACCCACCAGACGCCGCCAAGTCCGGCCGCCATGAAGATCGCCACCGCTAGCATGGACGCGTTCGCGTGATATCCCTTGGCGCGAACCACCATAGCTTTCGCCAGCTTTGCAGGGGGCTTGGGGGAAGAAGCTTTGCGCGGTTCCTTCATGGCATGAAACGGTTACAAAAATGACGCGTGCTGCCTTTCAGCGGCCGGAGGGTGCCTATTTACACGTATTAACGCAATTTGTTTTCCAACGGTTGCATTTGTTCGTCAATGAAGACCCTTTTTCACACCACGAGGCCGGTAGCTTGCAGCGCCACCGGCCTCGAAATTCTTTTAAAGTCCCTAAGCTTCAGGCAGCCGCTTGGTGCGCCCGCCGGTTGAAAAGTTCCAGAGTGCCGGTGGAAACCCGGTGCCAGATTGCCGTTCCGATCAAGCCAGCGGCCAAGGTGCCGACATAACTCAGCATGATCGCAGCGGGAGCGTTGTCGTGGAAAAACGCGACCTTCTGCGGCAGCACGAACTTCGTGATGTGAAGGACCAGCGGATGGGCCAGATAAGCCATGTAACTGGCCGCCGCGAGCTGGGAAATCGCCCCTCCCAACCATGAGGGCAGGCGAACTTCCTTGATCATCGCCAACACCACCAGCGCGCTGACGAACCAATAGGGGCGGCTGCTCTCGAGTCCGAACTGCGCCGCCACCACCGCGCTGCCGATGCCTACCAGCAGGATCTTCTGCCATGCCTTCGGAGCGAGCGCGAAGGTCCAGCCCAGCAGGTAAATATAAAGCCAGCCATCGAACTTGTGCGAAAAGTAATCGCTGCCGAAGAAACGGCGACCCAGCCAAAACGCCAGCACACCCAGCCCGGTCAAAGCCAGGCCGCTCTCGAAAGGCCGGGCCTTCGCCCATCTCCGGAAAGGCGGGATCAGGAATAGCCCGCAGACAATCAACAGGCAGTGCACCAGTGCCTCGATGAACCAGAACGAGTACAGGATACCGCGGTCGAGAGTGTCGACGAAGAACACACTGCTTAGCGTCCACCACGCCGGCTGAGGCGGCATTTGGGTGGCAAACAGCATCGCCGTCATCAGCAACAGGTACGGAATGACGATCCGCTGGAAGGCCCCGTGGATCGCCGGCAGCACCTTCCCGGACAGGAATTGCTCACGCTGGAACCGGCTCAGCGAGTAGCCGGCCAGGCAAAACAGGATGGTCGTCCCACCGCGCAACCACGTGGTGTGGCTGGGCGAGCCGTGGCCGATGAAAATGGTCGAGATCGCGATCAGCCGCAGCACCACGTCGATCGACAGGGTGGACGTCGCTTTCGCCTTTACCGGGTTAAGCACCCGGTCCTGCCGTAGGAGGTCCAGATCGCGCACGCTGAGCCGCTCCCAGTGTTGCGGCAGGGAGCCAAGCATTTTTTCCAAGCCGCGCGAAACCACCATGTAGGACAGGGAATCACCGCCCAATGCTGAGAAGCTCGCATCATCGTCGATCTGAGCGATCCCGAGGGCCTTGCCGTAAAGCGCGCGCACCGGGTCGTCGCCGGAGGCAGTCTCGGCGGCCTCCTTGCGATGAAACTCCTCACCCATCGTGCGAACCCGCACGTAGTCGATCTTCCCGGAAGGCAAGGTTGGCGCGCCATCGAGATTGAAGACAATCAGGTGATGGGCTGGCAGCTTGCAGCGCTCCGCCAAGAGCTTGCGCGCGCTGGCGGCGTCCGAGCCATCGATCAAGGCTACCGCCACGAATTCATCGTTCCCTGCCGCATAGGCGCGGCGTCCGGATTCGCGAAGGATGCGCTCGACGTCATCCAGCCCGATCCGCAGACCGGCGATCTTACTGAAGCGGCTGGAACGGCCGACGATCTTCACCAGTCCCGAGTCGGACCATTGGGCGATGTCGCCGGTCAGCAGTTCGGAAAGCTTGGCCGGAGCGGCGAGATCCTCGCGCTTCAAGCCGTAGCCCATCATCACGTTGGGCCCTTGATAGACCAGTTCGCCTGAGGCACCCGGCTTGCGGATGGCATTGCCTGCCTCGTCGCGGATCTCGAATTTCCCGCGCGGGATTGCCACGCCGATGCAGTCGGAATTCTCCAGCGTCCGCTCCGGCGGCAGGTAGGCCATCCGGGCGGTCGCCTCGGTCTGGCCATACATCACGAAGAAGCGGATGCCCCGGCTGCGGGCGAATTCCGCGTAGTCGCGCACCAGATTTGGGGGCAGACGTCCGCCAGCTTGGGTCATCACCCGAAGGCTTTCCGGCGGGTCGGACCGCAGGCCGACCTTCTCGAATAGCTCGTAGGTGTACGGGACGCCAGGCAGGTCCGTCACTTGCTCGCGACGGACGAGCTGCCAGAAATCCTCATCCACCACCGACAGGTCGGTGAGCACGATCGAGGCTCCGGCGAAAAGATGGGAATTCAGCACCGACAGGCCGTAGGAGTAGTGCAGCGGCAGGTTCGTGATCGCACGGCGCTCCGGCGTGATTTCCAAGTACTCGGCAATCGAGCGCGCGTTCTCGTGGATGTTCGAGTGCGAGAGCTTCACCAGCTTCGGACTGCCGGTGGTGCCGGAGGTGGAAAGCATCACCGCCAGGTCGGGATGAAGCCCGTCCAAGTCTTCACGCTCATCGCGCATCTCGACTTCCCAACCCGCCTCGCCGCAGAGCACGGCCGTCTCCGGCCGGAAGGTGGCAATGATCGGATGGTCCCTGGACGTGGCACCTTCAGCCGCCAGAATGACGGGATTGCCAGACTTGAGAGCGCCCAGATAGGCGACAATCGCCTCAACGTCATTGCGCATCTCGATCACCAGAAGCTGGCGCTTCCGGGCGAACTTCCGCGCGTAGGCATCCGACCAAGCCGCGAGTTCGCGGTAGCACAAATGGCGCCCATCCGGCAGGACAATCGCCACCCGGTCGCCATGGGACTCCAAGGTGGTGAAAAACTGCGGCTTCCGCGTGGAAACCGTCGAAACGGGGGAAACAAGCGTCGATACCATGGAGAGAAAGGGTGGGGGGAACTCCACCGGCTGGAGGGGGAACCGGTGGCGGGTGGGGAACCCGGAGACCTCTCGTATCTCCGACTTCCTAGCTCCAATCGTAACAAAGCATCCTGAATTGCCAAGTTTTCAATGGCTCCCTTCCCTTACGCGATCACGGGTCTCAGCACATCCACCCCTTCAGAACCGCGAAGAAATCCAGGCACCTCCCGATCACCTCGCGCTGGAAGGCTGGCGGAAACAATAACCCCAATGGCAGTCCCACCGCCAGCAGGGCGGGGATTTTCCCGAGGGGCTGGCCGAGCTTCCTCTCAAGCAACGTCAGCAGCCCGTGGAATGTGAAATACGCGGTCGGCATCCCGAATCCGGGCCTCACCGGCAGGATGATGGCCAGCTCGTGCAATACTCCCGATCCGACGAACACCGCCATTACACCGGCGCTTTCCCCGAATATCTTCTGCACCGGCCGCCCCACCAGCCGCTGCATCATCTGCGAGTAACCGACGTTCCACCGCTTGCTCCAGAAGTCGCCGATCCCGCGCGCTTCGAGGACATTGGGAAAAAGCGTCCGCACCGGGAATCCTGCGAACCGCAAGGCTCCCTTCAAAACCCTCAGCGCCCCAAAGTGGAACCCGATGCTCATCGGAACGAACATGATGAGGATCTGACGCCACTGCATGGCCCACACGCACCAGGCACCGAGCGTTCCCAGCGCCATCAGCAGCAGGCCAAGCGCGACATCGCCTTTCCACTCCAGATCCATGCGCCGGGTTTGGAAGCTGCCCGGGTCCATCCCGAACCAGAGGAACGCGAAGACCGCGTAGCGCTGCATCGAGAGCCGCTGCGGGCCGGCCCACTCAGCATAGACCAAGCCTTTCATCCCGCCGAGCAGCACGCAGCAGATACCGATCATCCGCAGCAGCGGCTCGTAGCCGAGCAAGAGCTGATCCGCTCCGACCATCAGCGCGGCAAGCAATAGCCAGCCAGCGAGCCGCCTTACCCAGACCGTTCGGACTTCCGCGAGCATCGGGCCCGCCGCGATGCCCATCACCACCAGAATTGGAATTACCCACATCATGGCATACCTCCCTTCGGGATCCATCCCACATTCCATGCCACCAGACAGCCGTAGAGGACGACCAAGCCCACGAAGAGCAGGGTCAGCAAATGCTTTGCAACGCGGTTGGCTTTGCTTCCTTCGACCTCTGTTAGATCGAAGCCGAAAAACTGCAGCCACAATCGAACCGACCACCACAGCAGCATGAAGGTGCACATCGCGGTCGCCGATCCGGTACGGCTCATCAGCCAATCTCCGAAGCCAAGCGCCAGCACGGCGAAGAACACGTGGCTGCTCCAGACGTAGATCGAATAGGTCCACCACAGCTCGCGCATCAGCGGCGTCAGGCCAGCCAGCTTCTCCCGCCAACCAAGTACTTTGGGAATCCAGAAACTCGCGATGGTCAGCGCCACCAGCGAACCGCCTCCGATCCACAATCCGATTTGCAGCAGATCTTTCATCCGAAGATTGCGGTAAGGGTGAAGATGGCGCTCAAGGTTGCGAACACCCCGAGGAAAAAGAGGTCCCAGCCGCGTTCATTGCGGCGCGTTTCCTTGTCGTAGAACGTGAGCTGGACGATCACGCGGCTCGCCCAGAAGACACCGAAGAAGCCGCTGAGCACCCGGCCCATTCCATCGGCGAGCAAAAGCTGCGGCCACCCGAGGCAAAGCAGTCCCAGCGCTCCAACGATCGCGATGATATAAGCGCAGTGGACGTGGAAGACCTGCCGGACCATCACATCGCAGCCCGCCAGATTCTCACGATACCGCCAGCGTCTGGCTGCAACGAAGTTCGCCACGACGATGCCCGTCATCATCAGCCCGGCGATCCGGAGTGCAATTACTAGAGTTTCCGTAGTCATGGTTCGAATTGATCCGTTGATTCACTTCGTCACGCAGAAGCCATCCGTGCAGACGACCTCTTCCATCCGGTGCAGCTCCTTCCGCACCTGCTGGTCCTTCTTCCGGAAGAAGACCTTGCTCAGCGAATGGCGATTCGCCGCGAGGACGTGGCAGGCATGAATGGCGATCGGCAACAGGTGTCTTCCTCCCAAGCGACGGGCAGCTTCCTGATGATTCGCGCAGCTGTAGAGGCACCACACCCAAGCTTGCGCGCCGCGGAAGATCTCGCCCTCACTCGTCCTCACCACCATCTCGCGGGCGGGATCGAGCTCACCCAAACCCGGGAACACCCGCTCCGCGTCCGGCGATTGGTAGGGAATGAAGCCAATCGGAAATGCCCGCGGCTGACGGGCAACCCACTCGTGGAAGGTGCAGCACATCCCACAGCGGCCATCATAGAAAACTTCGATTCCTTCGATCGTGTCGGCTAGTTTCATCGTGTTCCCTTTCGTTTTTTTCAGTATTTACTGAAACTTCGGTAAGAACAAGTAGAAACCGAACCTCACCTCAGGAAGAAGCGGTGGCGGAGGATTCGCCGAGGTTGACCCGGACCGCGGATTGTTAGGACCATCCCGCATGCGAACCCTGTCGCTGCGCCTTTTGCCGGTCCTCGCCACCTGCCTCCCGATGTCCTCTTGCATGCTCTGGGTGGAAGGAGCCTCGCTGGCCTACAAGGAGTCGAAGGTGATCCCTTACGGCACGGTGGTTGAGGGGGAAGCCTACACCGTGCAGATCCCGGAAAACGGCCTCTACGTGATGCGGCGCGACCGCTCGAAAGACGGCATCACCATCGGCGACTCAGCCGGTGGCTTCGAAGGCTTCCAATACGTCGTCTTCCGCACCGCTTCCCCTGCTGGAGAAGCACCTTCCACAGCCCTCCTCCGTCACTTCAGCCAGAACACTGCTGGCGACAGTTGGCAGGTTGTCGGCATCCACAAGGGAGCAGCCAAAGGTTCCGCCGGGCAAGTCGACCTGCACACCCCGCGAGGCCGGGGATTCGTCAGCGTTGCCGAATGCTTCCGGCGCGGATCCGAGCTGTGGGTCGTAGCCCGGATGCAGCCGATGTTCCGCACCAGCGACGCCGAGGTCACCCGCACGGTGGAAGATTCCCGGTCGTCGTTGAAGCGTTTCGCGGCATCATTCCGTTGGAAATGACGCCCGGCATCAGCCGTTAGGCCACCAGCGCCGCGATCTCCTCGCGTGCGGCTTCAATCGATTTCTCCCGCTGATCGGACCGGCCCAGGTTCTCTGCGCGGATGACCTTGATCTCGGTGATTCCAAGGAAGCCAAAAAACGCCTTCAAGTAGCTCTCCTGATGATCGAGCGCCGCCAAGGGAGCCTCGGTGAAGGACGCTCCACGAGACGAGGCGATCCACACCGTCTTGCCCCCTGCCAAGCCCTCTGCTCCGTTCTCCGAATATCGGAAGGTTGTTCCCTGAACGGCCAGCCGGTCGATCCAAGCCTTCAGCTGAGTCGGCACGGAGAAATTGTACATCGGAGCCCCGATCACCAAGATGTCTGCGGCCAAGAATTCCTCCAAGACCGCCGCACCCTCCGCCAAATCCACCCCGGCACCGTCCCCGCCATGAGCTGCCGCAAGGTGATTCCCTGAGAGATGCTGAAGCGGACCAGCCGCCAAGTCGCGGTAGATCACCTCGAGATCGGGGTACAAGGATTTCTGATTTTGAACGAGTTCCGCAGTCAGCAGGCGGCTGACAGAGGCGTTGCCTGTAATGCTGGAATCGATGTGGAGCAGTTTCATGGGATGGAGTCGGCGATGGGCTAGTATTTGAACCTTTGTCCTCTAAACGACATTTGTTTAATAACCTCCCTCGCGCCGACCGCAACCCCGAAAATGAACAATTGTTGATTTAGCGACCCTCGTTGCCTTTCCCCGACCGCCGGGTATCCTGTCGGCCGATGCAAGAAGGCCGCGAACTGGATCCACGCGTGAAGCGGACACGGAAGATGCTTTTTCAAGCCCTGCAGGAGCTACTGGAGGAGAAGGGCTTCGGAGCGATCTCCATGCAGGACATTGCCGAGCGATCCACACTGAACCGGGGAACGATCTACCTTCACTACAAGGACAAGTTCGCCCTGCTCGAAGCACTGATCGAAGAGAAGTTCAGCACTTTGCTGGAGGCCCGGATGGAAGGTTCGTCGGGCGGCTGCCCCGCCGCGCTACGGCAGCTGATTCTCGCGGTAAGCGACTTCCTCGGCCACGTGGGCTGCGGCTGCGAGACGCACCGGGGTCTATTCGAGCCGTTGGTCGAAACGGCCGTGCGTGGAGTGGTGCGGACTTTCCTGCTGACGGGTTTGGAACACAGCGCCAAAGCCCTCTCCCGCACCGAGGCGGAGCTGCGCGCCACCGCAGCCTCGTGGGCCATCTGCGGTACCGTTCTCGAATGGAGCCGCACCCGCTCGATCACCGCCGAAGAACTCGCCGACGCGGTGCAGCCGCTCGTGGCCGGCGGGCTATTGCTGGATGAAAAGCATCCGTCGATGACCTGACGTCAGCCTTGGGATGTGCGCCCCGCTCCCCGGTCAGAACGAATGGAGCATGCCGAACGAGAGGATGAACGCGGAGTCGAACGAAAGGTTCGCCGACGAGCCGTTCGCTCCCAGATCGTAGTCGTCCATGTACTGGTAGCGCCCGGCAGCCTGGATCGCCCAGCTCTCGTTGATCTGATAGATACCGCTTAATCCGAGGTACACGCCGGGCAGGACCGAGGTTCCGGAATCGCTGCCGGCACTGCGACGGGTTCCGACGTTGGCGATGGTGGTATTCGACACGAAGTCATACGATCCCGAGGCGAGCGCGGCATTGAGGCCACCCTCGAACGTCAAGCTGGTCTTCTGGGCGATCGGGATTTCCATGAAGCTGCCGAGGCTGAGCGTGGTGAGGTGGACGTCCAGCTCGCGGGAACCCGACACCAGCGCGAAACCGCCTGGTGCCACGCTGCGGTCCGGCGAATCGGAGATCAAGGGACCCGGGCCATTGAAGGATCCCTCATATGGCGCGAGCGGAGGAATGATACCGCCCAGGCTGAACCGGTCGGTGAGCACGGAAGTGCCGGACCTGAGATTGTCGCCGTTGGAGATATCGATGTGGGCATAGTGGATGCCGGCGCGGAATCCCCACTTGGCGCCAGGCAGAGACAGCCCCGGGATCTTGACGTCTCCCATGTCATAGTAGCCGAATGCTTCAAGGCCAGCCATGGCGTCGTCGCGTTCCTCGGTGCCCGCGTTTCCGGTGCTCCGGGTCAGCGTGAAGGCGACCGAGCCCTCACCGGACGTATCGATCTGGGAGTCGTTTTCGTAGCCCCAGTTCCAAGTTTGACCGCCGGCATTGCCGGACGAGTCCACATGGACATAGCCGTCGTCGTAGTTGTAGTCCTGCCCGCCGCCGAGCGGCTGCGGGGCGAAGTTGCTGCCAAAGTTACCGAGGCCGGAGAACTCCGCCTTGAGACCCAGCAGTGGCGCGTAGCCGATGCCGACTCTCCAGCGTTGGGGCGACGACGGGGTGGTCGTGATCCCCTCCACCGCGGAAGGTTCGCCAGCCAGCAATGACGTGGCCGCGGCACCGAGAAGGGCCGTCGAGAGCAATGAGACGCGTGCGTTCATAAGGATGGCGATTTCTATCGATGGCTACGGGTTCAGGGAGCGGCAATCTCGTTGACGCGGTAATAACGGGCGGGTGCCTGGGAAGGCGGCACGTCGGTGAAGGGCGGGCCGGAATCGATCCACTGCATCCGTGTCGAGCCCGCCTGCAGCGGAACCGGGCAGTCGTGCCAATTCACCAGATCCGAGCTGTATCGAACGCGATACCACGTGCCGACCACCGACGGGAATTCCAGCAGGAGGCCACCGTTGGCAAACCCGACCACCCGCGGCTGCACGCCGGCGGCATTGGTATTGGGCAGTTGCGAGGTCGGCAGGATTTCCACCGACAGCTGCGGCGCGAACGGCGACGGGAAGGTGCGGGTGCTGGTGTAGAACGACAGCTTCATCGTGACCACGCCATCGATCGCGACCGGGAACGGGTAGTCCACGTAAACGTCCTGGGCATCGGCCGGGCTGCTCGCGTTGTAGAGGCGCAGGCTCGGGAAGGCCGCCTTGTAGGAGGCGTAATCCACGTGCAGGCGGAAGCCATTGATCGGATTCGGCGTGGTGTTGGTCACGTTGACGTTCACCTCATACAATCCGGACTGCGGATTGACCGTGATGCCGGTAGTGACCGGCTGGACCACGGTCGGCAGGACCGTTCCCACCGCCGCGGTGGCGGTGGCCGTGTTGTTCACCAGTTGCGAGTCACCGGCCGCCGAGCTGGTAGTCACCGTGGCGGTGAGCACCGTGCCGGTTGGGGCGTTAATGTTCACCTTGGCGACGACCGTGAAGTCACTGGTTCCACCAGTTGCCAGGGAGCTGGCGGAGAAGCTCACCGTGCCCGTAGCTCCGACGCTTGGCGCATTGGTCGTCCAGCCAGCTGGCGCGACTGCGGAAACGAAGGTCATGTTGGCGGGCAGCGGCAGCGATACCACGGGCGACGCAGCGTCGCTGGGACCTTGATTGGAAAGGCCCACCGAGAACGTCACGTCGGAGCCCTTCGGTGCGGTGGTCGGATTCGCGATGATTGCGACCGCCAGATCCGCCTGCGCTGAAACCGTGGTCGTGACGGTGCCGCTGTTGTTGCCCGGCACGATGTCGACCGTGGTCGAGTTCACCGTGGCCGAACTGCTGAGGACGGTGGCGGCAGCAACATTGGGAGCCACTCTCACTACCAGCGTGAAGGTGGAGTTGGCGGCGTTGGCGAACAGCGGCCGGGTGATCGTGACCGTTCCGGCCGATCCCACCGCAGGAGTGGTTGCGCTCCAACCCGCGGGCGAACTCAGCGAGACGAAGGTCGTTCCTGCCGGCAGGGCCTCGGTGATCGAAACATTGTCCGCATCCAACGGGCCGTGGTTCGTGAGGTCGATCGTGTAGGTCAGGTCGGTGCCTGCAACCACCGGATCCGGGCTATCGGCCAGCGTCAGCTCCAGATCCGCGCCGCTCTTGGCCAGCGTGGTCGTGGTCGCAGTGTTGTTGCCAGGCGTAGGATCCGCGGTGGCGGAGGAAGCCGTGGCCGTGGCGGTCAAGGTGGAGTCGTTGACGATGTTGATGTCCACCTTGGCAACCACCGTGAAGTTGGCGGTGCCGCCGGTCGCGATCGACACGGAGGTAAAGGTGACGGTGCCCGTCGCACCAACTGCCGGTGTGCTCGGCGTCCAACCGGCCGGCGCGGAGGCTGACACGAAGGTCGTGCCTGCTGGCAGCGGCAGTGTGACCTGCGGCGAAGCCGAGGCACTCGGGCCGTTGTTTGTGAGCCCGATGGAATAGGTCAGGTTGCCGAGAGCGTTCACCGGATCCGGAGAGTCGGCCAGCGTCACCGCCAGATTGGCCTGCGGCGTAAGCGTGTCGGTGTCCGTCGCGCTGTTATTCGCCGGGTTCGTATCCGTCACCCCGGCCGGCGCGGCCACGGTTGCGGTATTGCTCAAGGTTCCGGTGGCGGTGGACGAGATCGTGCCGGTCACCGCGTAGGTCACCGATCCCCCTGCGGGCAGGTTCACCGTGTCGTTGATGTTTCCGGAACCAGAGGCCGTGGCTGCGCCGCCACCGGCACCAACCGCCGTCCACGTGACGCCGGTCAAAGTGGCAGGGAGCGTGTCAGCCACCGTGGAGCTTGGCGCATCGCTAGGACCAGCATTCGAGGCGGTGATCGTGTAGGTCACCGGAGTTCCTGGAATAGCGGATGTGGCTCCGTCGGTCTTGGTGATCGCCAGATCTGCCTGTGGGGTGAGCGTATCGGTGTCCGTTGCCGTGTTGTTGGCCGTATTTGGATCCGCAACAACCAATGACGTGACACTGGCGGAGCTAACCATGGTGCCGGTAGCTGAGGCCCGAATCGGCGCGTTCACGGTGTAGGTGAACGAACTTCCGGCCGGCAGGGCCATATTGGTGGTGGTAAGATTGCCAGTGCCGCTGGCTGCCCCGCTCGCGCCGCCCGTACCCGTACCGGTCCAAGTGGCTCCGGAAATCGCAGATGGCAGGAAGTTCGTCAGGCTCACCCCGGTGGCATTGCTCGGACCCGCATTCGAAACGGTGACCGTGTAAGTCACACTCCCGCCCGGCACTGCAGTCGTAACCCCATCGGTATTGGTAACCGCGAGATCGCACTGGGCCTCGAGGGTATCGGTGTCGGTGGCGCTGTTATCCGCCGGAGTAGGATCAGTCACACCGGCCGGTGCGAAAACCGTCGCGGTATTGGCAAGCGTGCCCGTCGCCGAGGAGGCGATTGTTGCCGACACCGTGTAGGTCACCGATCCGCCAACCGGCAGGTTCACCGTGTCGTTGATGTTTCCGGAACCGGAGGCCGTCGCCGTGCCGCCGCCTGCGCCCACTGCCGTCCAGGTCGCCGTGAGCGATGCCGGCAAGGTGTCCGCCACGGTCGCACCGATCACGTTGCTCGGACCGGCATTCGTCGCGGTGATCGTGTAGGTCACCGAATTGCCTGGGATCGCGGTGGTCACACCGTCGGTCTTGGTGATCGAGAGGTTAGCCCGGGGAGTGAGCGTGTCGGTATCCGTCGCACTGTTGTTCGCCGGAGTTGGATCGGTCACACCCGCGGGTGCGGAAACCGTCGCCGTGTTGGAAAGCGTGCCGGTAGCCGATGCCGAAATCGCGGCCGTCACCGTGTAGGTCACCGAACCTCCCACCGGCAGGTTCACCGTGTCGTTGAGGTTTCCGGTGCCGGAGGCTGTGGCGGTGCCGCCACCCGCGCCGACGGCCGTCCAGGTCGCGGTGAGCGACGCTGGCAAGGCGTCTGCTACCGTGGCTCCGACCACATTGCTCGGACCGGTGTTGGTCGCGGTGATCGTGTAGGTCACGGAACCTCCCGGGATCGCAGTGGTGACACCGTCCGTCTTGGTGATCGTGAGGTCGGCCTGCGGCGTGAGCGTGTCGGTGTCCGTCGCGCTGTTGTTCGCCGGATTCGAATCGGTCACCGCCGAGGAAACCGTCGCGGTGTTACTCAATGAACCGGTTGCCGATGGCGAAATCGTAGCCGACACGGTGTAGGTCACCGATCCGCCGACCGGCAGGTTCACGGTGTCATTGATGTTTCCGGAACCGGAGGCCGTCGCCGTGCCGCCGCCTGCGCCCACTGCGGTCCACGTGGCGGTGAGCGACGCTGGCAAGGTGTCCGCAACCGTGGCCGCCACTACATTGCTCGGGCCGACGTTGGTCGCGGTGATCGTGTAGGTCACACTGCTGCCCGGCACGGCTGTGGTCACCCCGTCGGTCTTGGTGATCGCGAGGTCGGCCTGCGGCGTGAGCGTGTCGGTGTCCGTCGCGCTGTTGTTCGCCGGGGTCGGATCTGTCACACCACCGGGTGCGGAAACCGTCGCGGTATTGCTCAGCGAACCTGTGGCCGACGGCGAAATCGTGGCTGTCACGGTGTAGGTCACCGATCCACCGGCTGGCAGGTTCACCGTGTCGTTGATGTTTCCGGAACCGGAGGCCGTCGCCGTGCCGCCGCCTGCGCCAACTGCAGTCCACGTGGCATTCAGCGAGGCCGGGAAGGTATCCGCCACCGTGGCACCGGTCACATTGCTCGGGCCAGCATTCGAAGCGGTGATCGTGTAGGTCACCGTGCCGCCCGGGATTGCGGTGGTCACGCCGTCGGTCGTGGTGATCGCGAGATCGGCCTGTGCCTGGAGGACGTTGGTGTCCGTCGCGCTGTTGTTCGCCGGAGTCGGATCGGTCACCGCGGATGTAATCGTCGCGGTGTTGGAAAGCGTGCCAGAGGCCGACGGGGAAATCGTGGCCGAGACCGTGTAGGTCACCGATCCTCCGACCGGCAGGTTCACCGTGTCATTGATGTTTCCGGAGCCGGAGGCCGTCGCCGTGCCGCCACCGGCACCGGCTGCCGTCCAGGTCGCGGTGAGCGACGCCGGCAAAGTGTCCGCCACCGTGGCGCCCGTCACGTTGCTGGGTCCCGCATTCGTCGCGGTGATCGTATAGGTCACGCTGCCCCCCGGAATCGCGGTGGTCACCCCGTCGGTCTTGGTGATCGAGAGGTTTGCTTGAGGTGTGAGCGTGTCGGTATCCGTCGCACTATTGTTCGCCGGAGTCGGATCGGTCACCGCGGATGTAACCGTCGCGGTGTTGGAAAGCGTGCCAGAGGCCGATGGCGAGATCGCGGCCGTCACGGTGTAAGTCACCGAAGCTCCGGCAGGCAGGTTCACCGTGTCGTTGATGTTTCCGGAGCCGGCGGCTGTGGCGGTGCCGCCACCCGCACCGACGGCCGTCCAAGTCGCGCTTAGCGACGCTGGCAAAGTATCGGCCACAGTCGCAGTGGTCACGTTGCTTGGTCCGGCATTGGAAGCGGTGATCGTGTAGGTCACGGAACCTCCCGGGATCGCAGTGGTCACACCGTCGGTTTTGGTGATCGTGAGATCGGCCCGCGGAGTGAGCGTGTCGGTATCCGTCGCGCTGTTGTTTGCCGGCGTTGGATCCGTCACTGCGGAGGCAACTGTTGCCGTGTTACTCAGCGAACCCGTGGCCGACGGGGAAATCGTGGCCGTCACGGTGTAGGTCACCGATCCGCCAGCTGGCAGATTCACGGTGTCGTTGATGTTTCCGGAACCGGAGGCTGTTGCCGTGCCGCCGCCCGCACCGACTGCCGTCCATGTGGCGGCCAGCGAGGCCGGCAAGGTATCTGCCACCGTGGCGGTGGTATTGCTCGGGCCGGCGTTGGAGGCGGTGATCGTGTAGGTCACGCTGCCGCCCGGGACCGCGGTGGTCACGCCATCGGTCTTGGTGATGGAGAGGTCAGCCTGTGGCGTGAGCGTGTCGGTGTCCGTCGCGCTGTTGTTCGCCGGGCTCGGATCCGTCACCGTCGAGCTAACCGTCGCGGTATTGGCAAGCGTGCCCGTCGCCGAAGGGGAAATCGTGGCCGAGACCGTGTAGGTCACCGATGCTCCGACCGGCAGGTTCACCGTATCGTTGATGTTTCCAGAACCGGAGGCCGTCGCCGTGCCGCCACCCGCGCCAACTGCCGTCCACGTGGCGGTCAGCGAGGCCGGGAAGGTGTCCGCCACCGTGGCTCCGACCACCGGGTCGGGACCCGCATTGGAGGCAGTGATCGTGTAGGTCACGCTGCCGCCCGGGATCGCGGTGGTCACACCGTCGGTCTTGGTAATCGCAAGATCGGCCTCGAAGTCGTCGTTGGTGATCGTGGTCGCCGCCGGAGTTCCCGATACAACGTAGCCGTTGTCGGGATTGCTCAACGTGACTTGGAATCCTTCATCCCCTTCGCGGACGGCATCCTTGCTGACCGTAACGGTCACCGAAGTGCTGGCGATGCCATCGGCGATCGTCACCTGCCCCGAGGGCATGGTGCCGCCGAAATCAGCCGCGTCGGCGGGATCTCCACCGTTGCCGGTCACCGCGTAGTCGACGGTCACCGGTCCGATGGTGCCACCGCTGCGGGTGACGGTGAAGGTGAAGTCCGTAGTGCCGGCACCGGTGCCTTCATTGGCACTGGCAAGGTCAGCGGTAATGGAGACCGACTTCTGCAGCTCGAAGGCGCCGATATCGACCAAGCCGACGGCACGGACGAAGCCGGTTCCTCGCTGGTCGAAGGGGATGCTTCCACCTTCCTGCGAAGTGGTCACAAGGACGGTCGCCCCACCGGACGCGACCGCCACCAAGGCCCCCTGATCCGCATTGGCCAAGGCACCGGTGAAAGTCACTCCCTGCAAGGTGCTGCTGCCGGATACCGCGACGTTTCCAAGACCGATGGACGAAAGCCCTTGGAGTGCGGCCTGAACAGCACCGCTGGTAGCGCTATAGCTGATCGGACCTGTGGTCTGGCCGCCGAAGCTGAGGGTGTAGGTGCCAGCCGCTCCAGACACGCGGAGGGTTTGGATTTCCGACACGGCCGCGGGAACACCGGCGTTCAGCGCGGGGCTACCGGCTAGCAACGCGTAGGTCTGCGTCGCGCCGCCGTTGTCGGCCAGCGGGCCGAGAAGCGGATCGATCGGAGTGGCACCCGACCCCACCTGATCGCTGTTCACGCCATTCGTGAAACCCGTGGCAGTGCCGACGTCTCCAATGAGGTTGCCTCCAGCCGAGGTGAATGCCCCGATGACATCGTTCGCCGCTCCTCCGGAGCCTGTATTGTCAGCAACGATTGTGTTGGCGATGCTCAAGATGCCCGAGGACGCTCTGATTCCGCCAGCGCTGCTAGTTCCCGCCGCCGAGTTTGCGGTGAACGTGCAATTGCGAATGGTGACATTCCCGGAAGACCAGACAGCACCTGCTGACGAATTGCCTGTCTTCTGATTGCCGCTGAAGGTGCTATTGACGAGGTTGAGGACTCCGCCGCTGTTATCAATGCCGGCAGCAGTGCTAGTTCCGGCCGTGGAACTGTTTCCGGAGACCGTGCAGCCCACCAATGTCATGACGCCGTCGGTGTTATGAAGACCGGCTCCGTCAGCGCCGAAGGTGTTTCCAAAGATGGCGCAGCTATCCATCTTGAGAACTCCCTGATTGAGCACGCCACCGCCGCGGGTCCCGTTGTAGACGGCACCCGCACCGTTACCACCGGTGACACCCAGTCCAAAGATGGCGGCATCGCCTGCAGTCGCGACGGAGAATACGCGGCTGGCGTTATTACCACTGACAGTGAGAAGGTTGGCGCCGGGCGCGCTGATGGTCAGAACGCTGGAGATCACCAATTCGCCGCTGGTAAGCGTAATGGCATCCGCAACGGCATCGGCAAAGGTCGGACCCGCGAAGGAAACCGTATCCGCCCCGGCAATGAAGTTGGCATTGAGAATCGCCTGACGCAGCGAGCCCTCGCCGCTGTCGTTGGTGTTCACCACCAGGAAGCCGTTCTGGTCGATCGTGACCGTGGCGTTGTTGCCCGTGGAGGCAGGGATATAGCCAGTGCCGGAAGTGACATTCAGCCTGGCGGTCTCGGAGGCTTCCGCGGCATTCGGACTTTCCGTCAGGGCCGTGAGCGTGATCGTCGCGGTCAGCGATCCATCCGGAATCACAAGGGTTCCCGCACCGGTGCCATCGTCGAATGTCAGCGTCTGCGCCGAAGACAGTGTGAAATCGGTTCCCGCCACAGCGGTGCTGGAGGCATCCAGCTGGAAGTTCACGGTCACATCGCCCGAGCTCGCGCCACGGGTAAAGGTGTAGGCACCCGTCGCCCCGCCTTCCACGGCGGTGGCGGTCGTGGCGGCGATGGAAACCTCATCCACAATGGTGCGGCTGAATTGCGTCGCTGCGGTATTGGTGTTGCCAGCCGCATCCTGGGCCACGCCCGCCGCGATGTCCGCCGTGGCGGTAACTCCCGGGCCGCTTGGCACCAGATCGAAGGTATAGCTCGCGCCCGCTCCGGCGAAATTGGCCACCGTGGCACTGCCGGCCGTGATGTCTGCGGCAGTGAAGCCGGTGACGCTTTCGCTGAAGCTCACGCTGACGGGAATGGCGGCATTGGCGGCCGGGTCACCCGCAGCGGAGGTCATCGCCACCGTTGGCGCGGTGCTGTCGTAAGTGCGGCTGAACTGCGAGGCCGCCGTGTTGCTATTCGTAGCGGCATCCTGCGCGACTCCCGTCGCGATGTCCGCCGTGACCGAGCCTTCGCCGGCGGGCACCAGATCGAAGGTATAGTTGCTGCCCGAGCCTGAGAAGTTGGCCACGGTGCCGTTGCCCGCGGTGATGTCGATCGCAGTGAATCCGGTCACGCTTTCGCTGAAGGTCACCGTCACCGGGATCGGCGAAACGTTCGTGGGATTGGTCGCGGCGGAAGTGAGAGCGACCGTTGGCGGCGTCTTGTCGATGGTGTAGACCTGACCGGTGAACGGCGCGTTGGTGATCTCGTTCAACAGGCCGGCATCGTTGGCCAGATTCAGTCCCAACGAGCCGTCGCCCGCCACGTTGGTCACCGCGACGGTCCACGTGGTGTAGTATCCGCCGGGAGCTTGCTCGGCGCTGGTCGGCACGGGAGCGCCGATGGTGGCGCCGTTGACGGTGCCAGTGGCTGCCAACGAGAAGTTGGAGGCCGTCAATCCATTGACCGGAGCAGCGAAGACAATCTGCCAGCCAACGCCGGTGGTGTTGTTTGGATCGGTGCTGGTGCGGTTGATCGAGGAAACCGTTGTGTTCGGCCGGTCAATGAGGGTCACGGTCGGATCGGCCGCGCCCGCAGGGGCATCCGAGTCGTTCACCACGTCATCGGTGGTCACCGCGGCGAAGTTGTCTCCCGTCACGGTTCCTTGGCTCGTGATCGGAGCCGCGGTGAGCGGGTTACGGATCGTCACCTGATAGTAGATCCGGAATCCCTTGCCCGGCGGCAGGTTCGTGTATCCCACCGGCATGCCGAGCGGAGCTTCCAAGAAATGCGGCGTCTCGTGCTCATGCGGCACTGCACCCGCAGCCTCGCCCTTCTTCGGCAACCTGCGCTCTCCCTTGGTCAGGAAACCATACATCACGCTGTTCCTCTGCTGTTCGGCATAGCCATCGCACAACCCGATGGTGTGCCCCATCTCATGCAGCAGGGTCGTCAGAAGGTCCACGCGATGGGTCACTTCACCCCGGTCCCCTGACCCCACCTTCGCCATCAGCCGTCCACCTTCGCTGGTGAACTCGCTGTCGTCTCCGGGCGTCCCATCCACAAACCAGCCATTTCCGCCCGCATCACGGTCCACACGGATCTTCTTTCCGTTGGCCTCGCCCAAGTGCCAGCCCGGCAGGTCGGCCACTTCAAAGCTCAATCCGTCCAGCGCGGCAATCTGCTCCCCGCTCAGGCCCGCCATCTCCCAACGCTCCCGCGCCAAGGAGACCATCCGGTCCAGTTCCACCTGGGTCAGAGGCTCTATCTCATTCCGCGATGACGCATCAGCAATCATCTGCGCTGTCGTCTGCGCCACCGGCTGGGCCTGCGCCACGATGCCAGAAGACTGCGGTTCAATCGACTCGACGCTTGCTGTTTCAGCAGCCGCAAACAGCAATGGTTGCGGCACCGATCCTGGCGTGGACACCGTGCCGCTGAAATAACCGTCGGTGGTCACGGAAGCATCATTGTTCGCCGTGGCCGTGGCAGTCGCTCCGGCGTTGTTCCCCTGATGATAGCTGATGACGTTGGCGGTGTTGAACGGATCGCCGGCGTTGTTGAAGCCGGGCATCTCAACCCGCGTACGAAAGCGCTGGCGCATGCGGATGTCGCCATTCTTGGCCACTCCGCCAACCAGTGTGTTGCCAGATAGGTTTACCCGCGCCGTAGGGGCGTCGATCTCACCGAAGACGTTCGTGCTCGTGGAGCCCAGGTTGAACTCGATCGCCTCCCGCGAACCGAGTGGATCGTTCGCCGTCGGGCGGAGGGTGTTGCCTGTGATCGTGAGATTGGCGAGAGGGCTGCCATCGTTGACGAGCACAGCCATGCCCCGGTCAAAGGATTCCCGGACGATGTTGTTCGTCACCGACGAGGTGTGCGTGCCCTTGCCATGGGCATCCCAGGAGATCCCGTGTCCCTGCGTCGATCCCGAGTAAGTCACGCCGGTGGTGCCGATCAGGTTGTTGCGGATGAATCCGTTGAACAATGCAGGCGGATTCGAAGTCCCCAGATTGACCGTGATGGCGCTCAGGATGGATCCGTTGATGGTGTTGCCGTCGATGTCGTAGTTGACGGTCCCGGTGTAGCCACCGAACGCCAGCCCGGTCGCCGCGTTGATGGTGATGCCTTGTCCCAAGGGGCTGGAATGCCCGCCGGTCAGCGTGTTGGTCTTGAACGTGACGTTGAGGTTGCCGCTGTTGGAAGCCGCGGCTTGGAAATGGTCGCCTTTGTTGGCCGAGAAACTCGAAGTTTGCGCGTTCGCCGTGATGGTGGCCGTGGACAGCGCCTCGAGGAACAGGCCGTCGTTGTTGTCATTCTCCGCAGTCCTGCCGTTGAAGGTGCATCCGGTCATTGCGAGACCGACGGTCCCGCTGCTGTTCCGTACCGTGAACTGGTTGTAGTAGTTTCCGGTGAAAACGGAGTTGGTGATGTTGGCCGATCCGAACAGTCCGTTCGGCGTGATGACTCCCGAACCTCCGAAATCGACGCCATCCTCGTTCAGGGCATTGCCGTTGTTGGTGACATTGCACCGGTTCATGGTGAAGCCGGTAACGGATGTGCCACTGATCCCGTCGTCACCCGCGTCCTGGATGTTCATGTGGCTGAGGCTCACGCTCGAAGTGGAGCTGAGGCTCACCCCGGCTCCGGAACTCCTCTGGATCGTGCCGCCCGATCCGTTGTTAGATCCGCCGCCATCGCCGGTTACGGTCAGGCCGCCGCTGCTGCCGGTGTTGTTCAGCACGATGCCATTCGCCGGCCCGGAAGCGCCCGTGCCTGCTGCGATGCTCCTGAAAGTCATTCCTCCAGCACCGATGTTGGTGCCCACGACATTGAGCGCGGTACCGGTGGTCGTCGTGATGGTGTTCGCCTCATCGGCCTCGTCGGTGCTGCCATCGCCATCGTTGTCTGCATTGTCAGTCAGACCATTTGCGACCACCACCGTGCCGCCATTGATGGCGCTGAAAGCCGTGTTAGTCCCGGTGGTCAGGGTCAGGCTCCGGAAGGTGATTGTCGCAGCGTCATTGTTGTCCAGCAGGATGCCGGCGCCAGTATTGACGATTTTGTTGAAGGTGAGGTTGCCGCTTGAGCCACGGTTGCTGATGTTCAGTGAGCGTCCAGTTCCAGTGGTGCCGCTAAACGTGTAGTTAGCCGGGAGGCCGAGCGTCACCGTACCGCCATTGATGTTGAAAAGGTCGCCGGTAACGCCGGTGATATTCACTGCCGTCGCATTAAGAGCGCCGGTGATGCCCGTCAGGCTAACAGCCGTGGACGCCGACGAGGTCGCGAGGGAGGCAAACGTGCCGCCGATGGCTCCGGTAGTGAGACCCAGCACTTGGCCCGTGCCGCTCGTGGACACCGTGCTTCCCACCGCCAACGTGCCGAATCCCGAGCCCGCAATGGCAGAGCCCGAGCGATTCCCCAGATTCACGCCCGCGATCGTCTTGGCAGCCGTTGTGCCTGCCGCGAGGTTCACGATGTTTCCACCCGTATTCGTCAGCACCGGCGCCGTCGTTGCCGGGAAGATCACGAAGGGTGGGTTCGCCGGATACGAGGGATGTCCCGTCGCTACCGTGAGCGCCACTCCTTGGCCTCGCAGTTCCTGGCCATCTTCCACGGTGACAAGACCATTCAAGGCGGTGCCGCTCCCGATCACGTAGATCATGTCGGTCCCTGTCGCCGCCGTGGAAGCAGCCTCCGGCGTGTTGAAAGGCAAATGGCTCTGGCCGGTTCCTCCCGCTGCGGCCCCGCCCTGGACGAACCAGATCCGCGGACCGGAGAGCGTGAAGGTCACGATTCCCGGCGAGACACTCAGGACATTGTCACTATCTTGAAGAGAATACTGGAAGCGCTCGGACCCCGTCGCGCCCAGACCCGGAGTGTAAGTAAAATTCCCGCTCGCACCGACCGTCAACGTGCCGGGAGTGGCATTGGTCGTTCCCGTGCCGTCCAATCGCGTCACGTTCACCACCGTAGGCGGGGCCTTGTCGTCGGCGTCGTTCCACGTCAATCCGTGAGCCGCATCGATGACCAGCCGCGTGTTCGGCAACGTATTGTAACTCTCGTCGAACACGACGGGCGACATGTTCACCGAATCTGAAACAATCGTGGTCCCCGGAGGCGTCGGCAGATTAACTACCGGATTGTTGGCATTCGCCGTGGCGGTCGCCGCATTCGTGACCGTGACCCGGTAATCGATGACGTCTCCCGGATTCTTCTGGGTCGCCGCCGGCGTCGTGTCCGTCAGCGTCGCTTTGACATCAGGAGTCTGTGCGGCGAGTCGCGGCGCGGATCCGCCGAGCAGCGAAAGGGCGGCAGCCGCCAAGGGGAGGGACCGGAACATATCGGTAATTCTCGAAAGGGTGAAGCGAACAGGAAAGAACTTGGGGTCGGGCGGCGGTCAGCCGCGCGGTGGGAACACCCCCTGCAAAGCGATGCAGAAATAGAAGGTCAGATAGGGCATCATGTTGTTATGCGGAGCATCCCCGCCGGCAGGCGCGAGTGCTTCCGGTGCCATCGCGACGAGCCCCCCCGCCGCTGGGCTCTGATAGGCAAAGCCGCCGAGGGAACGGGCCAGCGAACGCGAAGGAGTCGGAGCCTTGAGATCCCCGTCGTCCGTCGTTGCGCGGAGGGTGTGCGCGTGAGCGGGAATCTCCGACTCCAGCAAGGTCACCGTCTCCGAGCCGCCCGTTTCTCCGAGATCGTGCAAGGAAAGGCCGGGGCCCTGTCCCGGATGCATCGGTGCGCGACCTTGTAGATCGGGCAGCGCGAAGTTGCTCTTCCCGTTGCCGCCATAGGTCGTGCCCAGGAGCGAAAACAACGCGGTGTTCTGCGAGAGAGGCAGAAGTTGCCCGTCGCACCATGCCCAACCCTGGGGTGCGAAATTGAAGGGGAAGATGCGGATTTCGGCGACGAAGGGATCAGCCATGGGTGGATCAGGTGGGAGACGGGAAGATGCCGAAGAGCGAAATGATGAAGTTAACGCAGAGATACGGCTGGAAGTTGGTGTGCGGCTGGCTTCCGCCGGTTGAGCTGATCGCAGACGGACTCATGTTCACCGCCGGTACATCCTCGATGTAGAGGCTGATGTTGGGTGACTCCGCGGCCAGATGACCTCCCGGGCTGTTCTGCGAGCCGGGGCTCGTCGATACCAGCAGCGGGTGACTGTGGGCGGGGATCTGACTTACCGTCAGGGTGATCTCTTCCGCCCCGCCAGTTTCGGCGAGAATGAAGCCGTTCCCTTGGTGAATGGGAATGCGCCCGCGCATGTCAGGCAGGGCAAAGGTGCTCTCGCCATCGCCACCATAAGTCGTGCCGATCAGCTGGAACAGCGTTTCATTTTCCGAGATCGGCAGAAGCTGCCCCTCGCAGAACTGCCAGCCGGAGGGGGCGAAGTTGCCCGCAAACATGCGGATCTCACCAACGTAAGGTTGAGCCATGGGTGATCAGGTGGGAGATGGGAAGATGCCCTGCAAGGCGATGCAGAAGCTCAGCGTGAGGAACGGCTGCAGGTTCAGGTGGGCCTGGCTGCCGCCGATGTTGGTGACGCTGCCTGGATGAAGAGTCGCCAGGTTGGTCGAAGGCGCATAAACGTTCGACGCCCCGGCAAGGACGGCGTTGGTCGGCGCGGGTCCGGTTGCATTGGCAGCGCTGCCTTGAAGCACGTGGGTATGCGTCGGGATTTCCGAGATGCTGAGCGTGTGTGCCGGCTCCCCTCCCCGCTCTCCAAGCGTGTGGCCACCGCCGACATGGATCGGTGTACGGGCACGGTTGTCGGGGAGCGCGAAGTTCACCCGGCCGTCGCCACCGAAGGTGGTGCCAAGCAGCGAAAACAGGGCTTGGTTCTGGTTGATCGGCAGCAACTGGCCGTTGCACAGCGCCCAACCCTTGGGAGCGAACACGAACGACATGATGCGGATCTCACTCAGGAAAGGTTCGGCCATGGTATCGGCGGGAGAAATTGGTAAGGGACACCGGTCCGGAAAAAAGCGGATAGCGGCGATTCCCTAACAGGCATTGATGATACCCGTCCAGCCGATATCTGGCATTACTATGAATTTCAAGTATCTTTGATTGTAAGCACATGGCTCAACTGCTACTCCCAGTTCCGAGCCGCTCATGAAAGACTCCGACGCTTCCTCCCCTCCGATGACCCGCCGGCGTTTGCTTGCCTTGGGTGGAACGGCCACCTTGGGAGGCGTCGCCTGTTACCTTGGCTGGCCCGAGGCCCCCGTATCCGCTCCCGCTGGTGACGCGCGCCAGCCCGGAAATGACTCCGTGGTGGCAAAGTACAGGGCCCTAGAAGATTCCGAAGCTCCCGGCGAATACAGCCGCAAGCGGTTTGCACCGCACGTCGGGTCCGATTTCCAACTCGCTGCGGTTGGCACGGAGTGCCGGCTGGAGGATGTGGGGGCCATTTTTCCCTGCTCCGGACCTGCAGGAGATTTCGTTTCGTTCTCCCTGGTGTTTTCCGCCGCGGCGGGCAGCCCGGTGGAGAGCGCGATCCACACGCTCCAGCACCCCGTACTGGGCGAGTTCGAACTTTTCCTCTCACCCATCGGCCCCGGCGACCAGAAGCTCTATTTGGAAGCCATCTGCTGCCGGCGCGTCTGACGTCCGCCCATGGAGCCCCTCACCCTGCGCCCGGTTACCGACGGCGACCGGGATTTTCTCGCAGCCGTGTATGCCTCGACACGGACCGAAGAGCTGGCGGTGACGAGCTGGACCGACGCGGAAAAGGCAGGCTTCTGCCGGATGCAATTCAACGCCCAGGATGCGCACTACCGCCAGCACTATCCGGCGGCTAGGTTTGAGCTGATTGAGTCCGCCGGCATCGCGATCGGCCGCCTGTACGTCGACCGCTGGCCGCGGGAGATCCGCATCATGGACATCACGCTGCTACCCGGCCACCGCGGCAAGGGAATCGGCACCCGTTTGTTAGAGGAGCTGCAGGAAGAAGCCGCTGCCTCCGGCAAGCTGCTCTCCATCCATGTGGAGCGGATGAATCCGGCCCTGAAGCTTTACGAGCGCCTCGGCTTCCAGCTAACGGAAGACAAGGGCGTTTACCTGCTACTCGGCTGGACCGCCGGAACGAAGGACGTCACGTGAAGACCGCCTCGAACTCCGAACCGCGCGCGCCGTCGCCGGTCTGGGTGATGAAAATCCCGGCAACCCCGAAGCCCTCGCGGCGGAACTGACAGATCCCCTGCGGCAGGCGCAATCCCTGCGGCCCGAGGAAGACCAGCGAGAAGGGATCTCGCGTGGCATCCGGTCGGCGGTGGCCGAGGAGGCGGACCGAATCCAACCGCAGCGAGACGACAACGTCACCCGATTCCACGGTGAATTCCGATCCGATGTGCCGCTCGAGCGACGCGGCGGAAAGATCTTCGAGTCGGGTCGTCATGGCTCCGCTCATTCAAATTTCACCCCGATGTCTCACGCTCCGCCGCTGGCGATGTGCGCGAACTTGTCGTCGAGGAAGCGCAAGACCACCTCTTCCACCTTCTCATCGCCAAGACGCTCGATGACTTCCACCGAGAAACCACGGGCGATGAGCTGGCGGGCGCGCACCGGGTCGATGCCGCGGGCACGGAGGTAGAAGATCTCGCTCTCGTCGATCTGGGAACTGGTGCTGCCGTGCGAGCACTTCACGTCGTCGGCATTGATCTCGAGGCCGGGCATGGAGTTCGCCTCAGCGTCCTCGCTCATGAAGAGATTGCGGCAGGTCTGGTAGGCGTCGGTGCGGTGCGCACCTTCGTCCACGAAGATCAGGCCGGAGAAAATGGTACGAGACTTATCGTACAACGAGTTCTTGTAGAGCAGGTCGCTGTAAGCACCCGGCGAAACGTGGTGCTGGAAGGTGCGCTGGTCGTACTCCTGCTCGCGGGCGGGAATGCTGACCGAGAGCATGTCGGAACGGGAGCCCTCCCCTTCCAGACGACAAAGTGATTCATTGCGCGCCCAAGCGGCACCGGTGTTCAGGATAAAGCCGGTGGTGGAGGCATCCTTGCCAGCACCGGTCTCATTGACCTGGATGACGCGGGTGTTCTCGTTGAAAGCCTGGATCGCGACGTAGTCGAGCTTCGAGCCTTCGCCGGCGATCAGGTCGTTCACCGCGACGCACAGACTGGCTGCGCTTTCGTTGGCGGACTGGAAATAATCGACCACGCGGACCTTTGCGTTCGCGCCGGTGACGACGAGCGTGTGCGGGAAGATCGCGACGTTCTCGCCGCAAAGCCAATGGAAGACCTCGATGGTTCCTTCGACTTCAACGCCCGCCGGGACGTGAACGAAGAGACCGTTGCGCAGGTTTGCCTCGTGAAGCGCAGTCCATTTCACCGAACCAAGACGCGTGTCCCGCTTCATGAAGTGCGCGCGCACCAGATCGCCGTGCGAAACAAGAGCGTCGGCCAGCGGCAGGCAGACGACGCCATCGGGAAGCTTCGACTCCGAGTGAAGGAGCTGCTCATTGCCGAAGACGAACTTGGCGATGGGAGCCTCCAGGCCCTTCGAGCGAGCGCCCAGACCGGCCGGAGCCGCAGCTTCAGCGCGCGTGATTCCGGAAAAGTCGAGTTGCTTGAAGTTCGAGAAGCGCCATGTCTCGTCGCCGCGCTTCGGCGTCGGCGTTTCGAGGAAGCGCTGCCAAGCCGCACGCTGGCGCTCGGCAAACCAAGCGGGAAAAGCGGCGGGTGTCTCAGGAGCGGATTCGAGCAGGGAAGCGGGGTGTTCGAGCACGGCGGGCATCGGAGAAAGTTTGCTAGTTTTCAGTGTTCAGTCTTCAGGCACGGCACTGAAAACTCAGCCGACGGAGCCTTCCATTTCGAGGTCGATCAGGCGCTTGAGTTCGACGGAGTATTCCATCGGGAACTCGCGGACGAGGTCGTTGATGAAACCGTTCACGGCGAGCGACATCGCGGCACCTTCGCTCAGGCCGCGCTGTTGCATGTAGAAAAGCATGTCCTCCGACACCTGAGAGACGGACGCCTCGTGCTGGGTCGCGTGCTGGTTGCCCTTCACCGTGATCGCCGGGTAGGTGTCGGTGCGGCTGCGGCTATTGATGAGCAGCGCGTCGCACTCGGTGTTGTTCTTGCAACCCTTGAGGTGCTTCGGGATGTGGACCTGGCCACGATAGGTGGCGCGGCCTTGGCCGACGGAGATCGACTTCGACACGACGTTCGAGGTCGTGTTATTCGCGGCGTGAATCATCTTCGCGCCGGTGTCCTGATGCTGGCCGGTATTGGCGAGGGCGATCGAGATCACTTCGCCGCGGGCGCGCTCGCCCTTCATGATCACGCCGGGATACTTCATCGTCAGGCGGCTGCCGATGTTACAGTCGATCCACCGGACCTCGGCATCTTCCATCGCGAGGCCGCGCTTGGTGACGAGGTTGAAGACGTTGCTGCTCCAGTTCTGCACGGTCACGTACTGGATCTTCGCGCCCTTCAGCGCGACGAGCTCGACCACGGCGGAGTGCAGCGTGGCGGTTTCGAATTTCGGCGCGGTGCAGCCTTCCATGTACATCACCTCGGCACCTTCATCCGCGATGATGAGCGTGCGCTCGAACTGGCCGAAGTTCTCCGAATTGATGCGGAAGTAAGCCTGCAGCGGCTGCTTCAGCTTCACGCCCTTCGGGATGTAGATGAAGGATCCACCGGAAAAGACGGCGCTGTTCAGCGCAGAGAACTTGTTGTCGCCGGTCGGGATTACCTTGCCGAACCACGGGCGGAAAATCTCCTCGTGGTTCTTCAGGCCTTCCGTCGAGTTCACGAAGATCACGCCCTGCTTCGTCAGCTCCTCCTTCATGTTGGAGTAAGCCGCTTCGGAATCATACTGGGCCTCCACGCCAGCGAGGAACGCGCGCTCCTGTTCCGGAATGCCGAGCCGCTCGAACGTGCGCAGCACATCCTCAGGCACGTCTTCCCACGAGCGCTTCGGCTTCTCGCCGTCAGACAGGTAGTAGCGGATGATATCGAAGTCGATGTTCTCCAGATCCTTGGTCGCCCAATGGGTCGGCATCGGCTTCTCGCGGAAAACCTTCAGCGCCTTCTGGCGGAAGTCGCGGATCCACTGCGGCTCGCCTTTGACTTCGCTGATGTAATCGACCGTTCGCTCGGTCAATCCACGACCGGCATCGTACTTGTGGCGCTCCGGAAAGCTGAAGTCGCCTTTGGTGCGGTCGATGTCGATCGCTTCGCGGGTATCCGCGTCGATGGTACTGGATGCGTCGTAGGACATGGCGAGCGAAAGTTGGGATTAGGCAGATACCAAGGCTTCCTCCTTGAGGAAATCGTAACCGTTCTTCTCGAGCTCGAGTGCGAGTTCCGGACCACCGGAGCGGACGATCTTGCCGGCCGCCATCACGTGAACGTGATCGGGCGAAATGTAATCGAGCAGGCGCTGGTAGTGAGTGATGAGCAGGATGCCGCGGGCGGGCGAGCGCATGGCATTCACGCCCTTGGCGACGATCTTCAGCGCATCGATGTCGAGGCCGGAGTCGGTCTCATCGAGGATACAGTAGGTCGGGTCCAGCATCATCATCTGGAGGATCTCGTTGCGCTTCTTCTCGCCGCCGGAGAAGCCTTCGTTGACGGACCGGGCGGTGAACTTGCGGTCCATCTCCAGCAGATCCATCTTCGAGTAGAGGCTCTTGTAGTAGGCCACCGCGTCGAGTTCCTCGCCCTTTGGCATGCGGGACTGCAGCGCGGCGCGGATGAAGTTGGCGTTCGAGACACCCGGAACTTCAGCCGGGTACTGGAAGGCGAGGAAGATCCCGGCGCGGGAGCGCTCGTCGATGGACATTTCAAAGATGTCCTGCCCGTCGAGAGTCACGGTGCCGCCGGTGACGACGTAGCCTTCATGGCCGGCGATGACCTTCGACAGGGTCGATTTGCCGGAACCGTTCGGGCCCATGATGGCGTGCACTTCGCCGGCAGGGATTTCAAGGGAGACGCCCTTGAGGATCTCGGTGCCGTCTTCGAGGGTCGCGTGGAGGTCAGTGATGACGAGGGACATGGCTGAAGTGGGAAATGATCAGTGAGAAGTGGCGGGCAGCTCGCCGCGAAGGGTGATTTCGACGCCGGTGATGACGGTGCCGGGAGGGAGATCGAGAACGTCAGCAAGGTTCACGCCGGGCTTGATGGTCACGTCGTGGATCTTGCCGCTGGCCTTGTCGTGGAAATGGCCGTGCTCCTTGAGATTCGGGCAGAAGCGGGACGACTCGCGCTCGAAATTGACCTGCCGGATCACCCCGTGCTGTACCAGCCCTTCCAGGCAGTTGTAAACGGTGGCCAGCGAGATGTTCGGCAGCCGGTCCTTGATCCGCATGAAGACGTCATTGGCGGTCGGATGATCCCGCTGCTCCATGAGCAGGCGGTAGACCTCCCAACGCTGGCGGGTCATGCGCAGGCCGGAAATTTCGGCCGGCATGTCATCCGGAAGACTGTCTGACGAATGGGTGACCATCGGGGCGGCGGGAAACTAGGCCCGAGGGCCCCATTAGCAAGAATTATTCTAATTTTAATTCCAGAATGGGGATTAGGACGTTTCCGTGACATCCCCGGCAGGGCCACGCAACGAAAATCAGCTTCGTTTTTCCGAGAATTCGCGGGGACTCAATAAGCCGAGTCTGCTTTCGCCCCACTGAGGCCGAACTTGAGCGGCTTGCCAATAGGGACCGAAAGCCCCCTGACTACTTCATACCATCCAGGCCGGGCTCCTACACGCATTTCAGCTGGCCATGGACCGCCCATGGGCTCTCCGCAGGCACTCCAGCAGTGCACGACAATCCGCGAGCGCCCGATGCGCTCCGCCGCCGTTCACCTTCATATCTTCCGCCAGAACGGGCAGGCCGTAGCTCTTCCTCCCCGGAAGCAGCCTCTTGAATACCGGGATCGAGCACTCCAAGGGGAACTGAAACGACTTGCCGGTCCGTGACGCGAATGCGTTCAGAAATCGCCGGTCAAAACTCGCGTTGTGCGCAAACGCCGGGAGGCTGCCGATAAACTCGCGTGTCTCGTCCAGCACTCCGCCCAAGGGTCGCCCCTTCGTCCTGAGCAATTGGTCAGTGATGCCGGTGATTTGCGTGATTCGCCACGGGACCGATCCTGAGATCCTCACCAACCAGCTCATCTCGCCCACGATCTCGAAGCCTTCGTTTACCTGAATCGCAGCGATCTCAGTGATCTCGTCGTTGTCGGTCGAAAACCCCGTCGTCTCAATGTCCAGCAGGCAAAGCGAGCGTCTTCCGAAAGGGCTATTCATCATCGTTTCACTGCGTCTTGGGGCGACCTTCGAGAGAAGGCTCAGATCATGCCAACGGCGGATTCCCTGTCACTCACCAAGCGGGATGCGTAGCCACTCCTCACTTCCGGTGGCTGCGGATGAAGTCCGCGACGATCCCGATCTGCTTGTCGCTCAAGAGCCCGGACGCCGGAGGCATTCCCGCGGCGGGAATCCCATCATGGATGGTCTTCTCAAGATCAGCGGGATCCTTGAGGTGCTTGAACTCGCCGGAAAGCAGGCCGCGCTTTTCACCACCGGCCAATCCCGGGCCGTGGCACGCAGCGCAGGCAGCGGCGATGATCTTCTCGGGATCTTCCATGTCTGGCGTGAGCAGGACGGGTTCGGCGGTCTTGCCCTCGACGGCTTCCACGCTGCCCTTCGGATCGGCGACGATGCGGATCAGCTTGTCATCGCCCTCGTTGGGCCGGCCTTCGGGCGGATCCTGCATCGAGGTGCCAAGCCATAGCGAACCATCGGGCGCTTCGTTGATGAAGCGGATGCGGCCCCACTTCTGGTTCCAAAGGCGCTCGATGTGCGTCGGCAGGCCATCGCCGCCGAGTGAAATGCGAAAGACCGCCGAGCCCCGCAGGCAGCAGAGCAACAGCGTACCGCGCAACTCGGGAAAAGCCTTGCCCTGATAGAACAGCAAGCGCCCCGGACCGACCGCGGGCGTGATCTCGATCAGCGGCGTGCGCATTCCCTCGGCCTCGCGGCGGTGGGAAATGACCGGCCAGCCGTAATTCGCGCCCTTCTCAATCAGATTCACTTCGTCGCCGTGGAGCGGGCCATGCTCGGACTCGTAGAGGCGTCCGGTGCCGGGCTGAAAGGCGAGCCCCTGCGGATTGCGGTGGCCATACGACCAGATCTCGGGCCGCGCGCCTTCCTTTCCGACGAAAGGATTGTCCTGCGGCACCGATCCGTCCGCATTGAAGCGCAGGATCTTGCCGTGAAGCTGATCGAGCTTCTGCACGCCATCGGCCTGATCCGCATCGCCGGTGGTCATGTAGAGCATGCCATCCGGTCCGAATTCCAAGCGGCAGCCGGTGTGATTCTGGTTCGCCGCAATGCCCTCGATGATGGTCTTCGGCTCGACCAACTTGTTGCCATCGAGCCGATAACGCTCCATCCGCAGCTCGAAGCGGCGATCGCCCAGCGCCCGGTCCCATGCGAGGAAGAGGTGACCGGTCTTCTCAAAGTCCGGTGCGAGCGCCAGGCCCAGCAGCCCCATCTTGTTCCCCTGCGCGGCGGGCAGGGTCAGCGCGGGTTCCTCCAAGAGCTTCCCCTGCTCCACAATCCGCACCCGCCCGATGCGCTCGGTGAAAATCTGCCGGCTATCTGGCAGGAAACGCAGCTCCCACGGCACCTTCAGTCCCTCCGCCAGCACCTCGATGCGGTGAGGCGTGGTGAGGGCTGCGTCCGGTGGCGCGGCAATGGAGAGCGGTGCCCCCGACGCGAGCGCCGGGAGCAGGAACAGTCCGAGAGTTTTCATGAACCGTCAGTTGGCCGGGACGAGCCGGATCAGTTGGTCCGGCCCGTTGAGCAGCACGTAGATGTAGCCGTCCGGCGCATCGGTCACGTCGCGGATGCGGCCGATGTCCTTGAGGATGACCTCTTGCTCGGTGACCTTGTGGTCGACGAGGCGGAGGCGGCGGATCTCCTTCTGCGCCAAAGCACCGGCGAAGAGGTCGTTCTTCCACTTCGGGAACTTGTCGCCGCGGTAGAAGGACAGGCCGCAGGCGGCGATGCTGGGCTGCCAGTAGATGATCGGCTGGTCCATGCCCTCCTTCTCGGTGATGCCGGTGATGGGCGTGCCATCGTAGTTCATGCCGTAGGTGATGACCGGCCAGCCGTAGTTGTGGCCCGGCTGCACCCAGTTCAGCTCATCGCCGCCGCGCGGACCGTGCTCGGTATTGTAGATCGAGCCATCCCGCGGGTCGATGTCCAGCCCCTGCGGATTACGGTGACCGTAGGTCCACATTCCTGGCACGGGGGTCTTGCCCTCGAATTTCGGATTGTCCTCAGGCACGCGGCCGTCGTCATGCAGGCGGTAAATCTTGCCCTTGGCGTTCTCGACGTCTTGCGCCTGATGCCATCCACCGCGCTCGCCAACGGGGAAATAGATATAGCCCTTGTCGAAGACGATGCGCGTGCCGAAGTGGACGCCGTCACCCGAGTAGAACTTCGGATCGGCCTTCCAGATCCACTCCTGATCCACCCACTGGCCATCCTTAATGCGGCCACGGACATAGGCGGTGATCGTCTTGGTCTTGCCGTCCTCCTTGGTACCATCGGCAAAGCCCAGGTAGATCCAGCCGTTCTTTTCGTAGTCCGGGTGGATGGCGACCTCCATCAGGCCTCCCTGGCCGTGGTCGATGATCTTCGGGATGCCCTGCACCGGTTCCTCGACCAGCTTGCCATCGGTGCCGATGATCCGCAGGCGACCTTCCTTTTCGGTGACCAGCTTGCGGCCGTCCGGGAGGAAGGCGATCGCCCAGGGGTTCTTGAGGCCTTTCTCGACGAGAATCTCGATCTTGTAGTCCTCGTGCTGGGTCTTGGTGACCTTGCCGGGCTCCGGCTTCGGGAACTCCATCCCCTTCTCCTTCGCCTGCTTCTCCTTTTCGCGGATGAAAATGACCAGAGAGCGGATCTGGCGGTCGTCGAGGACCGTCTTGAAGGGGGTCATTCCGAGCTGGGCATTGCCCTCCTTGATCGACTTGAGGAGTTGGTCATCGCTGCTGCCGTGCTTCCACTCGCCATCGACGAGCGATCCTCCCTGCCCGCCGCTGAGATCCTTGCCGTGGCAACCGGAGCAAAGCTGCTCGAAGACCTTGTCGGTCTTCATTTTCGAGTAGTCTTGAGCCGGTTCTTGGGCCGAGAGCGGCGCCAGGAGGGCGATGGCAAGGAGGTGGGTGCGATTCATGGATGCTGCGAGGAGACGCTTACGAGTAACGTTCGCCATTTCAAATTCCCATCGTGTAATCGGCGGTGCGTCATTCGAGCGGCGGATTGACTTGGCGGGTTCCGGATGGTTCATGGTCTGCGTCCGCCCTTCCTGTCCCAGCGCAACGCCCCCGAGTTTTCCCCCGGGGAACAAGAGCCGGATCACCCGCCACCCGACCCTTCCGAACCCGGAGGATCGGCCGGTTCCGCGTTGCCATGAAATGCCTCACCCGATTGCTGCCGCTGCTGCTGGCGATTGCCCCGGTCCGCGCCGATGAAGCATGGCCGGACATCTTCGATCCGTTTCAGGTCCAGACAATCTACCTGCAGCTCGACCCGCAGAAATGGGATGCGGTCCGGCACGACACGGATTTCTACGACACGCAATCCGACCTGCGCGAGCCCTGCCAGCTCTGGATGAGCGGGGACACGCCACCGAACAGCTTCGCCACCTCGATCACCGTCGAGCTGCGCCGCAAAAGCGACCCCGCATTGCCCAGCGAGGCCAACCCGCAGAAGGTATCGCTCAAGATCGACGTCAACGAGTACGTGAAGGGCCAGAGCGTGCGCGGGCTGAAGAAGCTCTCGCTGGAGAACGGCGGCGGTGGAAACGGCATCCTCAAGGAAGGGTTCGCGATGAACCTCCACCGGATGGCGGCGGAGGCCGGCTACTATCCACTCAATGCCGGCAACGCGTCGTGGGTCCGCCTGGTTGTCAATGGCCAGTATGTCGGGCTCTACAGTTTCCCCGAGCAGCGCGACAAAACCTTCTTCGAGAACCGCGGCCGCTTCAAGGAACACGCCACGTGGCTTTACGAGATCAACGGCGGCATCCTCCTCGACGACAATGTCAACACGACGAACAGCCCGACCCATGCCGAGCTGAACTACTATCCTTTCCGTGGTCCCAATGCGCCACCGGCGAACTTCGAGCAAGAGGTCTCCGACTGGGTCGACATGCGCGCGATGCTCACGCTGGCCTCGATCGAGTCATTCGTCGCCAACACCGACGGGCTGTTCACCAAGAGCGCGTCGAACCAGGGCAAGAACAGCTTCTGCGCCGACTTCCTGCCATCGCTGAAGGAGCCGCGCGTTTACCTGCCGTGGGACCTTGATGGTGGATTCAGCAGCACGACCTGGGACATCTTCGCCGGCGGCAGCGGCCAGCAGTCGCAGCGACGTTACCAGAACCTCATCCTCCAACACGCGTGGTTCGGGGAAATGTACCGGCAAACGTTCACCGAGCTGCTCGACGGACCGCTTTCGCAAGCGGCCCTCAACGCCTGGCTGGACCGATGGGAAGCCGCAGTCGGACCGGCACTGGCGGAGGACCCGAACGCCGATCAAGGTCAAGTGGCAAGCTTGCGCAATTACATCGCAGCGCGCATTCCCAACATCCGGACCCAGATCGGCACCATCATCCAGCCTCCCGCCTTCGCTCCGGGTGAGGGTGAAATCGCTGGCGGGTTCACGCTGGCGATGGGTCATCCGAATGCCACCGGCACCAGCACGATCCACTACACTCTCGATGGCAGCGACCCGCGGGCTTACGGCGGCGCCGTGAAAGCCGGGGCGCTGAGCTACTTTGCACCGCTGGCGATTTCCGGTAATACCCACGTCCGCGCGCGGGTGCGCAACGTCAATGGCTCTACTGTCCGCTGGAGCAACCTGCGCGAGGCCACCTTCAATACGGCTGGCACGCTGGCGGCGCTCAAACTCACCAAGATCCACTTCCGGCCGCTCGGCGCGGCGAGCTTTGACGATGCCGATGAGTTCGAGTTTCTCGAGTTCAAGAACACCGGTGCCTCGCCGCTCAATCTGAGCAGTTGTCGCCTTGAAGGCGTCGACTACGTGTTCCCGCCGGGCACGGTGGTCGAGTCCGGTGCCTTCGTCGTGCTAGTCGCCAATCCCGCTGCCTTTGAGGCCCGCTATCCCGGTGTGCCCCATCTCGGCGTCTATTCGAAGAACCTGAACAACACCGGGGAAAAGCTGCGCCTGCGCACCCCCGATGGCAGCACGGTGATCTCTTGCGAATACTCCGCCGCCTCGCCTTGGCCGCTCGGGCCGCAGGCTTCCGGCCGCTCGCTGGTCAACCATGACTCCGCCGGTAATCCCGATGATGCCGAGAACTGGCGCGCCAGCACCAATGTCCACGGCTCCCCCGGCGCGGAAGACCCCGCGCCGTCCTACACGCCAGGCTTGGTGATTCAAGAAATCCTCGCCCATGGGTCATCACCCGGCGGCAGCGCGATTGAGCTCCACAATCCTACGGCGTCACCCATCGCCATCGGCGGCTGGTGGCTGAGCAATGCCTTCGATCCGGTCGCGGACCCGACAATGTCGCAGTTCAAGAAGTTCCGCATCCCGGTCGGCACCAGCGTTCCGGCGGGCGGTTGTGTGATGTTCGACGACAGCCAGTTTCACCCGCCGTCGCCGACGGCAGCGGCGCGGGTGCCCTTCGAACTCGGCGCGGCCGGTGGTGCCGTTTATCTCGCCAGCGCCGATGCCGCGGAAAACCTCACCGGCCACGTGATCGGCCAGTCATTCGGCGCGGCAGAAAGCGGGGGGTCGCAAGGCCGCGTCACCACCTCAACCGGCTGGGATTTCGCACCGTTGCAAGCGCCTACCTTGGGGGCGACCACGGCGGTTGCGAAAACCGGGCCGGTGGTGATTTCTGAGATCCACTACCATCCTGCGGACGCGGGGGTGGAATTCGTCGAGCTCGCCAATACCACCGGGGCCGAGGTCTCGATCGACGGGTGGAACCTCGGAGGCGCGACCTTCACGTTTCCCGCCGGCACCGTGATCCCGGCAAATGGCCTGCTGGCGGTGGCGGACACGGCTGACCCCGCGGGATTCCGCAGCAGCCGCGGCGTTCCCGCCGCCGTGCCGGTGCTGGCCGGTACTTTCGATCTCGATAACGCCGGCGAAGCGCTCGAACTGCGCCGCCCCCACCCCGTTCCCGGATTGCCAGACCTGCGCGTCGATCGGGTGCGCTACAACGACAAGGCTCCTTGGCCGACCGAGGCCGATGGCCATGGTCACTCGCTGGAGAAGTCGGTCGCCGCCGCCTTCGGCAACGATCCGCTCGCCTGGCATTCCGCCACTCCCGGAGGATCACCCGGCCTTGCCCCTGTCTCGTCAGCCCGTGTGCTCGTGGCCCCAGGCAGCGGGTGGAGCTATCAGGCCCAAGGTCGCGACCTCGGCACGGCGTGGAGAGCGAACGGCTACAGCGACAGCGGCTGGCTAAGCGGCGCGGCACCGCTCGGGTTTGGCACCACGGTGAAAACCATACTTCCCTACACGGCTCCTCCCCAGCCGGTCACCACGTGGCTGCGGAAGGAGTTTTCCCTAACCGACGCATTGGAAGCCGTTGCCACCCTGACTACCGAAGTGAACTACAACGACGGCTTCGTCGCCTACCTGAACGGGACCGAGGTCGCGCGCCGCTCGCTGCCCGCCAGCCCGTCCTTCACCACTCCGGCCGAGCAGCATCCCCATGGCAGCTTGGAAACGATCGACCTCACCGCGTTGAAGTCGCTGCTCGTCCCGGGCCGCAACGTGCTGGCGGTGGAGCTGCACCTCGCCTCCGCCGTCGATGGCGACGCCTACTTCGATGCCGGCCTGCGCTACACCCTCGCCGCCAGCGGCCCGGCTGACTCCGATGGCGACGGCATGCCCGATGACTGGGAAACGACCGCCAGTCTCGCCCCCGGCGATCCGGCCGATGCGGAAAGCGATCTGGATGGCGACGGTTTCACCGCTCTCGACGAATATTTCGCCGGCACCGATCCGAATTCCGCGGCGAGCCGTCCGCTGATTTCCTCGATCACGCCCCTTGCCAGCGGCTGGCGGATCGAGTTCCCGTCCGTGGCAGGCCGCACCTATGTGGTGCAAAGGTCTTCCGATCTGGACGAGTGGTTGCCTCTCACCGGTGACCTTCCGGGAACTGGCGAGGCCCTCGTCGTGGATGATCCGGTTCTCGCCGCGAAGCGCTTCTACCGCATCGCCGTCCGCCCGACACCCTAGCTTTCCCGGTCGCGGAAAGAGGATTCCGGGTGCAGATTGTCGGATGCGTGGACATAGCTTCGTCCTGATCCTCAGCGCGCTGCCGGTCTTGGCAACGGAGAGCCAATTGGCCCGGCCGGGCGTTTTGGCGGCGGCTGACTTGGAGGAATACGAGTCGCTGGACGGCCTGCGGAAGCGGATCGTGGACGAGGCGCTCGATCTGGGAGCCAAGGAGTCGTGGCTGAAATACCAGTTCGGCAGCGCAGATCCGGACAGCGGCGGACTCGATTGTTCTGGCTCAGTGTATTACATCTTCCAGAGGGTCGGGATTGATCCGCCGCGGAGTTCTGCGGCGCAGTTCGCTTGGGTGAAAGAAGCGGGGGCCCTCACGGACGTGCCCGCCACCGTGACGTCCACCAGCGATGCCGCCTTCAAGGACCTCCGCCCCGGCGACCTGCTCTTCTGGTCCGGCACCTACGAGCCCACCGACGGCCGCACCGTCCCCGTCTCCCACGTGCAAATCTTCCTTGGCCACGAAAAGACCACCGGCGAGCCGGTCATGATCGGTGCCAGCGATGGCCGCACCTATCGCGGAACGAAGCGAGAGGGTTACGGCGTCTTCGACTTCAAGCTGCCGAAGCCCGGCTCCAAGGCGAAGTTCCTCGGCTACGGCCTCCCCGCCATCTCCAGCTGACCCGTTCGGGTAAGCGGCCTGAAAAATCTTGCGGATTCATAAGAAACGATACTTTCATTGCATTCGCGCCGCCGAACCCAAGCTCCGCCGCCATGTCCAGTCCCACGGAAACCATCACCCGCGCCCTCGACTCCTTCCGCATTGAAACCCCGTCGTGGGGCTACGCCGACACCGGCACGCGCTTCGGGAAATTCCACCAACCGGCCGCGGCAATCGATCTCGACGACAAGCTCGCCGACGCCGCGCACGTCCATCGCCTCACCGGCTGCTGCCCGACCGTGGCGACCCACGTGCTCTGGGATTTCGCGCCGGGTACCGATGCCGCCGTGGTCGCCTCGAAGGCGGCATCCCTCGGAATCTCAATCGGTTCGATCAATCCGAACCTTTTCCAAGACCAGATCTACAAGCTCGGCTCGGTCGGCAGTCCTTTCGAAACGGCACGCGACCAAGCGCTGGCGCACATCATCGACTGCATCAAGCTCGGCCAAGTCACTGGCAGCAAGGCGGTCTCGCTGTGGTTCGCCGATGGCACGAACTACCCCGGCCAGGACAGCATCCGCGCCCGCAAACACCGCTTCGAGGCCGCACTGAAGGAGGCCCACGGCCACCTGTCGAAAGACCAAGTCCTGCTGGTCGAATACAAGCCCTTCGAGCCCGCCTTCTATCAGACCGACCTCGCCGACTGGGGGATGTCCTTCCTCACCGCGAAGAAGGCCGGCCCGCAGGCCAAGGTGCTCGTCGATACCGGGCACCACTACCTTTCGCAGAACATCGAGCAAATCGTCGCATGGCTGCTCGATGAGGACATGCTCGGTGGCTTCCACTTCAATGACCGCCGCTACGCCGACGACGACCTCACGCTCGGCTCGATCGACCCCTACCAGATTTTCCGCATCTTCCACGAGATCCACCTCTTCGCCTGGGAGCGCGGCGGCGTCTATCCGGAGATCGAGTACATGATCGACCAGTCGCACAACCTGAAGCCGAAGATCGAGGCGATGATCCAGACGGTCTGCACGGCGCAGGAACTCTACGCGAAGGCTGCACTCGTCGATCACGAGGCCCTGCTCGCCGCGCAGAAGAAGGGCAACATCGTCGATGCCGAGCTGTGCTTGAAGAAGGCCTTCAACACCGACGTCACCGAAGCCATCGCCGCATGGCGGGCCTCGAAGGGCCTCGATGCCGACCCGCTCATCGCCCACCGCGCCAGTGGCTACGCCGAGAAAGCCGCCGCCGAACGCGCCAAGCGTAGGCACGAGTTGGGAATTGCGACGGAGCACAGCTATGCCTGATGTTGCTCTTAGATGAATTTCGATTCGTTGCCGCTACGCTGCCCCTGCTGCTTCGAGGAAACCCTCACCGAGCGAGGCGGCTTTGAGATATGCCCGACTTGTGGTTGGGAAGACGACGGTCAGGACGACTACGACACGGACGAAGTGCGAGGTGGACCCAACGGCAGTCTCAGTCTAACGGATGCACGAATCGCCTACGCAAAACGGACCCGCTCCTGAGAAGACTTCTTGAGACACCTTGAAACCCCTCCTCCAACTCTCCGACATCCGCAAATCCTTCGGTGCCGTGCGCGCCTTGAAGGGCGTGTCGTTTGAGCTGCTGCCGGGCGAGGTTCATGCGCTGCTCGGCGAAAACGGCGCGGGCAAGTCCACGCTGATCAAGGTCATCACCGGTGCCCACGCTCCAGACGAAGGCACCCTAGTTGTCGGCGATGAAACGCTGCGCTCGCTCACGCCATCGCACGCCCGCGAGCTGGGCATCGCTTGCATCTATCAGCAGCCCGCTCTCTTTCCGGATCTCACCGTCGCGGAGAACATCGGCCTGCGACTGAAGAAGACGTCCGCCTTTGCGAAGGTGAATCACGCCGAGCGGCGCGCGAAGGCGTTCGAGTTGCTCAAGCGCATCGGCGCGGAGATTTCGCCTGACGCCGAAGTCCGCTCGCTCTCGATGCCGGAGCAGCAGCTCGTCGAGATCGCCTGCGCGCTCGGCTCCGGCGCGCGCATCGTCATCATGGACGAGCCAACCGCCTCGCTCACGCAGAAGGAGCAGCACCTGCTCTTCGCCGTCGTGCGTGACCTGCGGAAAAGCGGCGTGGGCGTCGTCTATATCTCGCACCGCTTGGAAGAAATCTTCGCCCTCGCCGATCGCGTGACCGTCCTGCGCGATGGAGAGAGCGTCGGAACGAACCGAGTCGATGACCTCGACGAAGCCGCGATGATCAAGCTGATGGTCGGCCGCGAGGTCGCCACGCTGTATCCGCCAGCAGAGGGCCAGCCCGGCGACGTCGTGCTTTCGCTGAAGAACGTCACCTGTGCCGCCGGCGGCGTACAAAGTGCGAACCTCGAAGTGCGCGCCGGTGAGATCGTCGGCATGGCCGGCCTCGTCGGCGCCGGCCGCACCGAATTAGCGCGGGTGCTCTTCGGCATCACGCCCGCCGACTCCGGCGAGATCGCGCTGAATGGCAAGAAGCTATCCATTTCGAATCCCCGCGAGGCCATCTCCCACGGCATCGCCTACGTCCCGGAAGATCGCCGTCGCCATGGCGTGATCCTGGAAATGCCCATCGCGCACAATATCACGATGGCGGTGCATCCGGTGCTGTTCCCCGCCACCTGGCTGCGCTTCAAGGCGGAGACGGAGATGGCGAAGAATTTCATCCGCGATCTCGGTATCAAGGCCTACGGACCGGATGCTCCCGGCGGTAGCCTCAGCGGCGGCAACCAACAAAAGGTCAGCGTCTCGCGCTGGCTCGCGACCAAGCCGAAACTGCTCATCCTGGATGAACCGACGCAGGGCGTGGACGTCGGTGCGAAGAGCGAGATCCACAGGATCATCCGCGGCCTTGCGAAAGAAGGCCTCGCGGTGCTGATGATTTCCAGCGACCTGCCGGAAGTGCTCGGCATGAGCGACCGCATCGCGGTGATGCGTGGAGGTACGGTGACCGCCGTACTTCCCGGCGGCACGGATGCCCACGACGTGATGGCAGCCGCGCTTGGCCAAAGCAATGGGAAGGAGGTCGCATGAGCGGCAGGTATTCCCGCGAATTCACCGTGGCCGTTGCGCTCGGCCTGCTCCTGCTGGCGCTCGCCATCTTCGCTCCGAATTTCTTCGAGCTGCAGCCGCTGCTCTCCCGCACCACCTCGCAGATGCCAGCGCTGGTTGCGGCGATTGGCATCACGCTGGTGATCATCACGCGGCAGATCGACATTTCCATCGGCGCGCAATTCAGCATGTGTGCCGTGATCGCGGGCATCGTCGCTGCGGCAGGCATGCCATTACCCGTCGCCGTGCTCGCGGCGGTCGGCACCGGTGTCGCGATGGGTGCTTTCAATGGCCTGCTTGTCGCGTGGCTCGGTCTGCCGAGCATCGTCGTCACGCTCGCGACCATGGTGACGTGGAATGAGCTGCTGCGCCTGTGGCAACAAGGCCGCCTGATGAACTTGCCCGCCGGCTTCCAGTGGTTCGGCCTCAGCCAAGCGACCGGGCAATCCATCGTCATCGCCGTCGCCGTTGCGTTGCTGCTATTTGCGGCATGGTCCATGAAGAATCTCGCCGCCGGCCGCTATGTCTATGCCGTCGGCACCGATGCCGAGGCCGCCCGCCTCGCCGGCATCAACCCCAAGTGGACCACCTTCGGCGTGTTTGCGTTGATGGGAGCCCTCGCGGGTATCGCCGCGGTGATCAATCTCGTCCAATCACCGCAGGTCCAGCCGAATGCCGGTGATGGCCTTGAGCTGAAAGTCATCGCCGCCGCTGTCGTTGGCGGTGTCGCCATCACCGGTGGCCGCGGCAACCTGTGGGGCGTGTTGTTGGGCCTGCTGCTGCTCGCCAACGTCAACCCGGCACTCACCCACTTCCACCAGCCTCCCTACTGGGAACGCGCGATCCAAGGCTTGGTCATCCTGCTCGCCGTGATCGCCGACGGCCTCAAGCGCTCGAAGAAAGCCACTGCATGAGCTCCGCGAAGTCCATGAAGAGCCTGTTCGCCCGGCACGAGTTCGTGCTGGTAGCGGTCATCGTGCTGGAGGTCATCCTCTTCCAAGCACTCGGCCGGCGTTTCCTCGATGGTGCCAACGTTTCCAACATCTTCCGCCACGCGGTGGAGATCGGCCTGCTCGCGCTCGCGATGACGCCGGTCATTCTCACTGGCGGCATCGACCTCTCGGTCGGGTCAATGATGGGCCTCTGCGCCGTGTGCTTCGGCATGATGGTGAAAGAAGCGAGCATGTCGCCCTTGGTCGCGGGGATTCTTTCGGTCGGCATCGGCGCCCTAGGCGGTGGCTTGAATGCCTTCCTGATCGCGCGGATGAAATTGCCGCCGCTGATCGTCACACTCGGTACCTTCTCGTTGTTCCGGGGACTCGCCGAGGCCATCACCGAGGGCTCGAAATCCTACTCCGGCTTCTCGAAGTCTTTCCTCGCGCTCGGCAACTCCGATGTCGCGGGCATTCCCGCACAGCTCTGGATCTTCATCCCGGTGGCGATCGGTATCTGGCTGCTCGTTCACCGCACCACGATCGGCCGCTCGTTCCGCGCGATCGGCTACTCCCCCGAGGGTTCACGCTACGCCGGCATTCCGGTCGAGCGGAACCTGAGCCTCGCCTACATCCTCGCCGGTGCCGTGGCCGGACTCGCCGCGGTGATCTTCGTCTCGCGTCTCGGTGAAGCCCGTGCGAATGCCGGCATCGGCTACGAGCTACTCGCGATCACCGCGGTGGTACTTGGCGGCACCAGCATCTTCGGCGGCTCTGGCACCATCGCAGGCACGCTGCTGGGCTACCTCGCCATCGCCATCCTCAACAATGGCCTCAAGCGCATTACCGCTTACGACATCTTCGAGCGCCCGATTTCCAGCGTCTCCAACGAGATGTCGGGCATGTTGACTGGCCTGCTCTTGCTCGTTGCCCTCGCCGCGGTCCCGGTCGGAAAAGCCATTTCCAACCGGCGATCCCGCGCCAAAACCTGAAAGCCGTTCCTCAGAATTCGCGTTCCTTCGCACAGGTTCGCGGCTAGAAAATCCATCAACCCATGAAACGCATCCTCTGCTCGCTCGCGCTTTGCGCCGTGCCGTTCCTTTCCGCCTGCAAGAAATCCGGGGAGTCCGCCGGTGGCGGCGGGGACCTCACCATCGCCTTCCTGCCGAAGAGCAAGGGCAACCAGTACTTCGTCACCTGCGAGAAAGGTGCCCGTGCTGCAGCCCAGGAGCTGGGTGCCGAGTTCCTCTTCGACGGCCCGACCAACTCGGATCCCGCGAAGCAAAATGAAATCGTCGAGAACTGGATCTCGCTCGGCGTGGACGTGATCGCCGCGGCGTGCGAGAACAAGGACGGCCTTTCCACCGCACTGCGCAAGGCGCAGGAGAAAGGCATCAAGGTCGTCACCTATGATGCGGACGCCCAGACCGACGCCCGCTCCTTCTTCGTCAATCAAGCCACTGAAAAGGGCATCGGCGATGCCCTGCTGGACAACGCCGCCACGCTGGTCGGCAGCGAAGGCGAGTTCGCCATCATCACCGCCAACCTCACCGCCGCGAACCAGAACGCCTGGATCGCCGCGATCAAGGCGCGTCAGGCCGAGAAATACCCGAACATGAAGCTGGTGGACATCAAGCCCTGCGACGACCTCAAGGACAAGGCGCAGCAGGAAACCACCAACCTCCTCAGCGCCCACCCGAATCTCAAGGCGGTCATCTCCGTCTGCTCGCCCGGCGTTCCCGGCGCGGCTGAAGCCGTGAAGCAGGCTGGCAAGACCGGCGCGGTGAAAGTCGTCGGCCTCGGCTTGCCGAGCGAGAACAAGGCCTACGTCAAGGAGGGCGTCACCCAAGCGGTGATCCTGTGGAAGGTCGAAGACCTCGGCTACCTCACGATCCAAGCCGCCGCCGCGCTGGCAAAAGGCGAACTCAAGCCCGGTGCCACCGAATTCAAGGCCGGCAAGCTCGGCACCATGAAGATCGAAGGCGACAACATCCTCCTCGGCACGCCGTTCGCGTTTACGAAGGAGAATATCGATCAGTTCGATTTCTGAAGCTCGCTGCTTCGCCGTCCTCACTCAACGCCGGCTCCCGTTCGCGGGTGCCGGCTTTTTCGTTCACGGCTCAGGCTCATCGGACCGGACGTGAAACAACGAGGTCAACCAAAACACAACCACCGCGGCAGTGGCAGCACCGGGATAGTAACCCAACAACGCTTTGAAGCCGAGCCCACTGAAAAGAATCATCCCGAGTGAAGCGGTGATCAATCCTGTGAGAGCGGCCAACCAGCGGATCCGAAACACTGGGTGCCAACGCTGTGTCAGCCACAAAGGCAGCCACACGACCAGTTGATAAAGCGTCGCCGGGATGCCGATCTGCATCGCCAGTCTGGCAACCTCCCAGTGGAAAAGGCGAGTCAGCCAGCGCCCATTCATCCAGACGAAGCTCGAAATCAAACATTCCATCGCGAGCCATACGAACACCCCGAACAAGGTGCCGCAGATTCCCAAGCCAAATGCCATGGGCCAGAATACCGCTGAGCGGTCGGCCAAGGCCTTCCTCCGCGGGCGAGGCGTTGAATCTTCACCTTCAATCGTTTCGAAGGAGGAACTCACGATGACGCCACCCTAGCGGACCGGGATCGGTTTCGCCAGCCCAAGCACGGCGATGACCACGAAACCTGGAACTCCCCAACCCAAAGTCCGACGCTCACCGTGATAGTATCAAATGAGGCTATGCCAGGCAGCGGCCCCGCTCCAGTAGCGTCAGCCGACAAACCTATAGAGCTCAATTTTCCAGCACGATCCGATAGCGTGCCTTACCCGCCTTGAGGTGTTCCAGCGCGTCATTCACGTCCGCCATCGCGAAGGTTTCCGTCTGTGGCGCGATGCCGTGGCGGGCGCAGAAATCGAGCATGTCCAGCACGGTGGCGGGTGCCCCAAGGGGCGAGCCGGAGATGCGCTTGCGACCGCCGATCAATGAGAAGGCCGGTACTTGCACGGGTTCCAGAACGGCACCAACGAAGTGCAGCCGGCCATCGGGCGCGAGCAGGTTCAGGTAGGCATTCCAATCGAGCGGCACGTTCACCGTGGAGAGGATGAAATCGAAGCTGCCCGTAGCCGACTCCATTGCCGCGCTGTCGCGGGAGTTCAGCACCGCATTCGCGCCGAGCGCTTTGGCCTCCTCCGACTTTGAGTCACTTGAGGTGAAAGCGGTCACATGGCAGCCCCATTTTGAAAGAAACTGCAGCGCGAGGTGACCCAGGCCGCCGATGCCAATCACGCCCACCCGGTGAGTCGGCTTCACGCCAAAATCCGCAATCGGCCCGAAAGCGGTGATGCCGCCGCAAAAGAGCGGGCCGGCTTTCTTGGGATCGATGCCATCCGGGAGTTTCAGCGCCCAGCTCCAGTGGCAGCGCACGCGATCCGCAAAGCCACCGTGACGGCCGACAATCGTCTGCTCCGCCGTGGCACACAAATTGTGGCGGCCGGAAAGGCAGGGGCGGCAGTGCATGCACGACCCCGCAAACCAGCCGAGCCCAACTCGATCCCCGACCTTCACCCCTTTCGCGAAATCCCCCGCCGCTTCAACGATGCCGATCGCTTCATGACCGGCGACGAGCGGGTAAACGGAGTTTCCCCAATCGTTCTCGATCATCGAGATGTCCGAGTGACACAGCCCGCAGCTTTCAATGCGGATTTGAACCTGCTCCGGACCCAGCGGACCGGGACTGTAGTCGAACGGTTGGAGTTTCGCTCCGCGGTCGGCGGCAGCCCATGCATGGAAGGTTTCGGCCATGATCTCCCATCGCAGCCCCGGGCGATTTCGCAAGCACGCGATGATGACGGCTTGGCAATTTCCCTTTCGCCCCGTAACCCGGCTCCGTGCAGCGCCCGCCGAAAAAGTTCCATCCCCACCCGTTCGCCTATCATCAGGAGATCGAGCTGCGCATCGACGCGCTCAGCAACCTCGGCGTGGGCCTCGGCCGGGTGGACGGCTGGGTCGTCTTCGTGCCCTTCTGCCTGCCGGGCGAATTGGTGAGGGCCCGCGTCTTCCGCAACGACAAGAACTGCTCGAATGCCGACCTGATTGAGGTGCTCGAACCGTCGCCCGACCGCGGCGATCCGAAGTGCCCGCTCTTCGGCACCTGCGGTGGCTGCCAGTACCAGCACCTCTCCTACCAGGCGCAGCTCGATTGGAAGACGCGTCAGGTCGGCGAGCTGCTACAGCACATGGCCGGCATCGAGTTCCCGGTCCTGCCCTGCATCCCCTCGCCGAAGATCTGGAACTACCGGTCAAAGATTACGCCGCACTTCGATCGCCCGAAGGATGGAGTCGTCGGACCGATCGGCTTCCTGCCCAATGGTCGCCGCAGCGGCATCATCGATGTCCCGCAGTGCCCGATCGCGATGGAGGAGATCAATGCCGCACTGCCACGCGAGCGCGAGTCATTCCGCCAACGCAGCAAGCAGTTCAAGAAGGGCGCCACACTGCTGCTGCGCGCCACCGAGGGACGCGTGGAAACAAACCCGAATGCGGTGGTCACCGAGCACGTCGGCGAACTGTCCTTCGACTTCCTGGCCGGTGAGTTCTTCCAGAACAATCCTTTCATCCTCCCCGCCTTCACCGGCCATGCGGCCGAGGAAGCAAAGGCGGGTGGCGAACGTTTCCTGGTCGATGCCTACTGCGGCTCGGGTCTCTTCGCGCTGACGCTGGCGAAGCATTTCGAGCAGGTCGCTGGCGTGGAAGTCAGCGAAGCCGCCGCCGACTGGGCGCGACGCAATGCGGCGACGAACGGCATCACCAATGCCCGCTTCCTCGCCGCCTCGGCGGAGACGATTTTCGCGGACATCGACTTTCCCCCGAACGAGACCGCGGTGCTCATCGACCCGCCGCGGAAGGGTTGCTCGCCGGAGTTCCTCGAGCAGCTGATTGCCTTCGCGCCATCGCGCGTCGTCTATGTGTCGTGCGATCCCGCGACGCAGGTGCGCGACCTGGCGATCCTCAAGCAAGGGGGCTTCGAGCTCCAGAAGGTGCAGCCCTTCGATCTCTTCCCGCACACCCGGCATTTGGAGTGTGTGATGACGCTGACGAGGTGCTAGTCTCCCCGCCGTGAAGACGGATCCGGTAGTGCGTTGCGCGGACGATCTCAGGGCGGTTTACCCGAAGCCGTCATTTGGGCAGGGTCTGGCATTCATTGCCGTCTTTCTTGTCTTCCAGCTCATTGCCGAGTGGTCGGGTTGGCAGTGGCTGCGGGTGATCCCCTTCATCTTGTTCCTGATCTTCCTCCTGCCTGTGATCATGCGGCTCCAGCGAGACTACCAGCGGGTGATCAACGCCCTCGTGTGCCCTCATTGCGGACAGGCGGCGGGCAAGACCTTCACAAAACAGGGCATCCTCCACCTGCGCTGCCAGCATTGCGGCGAGGAAACCCGCACGGACAGTTTGGTCCTCTATCAGGGGCCCCCGACGAAAATCTAGGTGCGTGGTTCTTCCCGCACACCCGGCATTTGGAGTGAGTGATGACGCTGACGAGGTGTTAGGCTTGCGGCCGTGAAGACGGATCCGGTGGTGCGTTGCGTGGATGATCTCAGGGTGACCTATCAGACACCATCGCTTTGGTTCGGCGTGGGATGCGCCGCCTTCTTCCTGTTCTTCTCCCTGTTCTTCCCGCTAGTGGCGATCGTCCTTTTCCCGGTGTTCTTGCTGAATCTCGTTATCCGTCACCAGCTGAAATACGAGCGGGTGCTGGCTTCCCTTCTCTGTCCCCATTGCGAAAAAACCGCGGGAAAGACCTTCCGGAAGCAAGGCATCCTTCACCTCCGTTGCTAGCATTGTGGGAAAGAGACCCCCACGGACGCTCGCGAGGTCTACCGGCAACCTCCGATGAAAGTCTGAGCGGGTGAATTGCCAGCACCGGGCTCTCCTGACATGCCTGCGACCGGCAGGACCGCGACGAGAAGGAGCAGATTGAACATCCGCACGCGGCGGAAGCGGCGGGGTGGAGTCGAACGACGGCGGCGCTTGAGGAGTGAAAGCAGTGCGGTGAAGCGAGAGATCATGATTGGATGGCGCGTCCTAGCGAAGTCCGTACCAACGCCGGGCCCTGCGCGAATCCCGGTCCTTCCAAGGATTCCAAAGGGAAGGCCACGCGGAACCGGTCTTCTAACAAATGCAGGGTGCGTCACGGCGGATGCATCTTGCGCGACCGGCATCGTAGTACGCCGTAGTCGCTGGAGTTCTTCTCCACTTGACCAAGGGCCGGCCCCGGGGTTTGGTCCCGCCGCCCGGACGAGACGCGCCGTACCCGGTTGAAGGAAAAGACGACGCACCTGAACCCCGCTTCAAGTGCTCAAGTCATGAACTCCTGGATCCTACTCGTCCTCGCCGGCCTGCTCGAAATCTGCTGGGCTCTGGGCCTGAAATCGACCGATGGCTTTACCCGGCTGTGGCCGTCGGTGTTTGTCGGAGGTTCTCTCGTCGCCAGCCTAGTGCTGCTGTCGATCGCGGTGAAGCAGTTGCCGATCGGCACCGCCTATGCCGTGTGGGTGGGCATCGGTGCGGCGGGTGCGGCGATCGCGGCGGTGTTCCTTAACGGCGAGACGATGACGCCGGCCCGGGCCCTATTCCTGGGGCTGTTGCTGGTGGCGATCATCGGGCTGAAGCTCACGTCGACCGCGCACTAACAGCCCGGCGCTTTGCGACTTTCCGCTCGCCTGCGGAGCGGCCGTCACGCTTGTTTCCGTATTAGCCGCCATGGATGACTACGATCGCCGCGAATTCCTGAGTCTCAGCCTGCCCGGATTCCTCGGGGTGATGCTGGCGATGCCGTCGCTCTGCGCGCTGGCCACCCGGGCCAATGCCAGCGAGGGCCGGCTCCCCGCCGATGGCGGCATGCACTGGGAGGCCTTCCTCGACGCGGTCGCGAAGGAAGCCGCCAAGCAGCACCTCGATGCCTGGGATCAGGAGCACTATGTCGAGTCCATCGGCAAGCTGGCGCGCCAGCTCCACCTCACAGATCCGGTGATGCTGAAAGCGATGGAGCAGTTGGATACGCGGCTCAAGCAGGGCGACGTGGATTTCCACTACCTCGAGAAGCGCGTCGATTTCAGCCTTTGCCTCGTCCAATTCGACGTGGGACAGGTCATCAAGCCGCATGACCATCCGGGCTTGACCGGCATGATCCTCTGCGCCTCAGGGGAAATCGAGACCACCAACTACGACGTCGTCGAGCCGCCCGCGGGAAAGACCCTGGATGCCGGCCATTGCCTGCTCCGCCGCGTCGCGAAAAAGGTACTGAGCAAGAACGACCTGTCCACCCTCACCGCCAAGGAGCGGAACATCCACACGCTGACCGCCCGGAAGGTGACGCAACTGGTGGATGTCTTCACCCCGCCCTACACCGAGGAGCGGAGCGAACAGAGCCGGTGGTTCGAGCTCGATGCCGATCCACGTCCCGGAAGTCCGGATGTATTCGAAGCCCGGATCACGTGAAGGGGCGTGCTAGCGCTTCCCGCGGCGCACCTTCCGCACGAACTTCTCCATTGCCTCCTGCTGCCGCTCGATCTCGGCCACCAGCTTGAACTGGGTGCGGCAGCGGTCGAGGTTGTGGCCTTCGCGGTGGATCTTGAAGTAGCCGTCGCCCTCGAGGAAATCGGTCAGGAAACGCATGCCGGTTTCGAAGGTGATCAGCTTGCCGCTGAAAGCGAGGTGCTCGATCTCGGCGTCATTGAGGAAATCATCGGCCGCATCGAGGTAGCCATCCACCAGCGCCTCGAACATCGGCATCTGCATCACCACCTTGGAAAGATCCCGCTCATCCTCTGCCGCCGGGCTGGTGGCGGTTCGGATCAGGTCGCCGAAGTCGTAGAGCGAGGCTCCCGGCATCACCGTATCGAGATCAATCACGCACACCGCCTCGTCGGTGTCGGCGTCGATCATCACGTTGTTGATCTTGGTGTCGTTGTGAGTGATGCGCGTCGGAATGGAATGCGTGGCGAGCAGGTCGATGATCACGCCCACGTCCTTTTCCCGCTGGCGCACGAATTCCAGCTCGGCACCCACCGTGCCGGCACGACCGTGCGGATCGGCATCGGCCACGCGCATCAGGCGTTCGAAGCGCTTCCGCGTGTGGTGGAAATCCGGGATCGTCTCCTCGATCTCGCTGGCCGGCAGGTCGCTCACCAGATCCTGGAACGAGCCGAACGCCCGCGCCGCCTGATACGCTTGGCGGGTATTCTCGATGATGTCGTAGGTGACGCAGCCCTCGATCGAATTGTAGCAGCGCCAGATCCCGCCATTCGGCCCCACCACCCACGAGCGGCCGCCTCGGCCGGGATAGAGACTGAGCGTCTGGCCGCCGAGGTCTTTCTTCACCCTCAGCACCTTCCAGTTGATGTGGCGGGTCACGCACTCGACGTTCCGCATCACCGCCACCGGGTCCTTGAAGACCTTCTCATTAATCCGCTGGAGGATGTAGCGGTGCCGCGCGCCGGACGAGGTCTCGAAGGTCGCCCGGTAGGTTGAATTGATGTGGCCGCTCTCGATTTCCTCACCCTCGATGAACTCGCCCTCGATCGCGAACTGGTTGGAAATGCGGGCGATCGATTCTTGTAGAGCCGGATCGACGGGATGGACGGGCGACGTGCTGGGAACCATGTGGCGCAGGTTTCGGGGCGGAAAGCGATGGTTGTAACGTCGATTTGCGGCGAAGACAAACTGGAATTCGCCAAGAAGTCCCCCCGAGAGAAAGCCTTGCGGGTGACAGCGGGAGCAAGCTTTCTTCGCGGCGCGTGACGCCTGCCGTGCCATTCAGTTTTCCGGGGATCGCGGCGGATGTCCGTCGGCTGGGAGATCTGCTGGCGCTGGGCCTGCGGACGGCGGAGTGGCAAGTGCCGGAGAAGGCGGCGGTGCTGAACCTGGCCTGCGGACGGGCGGACGAGACCGGGGTGCTGTTGGAAGCGCTGGCT
>Ga0307406_10000011_pt1 | contig 112730 bp, 105 predicted proteins | sample 322Cmetagenome_3_FD_203706 | JGI IMG/M metagenome (GOLD analysis project Ga0307406, IMG submission 203706) | Maize rhizosphere microbial communities from greenhouse at UC Davis, California, United States - 322HYB-C-2 | ecosystem: Host-associated > Plants > Roots > Rhizosphere > Soil | place...
CTGTCTGCTCTTTTATTTTATCCCAAACTAGTCCCGCGGCAACCGCCATTAAAATATAAAGTAATGTCCACATTGGCATGAAAATCCAATTTGGTGGATTAAAAACAGGTTTAACTATAGTAGGATACCAGCTTTCTACACTAGGTCTTGTTACTGTACTGGCAGAATACCCTACTGCTAAACAAATAATTAAAGCTATAATGATCTTGACTATCTTATTCATTGTATCAAATTTTGAATTCAAAAATAGTTAAAAGAAACTTTAAACCATAAGTTCTATAAATTCATTTTAGTAAACGTACTTATATCATCTGATATACTTATATGTTGAAAAAAAATTATCTGTTATGGCGAAAAAACTATCTTTGCCAAAATTTATATTTCATGTTTACAGCAACTGATTTTATTCCTAAAAAATATACTTCAACAATCGAAAAAGGCAATTTTGAATGGAGTGCTCCCAGCAATATTGCATTAGTAAAATATTGGGGCAAAAAAGACAACCAGATTCCGGCAAATCCTTCGGTGAGTTTTACTTTGAATAATTGTAAAACGATAACAAAATTGGGTTTTGAAAAGAGAGATGCTTCGGCTCCGCTCAGCATGACAAACAATTTTTCTTTTGATTTACTTTTTGAAGGAAAACCAAAAGAAGATTTTAAACCAAAAATTCAGAAGTTTTTAGAACGAGTTGAAATTTATTTGCCATTTTTGAAAGACTATCATTTTACAATTGATACCCAAAACACATTTCCGCACAGTTCGGGAATTGCTTCTTCGGCATCTGGAATGGCTGCTTTGGCAATGAATTTTATGAGTTTGGAAAAAGCTTTAAACCCTGAAATGACAGACGAGTACTTCTATCAAAAAGCTTCATTTTTAGCCCGTTTAGGTTCAGGAAGTGCATGCAGAAGTGTAAAAGGAAATGTGGTAGTTTGGGGTAATCAGTCCAATATTGAAGGCAGTACAGATTTATTTGGAGTTGAATTTCCGTATACTATTCATGAAAATTTTAAGAATTATCAAGATACCATTTTATTGGTTGACAAAGGTGAAAAACAAGTTTCGAGTACCGTAGGACATGATTTAATGCATAACCATCCGTATGCTGAAAGACGTTTTGCGCAGGCACATGAAAATCTGGATCTATTAATATCGATTTTTGAAAGCGGAAATTTAGAAGAATTCATAAAAGTGGTCGAAAGTGAAGCTTTGACTTTACACGCTATGATGATGACTTCGATGCCCTATTTTATTTTGATGAAACCAAACACGTTGCAGATCATCAATGCGATTTGGAAATTCAGAAATGAAACTAAGATTCCGGTTTGTTTTACGCTAGATGCCGGGGCAAATGTTCACGTTTTATATCCCGAAAACGTTAGCGAAAAAGTACTACAATTTATTCAGGACGAATTAGTTGTATTTTGTCAGAATCGTCAGTACATTTGCGACAAAATTGGAGAAGGTGCAATTGCATTATAATTTTGCGTATCTTTAATTAAAATTTTGATTATGGACATTCAATTAGAAAAACTCGAAGCAATGAATATGTTGAAAGAAACTAATGATCCTTCAATCATTATGGCTGTTGCAAAATTATTGAGAAAAGAAAAAAAAGATTGGTGGGATGATTTAACAGAAGCCCAGAAAGAAGATATTGCTCAAAGTGAATTAGAATTTGAAAGAGGAGAATTTAAAAGCTTTGAAGAGGTGATGAAAAAATACAAGTAGTGAATCTTAAAATAAATATTTCAAAAACAGCTGAAGAGAATTTAGACGCTGTTTTAAATTTTATTGAAGCAAGATGGTCTAAAAAATCAAAAGAAATGTTTCTTATGAAATTTCAAAAAGCAATTTCAATAATTAGCATGAATCCTGAAATTTTTCCCAAATCATCAACAAATAAAAAATATCGAAAATGTGTTATAACAAAACAATCAAGTCTCTTGTATAGTTTTGGTTCAAATGAAGTTAGAATTCATACTATTTTCGACACACGACAAGACCCAAATAAAATAAAGAAAGACATAAAACAAACATGAAAGGACCATTATTTTACTCAAAAATATTACTCTTTGGAGAATACGGAATCATTCGAGACTCTAAAGGACTTTCTATCCCTTATAATTTTTATAATGGTGCTTTGAAGAAAACCGAAAATCCATCGGCAGAAGCAATTGCATCAAACGCAAGTTTACAACGTTATACAACTTATCTTGAAGCTTTGCAGACAGAACAACCTGAATTGGTTTCTTTTGATTTGCTAACCTTAAAAAACGATGTTGAAAGTGGTATGTATTTCGATTCCAGTATTCCTCAGGGTTACGGAGTTGGAAGCAGCGGCGCACTTGTTGCGGCTATTTATGATAAATATGCAACTCACAAAATCACGGTTTTAGAGAATTTAACCCGCGAAAAACTGTTACAATTAAAAAATATATTTTCTCAAATGGAGAGTTTTTTCCACGGAAAAAGTTCTGGTTTAGACCCACTAAACAGTTATTTGAGCATTCCGATTTTAATTAATTCTAAAGATAATATTGAAGCAACGGGAATTCCGACTCAAAGTTTTGAAGGAAAAGGTGCTGTATTTTTATTAGATTCCGGAATTGTAGGCGAAACCGCTCCTATGGTCAACATTTTTATGGAAAACTTAAAAGACAAAGGGTTCCGTACGATGCTTAAAAATCAATTTGTAAAATATACAGATGCTTGTGTAGAGAATTTTTTACATGGCGACATGAAATCGTTATTTACCAACACCAAAAAACTTTCAAAAGTTGTTTTGAGCAACTTTAAGCCAATGATCCCGGAACAGTTTCATGGAATCTGGCAAAACGGAATTGACACGAACGATTATTATTTAAAACTTTGCGGATCTGGCGGAGGTGGCTATATTTTGGGCTTTACTGAAGATCTGGAACGTGCTAAAGTTTCTTTAAAAGATTACAAGCTAGAAGTTGTTTATCAGTTTTAAAACTAAAACCGATCGTTTATTGAATATGCTTTCTTAAAAATTTACCCTAAAAAGTTGTTGAGTATGAAAAGTATTTTAAAAATAATCAAAGCAACTTTTTTAGGCGGAATTTTATTTTTGGTGCCTTTAGTCGTACTACTGGTTATTCTGGAAAAAGGCTATGGCATTATTCAAAAAGTTACACTTCCGCTTGTCAATCATCTGCCCAGAGTACATGTTTTAGGAATTGCGCTTCAGGAACTTGCCGGCATCATAATCATCATTTTTATTTGTTTTGTTGCAGGCTTATTGTCCAAAACGGCTTTTGCAACAAGATTAGTTCAAAAATTAGAAGAAGGAATTTTAAGCTTTGTTCCCGGCTATTCGTTCATGAAAAAAATGAATGAAAATATGATGGGAATAGAATCTAAGGAAGATTTAAAAGTAGTTTTAGTTCCCACAGATGCAGGCTGGCAATTTGCTTTTTTGATAGAACAAATCAACGAAAACAATTTTACGGTTTTTATTCCGGATGCGCCGAATCCGTGGAGCGGTTCAGTTTGTTTTGTTGAAAAAAAGGATATCAAGCAAATAGAAATTACACAAAAGCAAGCTTTGGCCTGCATCCGAAAATTAGGTTATGGCACTAAAGAATTGTTAAAAAACAAACTCTAATCTTTACAATTAGAAAATATCCTTTAACTTCCCCTATTTAATCCATCACAAATCAATTTATGTTAAGCAGACAGCACAAACTTTTAGTAATGAAAATTGTTAGTTTGTTTTCTGTCGTACGCGGTTATAACATTCCGATTATTATTCTGGCGCAATACCTATCGGCCATTTTTATTCTGGCTCCCGAAAAAAGGGCACTGGATATTTTACTTGATTTTAATTTGTTCTTGATTGTTTTTGCTTCTGCTGTTACTATTGCATCAGGCTATATTATCAATAATTTTTATGACAGTCGGAAGGATTTAATTAACAGGCCTAACAAATCAATGCTGGACAGGCTGGTTAGTCAGAAAACAAAACTTAAGGTTTATTTTTCTTTGAATTTTCTCGCAGTATTAATGGCTATGATTGTCTCCTGGCGTGCTTTTTTGTTTTTTTCCTGTTATATTTTCCTCATTTGGTTTTATTCTCATAAGATAAAAAAGTATCCAATTATAGGGAATCTGACTGCAGCATTATTGGCTGTAATTCCATTTTTTGCGATTTTATTATACTTCTACAACAAAATATCATTTGAAGAAATTGAAGACCATATGGATCATTTTGCCGTAATCTGGGCACATGCCATGTTTTTGTTTTTGCTCTTATTGATTCGCGAAATGATAAAGGATCTAGAAAACCTGAAAGGTGATTTGGCAACTGATTACAAAACGATTCCGATATTATATAATGAAACGACTTCTAAACGAATTATTTCAGTTTTGACATTTCTAACGGTTTTTCCCGTGTATGTGTTGATTAATATTTATGATGTGGGCTATATGGATATTTATTTTTATACCTGTTTTGTTGTGATGTTATTTTTTCTGCTTTATTTATGGAAATCCAACTCTAAGGAACAATATTTATTACTTCATAATGTTTTAAAATTTTTAATTGTTTCGGGTGTTTTTTGCATTGTCCTGATTAATCCGAGTGTTTTGTGGCATGGAAAGAATCTGATTTCTAAATTTTAATGAGCTATAACACAGAGATGCACGAAGGTTTTCACAGAGATACACAAAGTTTCCCTGATAAAATTTCTTAGCGAATCTCAATGAAATTCTTAGTGAATCTTTGCGGAATAAAATATTTAAAAGAAGCCTAATGTTTGAAACTAGCCCCGATTGAAGCGGAAATCCTTTTGTTTTTTGCTGCCAAAAAATAAAAGATTGAAGTGAAAAGCGGGAACTGTGCTCAAAAAAAGCCTATTGTGGTGCTTCTGAATGCCCTTAAAATTATAGCTATTAATCTAAGAACAATGAACTTAGGATTATTTAGCAAGAATAAACTATCTTTGCACAAATTACAGAATTTATGAACAATAAGGAAGGCAATAATAAAAGAGGCGGATCGAGACCAAATAGTTCAAGATCAAACTCTAGCAAGCCAAAACCTCCTATGGCGAAGCGCGCGCAAGGGCCAAAAAAAGTGAAACCTGCTGTTAAGGCTGCTGAAGAAGAAAAGGCAGAAAAAATCAAAAAACAGAATCAGGCTCCGAAAAGACAAAAAGCAGCAGACGAAATGCGTTTGAACAAATACATCTCTAATTCAGGTGTTTGCTCTCGTCGTGATGCGGATATATATATTCAGTCTGGAAACGTGAAAGTAAATGGCGTTCCGGTTACTGAAATGGGTTATTTAGTAAAATTAAACGATGTTGTAAATTTTGACGGCGTTACTTTGACTCCTGAAAAGAAAGAATATATCTTGTTGAACAAACCAAAAAACTTTACAACTGCTCTTGATGAAGGTCAGGAATATCGTAACGTTCTGGAACTTGTTCGTGGTTCTACGACAGCAAAAATTGCTCCGATTGGAAGAATGGACAAGAATACAACTGGTTTGTTGTTGTTTACGAATGATACCGATATGATTCGTAAGTTTACTTTACCGAGTCAGAAATCGTCTAAAATTTATCAGGTTTCGTTAGACAAAAACTTAAAATTTGAGGATTTAGAAAAAATCAGCAAAGGTTTAGTTCTTGACGGACACCGTGTTTTTGTTGAAGAGGTTAGTTATATTGATAATGAACCTAAAAGCGAAATTGGTCTTAAATTACGTTCATCAAATGTAAAAGTGGTTCGCGCTATTTTTGAACACTTTGATTATGATGTTTTACGTATAGATCGTGTATCATTTGCTGGTCTGACCAAAAAGAATTTACCAAGAGGTAACTGGCGTTTTTTGACCGAGCAAGAAATTATCAATTTGAAAAACGTTTAAAAAACGCTTCAAATTAAGCCATACAAATCCTGTTTTACTTTTGTAAAATGGGATTTTTTTATTTGATGAATGAATTATTCTAGAAGAAATTGTGCCCGAAAAGTGTAAAAATTGATCTTCCTAAATTTGCCTGATTTTTATCATCTACAGATTCGTAGCATGAAAATCCTAATATGATTTTGATTCCGGGATGAATGCTGTTCAGTATATCTCTTTTTTGCTCTTCAAGAAGCAATTTTAAACTGTCAAGTAGCTGAATGTTGTTTTTAAGATAAGAAACAACTAGTAGTGCTGAAAAATTAAGGATTTCTCTTGCTGTCTCACTTTTGATTCCGACTTCGTTTGAAATCATTTCGGAAATTCTTCCTTTTTTGTTACTGAAAATTTCTTTTAGCAGATCATTTCCTTCTAAGCGATAGCAATCATCTACTGATAAGATTCTTCCTGAGGTAAAATCGACTTCTCCGTAAAAGGTAGAATTTTCGCCGATCAATGAAACTATTTCTTTATAAAAACCCGACTCCTCAGCTTTATTATACAATCCCATGAGAACTGTACCTATTGAAACATCAATTCCTTTTATCAAAAGGGCATCATTTTCAAAATAAAACTTATTCAACTTTGAGACAACATTAGAAGATATAAAACGTCTAAGTTCAATTTGTAGGTTTGGAGTCATAATATTTATTATTTAGAAATTATTTGTATCCATTCGAAATAATCGACAAAGTGGGGCTTTTAATCGTTTATCAGGATAAAAATATAAAATATTTTAACATTTCCAAAAGATAAGTTAAAATCTTCTTATGACTTTTCCAAATTTTTTAACAGCAAATTCTAAAAGTCTCAATGAATATAACCCTTTCGTAATTGAAAACCAAGTAAAAAAAAATCCAAAAAAAAATTATTTTTTTTTCAAAAAAATAAAAATATAAGAAAAAGCTGAAATGTGGAAGTTACATTTAAAATAATAGAGCTCTGTTTTGCCACACAATACTTATAAAAATACCAAGGTAAATGATACAAAATAAAAAATTAATAAAACTTGACGCAAGAAATCCTAATAATGATCCGGTTGCCGCTTTTAATGCACGATGATGATTTTTTGAATCGTACATTAATTCACCTATAAATGCTCCTACGAAGGGCCCTATAATAACCCCAAACGGAATTGGAGAAAGAATCCCGACAATTAAACCAATATTTGTACCCCAGACCCCGTAAGAACTTCCTCCAAATTTCTTTGTTCCTTTTGCCGGAATAACATAATCGAGAATAGTAATAATTACGGTTATTAAAAGTGTAATTCCCAGAACCCAGTAATTATTTTCTACTGCTTTTGTCAGGTAGAGCAATAACAAACCTACCCAGCAACTTGAAAGACCTGGCAAAACTGGCATGAAACTACCAAAAATACCCACAATTATACACACAAAACCAAATAACAACAATAGTGAATCCATATTTTTTTGTAATTTTGCACTTACAATAATTTAGTAATATTATAATGTACAGACTTTTAGAAATTTTATTTTTACTCTGTTTTTTGGCTTTCCCAATCAATAATAAAATACATGCGCAAACCAAAAAATTATCCATAGAGGACCAATTGATTCAGGACAGTATTTATAAAAGTACAAAGAAAAAGGTTCTGAATTTCTCTATGAAAGACTTCGATACTCTTTTTTTTGAATACTTTAATCGCAAAAGTGATTTGAATATTGTTTTAAGCAAAACTGAATTCTACAATTACACGGTACAAATTGCAACATTTTCTGATCGTCTGGCAATCTTATATCCTGACCAAAAACAAGTTGCTGCACAAAATAAAGAAAAATGGCTTTCTGAAAGTTATGAAGAATATATGCAATACAAGGCTTCACAAAAAAAATAATTGTATTTTTATACCTCAATTTTTCTTAGTTCAATTCAACAATAATCCCTTGAAACAGTTTTCACTTTTTTTCTTCGTTTTACTTTTACATTCTTGTCAATATTTTGAGAAGCAGATTCCGTCTGAAAAAGAGTTATTACAAAAAGAATTGAAATCTATTAACTGGAAAGAGGTTGACGAATTTCCGTCTGTTGCCGATTGCGAAAAAATTGCCGAAAAGAAACTGCGCCAGCAATGTTTTTTTGAAAAAATGGCACAGCTTATTCAGGAAAAACTAGATGTTGATTCTCTTGCTGTTCTTTATCCTCAACTTGATACTATACAGGTTAAGGTAACTGTTTTTCCAAATGCTTCAATAAAGTTTGAACCGCAATTTCCACAAGATTCTATTGCTTATGATACTATCAAAGTTGACAGTATTCTGCAGGCACGCTTAATTGATTTTCCAAAAATAAATCCGGCAATAAAACGTGGAATTCCTGTAAAAACTCAATTTATACTGCCTGTAATCTTAAAAGAAAAGAATACAAAGAAGAAAAATCATTAGGCCTTAAAGCTTCGGTCTTTCCATTTATAAGAACCAAACAAACTGTATAAAGCTACTCCAGAACTAAAAAACGGATAAAGAAGACTGCTCAGAAATAAGCTTCTTATTGGTTTGCTTGAAAGGAAATCGTTTGTGACTGAAAGCAGTACAAAGTCAAAAATAAACTTCAGAAAGACAAACAAAACAAAAAACGGCCAGGAGCAGATTCCAAAAATCATCAGTATAAAGCCAAGAACAAAACTCAAATTGGTAAAGAATACAATCAATCCGAGCCCTTTTCCGAACATACTCTGATATGAACTTGTTTTTGCTGCCCAACGAACTCTTTGATAAAATAAAGATTTCCAGGTTTCTGTTGGTTTTGTAATTACAATTGCTTCTTTGGCTTTTAAGTAATGAACTTTTTCAGGATAATTATTTACAACTTTTTGGAGTAAAAAAACGTCATCTCCACTTGCTATTTTATTATTCCCCTCAAAACCATTAACTTTTTCAAATAATGACTTCTTGTAAGCAAAATTGGCGCCGTTACACATAAAAGCTTTTTTTATTCCGAAACTGCCAATTGTGGCGCCTTGTAAACTAGTAAGATCCAATTGTTGGAAATGATGCAGAAAAGAATTTTCGCAATTATAAGTAACAGCTCCGGCCAGCATAGAGATATTGTTTTCCTGAATATAATTATCAAAAGCCAATAACCAGTTTTCCTGCACTATACAATCGGCATCGGTTGTGATAATCCAATCGGTTTTTACGTGTTTCATAGCCGTAACGATTGCATCTTTTTTGGGTGAATTTGAAACACGGACATTATCAATTACTGAAACCTGAAACGCGAAATCTGAAAGCTGAAATTTTTCATAAGAATCATCATCAATCAAAATAACTTCTAATAAATGAAAAGGATAACTTAAGTTTTGAAAACTTTCTAAAAGTATTGGCAAATTTTGTTTTTCATTGCGAAATGGCACAAGGATAGTAAAACTGGTTACAGGTTCTAAATTAAAGTTCTTATATTTTTTTACTTTAAAAAATCCATAGATAAGCAGCCCAATTACAATTCCATAAATTGTCAATATTATGAAGAGGGCCAGACTCATACAGCCTTTTTTGTTTTAAAATTAAGCACATAATAGCTTCCTAAAACAACCGGAAGTACAACATTTAAAAACCACATTAGGGTAGAAATAAAAACAACAATCCATTCATTTACGCCCAAAATTCCGAAGAAATAAATAGCCACACTTCCTTTTACGGCAAAATCTAAAAACTGAAATGTAGGCAATGAAGACGCAAGAAAATAAACTGATGTTACAGCCGCCATTAAGGTTAAATAAGGTAAATCGACATCAAAAGCAAGAAACAAAAAATAATATTGATGGGAAAAAACCAAATAACGGCAAAGTCCTAACAAGATATTTTTTTGATGTACAGATTTCGGAATCTCGTTGATTTTATGGATTAGTTTTTCTATTGAATATCCTTTTATTTTTATTTTTTTAATGGAAAACAAAAGAATTAAAATCAATAAAAAACCACCAAATAAAATTGTAACTGTCCTGGTTGTAATAACATTAAACTTTGCATTGAAATACAACAATCCGAAAATACCAAAAATGACGGTCAAAATCATTTGGATTCCGTTGCAGATCAGGTTTAGGAAAACTACTTTTTTAGCATCAGATTTTGGATAATATAATGCTTTTCCAGCATACTCTCCTACTCCGTTTGGTGTAAAAATTCCAGCTGTTAATGCTGCTAAAACTTGTTCTGTAGCTTCCTGAAGTGAAATTTGATGGATTACTTTTGCCAGGTTTTGCCATTTTAGAATTTCGAAATAACGATTCAGAACACTCAATATCAAAATAAAAGCAATTCCCGGAACAGACTGGTTTTTTTGGAATAAGGTGATGAATTTTTGCCAGTCTAATTTATCATTATTAGCGAGTTGATCGTATATAAAATAAAATGCGCCGCCAACAATTAAAAGTTTGACCAAAAGAACAAGGAATTGTTTAGCTTTGTGAGGAATTGAAATCATGCTGCAAAAGTAAGCAATTTGAAAATGAGAAAAAGAATAGGCATCATTTTTCAAAAACTTGAAACCTGAGCCTCAAACTTGAAACAAAAACTTTGACAAAAGAACGCATCATATTAGGTATTGACCCCGGAACTACAATTATGGGGTTTGGATTGATAAAAGTGATTAATAAAAAAATGGAATTTTTGCAGTTAAACGAGCTGCAATTGTCTAAATATGACAATCATTACCAAAAACTAAAGATCATTTTTGAAAGAACTATCGAACTAATTGAAACGCATCATCCTGACGAAATTGCGATTGAAGCTCCTTTCTTTGGAAAAAACGTGCAATCAATGCTAAAATTGGGACGCGCACAAGGTGTGGCAATGGCAGCGGGACTCTCCAGAGATATTCCGATTACGGAATACGAACCCAAAAAAATAAAGATGGCAATTACCGGAAACGGAAATGCCAGTAAAGAACAGGTTGCAAAAATGCTGCAACAGCTTTTGGGTTTAAAAGAATTGCCTAAAAATCTCGATTCAACAGATGGTCTGGCAGCGGCAGTTTGTCATTTCTTTAATTCCGGAAAAATAGTTGCCGGAAAAAGTTATTCGGGTTGGGATGCTTTTGTGAAACAGAATGAAGACAAGATAAGAAAATAGTTATATTTGTTAAAATTAACTTAACAAATTTACCTAATGACAAAAATCAAACTGATTGCTTTTGTTTTATTTACAGCATTAATTTCCTCTTGCTCTTCTGATGACAGTAAAGATGAATCTACAGAATCTTATTTTAACCTTACTTACAATAACGAGGTAAAAACAGTTACAACTTGGGAAGCCCTAAAACAAGGAGACCATATTGAAGTAACGGGAACATCAACTCAGGGTGTAGCTATCGATTTTAAATTTAATGTTTACGGAAATCTATACCAATCTTTTACACATGGAGCGACTGCAAATAGTGATTTGCCTTATATGGAAGCTTCAGAAAACTTTACTGCCAATACATTTACTTTTACTTTAGAAGACTTGAATACTAACGACAAAACCGTACAAGTAAAATTTTCAGGAAAAATATACGAAAACGCTTATGACCTTGAATCTGAATCTGTAATTGTAAGCGGCTCTTTTAAAGTTTCGTACAAAGAAATAGATCCTTTAATTCCGGGACAGGGAACTTTTGCTAAAATAGATGGAAAAGACTGGCATGGTTTGTCGATGAGTACATCGACAACTGACGGGGTTAAAATGCTGAATATAGATAATGACAGCGAATATAATTTTGCAATTACACTACCAGATGATTCTGAATCTGGTGCATATACTTTTACAAATAATTCTGAAATTAAAGTTGCTTTCCAAAAATATGATGTAACAACCAAAGAATATGTAGATTATGAAGTTGCAGGAACAATAACTTATACCACAATCAGTGATTATTATGTTGCCGGAACTTTTAGCTTAACTGCTACCCACCCAACAAATGGCTCAAAAATTGTAATCTCAAACGGTACATTCAAAGAAGGCATTCCGTTATTCTAAAAATATATAATTTATCATTAATTAATGTTGATTATTGAAGAGCAAGATTTATCTTGCTCTTTTTTTATTATGTCAGGAATCTACATTCATATCCCTTTTTGCAAGCAGGCTTGCCATTACTGTGATTTTCATTTTTCAACTTCAATGAAGAAGAAAGAAGAAATGGTTTTGGCTTTAGCCAAAGAAATTGTTATTCGCAAAAGTGAGTTCGAAAACGAAACTGTAGAAACCATTTACTTTGGGGGCGGAACTCCATCTGTCTTAGAAAATTCTGAATTGCAATTTTTAATTGATACTGTTTATAAAAATTACAAAGTTGCCGAAAATCCCGAAATTACACTCGAAGCCAATCCTGATGATTTGTCTAAAGAAAGGATTTTTGAATTATCTAAAAGTCCGATAAACCGTTTGAGCATTGGTATTCAGTCTTTTTTTGAAGAAGACTTAAAAATGATGAACCGTGCTCATAATTCGGCAGAAGCCAAAAATTGTCTTGCCGAAGCAACAAAATATTTTGATAATATTTCACTCGATTTAATTTACGGAATTCCGGGAATGAGTGATAAAATGTGGCAGCAAAATATAGAAACAGCTTTGAGTTTCGGTATTCCGCATATTTCGAGTTATGCCTTGACCGTAGAGCCCAAAACGGCTTTGAGCAAATTAATACAAACAGGAAAAGTTGCTGCACCACAAGACGAAGCGGCTTCAAATCATTTTATGATTTTGGTTGAAATACTTCAAAAGAACGGTTTTATCCATTATGAATTATCAAATTTCGGGAAAGAAAATTATTTCTCTAAAAACAATTCGGCTTATTGGCTGGGTAAAAAATATATCGGCATAGGCCCTTCTGCGCATAGTTATGATGGTAAAAAGAGAGGATGGAATATTGCAAATAATTCGCTGTACCTAAAATCTATTCAAGCCAACGAACTTCCAATAGAAACTGAAATCCTGACAAAATCTGATCGTTATAATGAATATATTATGACTGGTTTGCGAACAATTTGGGGAGTTTCATTAGACAGAATTGAAACTGAATTTGGGTTAGAATATTTGGATTATCTCAAAAAACAATCTGAAAAATTCCTGAATGACAATTTACTTTCAATCGAAAACAATATTTTAAAACCAACTCCTAAGGGAAAATTTTTAACGGATGGAATTGCAAGTGATCTCTTTTACTTAAATTTGGAAGAATAAAAATTGAACGCTGATAGAACGGATGCAAGCAACGCTGATAAATCCGTACAATCCGCGTTAGAATATCCGTAAAATTCGTGTTCCATTATGCTAGCAATTCTTGACAACAAATATCAAATCGACTTATCAAAACCTATTGATATCTCAATTTCATTAACCAATACAGATGAAAATCCGATTGCGTGGTATATTGAAAAACCAGTTATTGAACCTGTTGTTTTTGGAGACTGGATTGGAAAAGTTTCTGAAGGAAAATCGTCAACCAATTTCAACAATATTTTCTTCAATCCACATGGGCATGGTACGCATACGGAATGTCTGGGGCATATTACCCGTGAATTCTACAGTATCAATCAGGCTTTAAAACAATTTTTCTTCTTTGCAAAATTAATTACTGTTGAACCTGAAAGCATCGGTGAGGATTTAGTTATAACCAAAGATCAAATTTCGGCTTGCTTAAACGAAACAAAACCGGAAGCGATTATTATTAGAACACTTCCAAACGAAAAAGAAAAGAAATCCAGAAAATATTCGAATACAAATCCGCCTTATTTGTCTGAGGATGCAGCAATCTTCATCCGCGAAAGCGAAATTCAACATTTATTAATCGATTTGCCCAGTGTTGACAGGGAACATGACGAAGGAAAATTATTAGCACACAAAGCATTTTGGAACGTAACAAATACGGAAACTTTAAACGATGATGCAAGATTAAATGCAACAATTACAGAAATGATTTATGTGCCAGATGAGATCAAAGATGGAGATTATATACTGAATCTACAAATTGCTTCGTTTGAAAATGATGCAAGTCCGAGTAAACCTATATTGTATAAAATTGCAGATTTTAGATTGTAGATTTTAGATTACTCTACTGCAAAAATCTAAAATCTGAACTCTAAAATCTAAAATTAAAATGATAAGTGTTTCAAAAGATAAAAGCAAACTCGACGTTCCGTTTATTCAAAATTTTTTAAAAGATATCTATTGGGCAGCCGGCAGAACTATGGAAGAGGTGCAAAGAACAATTGATGCATCGGTTTGTTTTGGGGTTTATCTTGACGGAAAACAGATTGGTTTTGCCCGTGTAATTACAGATTATATCGTTTTTGCCTATTTGATGGATGTTTTTATTTCAGAAGAATTTCGTGGTAATGGTTATTCCTCTTTACTAATAGAAAAAATGATGAACGATCCTGAACTACAAGAGGTAAAAATTTGGCGTCTGGCAACAACAGATGCTCATTTCTTATATGAGAAATTTGGTTTTACTCCATTGGCGCATCCTGAAAAAATGATGGAAAAAGTAATCAAATAACTTTTTACGAAACTAAATAGTAAAACAAATAGAAATGATATCTTTATAATTAATCATTATCAGGCAGTAAATGAGAACATTAATCTTAATAAACAATACCGTTTGTCATCTCATTTTTTTTAGATCATTTCTCTTACTGGCTTTTATTCTTCTGCATTATCACAATCTTTCGGCACAAAATTTTAGTAAAAAAGACACCGTTAATTTTATTTATTATCCCGATAAAATAATGGTTCGTGCGAATGTAAGCACTCAGACGGATTCTTATTTCTTACGATCAAGAGAAAGTGTGAATCTAAAACTACTTCCGAATAACGAATACAAATTGTTTTTTACTGTTGATTATAAGTTTATTGGATTTAGCTACGGTTTTTCTCCAAAGTTTTTTGGCACTAATAATGATAATGATTTAAAGGGTAAATCCTCTTTTTCAGATTACAACTTCCACCTTTTTTTGGGACACTGGCTTCAAAATTTTAATTACAGCAAAGTCCGTGGCTATTATGTACAAAACATGTCTGATTTTTTACCGGATTGGACCAAAGGAAAAGATCCTTATTTACAATTTCCGAATCTTAAAAATGAGACTTTCGGAATGTCAACTTCCTATGTTTTTAATTCGAAATTTTCATTAAAAAGCATTTCTTCTTTTACAGAGTGGCAGAAATATAGTGCCGGGAGTTTTATACCAACATTCTCGTACGAATACAGCCGATCTTCCTTTGATCAAAATAATATAAATTCTAAAGAAGATAACTTTAATTTTAGATTGGGATTGAGTTATTTTTATAATTTTATATTTAAGGAGAAATTCTATATTGCACCCAATTTAACACCATCAATAGGCATTCGTTTTTCTAAAGACAATGCGATTGAGAACAATATTAAATCTGTCGAAAAAGAAACGTATTTTACGCGATTTTTGGAAGGAGGTATTAAAGTTGGCTACAATTCTGATAACATTCTTTTTGGTGCAAGTTTTAATTTTAATGCCAATTGGTACAATGAGGACAGCAAAAACAGAATCGAAAATGACAAAATATACGGATTATTATATTTTGGATATCGTTTTGATGCACCAAATTTTGTAGCAAAACCAATTGAAAAAGCCGAAGAGAAAATAAAAATGTAATGATATGAATTTAGAAACGTACTACGAATATTGCCTCTCAAAAAAAGGAGTTACAGAACATTTCCCTTTTGATGAAGATACTTTGGTTTTTAAAGTAGGCGGAAAAATGTTTGCTTTATCGTCTCTGTCGCAATGGGAAAAGAACGAACAATCTGTAAATTTGAAATGTGATCCTGACCGCGCACAAGAACTAAGGGCCGAATATGAGGAAATCAAACCTGGATTTCATATGAGTAAAGTGCATTGGAATACAATTGCTCTAAACGGAAACCTCCCTTTAAAAATGGTTAAGGAATTGATTGACCATTCGTATGAATTGGTTTTCAAAAGTTTGACAAAGAAAATACAGAATGAAATTATTGAATTAGAAAATTAGGCATTACATTTGCAACGTCAGTAAAAAAAACTTAGCTTCTCAGCAGCTTTGTAACTTAGCAATTTTATAAAAAATGAAAGAACAATTTAAAAAGTTTTTAAACGAAGAACAAGATCCAAAAGCGATTGAAAAAATTACTTCAAAACTCAGTGATTTATTAATGAGAGGCGAAGAAGTTGGCTATATTGCTGTTCAGAAAAAACCGGCAATCACTGTTTTTCCAGATAGTATTGTGTTAACCAACAAAAGAATTATTATCTGCAAGCCAAAAAATTTAGGCCTTTCTATGGATTTTACAGATTATACCTGGGATGAAATTGTTGGTACTTTTGTCAAAGAAAACATTTTAGGTTCTGAGTTTTCTTTCTCTACAAAAACTGACATTCAGACTTCTATAGATTATATTCCAAAAATTCAGGCTCGTAAAATCTTTACTTATGCTAAGGAACAATTGGATATTTTAAAAAATCCTGTTGCCACTGCAACTCCAATAGTTGAGGAAGTACAGACAGAAGATATTGAAGAAAGTGAAATTGAAGAAGTAGAAACTGAAGAAGTAACTAGTTTTGCTGAATTTTTACCTGCTGCTCCTGTTTATGAAACTTATGAGCAAATTCAGCCTCAGGCACCAGCTCCAACGGGAGATCGTAAATTGAGCGAATTATCTAAAGAAGAACTTTTTGACAAATTACAGAATTACAAAAAGCTTCTTGACAATGGTTTAATTATGCAGGGAGAATATGATGCATTCAAAAAAGAGATATTAAGTTACATGTAAAAATGTAATTTATGAGAAGTGAAATAGCTCCTCTTTACTAAAATAAAAAAAGTCTTAAGTTCATAGAGCTTAAGACTTTTTACATTTTTATAGATGAGACCTGTTTTGCAGATCACTGTTTACATATTACTTTTGCATTTCACAATTTACAATGTTGCCTTCTGTTTTTCAACAAAGCTATGCGATTGCAGTTCTAGTAACTCCTTGGCGTTTTTACGCTGCAAATCGTAGAGGCTTTTATCTTCTGCAATATCTGCGTATACCCTGTCGTGCATAGACGCACTTGTATTTTTCAATAACTCACGTTGGTATTTGTTTTGTTCCAGAGTTGCTTTCATTGCTGTTTCGGCTTCTTCCTGTTTAAAATCAAATTCACCTTTTGGAGCCAATAATTTAGCAATAATAGGAGAAGTTTCTATTGCCAGAAACAATAGCATGATAAAAAACGATGGCAGCCAGGGTAATTTATTCAATGCATTAATACGTGCCATTAAGCCATCAAAACCTTCTATTATTGGTTGTGTCTGTGACACTTTTTTATCTAAATCGGCCTGAAGCTGTTTTCCGGTTTTTTCTTTCTCGGCAATTTTAGCTTCGTTTGTTTTTTTCAGTGTTTCAAACTCTTTTAGAGAAGCATCGTGTTTGTCGCGTTTTTCTTTATAAACAGGACCTTTTCCAAGTTTTTTAGTTCCCGCTGTTCCTTCTGCTTCTGTAATATAAGTCGAATATAAAGCGTTTACTTCTTTTTCTTTTTTCAGTATATCTGCTTTTAATCCTGCAATTTCTGCCTTGTTCTTGTCCAGATCTGATTTGAAATAATTGCCAACTTGTTTTTTATTGGCCAATTCCATTTCATTTTTTTCTTTTAATAAAACAGTATTGATTTCTTTTTCAAAAATTTTAATCTCCAGTGGTTTCGAAATTACGATTGCAATAATGACTGCCAGCAAGATACGAGGTGTAGCCTGAAGAAATTCATCCATAAAGCGATCTCTTTTCTTGATTGTAGAAACAATAAAACGATCCAGATTAAAAATTAATAAACTCCATACAAAACCGAAAATTAAAGCTGGATAAATAGAGTCAAAAACGGTAAAAAGCGCATAGGCACTGGCTAAGAAAGCCATTACAGCAGTAAAGAAAACGGTGGCGCCAATACCAACATATTTTGTTTGTTCGCCTTCTGAACAGCCATCAAGAAGATCGCGGTCGGCTCCTGAGCACAGGATGAAAAATTGTTTTAACATGATTGATGATTTTTGATTGTGATTGATAGGGCAAATTTAACGCCAAAATTTTGATTCTCATGCAAATAGTTGATTGTTTTTGCTTTCTCATTTATAGATCCGGGCATTTAAATGTTATTTTAAGATTAATTGATATTGCATACAATCGCTAAATCATAACACTATGTTAATTTTTTGGAACGGGTTTAATAATACGTAGGTTTTAGTTTCGCAATCGAACATAAACACAACACAATGAAAAAAATTTATCTGTTAACAGTATTCTTTTTATTAACCCTGTCTGGCTTTGCACAGAAAGCAATAATATCCGGAAAAATATTAGACGCTGATGACAAACTGCCGCTGCCTGGAGCCATGATCCAGATTACAGGCGAAAAAAAATATACCGTTTCTGATTATAATGGTCGTTTTGAGCTTCTTAATATTAATGAAGGAACATACAAAGTTGAAGTTAAATATATTGGTTATGAATCTGCAACACAAGAAATTAAAGTAGAGCAAGGAAAAAATAACGTAATTGATTTTGCGCTTAAGACTTCTGGAACTGAACTGAATGAAGTGGTTGTTGGAGACATCTTAAAAGGTCAGGCAAAAGCACTGAATCAACAGAAAAATAATAAAAACATCGGAAACGTAATCTCTTCTGACCAAATGGGGCGTTTTCCTGATGCCAATGTTGGAGATGCCTTAAAACGTGTTCCGGGTATTACCATGCAAAATGATCAGGGTGAAGCTCGTAATATTATTATCAGAGGTTTGGCTCCGTCATTGAACTCGGTAACTTTAAATGGCGACAGAATACCTTCTGCAGAAGGCGACAACAGAAATGTACAAATGGACTTAATTCCGTCTGATATGATTTCTACTATCGAAGTAAACAAAACTTTAACCTCAGATATGGATGCAGATGCTATTGGAGGTTCTGTAAATTTAATTACAAGAGCAACTCCAAACGGCGAAAGAATTTCTGCAACTCTTGCCGGAGGTTATTTACCAATTCGTGACCATGCTTCTTATACTGCAGGTTTAGTTTATGGTAATCGTTTTTTGAATAATAAATTAGGAGTTGTAGTAAGCGGTTCTTACAATAATGTAGATTATGGTTCTGACAACATCGAAAACGAATGGGTTAAGGATGATTTCGGAAACGATTTTATACAAGCTGCCGAAGTTAGAAAATATGATGTACAACGTATTCGCCGCAGCGGATCTCTGGCTTTTGATTATAAATTTAATGAAAATAATACCATTTTTGCCAACGCAATCTACAACTGGAGAGACGATAGAGAAAACCGTTTCAGAACTACTTACGATGATATTGAGCCACTTTATAATGGGGAGGAAATCATTGGTTTTGAAGGCCGTGCAAAACGTCAGACAAAAGGCGGTGTAGATAACAGCAGAAACAAAAACAGAAGATTAGAAGATCAGCGTGTGCAGAATTATTCTATTCGCGGGGAACATTTAATCAATTCAAAACTAGATCTGGACTGGTCTGCTAATTATGCAAAAGCAAGAGAATACCGTCCGGGCGAGCGTTATATCGAATACCGCCAAAAAGGGCTGGATGTTTTTGAAAACTTATCAGATCCAAGATTTCCTGTGGTAACAACAGCCGGAGAAGCGATTGACCAATTTGAATTTGACTCGGTTAGTGAAAATACAGATGACACCAGCGAAAGCGAATTTGGTGCAAAAGTTAATATCCGTTTTCCTTTTACTATTATTCCATCAGAAAAAGGAAGATTGAGAACAGGTCTGAGACTTCGTTTAAAAGAAAAAACGAGAGACAATATTTTCTATTCTTACAGCCCATTAAACAGTGGTATGGATTTATTATCTGAAGTTCCAACGAGCTTCTATGACGGAAAAGATTTTAATCCGGGAAGCCAATATATTCCGGGAACTTTTGCTTCTGCAGGATTTTTAGGAAGTTTGGACCTAAACAATGCCTCATTGTTTGAAAAAGAGGCAGACGCTGCAGAATATTTAGCGGTAAATTATAATGCTAAAGAAAATATCTATGCTGCTTACCTAAGATGGGATCAGGATTTTAATGATAAACTATCTATGGTTTTAGGTTTCCGTGTAGAAAATACCCATATAGATTATACAGGAAACCGCGTTTTGGATGAAGAAGAATTAGAAAGTAAAATAAACAATACAAATTCTTATACCAATGTATTGCCAAGTATTTCTTTTCAATACAATGCTACAAAAGATTTAGTATTAAGAGCAGCTGCCACAACGGCTTTGGCAAGACCAAACTATTATGCGCTGGCTCCTTATGTAAACAATATTGCGGCAGATAAAGAAATTATGGCCGGTAACCCTGCTCTTGATGTTACCTATTCTTATAACTATGACTTTATGGTTGAGAATTATTTCAAATCTGTTGGTTTGGTTTCAGGAGGTGTTTTCTACAAAAAACTAAATGATTTCATTTATAACTATAGTGACAATCAATATACAACAGAAAAATTTGCTGCTGATTTTCCAAATCAGTCAAATCCCGTTCCGGTTGGAGAAAACTGGTCGTTTTTACAATCCAGAAATGGGGACAATGTTGATGTTTACGGTTTTGAAGTGGCTTTTCAACGTCAGTTGGATTTCTTGCCTGGTAAATTTCTGAAAGGTTTTGGTATCTACTTAAACTATACATACACTAAATCTAAAGCAAAAGGTATTGCCGATGAAGACGGAAACGAAAGAAACGACATCAGCTTACCGGGAACAACGCCTCACATGTTTAACGGATCATTGTCCTGGGAGAACAAACGTTTCTCTGCCAGAATCTCAACAAACTTTACTTCTGATTATTTAGATGAATTGGGTTCTGAGTCTTATAAAGACAGTTACTACGACAAGCAATTTTTCTTAGACGCAAATGCTTCTTATAAAATCACACCAAAATTGCGTCTTTTTGCAGAAGCTAATAACTTAACAAATCAGCCATTACGCTATTACCAAGGTATTGAAACGCATACAAAACAAGCTGAATATTACCAGGCGCGTTATAATTTTGGATTGAAATTAGACTTATAAAAATACTTTTAAAAATTCTTACATTAGACAGAACTTCGCGGTTCTGTCTAATTGCATTAAAACAAACATGATGAAAAATAAATCTTTAGTTGCATTTTTACTCCTGACACTTTCTTTTACGGCTTGCAAAGATGACAAGTTAGCAGCTGTCGCACCAAATGCCTTAAAACCTACAGCTGTTACAGAAGCTTTACCACACGACACCGACGATCCTTCCATCTGGATTCACCCTATAGATGCTTCAAAAAGTATTATAGTGGGTACAGACAAAGATACTGACGGTGCTTTGTATGCTTTTGATTTAAATGGAAAAATCCTTAAAAAATCAATTGTGCTGCAACGACCAAACAATGTTGATATCGCATACGGATTATTGATTGATGGAAAAAAAGTTGACATCGCTGTTACAACAGAACGCGAAACCAATAAAATTAGAATTTTTAGTTTACCCGATTTAGAACCAATTGATAATGGCGGGATTCCGGTTTTTGAAGGCGATACTGAAAGAGATCCGATGGGAGTTGCTTTATACACACGCCCGAGTGATAAAAAGATTTTTGCTGTTGTGGGAAGAAAAACAGGTCCTTCAGGAAGTTATTTATGGCAATATGAACTTTCCGGAAACGGAAAAACTGCTGTTGCAAAAGTGGTTCGTAAATTTGGAAACTACAGCGGTAAAAAAGAAATTGAAGCAATTGCGGTTGATAACGAATTAGGATTTGTTTACTATTGTGATGAACAGTTCGGAATTAGAAAATATAAGGCAGATCCATCTTTAAACGATAATAAAGAATTAGCCATTTTCGGAAAAACTGGTTTCAAAGCAGATAACGAAGGAATTGCGATTTACAAAAAGACCGATTCTACAGGTTATATTTTGGTATCCAACCAACAAGCGAATACTTTTATGGTTTACCCGAGAGAAGGTGCAAAAGGAAAAGTAAATGAATATCCACTTTTGGCAGAAATCCCGACCTCTACTGTTGAGTGCGACGGAGCAGATGTTACCAATATCAACTTAGGCCCAAAATACAAAAACGGACTTTTCGTAGCCATGAGCAACGGAATGACCTTTCATTATTACACCTGGGATTTGATCCAGAAACATATTGATAAGAAATAAGTTTTCACTTTCTCAATTGAGACTGAAAACCGGAACTGAAAACTAAACGTTTGTCAGGCTGAGCGAAGTCGAAGCCCCGCAAAGTACTGCCATAAACTAAATAACATTCAATACATTAAATAAACTTGAAATACTTGCGTGGGCTTCGACTCCGCTCAGCCTGACAAAAAGGTGAAACAAAAAAAAGCTGTTCATAAATGAACAGCTTTTTTAATTTGAATTAGTAATTCCCTTATTCTGTAATCGGTGCGCCAGCCAGGATTTCGGCATTGGCAAACTCTTCAAATTTGGCAAAATTGGCTTTAAATTTCTGAGCTAGTTCAATTGCTTTTTTATCGTATAATTCTTTGTCTTCCCAAGTATTTCTAGGATTTAAAATTTCGCTAGGAACATTTGGACAAGACTGTGGTTTAGCAATTCCAAACACTGCATGATTTTCAAATTCTACATTATCAAGTTCACCTCTTAATGCAGCAGTAATCATGGCACGTGTATATTTAAGTTTCATTCTGCTTCCGGTTCCGTATGCACCGCCTGTCCAGCCCGTATTGATTAACCAAACTTTTACTCCTGCATCTTTCATTTTTTTAGTTAGCATTTCTGCATAACGTGTTGGGTGCAAAGGCATAAATGGCGCTCCAAAACAAGCCGAGAAATTCGGTTGTGGTTCTGTAACTCCTGCTTCAGTTCCGGCAACTTTTGCGGTATATCCAGATATAAAATGATAAGCAGCCTGACCTGGAGTCAGTTTTGAGATTGGAGGCAAAATTCCGAAAGAATCAGCCGTCAAAAAGAATATGTTTTTTGGGTTATGTCCGATTGAACCAGGTTGTATATTGTCAATGTGAGTTATTGGATAACTAACACGTGTATTTTGAGTAATAGAAACATCATCAAAATCTACTTCATTTGTTCCCGGTTTGAAAACTACATTTTCTAAAAGAGCGCCTTTTTTAATTGCTCTGAAAATATCCGGTTCGTTTTCTTCCGTCAAATTAATAACTTTAGCATAACAGCCTCCTTCAAAGTTAAAAACAGTGTTTTCACTCGTCCATCCGTGCTCATCGTCACCAATCAATTTACGGTCAGGATCTGCAGACAAAGTAGTTTTTCCTGTTCCTGATAATCCGAAGAAAATTGCTGTATCTCCATCTTCACCAACATTGGCGCTGCAGTGCATTGGAAGTGTGTTTTCAAAAACCGGCAAAATAAAATTAAGAGCAGAAAAAATTCCTTTTTTCATTTCTCCTGTATAACCAGTTCCTCCAATAAGAGCGATTTTTTTAGTAAAATCAAGGATTGCAAAATTAGACTGACGTGTTCCGTCTACAGCAGGATCTGCCATAAAGCTTGGCGCACAAACTACTGTCCATTCCGGAGTAAAGTTTGCCAATTCAGATTCTTCGGGGCGAAGAAACATATTGTAGCAAAAAAGGTTTGACCAGGCAGTTTCGGTAACAACACGAACATTTAATCTGTAGTTTGGGTCAGAACACACATAAGAATCTCTTACGAATACTTCTTTACCAGATAAAAACTGAGTTACTTTATTATATAATTTATCAAAAGCTTCTGATGAAAACGGGATATTTACATTTCCCCACCAAACTTTATCTTCTGTAATACTGTCCTTTACAATAAAACGATCCTGAGGAGAGCGCCCGGTAAATTCTCCGGTATTGATCGCCAATGCACCAGTAGAGTTCTCAACACCCTGACCTGACTGCAAAGTAATCGCATGCAATTCATCTGCTGATAATTGATAACGAATGGTTGCATTTTCAATTCCTAATTCTTTTAACGAAATCGATTGCGAGAAAAGTGTGTTAGTGTCCATAAATTTGTCGTTGTGTATGTTTTGATTTTTATTGATAACACATTTTACTTTGATTTTTAAATAGTTGCATTTAAAAAAAGAGAATTGTTATATTTTTTATCAATAGTGACAAAAAGAAATAAAAATTCACATAAGTAAGCTTTTATGTTATTTATGAGACAAAATTAAAGATTAATTTTTAGATAGAATTTTTTATTCGGGATTTTATGATTTTCTCCTCAAAATAGTAACAAATAATATTAACCAAGCAAGAATTAATAAGAATCCGCCCAAAGGTGTTGCGAATACGATAATTTTTGAATCAAAAACTGTTAAGTCTTTAGTGACTAATAAATAGATTGATCCGCTAAAAAGTAAAACCCCTGCCACAACCAAACCGTAGATCGTTTTTAAGGTTTTTTCGGCAAGTTCTTTTCTGGTAGAAAGGAAAAACAAAAATAAGGCATGGTACATTTGATAACGCACACCAACTTCAAAAGTATTTAATTGATCAACAGACAGCCACTTTTTTAGCAAGTGAGCTCCAAAAGCTCCTAAAATAATAGCTAACATTCCGATAAAGGCTCCCGTTAAAACAATTTTTCTTTTCATGTTGTATATCTTTCAATAATAAAACAAAAATACTTCAAAGAATTGAAAAAGCATTTTACTTTTAAAAATCTTTTTCAGTTAAAGGAATTTATTGATGTAATTCTTAAATTTAAAAATAAATGATTTTTTTACGGAAACAATATTGTTATATTTATAACAATTTAATATATTTGTGTTATATATTTAAAATATGAGACGCATTTTAATTATCGGTGCAGGCCGATCAGCTTCTTCACTAATACGATATTTATTATCTAAATCTGAAAGCGAAAACCTTCATCTTATCGTAGCTGATTTATCTTTGGCTTTGGCCGAAAAAAAAATACATCAAAATCCCAATGCTACTGCGATAGCTTTAGATATATTTAATACCGAAGAAAGAAAGGCAGCAATAGAAAATGCGTCAATTGTAATTTCGATGCTTCCCGCACATTTGCATATCGAAATTGCAAAAGATTGTCTTCAGTTTAAAAAACATCTTGTTACTGCGTCTTATATAAGTGACGCGATGCAGGAATTAAATCTTGAAGCGAGGGCAAACAATCTTATTTTCATGAACGAGATTGGTCTTGACCCCGGGATTGACCATATGAGCGCCATGAAAGTAATTGATGAAATTAGGGAAAAAGGTGGTAAAATGCTTCTTTTTGAGTCTTTTTGCGGCGGTTTGGTGGCTCCGGAATCAGACAATAATCTTTGGAACTATAAATTTACCTGGGCGCCAAGAAATGTGGTTCTGGCAGGACAAGGCGGCGCAGCAAAGTTTGTTCAGGAAGGTACTTATAAATATATTCCGTATTGCAACTTGTTTAGAAGAACTGAATTTCTCGAAGTCGAAGGCTACGGAAAATTTGAAGCCTATTCGAACCGCGATTCCTTAAAATACCGTTCTATTTATGGTCTGGATGATATTCTGACTTTATACCGGGGAACAATTCGCAGAGTTGGTTTTTCTAAAGCATGGAATATGTTTGTTCAACTCGGAATGACAGACGACAGTTATATCATGGAAGATTCTGAAAACATGAGCTATCGCCAGTTTGTAAATTCATTTCTGCCTTATCACCCAACCGATTCTGTAGAAATCAAAACACGTCTGATTTTAAAAATTGATCAGGATGATATTATGTGGGACAAGCTTTTGGAACTGGATTTATTTAATCCCGACAAAAAAGTGAATCTGCCAAATGCCACACCGGCACAGATTTTAGAAAAAATACTTTCGGACAGCTGGAGTTTAGAGCCAGAAGACAAAGATATGATTGTAATGTACCATAAATTCGGTTATGAACTGAATGGCGAGAAAAAACAAATCGACTCAAAAATGGTTTGCATTGGCGATGACCAAACGTATACAGCAATGGCAAAAACCGTTGGATTACCGGTTGCAATGGCAACATTGTTAATTTTAAACGGTAAAATCACAACCCCAGGGGTTCAGCTTCCGATAAACAAAGAGGTTTATTTGCCGATTTTAAAAGAATTAGAGGAATATGGTGTTGTTTTTAATGAGCAAGCGATGCCTTACTTTGGATATAATCCTGATCTATTTTAGTGATGGCTTAGTTTTTTTTTTGAGAATTTTTTTTAGTTTTTAATTGATCCGCTTCTATGTCTGGAAGCGGATTTTTTTTGTTAAAGAAACAAAGGTTCAAAGTTTTAATGAATGGCCAGAAACTTTTGCATCTTCCTAAAAAACCTATTTCTCTGTTTGAATTGTTATTGGCAGAGTGTACAAGACACGAGCCGGCTTTCCATCTATAGTTCCCGGAATCCATTTAGGAGAAAGTTTTATCGTGCGAATAGCTTCATTTCCTATACCATAACCCAAATCTTTTACGATTTTAAATTCAGATAAGCTTCCATCTCTTTCTACCATAAATTCAATTATGGCTTTACCCTCTAATTTCTTTTTTGAAGCTTCTGCAGGAACTTTGAAATTAATACCTATAAGCTTATAAAATTCCTCAATTCCTCCTGGATATTCAGGTTGTTTTTCAATTGATTTGTTTATACATTTTGATATCATTATGTCATAATCTGATTTGTCCCTTACTTTTTGAGCATTAGTTTCTGCACTAAAAACAAACAAAGACAAGACACAAACAAGACTAACAATCAATACTTTAAACATGATTTTAAATCGGGATTCTTTTTTAGTCATCATAATAAGGCGTTTTTTGGTTATTAAATAATTAAGATTACTGGCAAGTGAAACAGTATTTTTATGAGAAACAAAATTCAATAACAGCTTTTGATATTCGGTTACCGACTCAAATTGTTCATTTACAGATTCATCGGCCAAAAATTCGTGATTTAATTTTATTGATTTTTTGAACAAAATAATAAGCGGATTAAACCAAAAAACAATTTGCAAAACTTCTATAAAAAGAATATCCAACGTGTGTTTTTGCTGCAAATGTGCTTTTTCATGGGCTATTAATTCTAATGGAATTTTACCCGTTTCTAATTCTTCTTTATTGATAAAAACAAATTTCCAAAATGAATGTGGCAATACAGGTTCTTCTATTAAAACTATGTTGGTATCATTCAAAAATTGTCTGCTATTACTTTTGGTTTTCTTATAAAAAGAATACAGATTCATAATAAAACGAACCATTAATAATAATGCAACAACGAGATAAATTATATTTAAAACAGAAGCTATAATTTGTCCGGAATTATCTTTAGTCAAAACAGCATTACTGGTTCTAATTACAATTCCGTCTAGTTGAATTACACTTAATGCATTACCCAATAAAGGTTTAACAGAAATTAATTGCAAAGGGATCACAAAACTAAAAACCAAACTCAACAGCAAATAAGCGCGATTAAAACGAAACATTTTTTCGTTTTCTAGCCATAATTTATACACTGCATAAAAAACCAAAAGCAGCATTCCTGATTTTAAAAGGTAGTTTATCATTTTTTCTTTTTTTGAATTTCTGAATCAATTATTTTTTTAAGATCTTCTAATTCTGAGGCAGATAAATTTGTTTCGGTGGTAAAAAAAGACGCAAATTGTGAAGCCGAATTATTAAAGAAATTACTAATTAATCCGTTTACATGCTTGGAGAAATAAGCTGTTTTTTTGACTAACGGATAATATTCCCGTGAATTTCCGAATTCGTTATATGCTACAAATTTCTTGTCGATCATTCGTTTTAAAAGCGTTGCGACGGTTGTTGTTGCCGGCTTTGGCTCTGGATACGCATCGAGCAGATCTTTCATAAAAGCTTTTTCAAGCTTCCAAAGATGTTCCATTAATTGTTCTTCTGAGTTTGATAGTTGCATATTTTTAGGTTCTAAGGTTCTGAGATACTGAGTTACTAAGTTTTTAATCCGCTATTTTATTTTCTTTTCTGAAATCAATTCGCCGTTATTGTAATTTTTAATTTCGGTTAATTTTCCTTTGTCTGAATAGAATTTCCATTCTCCAAAATAAAACCAATGTGTTTCTATAGCATTAGATTCTAATTTTGTTTTGCCTTTTGATTGTACTTTTCCATTTTCATAATAATACTTTACTGAGCAAATTCCATTTTTATATTTTTCGGTTTTATAAATTTTTCCGTTGATATACGATTTCCATTTTTTTACAGGCTGGTCTTTTTTGTAATATTCAAATGATTTATAGATTACATTATCCTGCTCATAAGTATCAACCCAAACGCCTTCTTTTTTCTTATCAATCTTTTGATTGATGGGCTTGCTTTTACAATTTGAAAGCATTATTCCAAAAAATAGTATGATTAGAAATTGTCTCATTATATATTTTTACTCTACAAATATAGATATTGTTCTACAAATGTAGAGATTAATTTTTAATATGCAAGAAAAATTTTAGTTTTGAGATTCTAAGTTGCTAAGGGACTGGACTTTATTGGCTGTAAAGACGATATTTTTTTTGATAGGCTCCAAGTTTTAGCTGGAAATAATTCATGTTCGATGCTAAAATCTTAGAATCTCAGCACCTCAAAACCTTAGCGACTCCTAAAAGCGTTAGGGATTGAGGCGGTATCCTTTTATGAAGTGGAACGGAATAAAAGATATAGCCGAAAGCCCGGCCGGAGGCAACGCCCAAAAAAAAATCCGCTCATTTCTGAACGGATTTTATACTATTGAATTTAACTTTGTCAAAGTTTGAAACTTTGAAAGATTAACGTATTCTTATACCTAACAGGTTTTAAAAACCTGTTAGGAAAGCTTAATCTTACTTACTTAATTCTACAAAATACTTGTAAAACAACGGAATAGTTTCAATTCCTTTCAGGTAATTAAAAATTCCGAAATGTTCGTTTGGTGAGTGAATTGCATCGCTGTCCAATCCGAATCCCATAAGGATAGTTTTGCTTTTTAATTCTTTCTCGAATAAAGCTACAATCGGAATACTTCCTCCGGAACGAACCGGAATTGCAGGAACTCCAAAAGTTTCTGTATAGGCTTTATTTGCTGCCTGATATCCTATGCTGTCAATTGGTGTAACATATCCCTGACCACCGTGATGAGGCGTTACTTTTACAGTAACTCCCGCTGGCGCAATATTGGTAAAATGCTTGGTGAAAAGTGCTGTAATCTCTTCCCAATCCTGGTTAGGAACCAAACGCATTGAGATTTTAGCAAAAGCTTTGCTCGCAATAACGGTTTTTGCTCCTTCACCCTGATAACCGCCCCAGATTCCGTTTACGTCTAATGTCGGACGGATTGAGTTGCGTTCGTTTGTTACATATCCTTTTTCGCCGTAAACATCATCTAAGTTTAAGGCTTTTTTATATTTTTCTAAACTAAAAGGCGCTTTAGCCATTTCTGCTCTTTCTTCTGCAGATAATTCCTGAACGTTGTCATAGAATCCCGGAATCGTAATATGATTGTCTTCGTCGTGAAGTGAAGCAATCATTTTTGCCAGAATATTAATTGGGTTTGCCACTGCCCCGCCGTATAATCCTGAATGCAGATCACGGTTTGGGCCCGTAACTTCTACCTCAACATAACTCAACCCTCTTAAACCTGTCGTAATAGACGGTTGTTGGTTAGAAATCATTCCGGTATCTGAAATAAGGATTACGTCGTTTTTTAGTTTTTCCTGATTGCGTTCTACAAACCACGCCAAACTTGCCGAACCTACTTCTTCTTCTCCTTCGATCATGAATTTTACGTTGCAAGGCAAATTGTTCGTTTGTACCATATATTCAAGCGCTTTTACGTGCATGTACATCTGGCCTTTGTCATCGCAGGCACCGCGGGCAAAAATGGCACCTTCGGGGTGAATATCTGTTGTTTTGATAACGGGCTCGAATGGTGGTGAAGTCCATAATTCTAATGGATCTGGTGGTTGAACATCGTAGTGTCCGTAAACTAAAACCGTTGGAAGATTGGGGTCTATTATTTTTTCTCCGTAGATAATTGGGTAACCCGGAGTATCGCAAACTTCGACTAAATCGCAGCCTGCATTTGATAAACTTTCTTTAACAGCCTCTGCTGTATCAATAACATCTTGTGAATATGCGGTGTCGGCACTTACCGACGGAATCTTTAATAATTCGATCAATTCGTTGATAAACCGATCTTTATGTTGTTGAACGTAAGACTTAATATTTTCCATTTAAATTATTTTTATAGAAAACCAAATGTACAAAAAAGAGAATTAATAATTTTTTTGAAAAATTTCTTTGAATATTCGAAGTTATGCTTATCTTTGCACCCACAATTGAGCGGATATGGTGAAATTGGTAGACATGCCAGACTTAGGATCTGGTGCCGCAAGGCGTGTAGGTTCGAGTCCTATTATCCGCACTAAGAGAAACCTCTAAAGACCTTTTAATTAAGGAATTAGAGGTTTTTTTATTTTAAAACTAACCCAATAACTACCCCGTTTCTTAGTTGTGTATGTAAATTAATCTATTTTAATCTAAGATTACTTTACCTCAATTCTCTTGTAAAAAAAGACATTACCATACTGGCTTACATTATAAAATTTCCATATACTATATATTATTTACAATTTCATTGTTGGTATTTACCAAATTATATTAAATAATGAATCTTATTATTATATGAGATTTAAGTGTGATGTAGTTGGTTAGCATAAATTGTGTCATTATTTCCTTTATATATCAAAAATAATCTAATGAATTATCCTAAAAAACTATTCCATTCAAGATTTGAAACAGAAATAGAATTAAAATGGGGGCGGGTGGGGCAAAAAAGCATAACTGAGGGGCTCTTATAGGAGAGATGGGATAATGGATATATGCGTAAATACTTCAAGACAGTATTTACTTGATATAAATAAAAATACTATAATTTTGATTTTACTGATTAACAAACAATAATAAAACGCATATAAAATGGACATCAAAAAAATGTATGACGAGGAAAGAAAATCTTTTGAAAAAAAAGACAAAGAAGATTTAGAACAAAAATTAAGACTCTATGTTAATGGCGGGTTTCAAGGATTAATTGATATTTATTATAACTATCATCAGGAGCAGAAAATCAAATTCTCAGTAATCACTCCTTTTGAAAATTTTATCGATTCTGACGATGTAGAAAAATTTTATTTGGATACAGTGTTTTTTGAAGTAGATAATAATCAATATTTAACAAACATTGGATGTTTCATATTCATTATGTCGTTATTACGTTAATTCCGATAAAAGCATAGAAAACAAAAAGGTTGATTTGATTTCTGTAGTCACACGCTTAGAGCAAGCCATTAATAAATCAGCTACTTCTCAATATTCTGACAATCCCAAACTTTATGATATTTTAAAAAGAATTGAAAATTACTATTCCATAACTTATAATAATTTATACAATGACTTCAAACCCTTTCTAATAAACAAAGCTCAGATAAATGAAAACACAGGAGTAACAACTAATTTACTTAGACAAGAAACAAAAACAGTAATCGCTAAAAAAACAACTCTCGACAGGTCAGAAATCCTAGATAAATTAATCGGTTTAAATACAAAAAAACATGATAAATTTCTTGAGTACGAGAGTAAACTCATAAATTTTGGCTATTTGAATTCCGACAGAAATAAGTGGCTAAAGGGTACAGCAAATTTCATACGTTTTTATTCTTATTGTGAAAACAAATCGATTATTAAAAATGACATCTATCAACATAGTACCAAAGGAGTTAAATTGCTAAGAGATTTATATAAGTATTATGATGGAGATATAGATGCCCCAACCAAAAGAAAAAGACAAATGACCAAAACAACTAAATCAGAATTCAATTTTTTAGATATAAATTAGTCCACTTTTAGTCCACTTCAAAAAATATTTCAAAATTTTTTTTCAATCCTCCCCTTTGTAACGCCTTTATTCTTCTTGAAAATTTACTAATCCACTAAAGTCCACTTTTTCGTGTATCCTAACAAACACCCATAGTTTTGCCTCATAAAATGGTAATAAAGCCATTTACAAAACTAAATAAAATGATACTAAACAAAGAAAATCTACTAGTCCAACTAAACGTTTCAGACTTACAACAACTTATTAGAGAAGCCGTAAAAAGTGAATTAGAAAACATAACTGAAGTGTTCACAACAAGAAAAAAAGATTCTGAAGAAGAATCAGAAATTATCTCCCGAATTGATGTTTGTAAACTTTTAAAAGTTTCAACAACAACTTTATTCTTGTGGAACAAGAATAATATCCTTAAAGCCAAAAAAATTGGAAATCGTGTATATTACCTTAAAAGCGATGTTATGGATAAACTTAAATCCTTGTCTTAATTAAAAACTTAAGACTATTAAATTATTCTGTTTTCTAGAGGCAAAATAATACAGTAGCACTACTACTCTCTGGCAAATCTGCCAAAACAATCCCTTTATTAATTACAGTATTTGCGGTGTTCTCTTTTCACACGCTAGGCTTTGCTGTGCTGTGCCCTTTTTTTACTAAGAAAATGCAAGAATATTATATTTATAAGCTGAAAAACATAGATTTACAAGATAGGCTGAATCTTTTCCCTCCAGATTTTAAATTCAATCTTAATTTTGGTTATTTGCTAATCCATTTTGTGATAGAACAAATGGCAAATAGAATAGAGAAAAATAAATTTTCGAATATTTATGAAACATATAATCCTTTAGATTCCATAATACTTCAATCTTACAATCGCAATTATAGAAATCATATTAGATATTTATGTGAAAATCTGCCAAATATTGGTAATGTTTTCGAAAGAAGACCTTACGATAAGGGTAGATGTTATTCATATCGCTTTAGACCATACTATCATGACAGACAGATAGAGCCGTATTTGATAACAGATAAAAGTTTGATAAAAAAATTAAGGACGAATAATCAACTAATAATATCAAACGAAGTGCAAAAACACTGTCCCTTTTTAATTGATTACTTTAACCAAAAGCGGTTAAAAATTCAGTTTCAAGAAGCTCTAGATTTAAATTCGGATAAATTGCAAGAAGAAGGTAATATTAAAAAATATTTAAGCAATGCGTTTAAAATTTTGAAAATAAAAAATGGACAATATCACATGAGCCATACCCCAGAAACTGACTGACGATTTCACTCAAATATTACTGGATTTCCAAGAGATTTTTGCAAATTTTTGAGGTATGACGGTGAAAAATTGGCAGAAATCGATATCTCGGCTTCAGTCCCTACATTCTTACTTTATAACTTACTTAATTACCAATTTAGCACCAATCATATAGAATATATAATTAATAAGAAGAGTTACTATATTCATTATATGTTAGTAAAAAAAGCGACAAGTCCTGTCATTACTGAGATTCAGAAATTTAGAGATGAAATTTTAGAAGGAAAATTATATGCCAGTTTTAAGCCAAAATTAGAGGAACATTATAAAGCATTAGATGATAGCTATCATCAATGGCAGTGGAATGAGTATTTCTTTCCAGAAGAAAGTTTTAAAAATTATGATAGAAAGCCCAGACCTAAAAAACCAACTCTAAAGGAATCTAAAAATGCGATGTTATCAATGTTCAATTCAAAAAATGGATTATTTGATTTGGAAGAGCTAAGTTTTAAAAGTGAATATCCTTGTATTTTTGAATTTTTAAAATCACTTAAGAAACCTAACCATAAATATTTTTCACAAGTGACATTGCAAACTGAGAGCTATTTTATGTTGAATATTATAGCCAGAAGATTAAGCAATAAATTCAAAAAAAGAATACCCTTTTTTACCCTGCATGATTGTATTGTAACTACTGAATCGAAACTAAACACTGTATTTGAATTTATGAGAATTACTTTTTATACAGAAATGGGTTTTGTACCAGTTCTTAATTCAAAATCATGGGATTAAAAGAACTGTAAACATTGTAAAAATATTTTTTCAGAATCAATAATCTTTGTGAACCTAAAAATGATACTGTAATTTTTGTAACTATTTATTTATATATTTGAAATATTATAAAATACACTATGAATGTACCTCTTTCTGAAAAGCAAAAAGAACGCTTAAAAATTTTAGAGCCAAAACTAAACACTGCAATTAAAGAGCAACGTTTCGAAATAGCAAAAGACCTCGTACTTGATTTACAAGCTTTACTCCGACCAACAAACCATTTAGTGAGATTAATTCAGTCTAAAAATAAACTTTATGAATTGGCTATTGAAATAAATAAGTCTGATTTTGCTATTAATGGTTTATTGTCAAATGAAAAAGTTTTAAACGAAAACACTCGTATTTATTTAGAAACAATTTCTTTGATTGCAATTTGTTATTTAAGGACAAAAAATATTCCATTAGCTCAAGAGTATATTCGAAAAGTTTTACAAAATAAAACTGTCATTAAGACCGAAAGGACAAGAACTATTTTCCACTCAGAAATTATTAGCAGATTTAATGAAGAAGTTGCAATGGCAACTTTAACAACAAATGAGAAAATACACTTAGATGAGGATGAAGTTGAAAGAGAAGCTATCAGAATTATTCAGACTTTAACAGACGATGAAATTTTTAGCAATATTGGTCAAAGAACTCCAAGAGCTACAAAGGATTTAATATTCTTAATCCATGATTTCTCTACAAAGCAATTACCATCGGCTGAAAGATTAGCTCTACCAAGCTCTAACCAAATGATAATGGATAAAGAAGTCGGGATGACTGTATTTGAATCTGTTAAGCGAGTTATTTATAATTCATTATGTAACCCAGAAAGTGAAATTTACAAAACTTGGTTTAACAATGGAATGCAAATGGTTTTAAGTAAGGGCTATATCAAAAGTGCCGTTGTATCATGCTTAATAAATATTGGCTTTGGGATTTCAATGATAGCATCGTCTATAATTGCATTAATAATGAAATTCGGCATTGAAGTTTATTGCACAAAATACAAACCCATTTATATATCTGAAATTAGAAGCTTGAGATAAAACTTCTTATGATCGGATTTCCGAGATTACTAAACATTTACAAAAACTTCAATTTATTTTTGCAAGAATTTAATCTTAGTAAAACATGAGTGTATTAAGTTCACAACCTCACGCAAAGCCACAGAACGTTAGTGGCACTTATTTAATGAACTATAGAATAAAAAACATGTAAGAACGCAAAAATATTAAAAATGGAAAAATATGGAAGTAACAAAAGAGCAAATTTTAAAAGCAGTAACAGATTCTGGATTCCTTATGGAACAGGAAGTTGCTACTACTTTCGAAAATCTTTCATTTCACGTTTCAACTAACGTCGCTTTTGAGGATTCAGAAGAAGGAAAATCAAGAGAGACAGATGTGTACGCTTTTAAAAGAATTTATGTTAATGAATCTACTAAAATTATTATTGATGTAATGTTTTTATGTGAATGTAAAAATAACACTAATCCATTTGTATTTATTTCTCGCAACAAAAATGCGACAGAGAAAAATTTTATTCCAAATGGAGTTGTGCTAGCAAAAGATGAATTTGAGATTCCTCTTAAAGATAAACCAAACGTCATTAGTATACAAAAAGCTTTTCAGGTACTACAATTAAATGATTATCATCATTATTTTAAGACTGAGCAAAAAGCCGTTCAATTTTGCAAAATTATAAGACAAGGTAAAGATTTTAAAGCACAGCATGATGGAATATATGATGGGATTTTTCTACCATTGGCCAAAGCTTTTGAAGCTAAAAGAAAAGATGTCCAAAACAATAAATATTCTCATAATATTATCTCCTTACTTTATCCAGCAGTTATTCTAAATTCAGAAATATACAATATAGATTCAAAATCTCCGAAACCAGAAGAGAAGCAATATATCAGTTTTAGAAGAGAAATAAAATCTAAACAATTAAAAGGACAATTTCTTATTGAATTCATTAATATAAGGTGTTATAGAAAAATTCTACCAAAATGAAGTTTTACCTTTCGCTAATCAATTAATAGAAATTGCTGAAAATAATCCTGAAAAACTTATTGCCAAACCTTTTTGATAAAAAAATATTACTAATATTACTACATAATCATGCAATTTATAAGCGCATACACATGAAAAATACAAATTTTAATACTCAGATATCTAATACAATAAATAACGAAAAAACAACAATAGATGAATTAAAGGCAATTGAACCAATATTACTAGAGAATTGTAAAGCTAGTGTAAAACAAATGTATCTGTACTACTTCATTACTCTTGTACTGATGGTTATTTGGTTTCTGGTAGACAACATTATAATTACAGAAATAAAATTATTCGACGTCACTCTAAATAATAGAAAAATTTTGCTGATTGGAGTTCCATTTTTATCTATAATATGTTATTATTTCTCTATAACTTATATGGCTTTTAATCAATTAATAGATACAGGACTAAAACAAATTCAACAAAAAATATACCCAAATATAAGTCAAAGTTTAATTTTAGAATTAACTATATTTCCTTCTCTAATAGAATTAGAAAGCATAAAAATGAGGCTATCAAATGACTCAGTTTTAAGTTCCACAGGCTTTATATTCATTGCAGTTTTGTTTATGTTTTTTCCATTAATAATTAATGGAATAATATGCTACAAACTTTTCAACAACGATTGTGTTTCTTTTTGGTTTCCATTAATATTCTCATTGATCTTGCTTAAAATATTTAGTAATATAATATTCTATTTTCGTCAAGTACAATAAATTAAAGCAACAAATACCACAACATCTTTGAATAACTAGCTTAATGTGAAAACGATTTTGCATTTATTTGGCAAATCCGAATAATGAGCTTAATTTAGTGTAGAAGGCTACTGTAGTAACAAAGCGTTTTGCTTAATTTCACCAATAAAAAATTCAACAATTAAAAAGCAAAAAAAATGTCTCTTATAATAAAAATAGTTTGTCCTGCTGGAATTATCACTGCATCAGACACTAGAGAAGTTTACTCAACAGTTGATAAAAGCATAGGAGAAAAAAACTACATTAATTATTCAGATGGAATAAAGAAAAGTTTTTTAATAAACAAGATTTCTATTGCTATAGCAGGAAATGCAAATATTGGAGACAAACAATTAAAAGATTTCTTCCCAGAATTTTTAAGTAGTCTAGAAAGTGAAATAAAATATGACAATCTTATAATTGAAATTTCTAATTTGTATAAAGGGCTCAAAAAACACTCAACAAAATATTTTATATCATTTTATGATGAAATATCGTTAAACTCAGTATATTCAAATTATTTCAAATTTGAACCTTACCTATTTTGTTTAGATACTGAAAACATGAGTATTAACAGACTAAATCATGATGAAGATGGTTTTACTTTTGGTTTTTTTTGGGGAGGTGAAAATGAGAGAATATCCAAAACTCTTAGAGAGCAAAGAACAGGTATCAATGCTAATAATTTAACTATTGAATCATCTATTCAACTTATAAAAAATATTTTTAGAGAGGTGCAAAACGATTTCAAAGTAACCAAAGAATACCCAACTGTCAGTGAAAATATTGATATTACAATTCAAACTTCATATAGCAATGAGTTAATCAGAAATTATTATTAAAAACTGCACACAACAACAATGTTAACTGTCAATTAAAGAACTGTCACTTTTTAATTTGCGCATTTTGTAAAACTAGGAAATTATCAATATAAAAATAAAAAATGGAAATTGAATATCAAAATTATACACTTGCAATGGAAGGTCAACAGGGAGACCATGAACTATCTTTTAAATTGTATTATCAAGAGAATGATGAACAAGACAAGAAAGAAATGTGGAATTGTACATTAAAAGGGCTTTGGGAAGATGAATATGAAAGAGAAACAGCTGAGTTAAGACTATGTTGGGATTTACATCAAGAAGGCGACTATTTTCAACAAACAATTGCAAGATTAGAAGAAAAATTGTTGCGCAATATAAGTTTTACCGCAATTTTCCATGAAATAATTAGAATCAATAGAGAGGATTTCAATTTTATAAATAATATTTACTCTACATCAACAATGAAAGAGTTAAGTATGGGATATAAAATTTATCCAGGCGCAACACGTTTTTGGACAACACAAGTTGCAAATGGATTTGCCGAAATAATAGAAGATGAATTGAGATTCAAGGCTATTTTAGAAGTAATTTAAAAATTAGTCTTTAGAAAAAAGTAAATAATAAGCATTATTACAAAACAAAAAAAATGAATTCTATCTATCTAACACCATATACTATAGTTCAAAATAATGATTATAATGCCGACTCCAAAATTATTATCAGAGCTTCAGATTTTTTAAATGTAGAATATCAAGAAGGTAAGATAACATTTAGCTTTATAAACTGTAGATTTAAAAAATTAGAAATAGAAAATACCGAAACAATTGATTTTAATGACATCCATATACAGTTTGTAAATTGTTTTATTGAGGAAGTGAATATTGAAACTTTCACAACAACAAACTTTTCAGTTTTCTTTGCTAGTTCAATTTTGCAGGGAAGAATCAAAAACGAAAATTTACTGAGTGTAACAATTAATAATTGTCTTTTAAATGATTCATTATTTCTTTTGGATTTAAAAAGAGTCACCGTTTCTTATACTGAAGAAAATATTTTCCTGAAAAGATGGAAAAAATTATTAGAATCAATTAAAACTGATTTTGGAAAACTATTAGACACAAAACATTCATTTTACATCTATGACTGTGTATACATAATTTTTACTTATAACGAAAATTCATCCAAACAAATAGGAGTTTACAAAAAAAAGTATGTTCAAGAAATTGAAGAAAAGATCGGATATTTCCTGAGCATAGATGAAAAAAAGAAATTTAAAGTAAGTTTAAATATTCAGTATTCTGCGGATAAAGAACATAAATCGACAAGAATTATTAATGCCAAGCTAAAGACTTTGTCAATTAGTGGGTATTCAACAGGTGAGCTATTAATAGAAAACACTAATACAGATAGTTGGTATATAAGAAATTTTTCTACACAGCTTGGAGCTAATTTTTACAATATTAAGCCTTACAGAAAAGATGTTGAAGGAAATAAATTAGAAATTCATAAATCAAATCTCGATAAAGTTTGGTTTGACAATGTCTCATTTGATGACTATTCTAGTATATCATTTTATCGTAATAAATTTGGACAGACTAACTTTACCTCTTGTGATTTTCCAAGTCAATATAAGGACTTTGATAAAATACAAACTATTGAAAACATCCATTACCCAGATAAAAAAGATAAAAATTATTTCAAAACCCGTTACGAGACTTTTTTACAATTAAAAAAACAAATGGAAAATTCAGGAAATTTTTATGAAGCGCAAAAATTTCAAGCTATTTCAAACGAAGCCTTAAAAAACATTGAGAATCTTCCTTATTGGGATAAAAAAATTCTGCAAATTAATAGTTTATCAAATAATCATGGTTTATCAATAAAACAGCCATTTAGAGCCACTTTATTTTTTTCAATTATTTTTTATATCATTTATTTATGGAGTATCGGAAAAATGTTTAATTGTAATGGAATTGACTGGAACTTATTTGGTTATTACTTTTCTTTTTTAGATATCACTCATCGAATAGACTTTTTAGTAGACAAATCAAGATTAAATGGCTTTAGTGTTGCAATAGATTATCTTAATAAAATATTAATTGGTTTTTTAATTTATCAATTCGTTTCGGCATTTAGAAAATATGGCAAAAAATAATGTACCACTTTGTTGGTGTATTTATTTAAATAAGTTTATTTAAAAACCTGTCTTCTCAGCTTCCCCAGAACAACTACCATTAATTGTTCCCAAAGTGGTTACAAAATTAATATCAAAATTATAATTTGTATCACTATTCCTTGTTATAATAACTCGAGCTTGTTTTCCTGTAATATCACTTTCATTCGATATTACAGAATAAGTGTCATCTCCATTATATTTCCTAAGATAAAAAGATTTTAAAGATGCACTATTTCCTTTATATGGATATGTAAGTGGCGTTAAATCATAATAATGGTCAGAAGGAACTGAATTAGATTTAAAGTAACCTAAACTGAAAGATAAACGATTTGTCAAAGGAGTATCTGACATATCTATCCAAAATATAACAAATCCATCATTTGCATCTCTTGTAATTTTAATCTTGTCGAAATAGTACTTTGTCCCATTTAATGTAACGAAATTATTCTTGCTTGTAAGCTGTGTGGATGTTTGATTTTCATCGGATGATGAGCACGAAAAAATAAATATAAAGCTTAATAATAGTAATAGTTTTTTCATAATTTTTGACATTTATATTTTTATTTATTATTTTAAAATTATTGCGTCAATTATATCAATATCAGATTCTCTTTTCCATGATTTAGGAATGATCAGAAAGTAAACACAAGCCCCCACAATTATTGATATAATCAATTGGATTATCAATGAATAGGTATTTCTAGGCTTCTTAGCAATAGTTTTATCTTTAAGAACACTTCTAGTGACTAGCCCTAAAAACGTTAATCCTAGAGCGTAAAAAATTATATTTGTATCCTCTACACTGCTGGAGGAATTACTATCATAATTTTTACCTCGCTCTACTCCTATTTCTTTATTCTTAGTCGTTATAGATACGTTATTTTTATTTTCCAACTCGCCCGATATTACTTCAGTATCTAATCCTTTGTTTTCCGTGTAAGTTTCAAACCTTTGTTTTTCCGTTTTACTTCCCAGATTTGAAAAATAATCTTTTGTTAGAGATTTTACGGTATCTAAACTCTTAACAGAACTGCTAATATCTTTTTGAAATGTCTTTATTTCATCATTTGTTTTTGGAAAGTCATCAATCTCTGAGACTCCTTGATATTTTATCTGAGGAGATAATGATTTTTCATTTTCACTATTCAATACCTGAGAGAATGAATAAGTGCAGAAGAAAGCAAAAGAAATAGGTATTTGTTTTTCATTTTCCCAAATGAGATTTATTGTATTAGGCAAGATTGCAATTAATATATTTTACTGAAAACAGTAAATGTTTTAAAATTTAGATCAAATATTGTAAAAAATATCAAATGACACAAATTTGTGTCATGTTTTTTTGTTATAAATATGGATTTTTAGTTCGTGGTAGAAAATGACGAAATAGAATTAATAAAATCCGTTGGAGAGAAAATAAGAATAAGACGATTAGAAATTAATTTATCTCAAGAGTTATTGTCTTATGATGCTAATATTCCACGGAATCAAGTCGGAAGAATTGAAAGAGGCGAAATTAATACCTCTATTGTCACTCTTCATAAAATCTGTAAAGTTTTAAAAATTAGTATAAAAGATTTGTTTTAGTAATTTGTCGTAATTCTAAAATTTAAATCATTCCATTTATCATCATAATAATTTTTGATAAGATTTTTTGTTTTTAGTTTTCCAAATAATGTATTATTAAAATCTGATTTTGGATATGTAGGTTTGCCTTTCTCAAAAAGTTTAATATATCCTGTAATATTTTTCAATAAAGACTTTATACTATCATTTTCTAAATCATTTATATACATATTAATTAGTCTTACTTTGCTTTCAGATGAAGTCGAATTCTTCACTAATGCCTCAATCGTATTATATTCAAAATTAATTTTTATAGATTTTTGTAAAATAATTTTACCAACTATTTTAGATATTTCATTACTATCTGAAATAACTTCTTGTTCTAATAAAGAAATGTAATTAAATTTATTATCAATGGTTATCATTTCAGACTTCAATAATATTTCAACATCATTTTTATCCGTTTCAAAATTACTAACATCCTCTATAAATTTTTTAAAATTTCTTTCGATTAATCTTATATGACACGTTGGAAAATGTTCTCTTAATGAATCATAATTTGATTTAGTAGTAACCAAAATCCTATCCGCTAAATTAACTACCTTGTCTTTATTTAAATCTTCAAATCCTAATTTTGTATATCTAAAACAAATACTATCTAATATTTTTATATAGACATCATCAGCAATATCATTGCATTTTAAAAGACTTGCTTCAAATTTTTCATCCTCTTTTAACAACTTAATTTTCGATAATTCTGAAGTAACGTCTTCAAACTCTAAAAATTTAATTAACTTTTCATTGATTGTGTTTTCTGACGCTTCATAATAATCAATTACATTTTTCCACTTGGGAAGTACTTTGTTATTTATAAGTAGTTGTGCTTTGGTTTCTAAATTACTAATATTGCTCAATTCAGTAATTTTAATTTTCAAGTTTTCAATTAATTTAATTCTTGAATTACTGCCTAAATTATTATTATTTAAGAGCTTAATCAATGTAATTTCATCTTCATATTTATTATCTTCCAACTTTAAATATACATCTTCAACATAAGTATTTATATTAGAATCAACATAGTCAATCAATGACGTACACCCTGAATTTAAAATTGTTGTATAATTTGAACTTTCAAAATCTTCATCTGCAATTTTATTTCCAAATATTAAGAGCATTTGAAGAATATTATCTTTATTTATTCTGTAATGATTGTTTTTATATACGTAATCAAACAGTTTTTCTGTATCTTCGTCTGGGTTATGTAAATTTGTGAACTCAATTTTCAATTCCTTTAGAAGATTCGTTATTTTAGCAAAATAATCAAATCCTTCTTTCTTTTTAGTCAATGACAAGAAATTTCTATTTTCTTCTATTTGATATATTAAATATGCGCGATCTTCATTTTTTAGAATTGTTTCTATTTTTGAAAATCGAATAATAAGCTCTAAGTATTTATTTAATTTCTCATTATCATAATTACATTCTAAAAATATATGATTCCAAAATCCTGCCCAATTTCCAATTAACTTTTCAAAAAAAACTCCAAGTGGTCGATTTTCGTTTTTAATATATCCATCTATGAATTGAATTGAATTTTCTTTTTCATTACTCAAAATACGAATGATAGAATTATACTTATCAGAGTATTTAATATAGTTATTCCCTAAAAAATCAAATAAATCAAAGTTTAATATTGCTTCTCTTTCAAAATATTTGTAATCTATCTTTTTTACCAGATTATCAACTTTATCACTTAATTTAAAGGCAAAATCTGTTGAATACCCTCCTTTAACGTTTCTCTCAAAATTGAAATCTTCTTTTGTAATTGATCCTTCGTGAAATAAAGAGATATAATCGTTGTAATTTTCATTGATATAACCATTCAATATTAAATTTCTTAATAAACCATTATTTGAAAAACCGTTTAGGTATTCAGTAATGTCAATTTCGTTGAATATCTTTTTTAAATCCCAGTTTTCAATTTCTGCTTTGTTAAATTTTAACTTATCAATTTCTATTCTCAATGAATTAATTTTATTATTATGTTTTGATTTTATCAATTCAACTCTTTTATCATACGTGTAGTCCGAATTAACTTCATTTTCAATTTCTGAAAACTTGAAACTATAAGTTTCTTCAAATAAGTAATTATAACCTCTTTGATGATAATTGTATTTTAAACTTTGATTTTGGATTAAATTATGAAGATCAATTTCTAGAGTATCTAAAGTAATCAAAGCATTTTGAGGTAATTTTGACAATATATTTAGAAAATATATTTTATCCAGTTCTTCTTTGTCAATTATTGAATGTTTTTCAATGTTTCTTATTTCAGAATTTTTAAGTTCAATTTTGGCATCTATTTTGTCAATAAACTGAGTTATATAAGTCCTTTTATCGCTAATTAAGCTATATAGTTTCCCCTCTTTTCTATTCAGCTTAGTAAAATCTTTTGGGTCAATATTTTTATAAGTTATCATAGCAAATAACTCATTGTTTTTCTTAATGAATTCAGGTTTTAGCGTTTTCCTATAAATTACAAATTCATGGAAAATATTTATTAATAAACGCATATCTATATCATCAATGAAAGTAGTTACATCCGATATGAATTCTTTCGTAAATATACTTTCGTCTAATCCAGATTCTTTTATCAAAGTGCTTAACTGTTCGTCTGCATTTGATGAATTAATAAATGGAATAACGGGAATTATATATTCAAAGAATTTTACTCTTTCTTTTTTATCTTCGAATAAATCATCACCTACAGCGTAAATAAAATTGATTTCTCTTTGTATAAGTTTTGAATTATTTAAAAGAATATTGATCTCTCTAAGTTTAGTAAATATATCTGTACTATCAAACCTATCTAGATCTTCAATAACAATAACATTGTGTTTCGTCATCTCAAAGAAGTACAAAATCTCCTCTAAGTGCTCATTAAAAACTGATTTATTAGCATTATCACCTAACTCTAATTCTCCTTTAATATTTACTTTATTGATTTTTGAATTACTGAATAATTTGATAACTAGTTTCGAAAACAAACCTAAACCAACAAAGGCTATTATAAATATAATTAAGGCAGACCAATCAAAACTATCTTTACTCGTCCAACTGGCTGGATCAATTTTATCTAGATACTTATATTTTATCAATAAAACTGCACTTATAACCCATAAAATAAAACCTAATGAAATACACCATATTTTCCAAATAGGAATGTTTATAATCCTTTTAAAACGAGATTCGGGTATTTCAAAAGGTTTAACATGATAGAATATTTGCTGTAATATACTAACCTCTAATAATCTTTCTAGCTCATCTTTTTGTAACTTTTGTTCTGCTAGAGTTAATTTATCGTCGCTTTTCTTCTTATTAAAAGAAGCTAATGATATATTTAAAAATTCATGTTGAGGATTTAACTCTTGAAAGGTCTTTATTATAGTACTTTTTCCTGACCCATATCCTCCAGTTAAAGCAATATTATTAATCCCTTTAGTGTCTATTGTTTCATTAAGTTTATCTAGATAAGGCTGAATCTTTTCTATATCCCCCTTTTTTGTTAAAATCTTTGGTGCAAGTGAACTGATTAAGCTTTTCTTAGTAGTTGTAGTTGTTACTTGTTTTTTTGAGAACCAAGAAAATATATTTTTTTGCATGGAAAATTAGAAATAAATTAGTCATAAAAATTTTACTAATATAGCGAATAATTTATTTCCTTTTTCTAAGTAACTTCTAATAAGTAAACTCGTTTTTTCTCAACAAGCTAGAAAATTGAGCCATATTCTTAAATTCTCTTTTTAAAGTTAAATTCATTTTTTCATATTGATAATCATGTAGAAAGAATGCCAATTCTAAAACACATTCCCTTAAAAGAATTAGTTGTTCTGAAACGTTTGCATTTGACTCCCAAACTTCATCATTCCCAATTTCCACTTCTAGTTTATTTAAGTTTCTAAAATCCTTCTCAACAATTTGCGCTCTTAAATTCTCAACCTCTGAAAGTATCTCATTTATTCCTTTACCCTTATAATCTACTCCTTTTTTTAAAAGTTCTTTATTAATTAATTCCGAAGAAGAAAAAATATTAATCAAATCTCCTTCCTCATTGATATAACTATTAGCTATTCTATGTTTAATTAACAATTCGAATTTTTCTTGTAATGAAAGATTTATTTTTTTTCCAATTAACATTAATATACTTCTTGATTGTTCAGTTGATGTTGTTGCTTCCAATATGCTTTTATTTTTTCAGCATATTCTCTTGGAGTTATTTTAATGTAATCTAAAAATATTCTTTCGCTTTTATGTCCCGTCACTCGCATGATAGTCAAAGTATCTATTTTCCCATATAAATTGGTTGCGAAAGAACGTCTACATGTATGTGAACTCACTAACTCATATTTTGGATAAATTCCAAATTGTTTTCTACTAATTTTTTTCTTTTTCCCATCTTTTATGATTTCATTCGATACCATTTTAGCACCTTCAGTAGGCTCTACTATACCTGCAATTTTAGCAACTTCTTTTACGTATTGATTGAATTTTTGGTCACTAATTCTTCTTGGAAACTCCCCGTTTCTTTTATCCAATATTTCTTGAACTTGCTGATGAATAGGAATTATGACAGGAAATTCAGTTTTTAATGTTTCTTTATAAATAAACCCATCATTTAAATTGTCCTTTTGTAATTGTAAAAAATCTGATATTCGAAACCCAGTTCGCAAACCAATAATAAACCAATCACGAGAATTATCTAGATAATCTTGCTCGAAATTTGTATCATAAATCATGTTTATTTCAGAATCTTTTAGATAAATATCCTTCGTTTTATTTGAGGGCGAATAAAACTCAGTTAGTTTATAATCTTTACAAACACTTAGTCCTTTTTTATCGGCATTCGCACAAAATTGCTTCACTGTATCTATAAACCCTCCTATTGTATTGCGATTTAGAAATTCTTCATTTTCAAGATAGTTAATGAATTTTTCATGAAAAACTAAATCAATCTCAATTAGCTTTAATTTAATTCCTATATATGATTCAAAAGCAATTATTTTAGTTAAAGCAGTATTGTAATACTGAATAGTTCTCGGCTTAATAGATGCTCCATTCTTTGTTCTTTTAGTTTTTGCCTCTTGTATAAAAGACTCTATAAAATTTGTAAAAAATAACTTTTCGTTTATTTTCTCATTTTCCGTTTCTCTGTTAAAAAATACATTTATCTTTTCTTTAAGCCATTTAGAGTTAATTAATAAAGTTACATCATTAAGCTTAGTGTCTTCATATTCTTTTCTTATAAAAGCTTGAAATTCCTTCAACTTAATGTTCATTTCTTTATAATGAACATCTTTTGAAACCAATATTTCTTGTTTTGCATCGCTCCATCTTCCTTTAGGAACTTGCAATCCTGTGGAGGTTTTAATATCGAATTGATTCCCTTGTTTAAATCTAAAGAAGATTGTGTTCCAATCATTATTTGTTTGAATTATAAACTTACCAGATGCCATAATTTGTATTTTTTCAAAGGTACAAATAATCAAAAAAGTAACCCAAAAAATACCCCATTTTTATTTAATTAAACTTTATTTATTGAAATTTAATTCAATCAACAATACTCTAAACCTGAGTAATAATAAAGGATTAACGATTATATTTAATGCTAAATTTTTGTATTGAAATGTACAGTTTGACTTATATTATCCGCACTGAAAAAGCTTCTGAGAAATCAGAAGCTTTTTTTGTTTTTACTGCATTTTTGATTTTAATTGCGAAGAATTAAAATCCATCCTTATAATATGTTCCTGAAACTAAAATTAGCCTAATATTTGTCATTCCGAGAAACGAGGAACCGCACATGCAACTCGATAAAGATTGGCGATTCTCTTTGCGGAATTTTCTTGTGCAGTTCCTCGTTTCTCGGAATGACAAACTTTATGCTTCCTTTTTATTGAAAAATTTGTAATTGACATATAAAATCATTCATCTTGACGAAAGGAGATTTTGAGCATTACCGACAAGTGTACATCATGAAAAAAATTCTGGGGGAAATCTCAATTTTTGTCGATTTGCTCTTTTGGTTTCTCCTTTCGTCGAAATGAACTTTGTTTAAAACAATTCTTTTTCTTACTCAGCCTCCAAATAAGGATTTAAAATTTCTGCTAACTCATTTAGCCAATAAAAACAATTTTCCAGATTTTCTACACCTAGATTTCCTTTTTCTTTCATTGCGTTTAAGGCCAATAAATAATTCACTTTTCGTATTGACTTTGCCATGTCTTTAGGGTCAATATCATTTGCAAAAAAATCAACTAACTTAATTTCCATCTCTTCTGAAAAAGTATTTGTAGCCATTGTCTTATTTTTTATTCATCTCAAATATAATACTTTTAGACACATAAATGTGACCGAGCCAAAAATAAATCTAATGAATTTTGAAATATGGATATTTCAGAAGAAACCTTTATTGCAAATCTTGGCATTCACATTAGACAACTACGTGAAAAGAAAGGTTTATCTCAACAAGATTTGGCTGATGATTGTGATATACGCAAAACTCAAATTGGCAGAATAGAAAGAGCTGAAATAAATACTACTGTACGAACTCTTGTGAAAATCGCCAATGCTTTGGATATTGAACCTAAAGTATTGTTTGATTTTCCTTTGAAATAAAAAAACCATTTATAGAAATGCCATTATCAAAAGAAAGAAGAACAGAGATCTTAATCTTTATTATTTTGATAATAATCGGTTTTGCATTTTATTTAAACTATAAAAATTTGCATGTAAAGTTCTACAACAAAACAGGAAAAGATATTAACTCATTGGTTGTAGCAGGAACTTTAATCGGTCATTTAAAAAATGGCAGTTCAACAGAATACATTGATTTTAAGAACTTCACTTTTGACAGCACTATTCCTTATGAAGAAATTAATGGAATTGTAAACAATAAAAAATTAAATCAACTTAATTGGAGTTGGTGTGGAACAGGAATTGAAACAAAGTCTAAGGGGTCATATAGATTTGATATTAAAACAGCATTAGACGAAAAAGGCAACACTTGTTTATATCTAGTTGAACATAATAAAAAGATATTCTGGGAAGAAGAATAACTGCGCCCAGAGCTTACGGAATTATGCGAAAAAACCTTTGTCAAAGTTTAAAACTTTGACAAAGGTCTCAATATTGCGATTATTTTTTTTCAACGGATTAAAATGCGTTGCTACAGAATAATCATTCCTACGGAATTTTATAAAGAAGTTCCATCGGAACAAAAAATATTGTAGGGATGGATTTTAATCCGTCCATCGCAATCAGGATCTCTCGTGTCTCGTGTAGTTTTGAATTTGGAATTTAAAAATTTGAATTTTATTACCTCTTCAGTAATTCCAAAACCTTATCGACATTAATTTCGCTATAATCATTGATATAAAAATCACATGGCGGAAGCTGTTCTTTTGTATGCGTGCTCAAAACACCTACTACTTTCATTCCGGCATTTAGTCCCGCTGTAACACCCGAAAATGAATCTTCGAAAACAACACAATCAGACGGAGAAACTCCAACACGTTCTGCCGATTTTAGATACACTTCTGGATTTGGTTTATGATGTTGTACATCTTCGCTTGACATCATCGAATTCATTTTGTCTTCTATTTGCAAAGCTTTTATAATCAAATCGAGATTGGCGCGCGGTGCAGAGGTTGCAACTGCAGTTTTAAAATTGCGGGATTTTAGTTCCTCCAAAAACTTCAAATAATGCGGAATTGTTTCGACTTTATCTTTATAAATATCACGAAACATTGATTCTTTTTCGTCTTCTAGTTTGGTAAGTTCTTCTCCGGCGATAGCACGTTTAAAGAAATATGTCAGGATGTAACCATTATGTTTTCCGTACATATGATTCTCAAATTCCTGCTCTGTATAAGGGATTTTGTAATTGTCAAAGAAGGCTTCAAAAGCTTTTACATGATGCGGATTGGTGTGACAAATCACGCCGTCCATATCAAAAATTACACATTGCTGGCTCATATTATATTTTTGTTTTTTTTAATGTTTGCAAGGTACTCATAAAGTCTTATTTTGCTGTAAAGTCCTGCGGGGTTTTTCAAGGGGAAAATTTTTTTGTTTCACGCAGATCTGGCAGATTATGCAGATATTAAATACACTAAATAAATCTGCGTAATCTGCCAGATCTGCGTGAAAAATACTTTTAATCTGTATCTAGAATAAACTATGGGGAACATTTTCGCTAAAACCTTTGTAATAAACGTCAAAAGTTTTTGAATAAATAATATAAACGTAAAACATAAATCAAGGCATAATTATAAAAAAAAATGCCTTTCCGTTAAGAAAGGCATTTTAATATTTAAGCGGTCTGGACGGGACTCGAACCCGCGACCCCATGCGTGACAGGCATGTATTCTAACCAACTGAACTACCAAACCCACTGCGTTATTGTGACTGCAAAAATACGACAGAAGTTGGATTCTGCAAGGGTTTTTGCGAATAAAATCAATAAATTTTTAACCCTCTGATTTTAAATAAATTCCAAGATTTAATCCCGGGGCTCGGGACCAAATTCCGATGTTGGAATCAAAAAAGCCTTTATTTAACCGCAAAGAACGCAAGGTTAAAAACGCAAAGTCCGCAAAGCTTTAAAAAAACTTTGCGGACTTTGCGTAATTCTTAGCGCCCTTTGCGGTTAAGCTCGACATGCCTTAAATCAAAAAAGCCATCCACAAAAGTGGAAAGCTTTTCATTGGTCTAACTACTAAACCAGCTACGAGTTACAAATTCGTAGCAAAACAACACAACTAATCTTAGATACCGTATTTGGGCAAAAAAGCCTTTCTGTTAAGAAAGGCTTCTCCCAATATTGCGGTCTGGACGGGACTCGAACCCGCGACCCCATGCGTGACAGGCATGTATTCTAACCAACTGAACTACCAAACCTCTGCGTTATTGCGGTTGCAAAGATAGTACAGAATTTCATTTCTGCAAGTGTTTTTGTAAAAAAAATAAAATAAATATTTAAAATATTATACAAAGTTTTGTTTTTCAACTAAATATGTGGTCAATATTTTTTCAAAACTGTCGCCAACATTTACAGGAACGTACTTAATTTGGTTCTTTGCACAGGTCAAAGAAAGGTTTTTAAAGTATTCTTCGGCTCTTTTTTCGTATTCTTCTTTTACATTATCTGCAAAAATCGATACTTCTTCTCCGGATTCGAGGTCAATAAATTTTCGCGGCGTGTTATCAAAATCAAATTTCAGCTCTGTTTTATAATCAACAACATGAAACAGAACGACTTTGTGTTTGTTGTGTTTAAGATGCTGCAGGGCATTAAATAATTTTTCATCGTCTTCTGACTGAAGCATATCGGTAAATAAGATAATCATCGAACGACGGTGCATTTTTTCTGCAATCTGATGAAGATAAGTAATCGTATCTGTATTTTTTTTGACTTTTGGCTGTTCCAGTAACTGCTCTAGTTTATTGAGCAGCATTCTGTGATGACGATCGCTTCCTTTTTCGGGTGCATAATATTCGTAATGATCAGAGAAAACGCTTAAACCTACGGCATCGCGCTGTTTCTTTAAAATATTCATTAAAACCGCCGATGCTAAAACTGAAAATCCGATTTTCTTTTCATAAAAAGGCTGATTTGATTTTAGTTCCGGATAATGCATCGATGAGGAATTATCGACAATAATATGACAGCGCAAATTGGTTTCTTCCTCAAAACGTTTGGTGTACAGACGATCAGTTTTGGCAAACAACTTCCAATCAATATGTTTGGTGCTTTCGCCGGCATTATAGACTTTATGTTCTGCAAATTCTGCCGAAAATCCGTGAAACGGGCTTTTGTGCATTCCCGAAATAAAACCTTCTACAACCTGATTGGCCAGCATTTCGAGATGCTGAAAACTGGAAACTTTCTCTATTTCTGATTCGATTTTCATTCGGTTTCTTTTTTTATATTCTGCTCGCGGTCAAAACCGTCTGTTGCCTGAAACAGGTTTCGTTTTAATATCGGAATAAAATTAGGGTTTTCTTTAAAAAAGTCGGTTACTAATTAGCGAATTTTTCCTGATTAACAAAAAAAAGGCCTGACTTACGCCAGACCTTACTACTAATTAAACTATTTAAAACAAATTACTCCGTTTGCTGAAAATCAAAACTTAAATCTCCGGCATTGTAGGTTGCCGAAACGCTTGTTGGAAAAGTTTGCGCCGTTCCCGAAAGCCATCTGTATTCATTAATTGTGATATTCCCGGCAACTATCGGATAGGTAGTTGCAGTATTATCTGCCTTGTTTTTTTTGTACCAGTCATTTCCATTCATAGAAATAACGTATTTTTTGTCTTTTTCCAGAGCCAGTTCACTAATTTCTTTTGAAACCTGAACATCTGCTGTTGCTACGTTTATTGTTTCTGAACGTATAACTGTTTTAGCATCATAATCCCAGATTGTAACACGTACTGATGGGCTTATTGCAGGTAATTTTAAAGTAATTGCCTTAATTTTACCTTTAACTGTCGGTGTAAACACAAGTCCAAATTCATAATCTCCCGAATCAATGAAGTTGGTTACAGTAGTAAAACCGCTTTGAGTATAATAAGATGCCAATGGATTTTCGGTTGCAAATTTTGGCTTGTTATCATTGTCGTTATCACTACTGCATGATGAGATAAAGATTGAAAGTAACATTATTGTAAAGATGTTTTTTAAAGTTTTCATAATATTAAAATTTTAGGTCGTTTTTATAATTTATTGTATCGCAAACTATTGTTGAATATTAAAGTGTGCACATACTTCTTGGTAACTCATTTTAGAATAATCCAATTTTGCCGTTTTTGATGTCGCAGCGGCAACTCCTCCCGGAATCAAAATATACCTCCAGTTAAGTGATGTAGGAATATTTACAGTTGCTGCCTGATCATGTCTAAATCTGAATAATTTGATTTTTTTTAGAGAAGAAATAGCGGTAATGGTATTAACAAATCCGCCTGCTGTTGATGTATAAGGCAATGAAAATGAGCCAGAACCGAAGGACACATACACTAATACGGTTCCTTTTGAAAGGATATCCTCTGTTAATTCCGGAGCGACAAGACTTGTAGACATTCCAGAAGTGCCGTCTACTGATTCTACAGCGGCCACCGGAGCTGTTAGCCATGCGCTATAAATAACATTTGCTGTACCTGTTGCTTCCGGTGCCCCTGCTTGCCCATCAACACCATCAGTTCCGTCATCGCTGCTGCATGAAATCGCAAAAATTGCAAGTAAAAAAATTGTAATAATTGGTTTTAAAAATTTCATAATAATTTAGTTTTTAAATTCGTTAAATGATTCGTATTTAATTCAATAACATTATTTTTGTAACAGTCAGAAAGCTATATTTGATGTTTATTTCCAGCTTTTGAATTAATTACAGGACAAATTTGCGCCGATAAAACGGGCCTGAAAACAGCCAATAGACAAACAACATTTTAAATAGACAGACAACATAAATTGAGGTTCGAATGATGAAAAAATACACTTGTATTATTATTGATGACGACGAAATTGATAGATTAACTGTATTGTCTTTTGCTAAAAAGTTTCCGATTCTGGATATTTTGGGTGTTTTTGAAGATGCAGAAGATGCGCTTCCTTTTTTAGAAAAAGAAAATATTGATATTTTGTTTCTTGACATTGATATGCCGGGTTTAAACGGAATTGATTTTAGGAAAAAAGCATTAGAAATTCCGGTTTGCGTTTTCATCACTGCACACCCGGAACATGCTGTAGAAAGTTTTCAGATCGAAACGTTAGATTTTATCGTAAAACCTTTAAAACTCGATCGTTTTACCCAAACCGTTAACCGCATTGAGGAGTTTATGGAAATTAAACTCAAAGCTTCTCTTTTTGAAGCCAGCATTGGCGGTGACACGATTTATATAAAAGAAGGACACGAACAAACGAAAGTCAAACTTCATGAAATTTTGTATCTCGAAGCCCTTAAGGATTACACACTTATAATTACCGATAAGAAAAGACATTGTGTTTTATCGAGCATCGGAAATTTATTAAAAGAAGATCATTTTCAGTCTTTTATTCGCATTCATCGAAGTTTTGCCGTTCAGAAGCAATTTATCCAGAAAATAAATTCGAGCGAAATTCTTTTAAACAATAATGTGGCCATTCCGGTAGGAAGAAGTTATAAGGAAAACCTAAACCTGATTTCATGAAAAGAATAGGTTTCTGGTTTTTGTGTTTGTTTCCAATTCTTGTTTTTGCTCAGCAGGAACCCAATCTTGACCGTTATAAAACCACAGATCAAAAACTAAAAATCTGGCTAAAATATGCTAATGAGGCTCTAGATTTAGAAGATTATCCAAAACTATTAATAATTACGCAAAAAGGAATTGATCTTTCTAAAAACCATCCTGCTTACCTGAGCAGATTTTATCTTTATAAAGGCGTTGCTTATGAGTTTAGCAATAATCAGTACGAAAAAGCTTTGGTAAATTATGAGCTTGCTTTAAAGTATGCACAAAAAGCCAGGCATCTCAAAAATGAAACATCTTCATTGATGCGACTGAATTATATTTATTATTCACTAAATCAAACTTCAAAACGAAAAGAATTAATTACATATATCAAAAAAGTACTTGACACTACAAAAAACTCTTATACGCAGGCGGTTCTCAACGGAAGCCTGGGAGAATATTATCTCGATTATTCAGAATATGAGTCCTTTATTCATTTTCAGTTAAAAGCTATTAGCTACAAAAAATTACTCGATAAAAGCCCAGTAAACAACGAAAACATTGGTATTTCATATAGTCAGATTGGGAGTGCGTATGTAAAAATGAAGCAATACAATAAGGCAATCGAATATCTGAATGAAGCAAAACCGTATGTAAAAAATTCTCCTTATGTGAGCGCTTTTCTATGCAATTATTATCTGCAGTGTTTTATTCCTCTCAAAAAACAGGACAGCATTAAGAAATATTACAGTTTGATATACACTTATCCTTCTAAAAAGGATTCTCTGTTTCTAAATCTGAGTTTTGCCAACAGAAGCATGTCTGAGTTTTCTATAGGTAGAAATCAAATAAATGCGGCTTATAATTATGCCAAAAAAGCGGTTTTGCTTGGAGAAAAATCCAATGATGATGAAATTTTAATGGAAGCCACTGCCGTAATGGGGCGGGTTTTATATGAAAAAAAAGAATATAAAAAGGCTATTGAAATCCTTACCCTTGCTTCTAAAAATGCCCTGACTTACGACAAGGAATCCTTTGTAAACATTAATAAAAAACTCTCGCAAAGTTATGGAGCTTTGGGAAACTGGAAAGAAGCTTATCGCTACAACGAAATCTACAGCAAATATAATGACGAAATGCTGCAGGAATCTGCGAAACAGAATATCGCCAATGCCGAAGCCCGCTATCAGAACAAAACAAAAGGACAGGAAATAAAAAATCTCTCGATTCAGAATACAGTAAAAAACATTCAGATTGAGGAAGCCAAAAAACAACGGTATTTCTTAATTGGCGGTATTTTGCTTGTCGCTATAATCGGATTATTAGTATTTAACCAAAGTCGAAACCGCAAAAAAACAAATCAAAAACTCCAGCTTTTAAATCAGGAGCTGGATGAGGCTAATAAAATTAAAGCACGTTTTTTTGGCATCTTAAATCATGATTTGAGAAGTCCGGTTTCTAATCTAATTCATTTTTTGCATCTCCAAAAAGAAAGTCCCGAACTTATAGATGAAGAAACTGCTGCCAGAATGCAAAACAAAATTATTACCGGAGCCGAAAACTTATTGTCGTCTATGGAAGATATTTTGCTTTGGAGCAAAGGGCAAATGGAAAACTTTGAACCTCAGCATAAAAAAGTGGCTGTGGCTGTTTTGTTTGAAGAAACCCAAAAACATTTTTCGAGTGCAGATAACGTAAAAATTACATTTGAGAATCCTGAAAATATCATTTTGGAAACCGATGAAAATTATCTAAAAACAATTATCAGAAATCTAACAGGAAATGCCATTCAGGCTCTTGGCAAAACACCAGACGCACACATTATCTGGAAAGCCTGGAAGGAAAACAATACCAATTATCTTTCTGTAACAGACAATGGTTCTGGCGGCACTAAGGAAAAATTTAAGGCTCTTTATGATGATTCTGAAGTGGTCGGAATTAAATCCGGTCTGGGATTGCACCTGATCCGGGATCTTGCCAATGCCATAAATTGCAAAATAGAGGTCGATTCTAAAACTGGTTTTGGAACTACTTTTACTCTAAAATTTCATCTCGAGTTACACTAATTTTCCCGATTAAATATTTTTTGCCACAGATTAAAATGATTAAATGATTTTTCTAATCTGTGACAATCATTTTAATCTGTGGCAAAAAAACCAATAAAAAAGGCTTGACTTTCGTCAAACCTTTTTTATATAAATTATAATCTTACGATTACAACAAAGCGTCTAAACTATCTGCATAGGTTTGTTTCGGAGCTACTCCTACTTGTTTCCCTACTACTTCACCGTTATGAAAAACCAAAACGGTTGGTATGTTGCGCACACCATATTTTGCAGCAAATTCCTGGTTAGCATCTACATCTACTTTACCAACCACAACTTTACCTGCGTATTCATCGCTTAATTGGTCAATGATTGGACCAACCATTCTACAAGGACCGCACCATGCTGCCCAAAAATCTACCATTACTGGTTTATCTGATTTCAAAACTACTTCATCAAAAGTAGCATCTGTTATTGCTAATGCCATAATAATTTTATTTAAGTTCATCCCTTTGATCTCTCTGAGGGAACATTTTTTAATTAGTTCTTTAACTTGAGTACAAATTTAGAAATTTTAAACCAATCAAACGTCATTCATAAATTAGTTTTCATTATAAACGTATTGTCATTAATTATATTAGTACTAAAATTCTTATTTTGAAAGTTAAAACCTACAACGTGCTAATGTACGGCTTTTTTGAAATATCGTCAGGTTTTTACCTTATCTTTAATATCCTGAATTATAAAGATGAATGTGACTTTACTCCAAATAAAACAATGGTTTCAATCGGCACCTTTGGCAAAATATGCCAGGCGGTTTGGCATTTTTGTTTTAGTCTGTATGGCTTTAATTCTCCTTGCTTCAGGCGCTTTGTCTTTTTATTTTAATCGCAATAAAACAGAAATAATTGCCAAAATAAACACTAAAATCAATGAAAACATCAATGGCGAATTTCACATTTCTGATTTTCAATACAAGTTCCTGACCGGTTTTCCGAATTTTACGCTTGCCTTAAAAAATGTCGAAGTCAAGGACAAACTTTATCCAACACACAAACATACTTTACTAAAAGCAAAAGAGATTGAAGCACGTTTAAACGTCTGGAGTTTATTGCAAAACGAAATCAACATTCATAAAATCCTTATTAACGATGCGGATATTTATATCTATAAAGCACAAAACGGATATTCTAATGTCAATATCTTTAAACCAAAAAATAAAAAAGATACTGCAGATAAGGAAAAACGCGAAACTACAATTGACGAAATCAACCTCAACGATGTCCATCTAATAATAGACAATCATCTGGGTCATAAATTATTTGATTTTGAAGTCCTAAAATTAGAATCAAAAGTACAATTTGATGATAATAACTGGCAGACCAATTTGTACCTGAAAACCAAAATAAACAGTCTGGCTTTTAATACCGTTCACGGCAGTTTTGCCAAAGAAAGAGAAGTCGAAGGTAATCTGAACATTTCGTATGCGGAGGAAAGTCAAAAAATAACGGTCGAGACCCAACAATTCAAAATTGGCTCAGATCAGTTTGATATCAAAGCGTTTTTTAATATCGCTAAAGATAATTCGCTTTTCGGAATCAATATCGGAACCCATATTTTATGGAAAAATGCATTCGATTTATTATCCGGAAACATCAGCACCAAGCTCAATCAGTTTGATTTAAAAAAGCCAATTGATGTAAACTGCGATATAAAAGGTGACCTGAATGTAGAAGGCGACCCCAAAATTGTAGTTCAGGCCTTCATCAAAAACAACGAACTGACAATTCCCGACGGCGTGTTTACCAATTGCAGTTTCAGAGGCATTTTTACGAATAATTTTAAGGTCGAAAAAGGATTTAATGACCCCAATTCGGCTGTGGTACTTACCCATTTTGTGGGCGAATACGAAACTATTCCGCTAAAAATTCCGCAGGCTGTAATTAGCAATTTAGAAAAACCCATTGCAACCGGACTCATAAATGCTGATTTTGATGTGACAAAACTAAACGCGATGATGAATGAAAAAATGTTTCATTTTGAAAGCGGTCATGCCCGTGCCAACTTAAAATTTCAGTTTGATATTGTCGATTTATACATTACCAAACCCCGTTTTATTGGCGAAGTAGACATACAAGAAGCCACGTTCGATTTTGTTCCCAAAAACATTCGGGCAGAGAAAACCGCTGTGAAATTGTCGTTTACAGAACAAGCGCTTTTCATTAAAAAAATTGCTTACAAACACAAAAAGAACATCATACAGATCAACGGAAAAATCGATAATTTCCTGAATCTCTATTACGACGCACCCGAAAAAATGGTTGTAAACTGGAATATTTACTGCCCTAATATCGATGTAAAACAGTTTTTGGGAGTGCTGAAAAAATCGCCGTCACAGAAAACCGCTCAGAAGAAATCGGCAAAAAAGAATGTCAATTTCTCCAACCAGATGAAATCGGCAATTGAAAAATGCATTGTTATCATCAACCTAAAAGCCGACAAACTCAATTACGGCGCGCTCACGGCGACCGATACGCGGGCAACTTTGCAAATGCTGGACTCTAAATTATTGCTCAAAAACGGAACTGTAAAAACCTCCGGAGGCACAATTGCTTTTAACGGCGCGATCGAACCCAAAGGAAACTATTTTATTTTTAGTTCTGTAGCACAAGTCAATCGTGTGGATATTGCCAGTTTTCTAAAGTCTTTTAATAACTTCGAAATCAAATCTTTTGACCCGAAAAACATAAAAGGAAAACTCAGCAGCAAAGCCAACATAACGGGACTGATGAGCAGCAAAGGCGATTTGATTGTTAACTCCATGCGCGGAAGTTTAAAATTTAATGTCATTCAGGGTGCGTTAGTCAATTTTGAGCCTATTGTCAAAGTCGGCAAATTTGCGTTTCCGTTTCGCGATGTCAAAAACATAACTTTCAGTGATTTATCCGGCGATCTTACACTTCGCGGCGAGCAAATAGACGTAAACGATCTTACCATAAGTTCCAGCGTGCTCAACTTCGATATAGAAGGCGTTTACTCCTTTGGCCGGGGCACCAATCTCGCGCTGACGGTTCCGCTTCGTAACTCCAAAAACGATGCAAAACTAGAAAGCAAAGAAGAACGCGATGCCGTTAGAGAACGTGGTATTGTTTTGCACTTGCTTGCTATGGATGAAAATGGGAAGATGAAGATTAAGTGGGGGAAGAAAGGGAAATAAAATCCCGTATTTATACGCTAGTGCATTTTTTTATTTATTATTATACTTGTCTCAAATAAAATTTACTACTTATTACGACTTTCCATAATAATGTAATTACTAATAAAGTATATTTGTTTAATTATTATGAATATTCTTTATTTGTATGAAAATTCATAATAATATCGAAGTGCTAAAAAAAGGTATTCGAAGTAAATATTATGAATGATTTAATTATGGAGAATAATCTCAATTTTATTGATTTATTTGCCGGGGCATCTGGTATGTCTGAAGGATTTATTAAAGCAGGATTTAATCCTGTGTCTCATATCGAAATGAATCCTGAAGCCTGCTTAACTATTAAAACAAGAGCAGCATATCACTATTTAAAGTCAAAAAACAATCTAGATTTATATTATAAATACATAAAAAGCGAAATTACACAAGAAGCTTTTTATAAAGAAATTCCAAGTGAAATCCTTGATTCTGTTTCAAACGTAGAAATTAATGACGATACAATTTCCGGACTTTTTGACAAAATAAAACAATCTGGAAAAAAGATTGATTTAATTATTGGCGGACCTCCTTGTCAGGCTTATTCTTTATTAAGAAGACACCAGGATAAAATTGAAGAAGATCCAAGAAATAAATTATATATTCAATACGGAAGATTTCTTAAAGAATTTAAACCAAAAGCCTTTGTATTTGAAAATGTTCCCGGATTATTAACTGCTAATAAAGGTGAACATTTCAAGAATCTAAAAGCTTATTTCAGAAGAATTGGTTATGAAGTTTATCATGAAACTTTAATTGCCTCAGATTTTGGAGTTTTACAAGCACGTAAAAGAATAATTATTGTTGGTTGGAAAAAAGATAATGATTTTGGATTTCCAGAATTTGAAAAAATAATTCAGCAATTTAAAGTTAATGATGCTTTTCAGGATTTACCAAAACTAAAACCCGGAGAAGGTTTTAAAACCACAAAATATACAGAGTCAAAAAATGAATATCTTGAAAAATTTGAATTGCGAAATGGCGTCGATTTCGTTACACAACATATTTCAAGACCTCATAATCCAAGAGATTTAGCTATCTATAAAACAGCTATTCAAAAATGGAATAAAGGACAAGAAAGATTACGCTATCCTGATTTACCAGAAGAATTAAAAACACATAAAAACGAAACTTCATTTACAGATCGATATAAAGTAATTGATGGCTTAGGTATTTCTCACACAGTTGTAGCACACATTGCTAAAGACGGTCATTATTATATTCATCCTGATGAAAAACAATGTCGCTCAATTTCAGTAAGAGAAGCTGCAAGATTACAGTCGTTTCCTGATGATTTTTATTTTGAAGGTTCACGCTCAGCAGCATTTAAACAAATTGGTAACGCAGTTCCTCCGCTAATGGCAAATGCTATTGCTAAACAAATGAAAAGATTATTACATGGATAACACTTCAAAAATAACACAACATTCATTTGAACCTGGCGCAATGTCTATTATTCAAATGGGGGAAGAACTTATTGGACATCCAAGTACTGCAATTAATGAACTTGTGAAAAATGGATATGATGCTGACGCTACAGACTGTAAAGTTTTTTTAAATTATTCAAATAGCGATGAAGAGTCGTTTGCAATAATTTATGATAATGGTTCAGGAATGGATTCTGAAATGTTATTTGGGGATTGGCTAAAACCATCAGTAAGCTCAAAAAGAAAAAATAATAAAATTAGTCCAATATATAAAAGACAAGTTTTAGGCAGTAAAGGTATTGGCAGACTTGCATCTATGGCACTTGGACACAATATTTCTGTAATTACTAGAACGTCTTTAAAAAAACAATTTTGTTGGTTAACAATAAATCGAGAACTATTTAAAGAGGAAAAACTTCTTTCGCAGGTGCAATTTCCTGGTGATCTCATAACTGACTATTCAACATTATTCTTAGAAGAGTCTTTTTTAAAAGAAAGAAAAACAAAAATAAACCATGAATTAGTCAATATCCTTTTAAATGAAAATCTTATTGAATTTGAAAGGGGCACACTAATAATTGTCGAAAATTTAGATGAATCAGTGTTAAAAATCTTACGTGACGATTTTAATAAAAAAGAAATAATTACTAATAATATTGAACCCCTAAAAGAAATTAGTTTTTATAAGTCACTAGCTACATTAATTACACCTTTAAAACTAAATTCCGAAATAGAAAAAGAATTAATACAGAAAAAAATAATTGATGAATCAAAAGTAAAGAGCCAAAATAACCTGAATTTTAATTTACAATTTGGAACCAACCTTTTTCCTGAACAATCTAATCAAAAAATTGACTGGCAAAAAATCGATGCAATTCCAATACAATCTATTTACGATTACAGAGTTTACGGAAAAGTAACTAAGAACGGAAATGTTGTTGGGCATTTTTCAAACAAACGACTACTCGATCAGTCCTATGAAGAAGATTTAAATATCACCTATGATGAAATAATTCTTCTTGATAAAAAATCAAAGAAAAACAATGAAACTCCAGAATTATTTGAAAAAGAAAGTAAACCAGAAACCGGAGAATATTATTTTGATATAAGAGTCTATGATATTGGAGAGAAAGATAATCTGGAAAAATTAGCATCTCAATCAAAACTTAAAACAGGAACTGCTTTTAAAAATGCATTTAAAAATGTACAAGGTTTAAGAATCTCCAAAAATGGTTTTGGTGTCAAACCATATGGAGAAGAAGTTGAAGATTGGATTGGACTTTCGAAAGAGCGCGTACAAAATCCAACCGAAAATGTAAATACTAATCAAATTCTAGGATATGTGTATTTTAATTCACCAGAAAATGACAAATTAGAAGAAAAAACAAACCGAGAAGGTTTTTTAGAAAACACTGCGTTTATTCAGGTTAAAAATACCTTATCAATTATTTTTAAAAACTTAGGGAGAAAAAGGGCAAATTATAGAATTATTCATGGAATTGGCCGAACTCCTCAAAGTAAACATGACAGACCAAGAACAGATGAATTTCTAGATACCATTAAAGCTAGCGACAATGTAAGCTTTATTAGGAGTTATTCCGAAAAATTCATGAAAGAAATCAACACTTCATTAGACAATTTAGAGGAATCTTTATCTTTTTCTGAAAGACTTGCATCATTAGGTAGTGGTTTAGAATTAGTTTATCATGAAATGGCTCAACCTATTTCTAGCCTTAGAACCACAAAATCATCACTAGAGCTTAAACAACACAAAATTAATTCAGATATTTTAGAAACCTTTTTGTTTGATATTAATTCATTAAATCACGCCACTGATATATTAGTCGATTTACGAAAATCTCTTCAGCCTGCAATTGGAAGAACAAGAAAGAAAAACTTTATTCCATATGAGACTTTTGCAAGGGTTTGTAATTTATATAAATCCGATATTGAAGAGTTTAACATTGAAATAAGTACCGATAGCAGAATTTCGAAGTTAGAAATATTTGATTTAGAATATGCATTTTGGATTGCCTTTTTAAATATAATTAACAATGCTATTTACTGGCTTAAAAAATCTTCAAATGAAAAAACAATCGATTTTTTTATGGAAAATGAAAGTTTTGTAATTACAAATTCGGGTCCTTATATAAACGATAACATAATAGAACATATTTTTAACTATGGAGTTACAACAAGACAAGAAAAGAACGCAACCGGTCTTGGCTTGGCATTCACTCAAAGTATTCTTTCTAGAAATGATTGGCAAATACATGCCGAAAATAGAGAAAACGGACCAGCTTTCATCATCAAAAAATCAAATAATGAGTAGAGGAGTAATAATACATTTAGACAACGAAAAAACAATTCTAAACGAATGCCAAAATCTTTTTGTACAAAGTGGTCTGGAATTAGACTATATAATCTGCGAAACAAAAGAAATTTTTAATGATGCAATTGAAGCTAATTCAAATAATATTAAAGCTTTAATTTTTGATCTTTTGAGTAGTGATCCTTCATCTGGCGAACTCCATCAGAAAGATGCAGAATTTATAGAAAATATTCGAACTAGTTTTTCAAATTTTAACATCCCTATTTTTGTTTATAGTGGATATCTGCAAGCACTTGATGGAGAATATGAAAATAATGGTACAATTTATAAAATAGATAAAGACAAAGGATTCGGCGAGGTTTTAAACAAAATAATAAAATTATATACGTCTGGTTTTATCGACGTTTTTAGTCCAAACGGAAAACTTAATGAATTACTCTATAAAGATCTACATCTTTCATTTACTAAGCAATTCACCAACAATTCCCAAATTGAGGGAATTATTGATTCAATAAATGATGTCCAAAATGGCGAATTAGTAGAAAGAGTACAAAGAATATTTCAAAGAATTGCTCTGAGATCTTTAATGTCAAGCTTATTAGCGCCCGAGCTAGATGAAGAAACAGATCTCATAAAACCTGATTTTTTAAATCCTGTTGAACATTACTTACAAAGAATTAGCCCGTTCAAATTTTGGACTGGAGATATTTTCAGAAAAAAAGATAATACAGAATGTTATATAATAATAACCCCTAGATGCGATTTTGCTAGTAAAAATTTAGAAAATTTTCTTGTATGTGATTTAATTATTGGAGATTTTCCAAATAAAATAACCTCTTCTGAAGGAAAAGATAGAATAAGCAAAGCCTTAAATGATAATCCTTTATATTCTGGATATAGTAGATTTATTCCTCCATGTGCACTTTTTGATGGAGGAAAGATAGAATTATCTAAATACAAAATGATAAGTAAAGAAGAATTATCTAACGATTTCGACAGAATTATTTCTTTAAGTGATGAGTTAACAAATGAAATTTTAGGAAAATTTGGAGCTTATTTCTTTAGAAGCGGAATTAATCCATTTCATAAAGATGAGACAATTGCACATATAGCAAATGTATTTAAAAAAACAAAGAAATAGTTAAATTTTATTAACCCCTTTTAGATTAAATAACACCTCTAATTGTTATAAAAATGGATGTCCATAATCCAGAACAACGCTCCAAAAACATGCGTGCGATCAAAAGCACAGAAACAAAAGCCGAACTCACTTTGGCAAAAGCGTTATGGAATCTGGGCTACAGATACAGAAAAAACAATAAAACAGTCTTCGGTAAACCAGACTTTACATTCAAACAATTAAAAATTGCAATCTTCGTAGATTCAGAATTCTTTCACGGAAAAGATTGGGAAACCAGAAAGAAACCCCAAACAAACCCTGAATTCTGGATCAAAAAAATAGAACGAAACATGCAACGAGATATAGAAGTCAACACCTATCTCGAATCTCAAAATTGGAAAATCCTTCGCTTCTGGAGCAACGATATCAAAAAGAATCTGGATTTATGTATTCTTGAAATTGAAAATGCAATAAGAGAAAGGCAAAAACCTTTAATTTAACAATTGTTGCGGAGTTACTTACGAAGATTTCTCATTCTTCGAAATGACAAACAGGCGGAACAAAACAATCACAAAAAATAAAAAAAGCCACTCTTTACAGTAGCTTTTCATTTATAAAAACTTAATTATCAGTTTCCAAATAAGGATTCAGGATTTCTGCTAATTCATTGAGCCAGAAGAAACCTTGTTCGACTGATTTTGGGTCGATTTGCATGGTTTCGCAGTCCCGCATCAGGGACATGGCGAGAAGATAATTTACTTTTCGAATTGTTTTAGCGAATCTTACAGGATCAGTCTCCTGATTGAAAAATTCGTTTAATCGCAATTCTGTTTCTTTTGAAAGGGAATTTACACTCATAATCTGAAAGTTTAGGGAAATATAAAACCCGAACGGGTTAGCTGTCCTACGCCTTTCAGAGCGTTGCGGTTGTTTCCAATACCGCCAGCGTACCGCGCGGGCAGAAGTTTTGTCTTGTTCATAATCTGAAAGTTTAGGACTGCAAAGATACCAAAAACCATAATGTTTTTGGTATGATTACGAAAGTAATTCTGCTTATTATTATGAGCGCTTTTCCCGAAACCTCGGGACGCTCAGCCTGAAAAGAAGGGTTGAGTTTTTCTCAAAAAAATTCATAATGTTTCCTTAACTCGCTTGGCTTTTCATCCTAAATAAAATAGCTTTGAGAAACAATCATTAAATTATAAACGATTATGAAAGTACAAATCAACACCGATAAAAATATTGAAGGAAGCGCAAGATTAGAAAGCTATTTTTCTGCAGAAGTAGAAAAAAGCCTTGAACGCTTTGAGGATAAAATTACCCGCGTCGAAGTTCACTTTGGAGATGAAAACGGAGAAAAATTTAGTCTTAACGACAAAAGATGTGCAATTGAAGTTCGTCCTGTAAAATTACAGCCAATCACTGTTACAGAACATTCTGATACAATAGAAAAAGCTTTTAGCGGCGCTTTGGCAAAAGCCAAAAAATCACTTACTACTACTTTCGAAAAAATTAAAGAACACTAAATTTTTCAAAATCCAAATAAAAAAAGACGTTTCAATCGAAACGTCTTTTTGTTTTTATAATTTAAATGTTCTGAATTTTTCTTTGCAACTTAGAACCTTTGTCATTTCCTCTTTATGATTTCGGCAACGGCGCTCCAACCGCAACATCACAACGATGGCCCGGCTGTCCGTGTGCAGGATTCATTCCTTCGGCAACTTTTGGCGTTTCTCCTGTACTTAATAAGGCAGGAACATTGTTATTTGCCGGTGCCGGTACGGTAATGCTTTGAGAAGTGGTTCCGCCTTTTGCTGTATTTCCGGTAGTGGCTGCTGCAGTAGTAGTCGCAACCGGAGAATTTAATGGTGATCCAACCGGAATATCACATCTGTGACCCGGCTGCCCGTGCGACGGATTCATTCCTTTGGCCACTTTTACAGGTGACGCAACGGTTGTTGTTGTTACTACTTTTTGCTGATTCGGATTCACCTGAACGGTCTGCCCCGGTTGTGCCGTTGCAGTTTGTTGCGTTTGTGTCTGTGCCGGAGCCGAATTTAATGGCGCACCAACAGCAATATCGCAGCGATGTCCCGGTTGTCCGTGTGCCGGATTTATTCCGCCGGTTGCATTCAAAACTGTATTTGGGTTTGTGGCAGGTGCCTGCGCTACTTGATTTGCTTTATTTACTTGCGTAGTATCTTTCATCAATCCCAATTTTACCAATTCTGAGGTTGGTGTGTTTTCCTGTGGTTCTAATTCTTTTTTACAAGAAATAAAAAGTAATGAGGTAAGAACTAACGAACTGATAAGTATTTTTGGATTCATGATGTAGATTTTTAAAGCTTTCAAATATAGTAATTAAACCATATAAGTGATGTAAGAGAATCTAAGTTTTAATTTATTATCTATCGCAAAGTTTATTCTTTTATTGTTATTTCGAGTTACCTCGAAATGACAAAGACGACGGTCAAATAATAGCAGCAAAAAAACTTTGCCAATTCGTGACTTTGCGAGATTATTATAATATTTGCTAACTTTAAACCAAAACGAACTTAACATGAAAAAAATAGTTGCACTTCTTTTATTCATTTCTGCTTTCGCGAATGCGCAAAACACAGAAAAAGACAAAATCAACCAAACACTTGATGCCTGGCACAAAGCTGCTGCCGATGTAAAATTCGACGCTTATTTTTCTGCATTAAGCGATGACGCGATTTATATAGGAACTGATGCTACCGAAAACTGGACTAAAAAAGAGTTTCAGGTTTGGGCAAAACCATTTTTCGACAAAGGAACAACGTGGAATTTTACTGCTCTGGAACGTCATATCTTTTTTGATAAATCAGGAAAAATAGCGTGGTTTGATGAATTGCTAAACACGCAGATGAAAATCTGCCGTGGATCGGGAGTTTTGGTAAAAGTGGGAAAAGAATGGAAAATTCAGCATTATGTTTTGTCAATGACAATTCCCAATGACGTTGTCGATGCTGCAACAAAAATAAAAACCCCAATTGAAGACGCTTTGATAGCGAAACTTCAGAAAAAATAAAACAAATTCGGAGATTCTTATTATAAATCTAACTTTTTGAGCACTTTACAAAAACTGTTAGGGATTATATTATAACATTTTTATCAATTAGCCTCGTTTTTTGGACATTCAAAATAGAATACTGTCAAAAAAACGAGGCTAATTTTATAAAATCAACTAAAATAGATGGTCAACCTCTATTTTTACCACCCTTAAAACCAAAATATTTATTTTTTTTTAACTTTGACCCTAAAAAAAATAGGGTTTAAATAAAGTTACTTAAAATGAAAATAGAAAAACGCTGGGTCATTTCCTTTCTTATGATAAGTGTCGTATGTACAATAGGTGCATTTTGGCCAACGGTAACAGAAAATAATTATGTTTTATCAGAATTCGGCACAACAGATAATATCATTCCTGCAGATGTTGCCTGGATGCTTACCTCCTGCTGTCTGGTTTTGATTATGACTCCGGGATTATCGTTTTTTTATGGCGGAATGGTGGGTAAGAAAAATGTAATCTCGACCATGCTTCAAAGTTTTATCTGTCTGGGAGTTGTGACGCTTTTGTGGGTTACGGTTGGTTTCAGTTTAGCTTTTGGAGATCCGGTTGGTTTTGGTTCAGGAGACCATTTTTATAGTTTCTTTGGTAACCCGACCACTTTTGCATTTATGGATTATGTAGGTGTTCTACCGCACAAAAAATTAGCAAGTACAATTCCGTTTATGTTATTTGCTTTGTTTCAAATGAAATTTGCCATTATTGCTCCGGCCATTATTACAGGTTCGTTTGCAGAACGCGTTCGTTTTATTTCTTATTTAATATTTATCAGTTTATTTACCATTTTCATATACGCGCCTTTGTGCCATGCTGTTTGGTATCCAACAGGAGTTTTAGGAAGCTATTTTGGTGTGAAGGATTTTGCAGGAGGAACCGTAGTACACATGAGTTCTGGTTTTGCTGCTTTGGCAGGCGTTATTGTTTTAGGCAAAAGAAAAAACAGTTTGCACATTCCGACCAATATTCCGTTTGTCTTATTAGGAACCGGAATGTTATGGTTTGGCTGGTTCGGCTTTAATGCCGGTTCTGCTCTTGCTGCCAACGGAACAGCTGCAATGGCTTTTGCCACGACAACAACATCATCGGCTGCAGCTATGCTAACCTGGGTTTTCTTTGACCGAATGAACGGAAGAAAAGTTTCTGCCTTAGGTGCCTGTATTGGTGCTGTAGTAGGTTTGGTAGCGATAACACCGGCCGCGGGTTATGTTTCGGTTCCCGAAAGTATGTTCTTCGGATTTATAACGGCTATGGTTTCTAACTATGTTGTAAACTGCAGTTTTTCAAGAAGATTTGATGATACGCTTGACGTTTTTGCCTGTCATGGTGTAGGCGGAATTATGGGAATGATCCTTACTGCTATTTTTGCTCATGGCGAAAATGCCAGTTTATTGCACGGTGGCTGGAACGTATTCTCGCACCACATGATTGCCCTTATTCTGGTTTCTATTTTTACTTTCTTCGGAGCTTATTTCTTATTCAAAGTAACCAATTTTATTATTCCGTTGCGTGTTTCTGAAGAATCTGAACATATTGGTCTGGATTTATCACAACACGATGAAACCCTCGATCCAAAATTATTAGCCGTTCCCGAAACACCGGAGTATAGCTAAATTAGAATAGAAAAGTTAGCCACGAATTCACGAATTTTCAGGAATATAATTTGTGAATTTGTGGCTAAAAAATTAAACCGTAATTACCTTTCGTCCATTCCGTTTATATTCCTTAATTTTGCGGAAAATTTTTGTAAAAGTGGGAAGTAAAAATAAACTAAAAAGATTCAGGGAAAACGAAACATTTCAAAACGTTTTTCAACCAACCAGAGAAGAAGTTGTAGGCGATTTAATGCCTCTAAAAGGAAAATGGAATTCTGATTTCTTTAAAAATGACAATCCGTTAATCTTAGAATTAGGATGCGGAAAAGGTGAATACTCTGTTGGTTTAGCAGAAAAATACCCAGACAAAAATTTTATCGGAATTGATATCAAAGGTGCCCGTTTCTGGCGTGGTGCAAAAACGGCTGTTGACGACGGTTTGCATAATGTTGCTTTTGTTCGTACTCAAATCGAATTAATCAATCATATTTTTGCCGAAGGAGAAGTTGATGAGATCTGGATTACTTTTCCGGATCCGCAAATCAAATACAAAAGAACAAAACACAGAATGACAAATTCTGAATTTTTGAAATTGTATAAAAAAATCCTCAAAAAAGATGGTGTTGTAAATCTTAAAACCGATAGCGAATTTATGCACGGTTATACACTGGGATTACTACACGGAGAAGGCCATGAGGTTTTGTATGCCAACCATAATGTTTACAAAAATGAAGGAAGCCCGGAAGTGGTAACTTCAATTCAGACTTTTTACGAAAAACAATATTTAGAAATTAATAAGGCAATTACGTATATTCGTTTTAAAATTAAAGATTAATTTAGTTTTAAAAAACAAATATTAACTGACCAAAATAACTGAATGGCATTACTAACTCCTTTTCTTTCTGGTTTCATTGCCGCTTTCATCGGAATCATTCCGCCTGGTTTAATTAACATGACAGCAGCCAAAGTAAATATGAAAGAAGGAAAAAGAAATGCCCTCTGGTTTGTTGTGGGTGCTGTTTTGGTTATTCTTTTTCAGGTTTCTCTGGCGGTTTTATTTGCTCAGGTTATTGACAACCGCCCGGATGTTGTTACTTTATTAAGAGAAGTGGGTTTCGCCATTTTCTCAATCCTGACAATTTATTTTCTTTTTATCGCAAAAGAACCAATAGCCAAAAAATCGAAAATTAAAAAAAGCAGCCGAAAAAGCCGTTTCTTCCTTGGGATGCTACTTTCGGGTTTAAATTTTTTCCCTATTCCGTATTATGTTGTCGTAAGTGTAACTTTGGCTTCGTATAATCTTTTTGTTTTTGAAAACAATGTGATTTTTACTTTTGTTTCTGGTTCGGTTGTAGGCTCTTTTGCAGCATTATACAGCTACATTGCTTTCTTTGGAAGAATCGAAAAGAAAACAGATTATATGATGCGAAACATGAATACAATCATTGGAAGCATTACCGGACTTATCGCAATTGTAACTCTTTTTAATATTTTGAATTACTATTTCGGGTAGAAATTATAACGCAGATTAATATCTAGGTTTTATAAAATTGAACCATTAAGAGATTAAGAAAATTAAGTCTTACTTTTTATACTTCATTTTCCTAGTTATCTTTTAGATAAAATTTAAGCTCTTACTTAAATGGTAAAAAATTTAAACGCATGGCTGAAGATAATTTTTTTGAAAGAGTTTATACAATTGCCAGACAAATCCCGTATGGCAGAGTTACCTCTTATGGCGCCATTGCAAAAGCATTAGGCACGGCACGTTCTGCAAGAATGGTTGGCTGGGCGATGAATGCATGCCATAATATGGACGATGTTCCTGCACACAGAGTCGTAAACCAAAAAGGTCTCCTGACAGGAAAACATCATTTTGACGGAACAAATTTAATGCAGCAGCTTCTTGAAAACGAAGGAATTAAGGTTGTCAATAACCAAATTATAGATTTTGATAAACACTTTTGGACGCCGAAAATGGAATTGTAATAATTGCAAAGTTTGAAACTTTGTCAAAGTTGATCACGTTAGATCAGACAAATAACAAAATCAGTTTTATCATTGTCTGTTTGGTAACTTAAATATCCTCCGTGTGCTTCTATTATATTTTTAGAAAGTGTAAGCCCGATTCCGGCCCCGTCTTTTCTTGTTGTGAAAAACGGCAGAAAAACTTTGTCTTTTATTTCAGGATCTATCCCTTTTCCGTTATCAGATATTATGATAAAAAAACGGTTGTTTTCTGTGTAACTGGTTAAAAACATTTTCTTTTCGCTTTTATCTTTCAATGCAAAAATGCTGTTTGTTATGAGGTTTATAATCACCTGCTCAATCTGATTTTTATCAATCAATATAGAACGTGAGCTATTTATATCGTTTATCAATTCAATGTTTTCAGCTTTGAGAATCGGGTTCATCACCCGAAGGCAATCTTCAAACAGCGAATTAATTGGTGTCATTTGTTTATCAGGAGTCGGAAGCATAGCCAGTTTCCTGTAATTTTCTACAAAAACCTGTAAATGATCACTTCGGTTGATAATCGTAGAAATGCTGCTTTTGATGTCGTCAAAATCGTCTTCTTCGAGTTTTTCCTGATCCACAATCTGAAGCAAGTTCTGTGAAAGCGCACGAATCGGTGTCAATGAATTCATTAATTCATGCGAAATAATCTTCATCAGATTAATCCACGCTTCTTTTTCTTTTTTCTCAATAACTCGCTGAATGCTGTCCAGTAAAATGATGAAATACTCTTTATTATACGTTTGCGTGTGTGAAGTCTGCAGCATAAATGTCTGTAAATCCTTTTCTTCTATTTTAATGGAAATAGCAGTTTTGAGATCTGTAAAACCAACCTTTTCTATCTCATTGCAAAGTGACGGCAGGTAATTTTTAAGATACTTCCAATGACTTACTTTTGGTACTTTAAATAAAGTAGAAAAACAGTCATTCATTATAAAAATATTCCAGGTATCATTTTCTTTTTCGAGAATTAAGGCTGCTGTATCAATGCTATTTAAGATGGAACGGTAAATAAGTTCTTTTGATACCTGTTCTTGCTGTTTTTCTTTTAAAGAATCATACAATAGATAAAGGTTCTTAAAATCGCCTTTTTTGTTTTCTTCTGAGAAATTGGCTGTAAAGTCATTTTGCAGGATTGAAAGCACGGTTTTATCATAAAACAATAATTGACTCTTAATAAAAAAATACAATTCAAACACCATTATAGCGGCAAAAAAACCGACCAAAAGTGCGTTATAATAAAACATTTTATAAATTAGAAAAACGCAAAATAAAAAGAGCATCATCACAAATAAGACTCTCACAAATAAGGCGTTATAAAAATTCCAATTCTTCATTATTTTATTTTTTTGTTACCACAGAGATTACTGGATTAAAATCAATGTATCCCTTAGTGTTTTTTATCGCCACAGATTAAAGGATTAAAATGATTCTATAAATCTGCATGAAAAAAATTTTAAAATCATTTTAATCTATAATCTGTGGCAAATTTATTAGGTGTTTTTTAAATCGTATTTCTCAATTCTTCGATACAAAGCAGCTCTTGACAATCCTAATTCTTCAGCTGTTTTACTAATGTTTCCGTTATGTTTGAACAGCGCTTTTTCGATAGCATTTTTCTCCATTTCAGATAATGGGTTTTCGTCGTTTTCCTGCACTTCCTCAAATTCCAGAATATCCAGATTTAATACAGAAATCGTATTGCCATCGGCCAGGATCAGGGCGCGTTCAATTTTATTTTCCATTTCCCTGATGTTCCCTTTCCAGAGATATTTTTCTAAATATTGCGATACGTTTTCCTCAAAACGCCAATTTTCCTGATTGTATTTTGTGGCAATCTGCTCCAATATAAAATTCGCCATGGGCACAATGTCATCTTTTCGTTCCCGAAGTGATGGCAGGCTAATTTCCATTGTATTAATACGATATAATAAATCCTCGCGAAATATTTTATTTTTTACCTCAGCCTTAATATCACTGTTTGTTGCCGAAATAATTCTCACATTCAACGGTCTGGCTCTGCTTTCGCCCAACCGGGTTACGGTTTTGGTTTGCAGCACATGAAGCAATTTTGCCTGCAAGTGAAGTGGTATATTTCCTATTTCATCCAAAAAAATAGTTCCTTCAGAAGCCATTTCGAATCTTCCCGGCGTATCTGTTTTGGCATCTGTAAAAGCTCCTTTTGCATATCCAAAAAGTTCGCTTTCAAATAAGCTGTCACTTAGGGAACCCAAATCTACATGCACAAAAGGCTGTTTTTTTCTTTCTGAGTTTTGATGAATAAATTCAGCAAAAACATATTTCCCGGTTCCGTTTTCTCCCAAAATCAAAACATTAGCATCGGTTCTGGCTACTTTTTCAGCCATAGAATAAGCTTGTTTTATTTTGGCGGAAGCACCGGTAAAATATTTCTTTTCTGATTTCTCTGTTTTTTCAGAGATAGTTTTTTTATTGCCTTTGCGGCTTTCATCAACAGCTTTGTCAATTATTTCGAGTAATTTTTCGTTATGCCATGGTTTTAAAACATAATCAAAAGCACCAATTTTTATCCCTTCAACTGCGGTTTCGATTTTTCCGAAAGCGGTCATTAATATGACAATTGTATTGGGAGAAAGTGCTTTAATTTCTTTTAGCCAGTGAATCCCTTCCCTCCCGTCTTCAAAACCAATCCGGTAATTCATATCCAGAAGAACCACATTGATTTCATTTTCATTTAAAATAGAAATGATTTTTTTTGGGCTGCTTGTCGTAAAAATGGTCTCAAAATGCTTTTTGAGAATCATTTTTGCCGAAAAAAGAATTTCTTCCTGATCATCAACGATCAATATCTGGGCTTGTTTCTTTCGCATAATGTGTTTTTTTGTTCGATTCTGAACGGTCAACTGTTCATTTTCGAACACTGGTTTTTTGGATGATTTTCAGAGGTTCTTTAAAATCAATGCTTTGCAAATAATAAATTTAATGGCACAGTATTTACCTATTGATTATCAGCAAATTATTTAAAAAAATGGACACGGTAATTCCTCGTAAAAATAGAAAATTTAGAAATCTCACAATAGTAATTGGTGTTTTTTTAGCTTTGGCTGTAATTGTATTTTTTTCATTTAGTACAAAAAGAACCCTTAACGCAAAAGCTGAGGAATTGACTTTTCAGAAAGTGGAAAAAGCTTTTTTTGAAGACTTTGTTGTGTTTCAGGCAAAAGTAGAACCTTTGAATGTAATGCTGGTAAATGTTACAGAAGGAGGATCGGTAAAAGAAATTTTTGTAGAAAACGGTGCAACTGTTACCAAAGGCCAATCGCTGGCACGCTTGTACAACCCAAATACAGAACTCAATTATCTGACACAGGAGACGGCAATTATTGAACAAATTAATAATCTGAATACAGGAAAATTAAACATAAGAAACCAGGAACTGAACCTGACTAAAGATTTTGTGTTGATTGAACATGATTATAACGACGCCAAACGCTTGTATGATATGAACTCTAAATTGTATGTCAAAGACGTGATTTCAAAAAATGACTGGAATACTTTTAAGGAAAGCCTGCGTTTTCAGGAAGAGCGAAAAAGAACGATTCAGCAAAGCATTCAAAAAGAAAAACAAAGTAATCAGGTTCAGATTTCGCAAATTAACCGCTCTATAGAAACCATGGAAAAAAGTCTGGATATTCTTCGAAATAATAAAAAGAATTTCCTGATTACCGCTCCTGAGTCCGGAAGATTAACTTCTTTTGAGCCTGTTTTGGGCAAAACATTTCAGGCTGGCGAGAGTATCGGAAAAATAGATGCCAAAAAAGGATACAAACTCATCGCAGAAGTAGATGAATTTTATCTTGAGAAAATCAGAGAAGGATTAAAAGGTCAGGTAGAATTTAAGGGGAGTATTCTTGAAGTTTTGGTAACGAAAGTAATTCCGGAAGTTAAAAGTGGACATTTTACAGTAGAATTAGCTTTTATGTCTAAGGAAAAAATCATTTTACAGGATGGACTTAGTTTTGGTGTAAAACTGATTTTATCGGAGAAAAATAAAACTTTGGTAGTATCAAAAGGAAGCTTTAATCAGGAAACGGCAGGGAAATGGATTTTTGTGGTGAAAGGAAATAAAGCCGAAAGAAGAAACATAAAACTAGGAAGAGAAAATCCTTCTTATTATGAAGTTTTGGAAGGCCTAAAAGAAGGAGAATCTGTAATCACTTCATCGTATGCTGACTATAAGGATATTGAAGAGCTGTCTATTAGTAATTCGCAGTAATTAAATTAGTTCTCCTGAACGGTTTTAAAAATCTTGTAGGTATAAAAATAACGTCAAAACAGACCTACAAGGTTTTAAAAACCTTGCAGGACAAAATTTCAATCATCAATCAAAAAACTTTTTAACAACATTAACCCAAAAAAAATTATGATAACCATTCAAAATCTAACCAAAGTTTTTAGAACTGAAGAAGTAGAAACATCTGCTTTAAGCGGAATCAGCTTAGAAATTAAAAAGGGAGATTTCCTAACTATTATGGGGCCTTCAGGTTGCGGAAAATCAACTTTACTAAACATAATCGGATTGCTGGACAGTGCAACAAACGGAAGTTATAAGTTGCTGGATCAGGAAATGATAGGCCTTAAAGAAAAAGGAAGGGCAAAAGTCCGTAAAGAGAATATTGGTTTCATTTTTCAGAACTTTAATCTTATTGATGAACTTTCGGTTTATGACAATATCGAGCTGCCTTTACTATACAACAATGTAAAAGCATCAGACAGAAAACAAAAAATCGAGGCGATTGCCGAAAAACTAAATATTTCTCATCGTTTAAAACATTTTCCGCAACAGCTTTCCGGAGGTCAGCAGCAAAGAGTTGCCGTTGCGAGGGCTTTGGTAAACGATCCTAAAATTATCCTTGCTGATGAGCCAACCGGAAATCTGGACAGTAAAAATGGTAATGAAGTAATGGAACTTCTAACGGATCTGCACGCAAAAGGCGCTACAATCCTGATGGTTACCCACTCTGATTATGATGCTTCTTTTTCGCAGAAAACAATTCATATGAAAGACGGGGTTATATTTTCTGAAAGATTAAATCAGAGAAATGTTGATGTTTTTATGGACGCTAAATAAAATTTAAAATGATCAAATTTATTGTAACTGCAATTTTAATTCTGGTGGGGTTTGTTTGCAAAATGATGACTTTAGAAAATAAAAATACGGTTTCGGTTTCGACGCTGACCGAACTAATTTTAAAAAAATAAACGATGATTGCTAACTGGTTTAAAATATTTATTTATCATTTAAAACAAAATAAACTGTTTTCGTTTTTAAATGTTTTAGGATTAAGCATCGGAATTGCCGGAGTGATTTTTGCCATTTTATATTGGAACAATGAAAATGCCTACGATCAATGGAATCCTGAAAAAGAGAATGTATATCAGGTCCTTAATGTTATAGGTGCAACCGGCGATACTTGGGCAACAAGTTCTATCCCTTTTGGCAATACCTGCAAAGCAACAATTCCTGAAATTGAGCAGATTTGCTTTTTTAATACCTGGTATAATGAATCTGTAATTAAATATCAAAATAAAAAATTGATAGATAAAAAAATAACAGTATCTGATAATAACTTCTTTGATTTCTTTCCATTTCCAATAATAAAAGGTTCGAAAAAAGATATTCTTAAAGAGAAAAACAGCGTTGCCATGTCAGAGGAGCAGGCAAAATTACTTTTTAATGACGAAGATCCTATTGGAAAAACGATAACCTATGAAAACAAACCTTATAGTGTAAAAGCGATTTACCGCATTGTAAAACCATCTTCTTTTGAACCTAATTATGTTTTTGGAGGAGTTGTTCGCGAACAGGATAATAACCAATGGGGGAATTTTAATTATGGTTTTATGATTAAAACCAAAAAGAACAGTGATGTTGCTGTAGTTTTAAAGAAAATGCATAACGTAAATTATGTAAACAGAACTTTAAAAGATGCTAAAGAAAGCGGTCAGACACCAGAACAATATATAAAGGAAAATGGTGAAATTAAAATTATCTTTGATCAGCTGAAAATGATACGCCTGCATGGTACAAAAACTTCCGGACAATCGTCTCCTGAAGGCAAAGGAAACTTACAGCTTCTTTATATCATGGCAGGATTATCGGTTTTAATTCTTGTTTTATCATTGGTAAACTATATTAATCTAGCGACGGCTTCGGCTATAAAACGTGCTAAAGAAGTAGGTGTCCGTAAGATTGTGGGCGCTTCAAAAAAACAGATCATCTACCAATTTATTTTTGAAACGGCCATTATTGTAACTCTGGCTATTTTGTTCGCTTTAGCGATTGTAGAGCTTTCATTGCCTTATTATAACGACTTCTTACAGAAAAATTTGACTATGAATGGCGGCGAATTTTACCTGCAGCTTATTTTTATATTTGGATTAGTAATCATTCTTGCGGGTATTTTCCCTGCCATTTATATTTCAAATTTTGAAACTTTAAAGGTTCTAAAAGGTAATTTTTCGAGAAGTAAAAGCGGTATCTGGGTTCGAAACTCGATGTTGATTTTTCAATTTGGTATTGCTGCGTTTTTTATCATAGGAGCCTTGATTGTTAACAATCAGGTTAATTACATGATGAATAAAGATCTTGGCTTTAGTGGCGATCAGGTTATCAGAATTCCTTTTAATTATCAGGATTACGAAACGAAAGGGCAAAAATACCAAACTACAAAACAAGAAATCCTTAAGATTTCCGGGGTGCAGGACGCTTCTACCTTTGCCGGTACGTTTGGAAACAGTACTAATTCCAGCTCTGGTTTTACACATAATGGTGTTTTTGTGCAGCCGCGAAATGTTGAAATGGATTTTGGATTTTTGGAAATGATGAAAATTAAGATTGTTGAAGGTCGAAATTTGTCACCAAAATTTGCTTCAGACACTATTGATAACTGGCTGATTAATGAGACTCTGGCTAAAAAAATAGGATTGAAAAATCCGATCAATACTATAATAAGTTCTGGCTGGGGAAATGAAAAAGGCAATTTAAAATTCAAAGTTGTCGGAGTTGTAAAAGATTTTCATATTACAGGATTTCAAAATAAAGTACCTCCAATGGTTTTTATTAATATGAAAACTTTAAAATGGAATAATTTTCAGGATCTTTATGTAAAAGTTTCTGCGGATAATTTAAGCGAAACTTTGGCCAAACTAAAAGCGTATTGGGAGAAAAACGTAAATCCTGATTATCCTTTTGATTATGAATTTGTAAATAAGGGATTTGCCAAAACGTATCAGGAACAAGTAAAACAAAAAGATTTGTTTTTTATTTTGAATTTGGTTGTAATCATTATTGCCATTTTTGGATTGTTTGCTTTGGCTTCTTTTTCGATGGAAAGACGATTGAAAGAAATCGCAATCAGAAAAACTCTGGGAGCAGAAACAGATGCATTGCTAAAAGAATTATCAAAACAATATATTATTTTCTGCCTTATTGGTTTTGCGATTGGAGTTGTTCCGGCGTATATCTTATTACAGAAATGGCTGGAGAATTTTGCCTTCAGGATTGGTGTTTCGGCAGTTCCGTTTAGTATTGCGCTTATTTCATTATTGATTCTGACTTTGGTAATTGTTTCGGCAAAAGCGTATCAGGTAACTAAAATTGATATTCTGAAATATTTAAAATATGAATAACTTGTAGTCCATTTTTTTTAAAACCCGTCAGGTTATAAATCTGACGGGTTTTTTATTTTATTTGAATAAGATACAGCAACTGTTTTTTTGAATTCATATCTGTTTTTAAAATTTGTCTGCTAGTCGAAAAATTTCAGTATAATTTTGAATAATCTCTATATCAACAAATCCAATCTAAAAAGGTCATAATCCGAACATAATCTGTTATCTTTGCAGTCTGAAATCAGTTTAAATAAAAACAGTTTTAAATTAATTTCTTTCAAACAGAAATAAGACGTTAAAAATGAAATTAGATAGAAAAGAAATTCTTAAGGCTCTGGAAACAATCACTATAGCCGGAGAAGGAAAAAATATGGTTGAAAGCGGTGCTGTTGCCAATGTATTGACTTTTGGTGATGAAGTAGTGGTAGATTTAGTACTTCACACGCCAGCTATGCACATTAAAAAAAGAGCAGAAGACGATATCAAAAAAACAATTCATGAATTGGTATCACCTGAAGCAAAAATTAAAGTAAACATTAAAGTTGAAACTCCAGAAAAAAACGAAATTAAAGGTCGTGCAATTCCCGGAATTAAAAATATAATCGCCGTTGCTTCTGGTAAAGGTGGTGTTGGAAAATCTACTGTTACAGCAAATTTGGCTGTTACACTGGCAAAAATGGGGTTTTCTGTTGGGGTTCTTGATGCTGATATTTATGGTCCTTCTATGCCAATTATGTTTGATGTAGAAAATGAAAAACCAGTTTCGATTACTGTTGATGGAAAATCAAAAATGAAACCTATCGAAAGTTATGAAATCAAAATACTTTCTATCGGATTTTTTACCGCTCCAAGTCAGGCTGTAATATGGAGAGGTCCAATGGCTGCAAAAGCATTAAACCAAATGATTTTTGATGCAGATTGGGGAGAACTTGATTTTATGTTAATCGACTTACCTCCAGGAACAGGTGACATTCACCTTTCTATTATGCAATCACTGCCAATTACAGGAGCTGTAGTAGTTAGCACACCGCAAGCAGTAGCTCTTGCTGATGCTAAAAAAGGAGTGGCCATGTTTATGCAGGACAATATCAATGTTCCTGTTTTGGGAATTATAGAAAATATGGCTTACTTTACACCAGAAGAATTGCCTGATAATAAATATTATATCTTTGGACAGGAAGGTGCTAAAAACCTTGCCGAAGATTTAAATGTTCCTTTTTTAGGAGAAGTACCACTTGTACAATCTATACGTGAGGCAGGAGATTATGGTCGCCCGGCAGCTTTGCAGACAGCATCTGTAATTGAGACTGTTTTTGAAGAAATCACCAGAAATGTTGTGCAGGAAACAGTAAACAGAAATGACAGTTTGCCTGCTACCGAAGCCATTAAAATTACAACAATGGCAGGTTGTTCTGCAGTAAAGAAAAATTAGATAATTGAGATAATTAGATAATTAGATAATGAGCGTTGGATATTTTAAAATTATCTAATTGACACATTTCCTAATTATCTAATTCCCTCTAATTGAACATAAAAATTATGACAACAGAAGAATTAACAAGCAACGTATTATTGGCTCTGGATGAGATCAGGCCATTTTTGAATTCTGATGGAGGAGATATTACACTTATTTCTATAGATGATGACAAACATGTCAAAGTTCGTCTGGAAGGAGCATGCATTAGCTGCAGTGTAAATCAGATGACTCTAAAGGCGGGCGTTGAAACAACAATAAAAAAATATGCTCCACAAATTGAAACTGTGGTGAATATAATGTAATCTGAGAAAAAAATTGTAGATTTTATACTGGCCTAAATTAATAGGAATAATAGGCCTTAAGGCTTTTTGTTTTGGAAAAATTCAAAAATTATTTATAAAAAAGCTTATAATTGCGATTTTAACAAAAAATAATACAAAGATTTAAGAGTTTTCATTGATGGATTGACACTTATTTAACTTAAATTTGTGACCAAACCCCTTAATCTTAAAAACTTATGAAAAACTTTTACACTTTATTTTTATTATTATTTTTTGTTTCGGTGAATTATGCCCAACAAAATGTAACAACATTAGTTGTTGACAAAGCTTATCTAAACGAAGCAGAAGAATGGTCTGATTTTACCTATTCAGGAAAAATTGTATTCTCTACAAATTCAAATGAAGAAGAGGGTACTTTAAGAATTGGTAATTACGATTTTTTATATGATTTCTGCGATGGAAAAGCTAAATTTGCCAATAAAGCAACTTATAGCTCTGCAGAATTTTCACACCCAAGAAAAGTGTCTGTTAGTACCGATAAACAAGGTGTTGTAAACTCAACTTACGAAGGAACGCTAGTTTTTCAGGCTGATAAAGATTATTACTCAGTAATAGCTGTTGTTACTTTATTAGAAAAAAACGGTTATATTCTGGGCGTAAAAATGCGCCAAAAAGAAGGAAACAAAAAAGAATACGCGTTCAGCACAAAACCAAGCAGTTAAAATAAACAAAGGATTTTTTCACGTTATAAAATCCCAAATCAGAAAAATTCCAACCAATAAAAATGGATGTATTAATTAAGATTAAAGATCGAGAAGGAGTTATACACGAATTACAAGCTCCAACTGATATGGCAATGAATATAATGGAGTTATGCAAAGCATACGAACTTCCTGTTGAAGGAACCTGCGGAGGAATGGCCATGTGTGCCTCTTGTCAGTGTTACGTTCTCAATGATGTTGCATTACCTGAAATGGGAGATGAAGAAGAAGCCATGCTTTCGGAAGCATTTTATGTTAAATCAAATAGTCGTTTAGGCTGTCAGATTCCAATCACTACAGAATTAGAAGGATTAGAATTAGAATTGGCACCTGAATACTAAATACAATAAACAAAAAAGCGAGAATTAAAAATTCTCGCTTTTTTGTTTATTACAATTTTCTTTATTCTTAATTTATACCAAACCGGCCTGAATTAAATATTCAGCAATCTGGATTGTATTTGTAGCAGCTCCTTTTCTTAAATTATCAGCAACGATCCACATATTTAAGGTATTTTCCTGACTTTCGTCACGACGGATTCTTCCAACAAATACTTCATTTTTTCCTTCTGCATACAATGGCATCGGATAGGTAAAGGTGTCTAAGTTATCCTGTACCACTACTCCATCTGTATGGTGCAGAATTTCACGAACTTCATTGACATCAAAATCATTTGTAAACTCAACGTTTACAGCTTCACTGTGACCACCAACGACTGGCACACGAACAGCAGTAGCCGTAACTCTGATGGTATTATCTCCAAGGATTTTTTGAGTTTCACGAACTAATTTCATTTCTTCTTTAGTGTATCCGTTTTCTTCAAAACTATCGCAATGTGGAATTGCATTTCTATGAATCGGATATTTGTAAGCCATATCTCCCTGAATACCTGCGTACTCATTTTCTAATTGTTTAACCGCTTTTACACCAGTTCCTGTGATAGATTGGTAAGTAGAAACAATTATTCTTCTGATGTTGTATTTTTTATGCAATGGGGCCAAAGCCAATACCATTTGGATAGTAGAACAGTTTGGGTTGGCAATGATTTTATCTTCTTTTGTTAAAACTGATGCATTGATTTCAGGAACCACCAATTTTTTTGTCGGATCCATTCTCCATGCAGAAGAGTTGTCAATAACTGTAGTTCCTGCAGCAGCAAATATTGGTGCCCATTCTAGTGAAGTGTCACCTCCTGCAGAAAAAACAGCGATATCTGCCTTCATATCAACAGCGGTCTGCAAGCCAACAACTTTATATTTTGTTCCCTTGTATTCAATTTCTTTCCCTACTGATCTCTCCGAAGCAACAGGTATTAATTCTGTAACAGGAAAATTTCTTTCTGCTAAAACTTTAAGCATTACTTCGCCAACCATTCCGGTAGCACCTACAACCGCTATTCTCATTTTTATATTTTTAAATAATAATCAAATTTACATGGCAAAAATAAGTATAATAAAAGTGATAACAACGTGCTTCACAAAAAATAACAAAATGTTACAAAACAAACAATCCTTAAAAAAACCGCCTCTTTAGAAGGCGGTTAAGTTAGACGTAGTGTAGCGGTATTATATTATTTATTTTTTAATAAATCTCTAATTTGCGTTAGCAATTCTTCCTGTGTTGGTGGTGCAGGAGCTGCGGGATTTTCATCTTTCTTTTTAAGGCTGTTTAATGCTTTTATAATCAGGAATAATACAAACGCCACAATTATAAAATTGATCACAGCCGAAAGAAACAAACCATATTTCACCCCTCCAAAAGCTGTTAAATCTTCTATTTTAGATAAATGAGCCGCATCAAGGGCTGGTTTTAATACTAAGGGTGTAATTACATCTTCAATAAATGAATTTACAATTTTACCAAAAGCGGCTCCAATGATTACAGCAACGGCAAGATCAACAACGTTGCCTTTCATTGCAAATGCCTTAAATTCAGAAAAAAATCCCATAATGATGTGTTTTTTTTGTTAATAATGAACGTCAAAAATACGAAAATTCCTCAGAAATTTATAGCCTATCTGAAAAATACTCTTTTTACGCGTTGCGAAATACTTGCCAAAATCTCATACGGAATTGTTTTTAAGGCGTCTGCAATTTCAGTTACAGTAGGGTTTTCCCCAAAAATAACAACAGAATCTCCTTCTTTGCAATCAATCTTTGTTACGTTTACCATTAGCATGTCCATACAAATACTGCCAACAATGGATGCTTTTTTGTTTTTAATCAGAACATACCCGACTTCATTTCCCCATAATCTCGAAATTCCGTCTGCATAACCAATAGGAATTGTCGCAATTTTGGTTTGTTTTGCAGCCATAAAACGACGTCCATAACCAACACTGTCACCAGCCGGGATAGTTCGGATCTGTGAAATGATAGATTTTAAAGTCCCGACATTCTCCAAATATTTTTGCTCGGCCGGATCATTTGAAACTCCATAAAGTCCTATTCCTAAACGCACCATATTATATTGAGCATCAGGAAAATTACTAATCCCGGATGTATTTAGTATATGACGAATAGGATTTATACCTAATTCGGTTATTAATTTTGAAGATAATTTTTCGAATAAGCGAATTTGCGAAAGCACAAATTCATAATGATTCATGTCATCGCTTGTAGCCAAATGCGACAATACACTTTGTATACGAACTGTTGTATTGCCTTTTAAAGCTGCAATTAATTCATCAATTGTATTCTCCTCAAAACCAAGTCGATGCATTCCTGTATCTAGTTTAATATGAACAGGAAAATCTTTTAAGTCCTTTTCACGGGCAATTTTCAAAAAGGCATTTAATCCCTTAATACTATAAATTTCAGGCTCTAACTGATATTGAAGAATAGACGGAAAACTCGTAGATTCCGGATTCAAAACCATAATCGGCAATTTGATTCCGCCGTTTTTTAGTGAGATTCCTTCATCGGCAAAAGCCACACCTAAATAATCAACGTTATGATGTTCCAGTAATTTAGCTATTTCCAGGCCTCCATTTCCATAACCAAAAGCTTTTACCATAACCATAATCTTGGTTTCTGGTTTTACTTTGGCTTTAAAGAAATTTAAATTGTGACTGATTGAATCGAGATTGATTTCAAGAATTGTTTCGTGGGTTTTCTCTTCCAGTAAAGTAACAATTTCTTCAAATTGAAAAGATCTTGCCCCTTTTATTAAAATAGTTTCATTAGCGAAATTCAGGCTGTCAAAATTAGCTATAAAATCGGCTGTGTTTTCAAACATAACAGCATTTGAAAATTTAATTTTAAAAGAAGAAATCGTGCTTCCAATCCCGATTACACGATTTATCTTATTATCAGTTATTAATTGTGCCACTTTAGAATACAGCTCTTCATTTGAAAATCCGCTTTGAAAAATATCCGATAAAATGACTGTTTTTGAAGCGTTCTTTTTTTGACTTTCGAGAAAATCCAAAGCAATTTTTAGCGATTGAAAATCAGAGCTGTAACTGTCATCAATGATACTGCAATTGTTTATTCCGTTTTTAACTTCAAGTCGCATTTCCACCGGATACAGCATCTGCATACGATTTTGAATTATAGCCGGGTCATATTTGAAACAAAGCAAAACCATTAGACAGGAAATAGCATTTTCAATAGATGCTGAGTCCTGAAAAGGGATTTCAAAATCAAAACTTTCGTTTTTATATTGATATTGAATAATTGTCTTTTCGTTTGTATTTTCTTTTTTTGAAATAAAAACGTCAGCCGTTTTATCTGTGAAACTCCACGAAAAAACAATTCTTTCTTTTACTTGATTTTGTTCTAAAAAAGCATTGAGACAAAAATCTACAATTTCATTTTTCTGATAAATTATAACATTTGAATTTTTGAAAAGCTCCAGTTTTTCGTTGATTTTCTGTTCTAAATTCAGAAAACCTTCATCATGCGCAGAACCTATATTGGTAAGAACACCAATATAGGGCTGAATAATTTTTTCAAGATTAGCCATTTCGTTTACCGTCGAAATTCCGGCCTCAAAAATCCCTAAATTGTGTTTTTCGTTAATTGCAATAACAGACAGTGGAACTCCAACCTGAGAATTATAACTTTTTGGGCTTCTGATAATATTATAATCCGGGCTCAACAAAAAGTTCAGCCATTCTTTTACAATCGTTTTACCATTGCTTCCTGTCAATCCGATTACCGGAAAATCAAAAAGATTGCGATAATAAGCTGCAAATACCTGTAATGCTTTGAGTGTATCTTCTACAACCAAAAAATTAGCTTTTCCGTTGTAATTATCAGGAATATATTGCACTACAAAATTCTGGACTCCTTTTTGAATAAGTTCAGAAATATACAAATGAGCATCATTATTTGCACCTGATAAGGCGAAAAATAAAGTTTGTGATCCGTTTTGCAGCGAACGGCTGTCGATGGAAACGTGATCAATAAAAATATCAGTATTTAAGCCAATCCATTCTGCATTAAGAACCGGGATAAGGCTTTTTAAATTTATGCTCATTTAAAATTCTTTTTGTCAAATTTAAAAAAAGGTTTGCCACGAATTCTACAAATTTCCACAAATTATTTATACTTGCGGAATCTTAAAATAATAATCACAGATTAAAAATTTCCATAGATTAGTAAATCATTTAAATTCTTTTAATCTGTGGCAAAAAACTAATAATAGCTTAACGAAAAACAATCCAGTTAATCGAAAAAACCATTATTTCATTATATTTGTTCAATACCAAAAAACAACGTTTTGAAAAAAATATTGCCTTTATTCTCCTATATACTACATCCGATTTTTATATCGATGTATGCTACCTTGTTTTATTTGTATTGCAAAGAAGATATTTTTACAAACAGGGAAAAATATTATGTCTTATTTCAAATTCTTATTATTACGGTTTTGGTTCCCATATTATTTTTTATGCTTTTGCGCTCTACGGGGCACGTAAAATCGGTGATGGTACCCGAAACTTCGCAACGTCAGATTCCGTTGCTTTTGCAATGCTTTTTGTATATTTTACTGGTAAAAAGAAGTATTATTATTGCACGTTATCCGGAGCTTCATTTCTTTTTTCTCGGAGCATTATTCAGTACCATAATAGCCTTAATACTTTCTTTCTTTAAAATAAAAGCGAGTTTACACATGATGGCCATTAGCGGACTGGCCTTTTTTGTAATCGGGCTGAACATACATTTGAAAATGCAAAATCCGTATTGGACAGCATTATTAGTTTTGTTGACAGGAATCGTGGCTTCATCAAGACTTGAGATGGAAGCTCACACGAATAAGGAATTGATTATTGGCCTTATGACCGGCGTTTTTCCTCAGATTTTGTTCTTGTATCTTTGGTTATAGAATATAGAAAATTAAACCTGCGTTGATTGTTCTTATATTTAAGTCTTCTCCGGATAGTGTTTTTACCGATTTAAACAAAGGATTAAGTCCGTAATAAATATAAAGGTTCCAGGTATTGTACCCTGCTGAAAGATAAGGACCATATTGAAATTTATTGATATTGGGGTCATTACTGATCTTATAAGTAGTCTCTCCATTGTCAAGCACAGATTTGGTTGCAAATGCATAACTAAGCTTTACACCCAGGTAAACCCTCCAGAATTTATAACTGTCAAAGGTAGAATTTCTCCATCTGAATTCTATCGGAACGTCTACTAAATATTGTCTGTATCGATTGGAAACAAATTCATTATAATCATTTACCTGATAAACCGAAGCACCTGAGCCATCTTTTGAAATATTTAGATTCTGAAAGAAATTCTGGTAACTCAATCCCAAACCTGCAGCAATTGCAAAGGTTCTGTTTTTATTAATGGGCATATCACGCAAAAATCCGGCAGAAATACCCAAAGAAAATTTATTCTGCTTAAGGTCTGCTGGTATATTAGAAAAAAGATTATACGTTATGGTTGTATAAAACTGATCTTCACGATAAAGCGAATCGATTTTCACGATTGGTTCTATTTTAGGCTTTGTTTCCTGTTGTGAAAAGACATTAAAAAACGAAACTAAAAAGAAACAACTAAAAAGTAATCGCATATTGTATTTTGGTTTTAAGGAGTTTTTCAATTAAACGTGTTTTGCAGTGAATTTATTTTACTTACAAATATAATACAATGTCGTCTCTGGAGACGATTTGAACACAATTATTCTGTTTTTTATCAAAATTACAAGGATTTGCAAAACTATTTTTAACAAATTAGCAATAGAATTAAAAAAATAATCCCATTTTTCATTCGTCTTTTATACCTTTGTCCTGCATGAAAAGAAAGCAGCTCATATTAAGTGTTTCTCTGGCGCTGACGGTATTGTTCTCAATCCTGTTTCAGTCCATACACAGTTATGAGCATATTGTAAAACAGCTTTCAGAAAAACAATGCCATCACGATTACAGTGATCCAAACGGTGAGGTTACACATCAGCATCATGATTATGATGTTTGTTTTGTATGTCATTTTAGTTTTGGCAGTTATATTGTTCCTGATGCATTTTCACTTCAGTTTCATTCTTCAAATAAGGAAATACCTTATTTCTTTGCTCTTTCAGAAATAATATTTTCATTTCCGGAAGGTGCTTATTTATTACGCGGTCCGCCTGCGGCTATAGTTGCTTAAATTTCGAATCATCGAAATAATCACATTACTTTTAATTTAATACCAAACAATGGGTTTCCCCATCCTGAATCAATCGGGATCGGCAGGCTTTATTGTTATTCAGGTTTTTATTTTAAAGAAAAATCAATTTAACTATAGCATCATTTCAAATGAAAAAAATAATATTAGCCCTTATTTTAGGGTTTTCAGGGCTGCTTTCGGCTCAAAATTCTGTGTCCGGAACTGTAACAGATTCTCAAAATCAGCCTATGCCCGGAGTATCTGTTTATGCGCCCGAATTACATAAAGGGACTACTACAGATGAAAGCGGAAAATATCAGTTTACAAATCTTCCAAATGGAAACTTAAGGCTTTCTTTTGCATTTGTTGGTTTTACAACTCAAAATAAAACCGTTATCAAATTATTAAAAGAAAACACTTTAGACGTTACACTTGAAGAGTCTATTCTTGAAATGGATGAAGTAATTGTCTCTACCCCATTCAACAAACTGCAATCGCAAAACGTAATGAAGGTAGAACACGAAAGCATCAAAACGCTACAACAAAAAGGAACCTCGACATTGATTGAAGGTCTGGCCACAATTCCGGGAGTTTCACAGATTTCTACAGGAACTTCTATAGGGAAACCGGTAATTCGAGGTCTTAGCGGAAATCGTGTTTTGGTTTATTCCCAAGGTGTTCGTATCGAAAATCAGCAATTTGGTGATGAACATGGTTTGGGGTTAAATGATGCAGGAATTGAAAGTGTTGAAGTAATTAAAGGCCCGGCTTCTTTATTATACGGATCAGACGCTTTGGGTGGTGTTTTGTATTTTAACCCCGAAAAATTTGCTGACGCGAATACTTTTAAAGCTAATTTCAGCCAAAAATATTTTACCAATACAGAAGGAAGTAATTCCTCTATCGGATTAAAAACTTCTACGGATAACTGGAAATTTCTGACACGCGGAAGTTTCAATACACATTCAGATTACAAAATTGCCGATGGAGACCGCGTAACCAATTCACGCTACAACGAAACCGATTTTAAGACCGGAATCGGATATAGTAATTCAAGTTTTTCAAGTGTATTGAGATATAATTATAACAAGCTTGACATCGGAATTCCGGAAGAAGGAATCGCAGAACAATCTTCAAGCAAAGATACCCAGTTTCCAAGACAGGGAATTTTTAACCATTTACTGAGCCTGAACAATGTGATCTTTTTTGAAAACTCAAAACTAGACATTGATTTAGGTTATATATCTAACGACAGAAGTGAATTTGAGGATAGTAATGATGCCTCTTTGCGAATGAAACTGAATACTTTCAATTATAATGCAAAATATCATTTTCCGAAATTTGGTAAAATTGAAACTATTTTGGGTGTACAGGGAATGCATCAAACGAACAAAAATTTTGGAGAGGAATATTTAATTCCTAATGCCACTACAAATGATTTTGGTGTTTTTGGAACTGCAAATTATGAATGGGACAGCAACGTTTTACAAGCTGGATTGCGTTTCGACAACAGAAATGTTACTTCCGAAGCACATGGAAGTGAAGGTGAAGAAGGTTATTTTCAGGATTTAGACAAATCATTTAAAAGCTTTAATGCTTCTTTGGGTTATAAAACTCAATTGGCTGAACCTCTTACACTTCGCTTAAATGTTGCTACCGGATTCAGAGCGCCAAACTTAGCAGAGTTAACATCTAACGGGGTTCACGAAGGAACAAATCGCTATGAAATTGGAAATTCAGATTTAAAAACGGAACAAAATATCCAAACAGATTTAAATTTAGAATATAAAAATTCACACTTTGAATTTTTTGTAAACGGATTTTACAATCATATCAACAATTACATTTATACTTCTCCAACAGGAGAAACGCTTGACGACAATGATGTTTTTGCTTACGTTCAGGATAATGCACAATTATATGGTGGTGAGATAGGATTGCACTTTCATCCGCATCCTTTGGACTGGCTGCATTTTGAAACGAGTTTTGAAACTGTTACGGGCAAAAAAGACAATAAAGATTATTTGCCTCTGATTCCTGCAAACAACTGGAATAATACACTTAGAACCGAATTTAATATTAAAAATTGGCTAAAGGAAGGATATGCTTCTTTGAATGTTTCTTCGACTTTTGATCAGGATAATGTGAGTGGTTTTGAAACCGCTTCTAAAGGGTATACTCTGGTAAATTTAGGCTTTGGAGGAACAGTTAAACTTGGTAAAACTGCTTTTGACATTAACCTGAATGGGAACAATTTATTTGATGAAAAGTATATTGCCCACCTTTCAAGATTAAAAACAGACGGAATTCCAAATATTGGAAGAAATATTGTTTTAGGGGTAAACTTCACTCTATAATTTTTTAACCGTAAAGCACGCTAAGATTACGCAGGAGTGCTAACTTATTTCTCGCAAAGTCGCAAGGACGCAAAGTTTATTTTCTTTGCGGCTCTGCGACTTTGTCAGATTTAAATAAAGCTTTGTGTGTTTTGCAAAAACACTTTGCGCGCTTTGCGGTTAAATTTTATATCTTCACAAAAAGCACTATTTTTGTTACAACTGACAAACTTAAACTATGAAAAAAACAATTCTTATAATGGCTATTACTACTGCAGGAATTTCATTTGGGCAAACAAAAATTCAGTATCCCGAAACAAAAAAAGGTGAAACTATTGACACATACTTTGATACAAAAGTAAATGATCCTTATCGTTGGCTTGAAGATGATAAATCTGCCGAAACCGGTGCATGGGTAAAAGCACAGAATGAAGTTACTTATGCTTATTTAGCTAAAATTCCCTTTCGCGAAGAGCTCAAAAAACGTATGGAAAAATTATGGAATTACGAGAAAATCGGAGCTCCGTCAAGAGAAGGAAATTTTACTTATTATTCTAAAAATAACGGCTTGCAAAATCAATCTGTGATTTACCGAAAAGATAAGAATGGCAAAGATGAAGTTTTTCTGGACCCGAACACTTTTTCTAAAGACGGGACAACTTCTCTGGGCAGTTTGGATTTTTCTAAAGATGGATCAAAAGCGGCATACTCTATTTCTGAGGGAGGAAGCGACTGGAGAAAAGTTATTATTATTGATGCTTTGTCTAAAAAAGTTTTAGAAGACACTATAGTTGATGTTAAATTCAGTGGAATTTCATGGTTTAAAAACGAAGGTTTTTACTATTCAAGTTATGATAAGCCAACAGGTAGTGAACTATCGGCTAAGACAGACCAGCATAAATTGTACTATCATAAATTGGGAACTTCTCAAAAAGATGATAAAGTGATCTTTGGACTGGAAGATAAAAGAAGATATGTTGGCGGCTATGTTACCGAAGATGATCATTTTTTAGTGATCTCGGCTGCAAATTCAACCTATGGAAACGAATTATATATTAAGGATTTAAAAACTGCAAATAGTCCGATTGTCACAATTGTAGACAACTTTAACAGCGACAATTCTATTATTGAAAACGAAGGAACAAAACTTTTTATTGAAACAGATTTAAATGCACCCAATAAAAGAGTTGTTTTTGTAGATGCAAACAATCCGAAACCGGAAAACTGGAAAGATTTTATTAAGGAAACCGAAAATGTTTTGGCACCTTCAACCGGAGCCGGATATTTCTTTGCTAATTATACCAAAGATGCTGTTTCATTAGTCTTGCAATATGATTACAGCGGAAAACTAGTTCGCGAAATCAAACTTCCTGCTGTTGGGACTGCCGGGGGATTTGGTGGCAAAAAAGAGGAAAAGATTCTTTACTACTCTTTTACAAATTATATCACACCGGGAACAATCTTTTCGTTTGAACCAAAATCAGGAAAATCAGAAGTATATCAAAAACCAAAAGTTGATTTCAAAAATGAAGATTATGAATCAAAACAGGTTTTTTACACTTCTAAAGACGGAACAAAAATCCCGATGATTATTACTTATAAAAAAGGAATAAAATTAGACGGCAAAAACCCTACAATCCTTTACGGATATGGTGGATTTAATATAAGCCTGACTCCAAGTTTCAGTATTTCGAATGCAGTCTGGATGGAAAACGGAGGTATTTACGCAGTAGCCAATTTAAGAGGTGGTGGCGAATATGGAAAAAAATGGCACGACGCAGGAACAAAGCTGAAGAAACAAAATGTTTTTGACGATTTTATAGCAGCTGCAGAATATTTAATAACACAAAAATATACTTCATCTGATTTTCTTGCAATTCGCGGAGGTTCTAATGGAGGTTTATTAGTGGGCGCAACAATGACGCAGCGTCCCGATTTAATGAAAGTAGCATTGCCTGCAGTTGGGGTTATGGATATGTTGCGTTACAATGCTTTTACTGCAGGTGCAGGATGGGCTTTTGATTATGGAACTGCTCAGGACAGCAAAGAAATGTTTGAATACCTGAAAGGATATTCACCAGTTCAAAATGTAAAAAAAGGAGTTCATTATCCGGCTACTATGGTCACTACAGGAGATCATGATGACCGCGTAGTTCCGGCACATAGTTTTAAATTTGCTGCTGAGTTACAGGACAAACAAACGGGAGAGAATCCTGTATTAATCAGAATTGATGTAAAAGCCGGGCACGGTGCCGGAAAATCTGTTGCGGCAACCATTCAGGAAAACGTAGATATTCAGGCGTTCACGCTTTACAATATGGGTTTTAAAGATTTACCTAAAAAGTAATCTTCTAACTAAGTTTTTTTAGCCACGAATTCACGAATTAATTTTGTGAGTTTGCGGCTATTTTTTTTACTTAATATTTACTCACGCAGATTTTACAGATTCTGTGTGCAAAAAAAATCTGCTGAATCTGCAAAATCTGCGTGAATAAAAAATAGTTCCTGAATTCGTTGCTTACTTTTTTCTTTTAAATTTGAAAAACTAAAAAACCAAATGATGAAAATTATAAAATGGGGAATTATAGGCTGCGGTAATGTAACTGAAGTTAAAAGTGGGCCTGCCTTTCAAAAAGTTCCCAATTCGGCTTTAGTTGCAGTAATGCGACGAGATGCCAAACTTGCCGAAGATTACGCCAAACGCCACAATGTTCCCAAATGGTATTCTAATGCTATTGATTTAATAAACGATCCGGAAGTAGATGCCGTTTATATTGCTACGCCTCCATCGTCTCACAAAGAATATACAATTTTATGTGCCAAAGCAGGAAAACCGGTGTATGTTGAAAAACCAATGGCATTAACATTTGAAGAATGTAATGAAATGATAAGCGCTTGCAAAGAACATAACGTTCCGCTATTTGTTGCTTATTACAGAAGAAGTTTACCAAGATTTTTAAAAATAAAAGAATTAATTGACCAAGGTAAAATTGGAACAATAAGACATGTAAACTGTGTTCTATATCATCCGTTTGAGGAACGTTATGATGATGAAATCAACTTGCCATGGACCGTTATGCCTCATATTTCAGGAGGTGGAATATTTGTTGATCTGGCCTGCCATACTTTAGATTTTCTTGATTTTGTTTTAGGGCCGATAAAGTCTGTACGCGGGCATGCAAGTTCACAACTTTTGGCTTATCCTGCGGAAGATTCTGTCTCAATGTCATTTTTATTTGAAAACGGAATTCACGGTTCCGGTATATGGAATTTCGCCAGTTTTGAGCGTTACGATAATACTGAAATAGTCGGAGATAAAGGAAAAATTTCTTTCTCTACTTTTGGAAATGATCCAATACATATTCAATATGCAAACGGCGAAAAAGAAAGTATAACTATCGAAAATCCACTTCATATTCAACAGCCTTTTATAGAAACTGTTGTTGCAGAACTTTTAGGCAATGAAGGTGCGTCTCCTTCCAAAGGGGTTTCTGGCGCAAGAACTACTTGGGTTATTGATGAAGTTTTGAAGGAATTTAGAAACTCGAAATTATAATAACTATCAATTCATTTATGAGGATAGAAAAATCAATACCCAAAACACACTTTTGTCATTGGATAAGGAGGATGCCAAATAAGGCTCAAAAAAAGAGGATATTCGTTAGAATATCCTCTTTTTATAAACTTATAAAATTTATTTTGGGAATTTATAGGCTGTATCGTAAACCTAAAGTCAAACCTAAACCGGAAATTCCAACATAAGAGCTAATATCATTCATAGCTTCATTAGGTCTGGTTGTGTCAGTAGTAATATTTGTTGTTGTTGTATTTGGATTAAACAAATAGTGATTAGAACCTGTGTTTAATTGCTTAACATAATCAACATGACTCGCAGAATATGAAGCGTCAGGACGGAAATTAGTAGGTGTATTTAATTTATCTACTCCATTTTCTGTATATACTTCAGTTTCTTTAGTTTTTCCATGAACAGTAAAGTTACGGTATTCTAATTCTCCAAAAATAGCAATATGTGTTCCTAATTTATAGGATGTTCCTAATGCAGCCAAAAATCCAACTGTTGGGTTAGGCTTTACCACATCTTTAGCATAACTATTCACAATACCTGCTGGAGTTGTATAAGTTCTATTTGTTTTAATTGTCAAATCTCCATGAACAGGAACAATAACTCCTACTTTTGTGTAAGGTTCAAAACCCTTAGACTCACCTAAAAACAATACAAGAGCTGGGGCAACATCAAAAGCCTGAATTTTCCCTACTGCTTTTCCAGTAGCAAAAACAGGACCCGGAGCAACTAATCTATTAGTGGTTTCAACCATAGTTTTACTAGCACTACTGAAATAGTTGAATCCTACTTCTACACCCAAACGAGTTGAAAAACGATATCCAGCAGTTAGACCTGTACGGAAACCTTCTCCAAATGATCCATGATTTGTTTCTCTTGAAAGTAAAGTTGTACCATCTGCAGCATAAACATCTGTATTAGGTAATGCCCCATTAACAATAGGAAATTCTGTTGCTGCTGTCTGAATAAAATATGATCCTCCTAATTTAAAATACCAACTTTCTGGTTTATCTGCTGTTTCTGTTTGCGCCATCGTCGCCATAGAGCAAACTAATAATCCTAATAAAAATAGGTTCTTTTTCATAATTCCTGATTTAATTAATTTATACAAACTTAAATTATTTTAACATAATTTTTCAGATTACCTTATTACAGGTTGTACGAAATCGTTGTAATCTCAGGCAATATTACTAAAAAAGTATTATGCATGCATAATTTTAACACTATAAAAATGCATTCTATTAAATTTTAACTGTTAATTTTTTAGTTCAATTTAAAATTAATCTGCATTTTTTCTAATTCCTGCAGTAATTCTGCCGAAATCTTTACTTTTAAACGTCTGCTTGGCATAGTTAACTTAGTAACAACCTTAATTTCTTCTACTTCATTTACCTGCTGAATTTTGGTTTCCTGAACAATATCCTCGTTATCATTTTCTTCTTCAAAAACAGCTTCATCGGTCTCTTCAAAATCTGTTGGCGTCTCTACCTCAACCAATCGTTTTATCTTTTCCAGTTCCATGATTTCAAAAGCCACAGAATTGTCTCCTTTATTCTCATTAAACAAATGACTTAATTTATGAATAAATTCAGCCTGCAAATCTTTAATGTTCAATAGTAAAATCAGTTTTTTTGAAAATGCTTCTAATATATCCTGCAATTGCCTTACTTCGACAAACTGCATTCTTGGTTCAGATTTTTTACCTGTGTCATGATTTACCCATCCATCTTTTATCAAGATTTTCAAGTAAGCAAAATTATTCTGAATCAGGAAATGACGAAACTTCAGATATTCTTCACCAAAAATCTTAAACTCAAAACTTTCATCATAACCTTCTAAATTAAAAGCGGCCCAGCCTTTTCCATTCTTTGCTACACGGTGCTGTACATTATTAATGATTCCGGCAAAATTCAGATTTTTGCCCACATACAATTCCATGTTTTTTAAAGCTTCTAATCGGGCATTACAGAAATACTTCATCTCAAATCTAAAATCATCCAGAGGATGACCTGAAATATAAATCCCGACAACTTCTTTTTCTTTTGCCAGTTTTTCCATCGTGCTCCAGTCTTCACACGGAGGCACAACAGGCTCTGCAATCTGAACTTCGCTTGTTTCTCCAAACAGACTTACCTGAGATGAATTTTCGTTTTCCTGAAATTTCGATCCATATCGTATCGCTTTTTCATAAAAAGTAATTCCGTCACCATCATCATGGAAATATTGTGCTCTTGTAGTTCCTTCAAACGAATCAAAACCACCTGCAAGTGCTAAGTTTTCGATTGCTTTTTTATTGGCTGCACGCAAATCAATTCGTTTGGCCAAATCAAAAATCGATTTATATCTTCCGTCTTTTCTGTTTTCTACAATTGTTTCTACTGCTCCCGAACCAACACCTTTAATAGCACCCATTCCAAAACGAACCGCATAATCATCGTTTACCGTAAATTTATAGTAAGATTCATTAACACAAGGCCCTAATACCTGCAATCCCATACGTTTACATTCTTCCATAAAGAACGAAACCTGCTTAATATCATTCATGTTATTAGAAAGTACAGCCGCCATATATTCTGCCGGATAATGCGCTTTCAAATATGCCGTTTGATACGCAATCCAGGCGTAACAAGTTGAGTGCGACTTGTTGAAGGCGTAACTCGCAAAAGCCTCCCAGTCTTTCCAGATTTTCTCTAAAATTTTTGCATCATGACCTTTTGCCGAAGCTTGCTCCACAAACTTAGGTTTCATTTTGTCCAATACATCTTTTTGTTTTTTACCCATCGCTTTACGCAAAACGTCGGCCTCACCCTTTGTAAATCCTGCCAAAGACTGAGACAAAAGCATTACCTGCTCTTGATAAACCGTAATTCCGTATGTTTCAGACAAATATTCGGCACAGGCATCTAAGTCGTATTTGATTTCCTCGTCACCGTTTTTTCTTCGAACGAAAGATGGAATATACTCCAAAGGTCCCGGACGATATAAGGCATTCATGGCAATTAAATCTCCAAAAACCGTTGGTTTCAGGTCTTTCATGTACTTCTGCATTCCAGGCGACTCATATTGGAAGATTCCAACGGTTTCTCCTCTTTGGAAAAGCGCATAGGTTTCTTCATCATCAATAGGAAATGTGTCTGGATCCAGTTCAATTCCGGTTCTGTATTTTACTAGTTTAACCGTATCTTTTATCAGCGTAAGGGTCTTTAGACCCAAAAAGTCCATTTTTAGTAATCCTGCACTTTCTGCAACCGAGTTATCAAACTGCGTCACATATAAATCAGAATCTTTTGCCGTAGTAACAGGAACGAAATTGGTAATATCCGATGGTGTAATGATTACCCCACAGGCGTGAATTCCGGTATTTCGCATGGATCCTTCCAGAATCTTTGCCTGCTGAATGGTTTCTCCGGCCAAATCATCTTCATTGGCAATGGCGATTAATTCTTTTACATTATCAAATTCGTCAGAACGCAGGGCTTTTTTAACTTCCTCTTCACTCTCAGAAATAAAACGCGCCAAATTCCATTTTGACGGCATCATTCCCGGAATCAGTTTTGCAATTCTGTCGGCTTCAAATAAAGGCAAATCCAAAACACGTGCTGTATCACGAATTGCAGATTTGGTTGCCATTTTACCATACGTAATAATCTGCGCAACCTGATTTTTTCCGTATTTATTGATTACGTAATCCATGACACGCCCACGTCCTTCATCATCAAAATCGATATCAATATCGGGCATAGATACACGATCCGGATTTAGGAAACGCTCAAAAAGCAAATCGTACTTAATGGGGTCAATATTTGTAATTCCGAGACAATAAGCAACCGCAGAACCGGCTGCAGAACCACGTCCGGGTCCTACCGACACATCCATATTTCGGGCTTCAGCAATGAAATCCTGAACAATCAAAAAGTAACCGGGATATCCTGAATTTGAAATCGTTAACAATTCAAAATCAAGACGTTCCTGAATCGATTCGGTTATTTCGCCGTATCTTCTTTTGGCACCTTCCATAGTAAGATGTCTCAAATAGGCATTTTCACCGCGAACACCGCCATCAGCTTCATCCTCAGGAACCACAAATTCTTGCGGAATATCAAATTTAGGAAGCAATACATCACGATAAAGCGAATATCCTTCTACTTTATCTACAATTTCCTGAATGTTAATAATTGCCTCAGGAAGATCGGCAAAGAGCTTTTTCATCTCTTGTTCCGACTTATAATAATATTCCTGATTGGGCAATCCGTAGCGATAGCCACGGCCACGGCCAATTGGCGTTGCCTGTTTTTCTCCGTCTTTTACACACAATAAAATATCGTGTGCATTGGCATCTTCTTTATTTAAATAGTAAGTATTATTTGTCGCTATTAATTTGACATTGTGCTTTTGCGAAAACTCGACCAGGGTTTTGTTAACACGATTTTCATCTTCCTGATTGTGACGCATGATTTCGAGATAAAAATCATCTCCAAATTGCTCTTTCCACCAAATTAATGCATCTTCGGCCTGGTTTTCACCGATGTTCAGAATTTTACTCGGAATTTCTCCGTATAAATTTCCAGACAAAACCATGATATCTTCTTTGTATTTTTCAACAACTTTTCGATCAATCCTCGGCACATAATAAAATCCCTCAGTGTAAGCAATCGAAGCCATTTTTGCCAAATTGTGATAACCGGCTTTATTTTTAGCCAGCAAAACAACCTGATAACCATTGTCTTTTTTGCTTTTATCCAGATGGTTTTCGCAAATATTAAATTCACATCCAACAATTGGTTTTACTTCGGTTTCTGTCGGGTCTGAACCAGCTTCAACTAAAGCTTTATTTTTTCCGGATGCTGCTTTATTGTGGTTCATAACGGCGCTCACAAAGTGAAAAGCCCCCATCATGTTCCCTGTATCTGTCATAGCAACGGCCGGCATTCCGTTTTTGGCTGTAGCCGAAACCAAATTCCCAATACCAATAGTCGATTGAAGTACCGAAAACTGCGTATGATTGTGTAAATGCGCGTATTTTGCGGCTTTAAAATCTGCTCTGTCAGAATCTGAAACCGTAGTTTGCACATCATCAACTTGTAAAGCCTTAATTTGCTCTCTGATTTTATCAGAAGCTGCTTTTAAATTGATGTGTTTCAATCCTATTATTGGAAATTCCTGTGGATTTCTTTCCTGAAATTCCTTAAAATATTCTCTCGGAACATCGAGTTCTTCTTTTGTAAAAACCTCTCTTCTAATTAATTCCAAAAAACAACGCGTAGTGGCCTCAACGTCGGCAGTTGCGTTGTGCGCTTCCGCAAAAGGTTTATTAAAAAGGTAACTGTGTAATTCTGTTAAGGTTGGCAGTTTGAATTTTCCTCCACGCCCTCCGGGAAGTTGCAATAACGAAGCCGTAACTTCGGTACAGGTATCTAAAACCGGCATCGTACTCATCGGAGAATCAACACCCATTCTATGAAATTCAGCTCCCATAATATTAACGTCGAACCCTAAATTCTGACCTACGATAAATTTGGTCTTGCTTAAAGCAATATTGAATTTCTCCAAAACTTCGGCAAGCGAAATCCCTTCAGCTTCAGCCAATTCAGTCGAAATTCCGTGAATACGTTCGGCATCATACGGAATATTAAATCCGTCCGGTTTCACCAAATAATCCTGATGCTCGATCAATTTTCCCATTTCGTCGTGCAGCTGCCAGGCAATCTGAATACAGCGTGGCCAGTTATCAGAATCGGTTATTGGGGCGTCCCAGCGTTTTGGTAATCCGGTTGTTTCGGTATCGAATATTAAATACATAGATTTTGTAAAAAGACAATTTTAAAAATTCCAAATTCCAATTTTAAACATTGTAAATCCTTGATTACAGGAATTATAAAAAGGTCATAAACTGAATTTGGAAGAGGTTCAAATTTACGCTTTTTTTGGAAGAAAGAAAATCCATATAACCCAAAAAATCATTCTTATGAACTAATCAGTTTTTCTCTTAAAATTCATAAAATTTGATAAAAATATACTACTTGGATGTCGTAGTATTAGGAACATGTATTGAATCTAAATAACAAACAAAAAACAATTCAAAAAGTACTGAAAAACAAATAAAGCCACAACTCAAAAAAGAAATCAAAAATACTAATTATTACTATTTCTACTCAATATGTTACATTTTTTATAACTAATTATTACTATATGTAGGGATTATGAGATAAATTTGCAAACTATTAAAACAAAAAATAATTAAAAGAAATTAGAGCTAAAAAAGAAAATTAAAATCAATTTCTGAATCATTTTTCTGCCAAAATTGAATACACAAAAGCTTATTAGCAATACGTATTTTAGTTTGGGTATCGTATATAATGAAATATTGAAATTGACGCCCTTGTATCTTTTTTTACTTTTGTTTTGCTATTATCAGGAATTGCTGTGATTATAGAAATTACAATTAAAAAAAATAAAAAATGAGTAAGACATTATTTGACAAAGTATGGGATTCACATGTAGTGCGTAAAATTGAAGATGGACCAGATGTGTTTTTTATTGACCGCCATTTCATTCACGAAGTTACAAGTCCTGTTGCTTTTTTAGGATTAAAAGCCAGAGGCGTTAAGGTTCTTTATCCGGAACGTACTTTTGCAACTGCAGATCACAATACACCAACTATAAACCAACATTTACCGGTTCAGGATCCTTTATCAGCCAATCAGCTTCAGGCTCTTGAAGATAATGCTAATGAATACGGAATTTCGCACTGGGGATTAGGTCACATTAAAAATGGAATTGTACACGTAGTTGGTCCTGAAAACGGAATTACTTTGCCAGGTGCCACTATAGTTTGTGGTGATTCGCACACGTCTACTCACGGTGCTTTTGGAGCGATTGCTTTTGGTATCGGAACTTCTGAGGTGGAGATGGTGCTTTCTACACAATGTATCATGCAGCCGAAACCAAAGAAAATGCGTATTAACGTAAACGGTCAATTGAGCAAAGGTGTTGGACCAAAAGACGTTGCACTTTATATTATTGCACAATTAACTACTTCTGGAGGAACTGGATATTTTGTTGAATATGCCGGAGATGTTTTCGAAAATATGACGATGGAAGGCCGTATGACGGTTTGTAACCTAAGTATCGAAATGGGTGCCCGTGGCGGAATGATCGCTCCTGATCAGACTACTTTTGATTTCCTTGAAGGAAGACTTTACGCTCCAAAAGGTGAAGCATGGACGAAAGCGGTTGAATATTGGAAAACTTTAAAAACGGATGCTGATGCTGTTTTTGATGCTGAATTAAACATCAAAGCCTCAGACATTGAACCAATGATTACGTATGGTACTAACCCTGGAATGGGAATTGGTATCTCAAAACATATTCCGAATGCCAACCAGGTTGAGGGTGGCGAGGAAACTTACAAGAAATCTTTAGCCTACATGGGCTTCCAAGAAGACGATGTGATGATTGGAAAACCAATTGATTATGTTTTCTTAGGAAGTTGTACAAACGGCCGTATTGAAGATTTCAGGGCTTTCGCCGAAATTGTAAAAGGAAGAAAAAAAGCAGATAATGTTACCGCTTGGTTAGTTCCGGGTTCTCACGTTGTTGAAGCTCAGATTAAAGAAGAAGGTATTTTAGATATTTTGACAGAAGCTGGTTTTGTACTACGTCAACCGGGATGTTCAGCATGTCTGGCCATGAACGATGATAAAGTTCCTGCCGGAAAATATGCAGTAAGTACTTCAAACAGAAACTTTGAAGGTCGTCAGGGTCCTGGTTCAAGAACGTTGTTAGCAAGTCCGATTATGGCTGCCGCTGCTGCTGTTACAGGAAAACTAACTGATCCGAGAGAGTTATTTTAGATTGGAGATTTTAGATTTTAGATTTTTCTCGTTGCGAGTAATCTTCATCTAAATTTCTTCAAATAAAATTCATTTACATTATTTAATACAAAAATTTTAGCTTTAGAATTTCGTCTTTCTGAGAAAATCTAAAATCTAAAATCCAAAAATCTAAAATTAAAATGGCATACGATAAATTTAATATACTTACCAGCAGTGCTGTGCCACTGCCAATTGAGAACGTAGATACAGATCAAATTATTCCGGCTCGTTTCCTGAAAGCTACAAAACGTGAAGGTTTTGGAGACAATCTTTTTAGAGACTGGAGATATAACGGAGATGATACTCCAAAAGCTGATTTTGTTCTAAACAACCCAACATACAGTGGGAAAATTTTGGTTGGAGGAAAAAACTTCGGTTCAGGATCTTCAAGAGAGCACGCTGCATGGGCAGTTTACGATTACGGTTTCAGAGCTGTAGTTTCAAGCTTCTTTGCAGATATCTTTAAAGGAAACTGTCTAAATATTGGTGTTTTGCCAGTTCAGGTGAGCCCTGAATTTGCAGATACAATCTTCAAAGCAATTGAAGCTGATCCTAAAACAGAATTGGAAATCAACTTGCCAAACCAAACGATTACTTTATTGGCAACGGGTCAATCAGAATCTTTTGCGATTAACGGATACAAAAAGAATAATATGATTAATGGCTTTGATGACATTGATTATCTGCAAAATATTAAAGAAGATATTGTGGCTTTCGCCGATAAACTTCCTTATTAAAAAACAACTATAAAAATGCAGTTACTCAAACTTCACCTTTTAGGTTGGGTTAGGTAACTGCTTTATAATTTATACTAAAAGCAGGAAAAACATTCCTTGGTAATAATCTAAAACTAAATGACGAATATAAAAATTTTAGTATGCATCATATTTGCCGGCATTAGTTTTTCTTATTCACAGACAAAAAAAATAAAAAAAGAGGTTATAACCTCTACTGATGTTGAAGCAAGCAAAATTCTCTCTACCAGAACTACAATTTATAATAAAAAGCAAAAAATAATTAAAAAAATAGAAATAGGGGTAAATTTTAGCTGGGAGACAACAACTAAAAATTTCTTTTATGACAATAAGAACAGATTAATCAAAGAATGTTTTTATTCGAATAATACAAAGGACAAGCTTGATTTTAAGGATTCGACAAGATATGTTTATGATAAAGGAAAATTAATAAAGAGAATTAAGTACTATCAGGGTTTTATAAAAACCCCCGAAGTAATGAATTACTACTATAGTAAAGATGGTTTATTAGAAAAGCAGTTTATAAGTAAGTATGATTATTATATATATAAATATCCGAAAAATGATACTGTATCAATACTAACAAAACACTATGATAATCAGATTTGCTATGAATTGATCACGCTTTCATCAAAAATAAATGATACAATTAAAGAAAGAATTTTCAATAAATCCAGTAAACAATGTGGTTTTAATTCTAATTCAAAATCACAATTTATTTATGATGATAAAGGAAAATTAAAATTAGAAGTTCGTGGTCAAATTGGTTTTGAAGGTTACTATTATTACGAAAATGATTTATTAAATAAAGTTTGCGGCGAAGAAAAAAAATATTGTTATAACTATTTCGAGTACAAATTTGATGCACACAATAATTGGATAGAAAGAAAAGAATTCAAAAATAATTATCCGGCAATTTTATCAAAAAGAAGTCTGGAGTATTATGACAACTGATTTCAAAACTTAATTTTTATTAGAAATAAATGTATTCAATAAAAATTAGATAAAATAACATTAGGCTTATTATTAAAAGCACACAACATAATGGAAAAAAGAAAAATTGAAATAATGGATACGACGCTCCGTGATGGTGAACAGACCTCTGGAGTATCATTTTCTGCTGCAGAAAAATTAACCATTGCACAATTGTTGTTGGAGGAATTAAATATTGATAGAATCGAAATTGCATCTGCCCGTGTAAGCGAAGGCGAATTTCAGGCTGTGAAAGGCATTACAACCTGGGCAGCCGAAAAAGGATACATCAACCGAATTGAAGTGCTATCGTTTGTAGATGGAGGCATTTCGATTGAATGGATGAAAAAAGCCGGTGCCAAAGTCCAGAATTTATTGACAAAAGGTTCAATGAATCACTTAACGCATCAATTAAAAAAAACTCCTGAACAACACTTTTCTGAAATCGCGCAAATCATTTCTCTTGCAAAAGAAAACGATATTGAAACCAATGTTTATCTCGAAGACTGGAGCAACGGAATGCGAAATTCTCCTGAATATGTTTTTCAGTTTTTGGATTTTTTAGCAACTCAGCCTGTTAAAAGGATTTTACTTCCGGATACTTTAGGCGTTTTAATTCCATCTTTGGCTTTCGAATTTATTTCAAAAATCAGAGTAAAATATCCGAACATTCATTTTGATTTTCACGCTCATAATGATTACGATTTGAGCGTTGCTAATGTAATGGAAGCTGTAAAAGCCGGTATAAACGGACTTCACGTGACAGTAAACGGAATGGGAGAACGCGCCGGAAATGCACCACTCGAAAGCACCGTTGCCGTAATAAATGATTATTTGCCAGAAGTAAGCATCAACATTAAAGAGACTTCTCTTTATACGGTAAGTAAATTAGTAGAAACTTTTACTGGATATAGAATTCCTGCCAATAAACCAATCGTTGGCGATAACGTCTTCACGCAAACTGCAGGGATTCATGCGGATGGTGACAATAAAAACAATTTATATTTTAATGATTTGCTTCCGGAACGCTTCGGGAGAAAACGAAAATATGCGCTTGGAAAAACTTCAGGCAAAGCCAATATCGAAAAAAATCTTCAGGAATTAGGTTTAAAATTAAATCAGGAAGATTTGAAATTGGTTACCCAAAGAATCATTGAACTGGGCGATAAAAAAGAAACCGTTACTAAGGAAGATTTGCCATACATTATTTCTGATGTTTTGGACAGTCACACCTATCAGGATAAAATTACAATTGAATCTTATGTCTTAATGCACTCCAAAGGAATGCGTCCGTCAACAACGTTGCTTCTTAAAATTGATGATGAAATTATTGAAGAAAGTGCTCAGGGCGACGGTCAGTTTGATGCTTTTATGAATGCGTTAAGCAAGATTTACAAAAGCAAAAAACTAACGCTTCCAAAACTAATTGATTACGCAGTGAGAATTCCACCGGGAAGTAGCTCTGATGCTTTGTGCGAAACTATCATCACCTGGACAAATAACGGAAAAGAATTTAAAACCCGCGGTTTAGATTCTGATCAAACCGTTGCCGCGATTATCGCGACACAAAAAATGCTTAATGTAATAGCCTAAGGTACTAAGTTGCTAAGGTTCTAAGGTTCTGAGATAAAAAACTTAGAATCTCAGCAACTCAAACTTACAAATTTAAAACCTAAAAACAATTATAAATTAAAATTCTGGCTTACTAAGAAAAACTTAGAACCTTAGCAACTCAGAATCTTAGAAACTTTAAAAAAAGTATGAAATTAAACATAGCCCTTTTAGCCGGTGACGGAATCGGACCAGAAGTAATAAATGAAGCTGTAAAAGTATCTGATGCTATTGCAAAAAAATTCAATCACGAAATAACATGGACACCGGCTCTTACCGGAGCTTGTGCAATTGATGCAGTTGGAGTTCCTTATCCTGATGAAACGCACGAAGTTTGTATGAAAGCCGACGCTGTTTTATTTGGAGCAATCGGGCATCCAAAATATGATAATGATCCAAGTGCGCCAGTTCGTCCGGAGCAGGGATTATTGCTGATGCGTAAAAAATTAGGGTTGTTTGCAAACGTACGCCCTACTTTTACTTTTCCTTCTTTAATTGATAATTCTCCTTTAAAAAGAGAAAGAATCGAAGGAACGGATTTGGTTTTCTTAAGAGAATTAACAGGCGGAATTTACTTTGGAGAAAAAGGAAGAAAAGACGGTGGAGAAACTGCTTTTGACAATTGTGTTTACACAAGAGCCGAAGTTCAGCGTTTAGCTAAAAAAGGTTTTGAATTAGCCATGACAAGAAGCAAAAAATTGTGTTGCGTTGATAAAGCAAACGTTTTGGAAACTTCACGTTTGTGGAGAGAAACGGTTCAGGCAATGGAAAAAGATTATCCTGAAGTAACTGTTTCTTACGAATTTGTTGATGCGGTTGCGATGCGTTTGGTTCAATGGCCAAATTCTTATGATGTATTAATTACGGAGAATTTATTTGGTGATATTTTAACAGATGAAGCTTCTGTAATTTCAGGTTCTATGGGGTTAATGCCTTCTGCTTCTGTTGGAGAACATACTTCGTTATACGAACCAATCCACGGATCTTATCCTCAGGCAACCGGATTAAATATAGCTAACCCGTTAGCGACTATTTTATCTGCTGCGATGATGTTCGAAGATGCTTTTGGCTTAAAAGACGAAGCTGAAGCTATTCGTGCTGTTGTAAATAAATCATTAGAACAAGGAATTGTTACAGAAGATTTAGCTACAAAAGAAACTAAAGCATACAAAACCAGCGAAGTTGGAGACTGGCTGGTAGCGAATCTATAAAAAAGTTTCAAGTTTTATTTGTTTCAAGTTTCAAGTTAAGCAACCTGAAACTTGAAACCTGAAACAAAAAAATAAAACCTGAAACAATTTTAAACAAAAAAAAGGGATCAACTTTCGTTGATCCCTTTATATATTTAGAAAAAAATATTAATATCCTCCTCTACCACCACGGTCATTTCCACCACGGCTGTTTCCTCCACCATAACCTCCGCGTGAATCTCCACCACGGCTGTTATTATTGAAGCTTCTTCTTTCACCTTCAGGTTTCGGTTCAGATTTATTAACCACAATTGCACGACCTTGAACAGTAGCTCCGTTCAATTCATCAATTGCTTTTTGAGCTTCCGCATCGTTTGGCATCTCAACAAAACCAAAACCTTTGCTTCTTCCAGTAAATTTATCAGTGATAATTTTAACTGAATCTACTGCTCCGTAAGCCTCGAAAGACTCTCTTAAATCTGCTTCCTCAATACTGAATGGAAGGCTTCCAACAAAAATGTTCATATGTACTTATTTATAATAATGTAGCAAATGTAGTCTTATTTTTCTCTAATCTACTACATATTAGCTTATTTATGTTTTTATTTTGATTTTAAAACCAAATATCATTAAAACGTGTTAAAAGCAACAACATTTAATGTCATGGAATAGAAGTCAGCGGTACTTTATAAAAGACACCCTCGGTAAAGGTTATTTTTGGTTTTTCTGCATCATCTTCATTTAAGTTTATTGCAGTAAATTTAAATGTTCCCGAAATTGTTTTATTCTCAGCATTATACTCGGTAATTGTAATCTGACCATTTCCCTGATCTGTACCTGTAGAAAATTCGCTTTTCTTTTTAGGTAAATCATTTATATAATATCCTTTAGAAATATCATCGATTCCCAGAACATAATCACCAACAGCAGAAGAAGCAGCCGTTAAAGTTATTTTTTCATAACCTAAATATCCTTCAACGATTACGGTACCATCTCCGGTAACGTAAGCTTTATAATTCTGTCCTCTCCAGAAAACATTATCTTTTAAGGTTTGAAACGCCGGATTATTAAACTTAATATCTTCGGTACAAGATGTTACGAACAAAATAATTGGCAATAGAAACATCCATTTTTTCATAAATATGGTATTTAAATCAAAATTTACGCAAAAGTATCATATTAATAGAAAGGAAAACTAAATGCAGGTTAGAAAAACACACATTTTTATATTAAATACCAACTTTGCTTTTTAATATAAAATTGAACGTAGTATTCAGAAAAAAATTATATCTTTGCGCCCTTAATTAACAGAGGTCGAGTACCTCAAAATTTAATCATACGATTATGTCAGTAAAAATTAGATTACAAAGACACGGTAAAAAAGGAAAACCTTTTTACTGGGTTGTAGCTGCAGATGCACGCTCAAAAAGAGATGGTAAATACTTAGAAAAAATCGGTACTTACAATCCAAACACAAACCCGGCAACTGTTGAGTTAAACCTTGACAGCGCAGTTAAATGGTTACACAATGGTGCACAACCAACTGATACTGCCAGAGCAATTCTTTCTTACAAAGGAGCTTTGTTGAAACACCACCTTGATGGAGGTATTCGTAAAGGAGCCTTAACTCAAGAACAAGCTGATGCAAAATTAGCTGCTTGGTTAGAAGCTAAAGCTGGAAAAGTTGATGCTAAAAAAGAAGGTTTAACAAAAGCGCAAGCTGATGCTAAAGCTAAAGCTTTTAAAGCAGAACAAGAAGTTAACGCTAAACGTTTAGCTGCTGCAGCTCAGGCTGAAGCTGATGCTATCGCTGCTGCAACTCCTGCAGTTGAAGAAGAAGTTGCTGAAGTTGAAGCGGAAGCTGCTACTGAAGAAGCTCCTGCAGCTGAAGAGAATAACGAAACAACTGAAGCATAATTTTACTTAGCGAGAATGCGTAAAGAAGAATGTTTTTATTTAGGTAAAATCGCTAAAAAATTTAGTTTCAAAGGTGAAGTTCTGGCTTATTTAGACACAGACGAACCTGAGTTATACGAAAATCTGGAATCAGTGTTTATTGAATGCAATAAACATCTGGTTCCTTTTTTTATTGAAAAAAGTTCATTGCATAAAAACGACTTTCTACGAATTCGTTTTGAAGACATGAATACAGAAGAAGATGCAGATGCCATTATGGGAAATGCCATTTATCTTCCTTTAAGTATGTTGCCAAAACTTTCCGGCAATAAATTTTATTTCCACGAAGTTATTGGCTTCGAGATTGAAGACCAGCGTTTAGGCGTTTTTGGAAAAATTGTAGCCGTTAACGATACTACTGCTCAACCACTTTTTGAAGTTTTAAATGGTGAAGTTGAAATGCTAATTCCGATGATCGATCATTTCCTGGTGAAAATTGACAGAGAAAACAAGAAGGTTATCATGAACCTGCCAGAAGGATTGGTTGAAATGTACTTGTAAAAAGTTTTTCAGTTTTCGGTCAAAGTTTTCATCTGCTCACTTTTCTTAAATCTTTATTTTAAATTTTTCAGTAATGTCTAAATTCACTTTCAAGCAATTTTCTATCGAACAAGATAAAACCGCTATGAAAGTCGGAACCGACGGAGTTTTATTAGGCTCGTGGGCTCCAATTGACCACAATCCATTTAGTATTTTAGATATTGGTGCAGGAACCGGAATAATTGCTTTAATGCTTGCTCAGCGTACTTCTGCTGAACAAATTGATGCTCTTGAAGTTGATGAAGAAGCTTACGAACAAGCCGTTGATAATTTTGAAAACTCGCCTTGGGGAGACCGATTATTTTGTTTTCATGCCGGTTTAGATGAATTTATTGAAGAGCCTGAAGACGAATATGATTTGATTGTTTCCAATCCCCCTTTTTATGCTGAAGATTATAAAACAGAAAATGATCAGCGCGATTTAGCACGTTTTCAGGACGCAATGCCTTTTGAAGAATTAATTGAAGCTGCAGATTTACTACTTTCTGAAAACGGAGTATTTGCTGTAATTCTTCCGTTTAAAGAAGAACAAAAATTTATCTCTTTGGCTAAAGAATTTGAATTATATCCAACAAAAATTACGCACGTAAAAGGAACTCCTAAATCTGAAATCAAACGTAGTTTATTGGCTTTTAGCCGAAATGAAAATCAGGTATTTGATATTGATGAATTGATTATCGAAATCGACAGGCATGTGTATACTCCTGAATATATTGAATTGACTAAGGATTTTTATTTAAAAATGTAAAAACCATAAGGAAGTAAATAACCCACAAGACTATTTGATAGTTGGAAATCAATAATTTCGCATCGCTAGTCATCTTCAATAGTTTAAACCTGTTCAAAAATACTTTTAAACTGATACAGAATTCTTTCGAGCAATCGTAAATCTTCCGTTACGATTTCGGCACTTCCTTTCATTTCCTGCTGGAAAATAATTTGTTTTTTATACGATGTTTCCAGTCCGTTTGTAAGCGCAACATCCAATAATAAATTCCCGTCTTTATCCGGAACTAATGAAATGTTCCGAATCTTTCCATATAAAACCCCAAATTCCCTGTCTGGAAAATTAGCCAGCCTTATGTTTACCTTTTGGCCTACTTTAATTTTTCCTGAATTCAATGCCGGTGCTTTTACCTTTCCGATAAAACCGTTTTTAGCGTCAGGAATTATTGAAAACACATTATCTCCTGTGTTGATCGTTTGGTTTTCTGTCCAAACCTGCAAAAAAGTTATAGTACCGCTAATGGATGATTTTAAAGTATAATTCAATTCCCAGTCTTTTATCACTTTTTTTAGCTGATAAAAAGACTGCGCCATGCCACGCTCCAGGTTAACCTCTTCCTTAGTACTGTTTATATGAGAACTCTGACTCGATTTTGTATTATCAATCAAAGCAGACCTTAATTGAGATATTGATGATAACAGATTCTTATAACTCTTTTGAGCCTGAAGATAGCCTAGCTTTTTGGCCTCCATCTCCTGCGCTGAAATTATGCCTTTATTGAATAAGGTTTCGAAACGGGCAATTTCATTTTTTTGAAGCTGTAATTCACTTTCATTAATTACTTTTTGCTGTTGAAGAATGTCTAATCTTTCCTGAATTTGAATTTTTTCAGAAATTTGGGCTCTGCTTTCAACTTCATAAGGATGCAAACTTTCGTTTAGTTGCTGCGCCTGATAATCTTTTTGAAAAACGGCATAAGCACTTTCAATTTCACCCAATTGTGTGTTTTTAAGCGCTGCAAATGGAAAATCTTTCTTTGGATCATTGATGTTATAACTCTCAACAATTTTCTTTAATAAAAATACATCTTTGTAATTGGCTGTATTCTCAATAATTGCCAAAGTAGTATTTTTTTCTACAATTGATTTATCCTTAACCAATATAGCCTCAATTCGTCCTGATGTTTTGGAAACTATTTTCTCTGGCGGTATATTGGTTGTAATTACAATTTCGGTATTTACCACGTCCGGGTATTTAATAAACCAGGACACAAAAAAAAGCATCACCAGAATTGTAAATATCAGAACTGTTCCCCAACGTATCATCCAGTGTGGAACTTTGGTGAGAATGTCCTGAACTTCTTCGCTTCTTAACTCAAATGTGCTATGATCTTCTGCCATGATTAATTTCCTAATTGCAATTGATTTCGAACCAATTCAAAATAATTCCCTTTTTGCTCTACTAATGCCGAATGGCTTCCTATTTCAATAATTTTTCCTTTATCTAAAACTACAATTTGATCGGCATTCATCACGGTGCTTAATCGGTGGGCGATAACAACAACTGTCTTTTCTTTGAAGAAAAGAGACAGTTTTCGCATAATTTCTTTTTCATTATTTGCATCCAATGCAGAAGTAGCTTCATCAAAAAATAAAATTTCAGGATTCTTATAAACAGCTCTCGCAATAAGCAATCTTTGTTTCTGACCCGTACTCATTCCTGTACCTTCAGAACCAATTTTGGTATTATATCCTAATGGCAAACCACTAATATATTCCTTAATATTGGCAACATCGGCGGCATACATTAATCTTTCCTTATTAATATTATCAACACCAATGGCAATATTATTGGCAATGGTATCACTAAAAATAAATCCTTCCTGCATGACAGCACCAATATTAGCCCTCCATGCTTTTTGTGAAACGTTTTTTAATTGTGCATTACCAATACTAATTTCTCCTTTTTCAGGTTCATAAAATTTGAGCAGCAGCTTCATTAAAGTTGTTTTTCCACTTCCGCTAACACCAACTATGGCAGTGACTTTATTGGCCGGAATTACTAAATTCAGATTATCCAGAACCGGAATATCAGAGCCTAAATACCGGAAAGAAAGGTCTTTTATCTCCAGATCAGAATCAAAAGGAACATCTGTGGTCTGATGGACTTCTTGTTGTGTTTCATCTTCTTTTTCATGAATTTCGGACAATCTTGCCAATGAAATCTTTGCATCCTGAAGTTCACGAACAAATTCAATAAGCTGTGTTATAGGACCGTTTAAACTACCCACAATCGAACTAATGGCAAGCATCATCCCAAGTGTAATGGAGCCATCGATTACTAGTTTAGCCGAAAGGAAAATGATAAAAATATTCTTGAGTTCATTAATTACAGATGAACCAATTGTTTGTGTTTGCTCGAGTACCAATCCTTTTATAGAAACCCTGAATAGTCTTGCCTGTACATATTCCCAGCCCCATCGTTTTTGTTTTTCGGCGTTATGCAGCTTTATTTCCTGCATCCCGTTTATAAGTTCCATTACTTTGCTCTGTTCCTGTGAGACTTCGGCAAAACGTTTGTAATCCAGAACTTCCCTTCTTTTCAGGAATAAAGTAATCCATCCGAAATAAAGAACACTTCCGGCAAAAAACACTAAAAATATTTTCAGGTTAAAATAAGCCAACACACCTCCCATAACAAACATATTGATTACAGAAAACAATACATTTAGTGATGAAGTAGTCAAAATTCGTTCAATTCTGCGATGATCATTAATACGCTGCATAATATCTCCGGTCATCCTGACATCAAAAAATGAAATTGGCAGATTCATTAATTTAATGAAGAAATCAGAGATAAGTGAAATGTTTATCCTGGTTGAAAGATGGAGTAAAATCCAGCTTCTGATAAGTTCTAAACCTGTTCTTCCTGCAAAAAGAAATAGCTGTGCAAAAAGTATGAGATAAATAAAATTAATGTTTTGGTTTTGTATTCCTATATCAACAATGCTTTGTGTCAAAAAAGGAAAAATCAACTGTAATAAGCTGCTGGCCAACAATCCGATACTTAACTGAATTAGAAATGATTTGTACCGAAGTACATATTGTGACAACAGCCCGAAACCGATTCCCTTATTATCTTCTTTATCAAAATCTGTCTGAAAAAATTTCGGTGTTGCTTCAATCAATAATGCAATTCCTTCCTGAGTAGATTCGTCTGCATTATTTCCTATCCAAAACTTAAGAAAATCTTTTTCATTATATTCAATCAGTCCAAAAGCCGGATCTGATATATAATAGGTTCCTTTTTTTATTTTATAAAGTACAACATAATGGTTTTTGTTCCAATGCAGGATACAAGGCAATGGCGCTTCTTCTAATCTTTCTAAACTCAATTTAACACCCAAAGTCCTAAAACCGATTTTCTCAGCTGCATCGCTCAAAAAAAGCAAATTACTTCCTTCACGAGTTGTTTCACTGCTGTCCCTTAGCTCCTGGATATGGATTGTCTTGCCGTAATGTTTTGCAATTATCTTTAAACATGTAGGTCCACAATCTTTGTAATCGGCCTGCTTGTAGTTTGTGAATTTTTTCAAGTCTAAATTGGTTTATTTGATAGCAATATTATACAAAAATTCTTAAAAATTGAAGATTCTTTTTTAAATATGTTAAATCAAAAAAAAACAGAGAGAATCATTTTCTCTCTGTCAATTATAAAAGTGTAATTTTAATAAAAATAATTTCTCTAGGAGATGGCACTGGTTAGCCCTAACCAAATAAAACCAACCAAGTGACCAATTTTCCTGAGAATCCCAGCACCAATCATCAATGCGGGGATAAATTGCCTAATTTTCCACGATCAGGCGCCTACAAATTCAAAAAAAACATGACTAAATTTTAAATAAGGCTTTATATTGTAATTACTTGTTTATTTTTTAAATTATTCTAACCCAGGCTTTAAAGGAAAAGGATATCCACAGTAATTACAATATAAAGCCTTATTTAAAATTTAGT